>Ga0207667_10004774_pt1 | contig 16569 bp, 10 predicted proteins | sample KBSCornC52_FD_184301 | JGI IMG/M metagenome (GOLD analysis project Ga0207667, IMG submission 184301) | Corn rhizosphere microbial communities from Kellogg Biological Station, Michigan, USA - KBS Corn C5-2 (SPAdes) (version 2) | ecosystem: Host-associated > Plants > Roots > Rhizosphere > Soil ... | reverse complement strand
ATGACACCTACCTCGTCGATGATGCCGCAGACACGATCACCGAACTGGCCAACGACGGCGCCGACACCGTTCTTACCACCCTCGCGACCACAGTGCTCGCGGCCAATGTCGAGCGGCTGACTTTCGTGGGTTCGGGTGCGGCGGTGTTGACGGGCAATTCCGCCGGCAACGTGATCACCGGCAGTTCGGGCGATGACCGGCTGATCGGCCTGGGCGGCGACGATTCACTGGTCGGGGGCACCGGCAACGACACGCTCACGGGGGGCAGCGGCACCGACACCATCCAGGGCGGCGCCGGATGGGACGTCGCCACCTTCAGCGCCACCTATGCCCAATCGACCGTCAGCCTGGCGAACGGCGGCGGATTGACGGTGACCAATGCGGTGGACGGCACCGACACGCTCCGCGGTATCGAGCAGGTGCGCTTTACCGACGGCCTCTATTCCTTCAGGTTCGCCCAGCCCGCCGGACTGCTGGTAGCCAACTTCGCGCCCGGCGCCGGAGGCTGGTCTTCGCAGGACCTCTATCCGCGCCATGTGGCCGACGTGAACGGTGACGGGCGCGCCGACATCGTGGGCTTCGGCATTGCCGGGACCTGGGTCTCGCTGGCCGGCGCCAACGGCACCTTTGCCGCGCCTGTCCTGGCCGGATCGAACTTCGGCCAGACCGCGGGCTGGTCGACCGACAACCAGTACCATCGCGAACTGGCCGATGTGAACGGCGACGGGCGCGCGGATGTCATCGGCTTCGGCATCGCGGGGACGTGGATTTCGCTGGCCAGCGCCAACGGCACTTACAGCGATCCTTCCTTGGCGCTCAACAATTTCGGAGCCAACCAGGGCTGGTCGTCGCAGAACAGCTTCGCGCGCACCGTGGGCGACGTGAACGGCGACGGGCTCGCGGACTTGGTGGGCTTCGGCATCGCCGGGACCTGGGTTGCGCTCGGCTTCGGCGACGGTTCGTTCCAAGCGGCCAAGCTGGCGGTGAGCAATTTCGGAGCGAACCAGGGCTGGTCAAGCGACACGGCGTTCCACCGTACCCTAGCCGACGTGAATGGCGATGGCCGCAAGGACGTGGTCGGCTTCGGCATCGCGGGAACCTGGGTGGCGCTTGCCACCAGTGACGGCACGTTCGGTGCGGCAACCTTCGCAACCAGCAACTTCGGTGCGGCTCAGGGGTGGTCCAGCAACGACAGCTTCCCCCGCTTCGCCGCGGACGTGAATGGGGACGGGTTCGCCGACCTCGTCGGCTTCGGTGCGGCCGGAACCTTTGTAGCGTTCGGCAAGGGCGACGGCAGCTTCACCGAGGCTGGCCTCGACCTCTTCAACTTCTCGCAGGCCCAGGGCTGGTCGAGCGATGCGACGTTCCACCGCGAAGTGGCCGACATCAATGGTGACGGCAGGGTGGATATCGTGGGTTTCGGCAATGCCGGAGTCTACGCGGGACTAAACCAAGGCGATCTGGTGATCTGATCACAGGAAGGGCGGGACCGCCGGCCCCGCCCTTCCATTCGTCCGGGCGTGTCAATCAATACCGATAGTGATCCGGCTTGAACGGGCCTTCGGTGCTCACGCCGATGTAGTCCGCCTGCTTCTTGCTGAGCTTGGTCAGCTTCACGCCGAGCTTTTCGAGGTGCAGCGCGGCGACCTTTTCGTCGAGGTGCTTGGGCAGGACGTAGACCTCGTTCTTGTAGTCGGCGCTCTTGGTGAAGAGTTCGATCTGGGCGAGGGTCTGGTTGGTGAAGCTGGCGCTCATCACGAAGCTGGGGTGGCCGGTGGCGCAGCCCAGGTTCACCAGGCGGCCCTTGGCGAGGACGATGATCTGCTTGCCGTCCGGGAAAGTGACGAGATCGGTGCCCGGCTTGACCTCGGTCCAGGTGTAGTTGTCGAGCGCGGAGATCTGGATCTCGCTGTCGAAGTGGCCGATGTTGCAGACGATGGACATCGGCTTCATCGCCTTCATGTGATCGGCGGTGATCACGCCTTCGTTGCCGGTGGCGGTGACGAAGATGTCGGCGCGGTGGACGGCCTCTTCCATGGTGACGACTTCATAGCCTTCCATGGCGGCCTGGAGCGCGCAGATCGGGTCGATTTCGGTGACGAGGACGCGGGCGCCGCCGTTGCGCAGCGAAGCGGCCGAGCCCTTGCCGACATCGCCGAAGCCGGCGACGCAGGCGACCTTACCGGCGAGCATGACGTCGGTGGCGCGGCGGATTGCGTCGACCAGCGATTCCTTGCAGCCGTAGAGGTTGTCGAACTTCGACTTGGTCACGCTGTCGTTCACGTTGATCGCGGGGAACGGCAGCTTGCCGTCCTTGGCGATCTGGTAGAGGCGGTGGACGCCGGTGGTGGTCTCTTCCGAGACGCCCTTGATGTGGGCGACCGACATGGTGAGGTAGCCCGGCTTCTTCTTGAGGAAGGCGGTCAGCGCGCGGCAGAACTCGATCTCTTCGGCATTGGAGGGCTCGAACAGGGTCTCGCCGGCTTCGACGCGCGCGCCCCACAGGGCGAACATGGTGGCGTCGCCGCCATCGTCGAGGATCATGTTGGCGGTGCGGCCCGAACCGTCGTCCCAGTCGAAGATCGAGCCGACATAGTCCCAGTAATCGGCGAGGCTCTCGCCCTTCACCGCGTAGACCGGGATGCCGGCGGCGGCGATGGCGGCGGCGGCATGGTCTTGCGTCGAGAAGATGTTGCAGGTGGCCCAGCGGACCTCGGCGCCGAGCGCGACGAGGGTTTCGATCAGCACGGCCGTTTGAATAGTCATGTGCAGCGAGCCGGTGATCCGGGCGCCCTTCAGCGGCTGGGACGCGCCGAATTCCTCGCGCAGGGCCATGAGGCCGGGCATTTCGGTTTCGGCGATCTTGATCTCGGCGCGGCCGAAATCGGCGAGGCCGATATCGGCGATGACATAGTCGGGAGCGGCGGCAAGGGTGGTGGACACGAGAGACATCTCCTGGAAGCGCCGCGACAACGAGAAAGGGCGGCGCCGATCGACACCGCCCTTAGCCCTTCCGTCCAGGAATATAAAGATGTCTTTATATGTTCTCTCAGCGCTCCACGAAGGCGAGCTGCGAGCCGGCCTGGGGGGCGAGCAGTTCGTCGGCGGCTTCGACCAGGGTGGCGCGGCCCCGCACCCGGGTGAGCACCTTGGTCGCCTGCTTCAACTGGGCGCAGTCGAGCCAGGGGTGGCCCTGGCCGTACTGGTTGGCCATGCCGGTGCTGATCCGGTCGAGCGCGCGGGTGGCTCCGGCGACGCCGGCGCTGGCGACGAGGCCCTGGCGCAGTTCGGCCGCGGCGGCGTTGAGTTCGCTGAGGTGCGCCGCTTCGAAGGCGGCGAAATCGGCGCGGAAGTCATCCGGCGTGGTGCGGCAGCGCAGGCCGGTCACCATCAGCATGATGTCGAGCTTGCGCAACTGTTCGGCCTCGCTGCGGCTTCCCCCCGCGATGGCCTGGGCCGGCACGGCGCCGACGAGAGTCAATGCTGCTGCGGCACACCTGAGCGCCGCCCCTTTCCACCTGTTTGTCATCTGCCTGGTCTCCGCAAGATGGTCTTCGTTCCCCACGTGCGGACCGTGCGGGCGGCAGACTTAATCGGCGGTCACGGCTTGCGCTTAACCCGGAATTCACCACGTTCGGTTCGTCGCATTTTACAATCGTTGCCAGGATTGGCCCCGGCGGCGATCGATGGTTGCGAAAGGCTCGCAACAGGGCCTATGGCAGGCGCATCGCGCCCGACGCGCGGACAAAGGAGACAGGACCCATGACGATTGCTGTTGGCGACAAGCTGCCCGACGTGAAGCTGACGAAGGCGACTGCCGAGGGAATGGAACCGGTGCAGACGGCCGAATACTTCAAGGGCAAGCGCGTGGCGCTGTTCTCGGTCCCCGGCGCCTTCACGCCGACCTGCTCGGCCAAGCACCTGCCCGGGTTCATCGAGAAGGCCGGCGAGCTCAAGGCCAAGGGCGTGGACGAGATCGCCTGCACCGCCGTCAACGACGCCTTCGTGATGAAGGCATGGGCCGCCTCTGCCGGCGCCGACGGGATCACCATGCTGGCCGACGGCAACGGCGACTTCGTCAAGGCGCTCGGCCTGGTGATGGACGGCAGCGGCTTCGGCATGGGCCAGCGCGGCCAGCGCTTCTCGATTGTGGTCAACGACGGCGTGGTCGAGAAGCTGAACGTCGAGGGCCCCGGCGAATTCAAGGTGAGCGCGGCCGACTACATGGTCGACCAGCTCTGAGGCTTTCGGCCTGCTGACCGGAAGGGGCGCCTCGCTTGGGGCGCCCATTTCATTTGGCCCGCCAATTCACCTGACCGCAACGAAGGTGACGGGAGCGCCCTCCCCTGCCCCGGGCAATTCGCGCCAGCGGGTGTGGTCAGCGCGCAGGGCGGCGATGAGGGGGGCGTTCCAGTCGGGGTCGAGCAGGAAGGCGGCGGGGTGCCACTCGGCCTCGACCTGCGGAAGGGTCAGCTCGCCGCGGCTGGCGGCGGCATAGGCCTGCCATTCGGCATCGGTGTACCGGTAGTAGCGGCCGTCATAGGCGACGTGCCAGGCCGGCCAGCCCGCGTCGATCAGCGGCCCGCCCCAGGGGAAGTGGGCGTAGATTGTCCCCTGCACCCCCGTTTCGCGCAGGCGGGCGATGGGGCCGAGCGGGAGGCTGGGGTCGAACCGGGTGGGGAGAACGATGCCGAGCAGCGCGGCCAGGGCGAGCGGGACGGTTCGCAGCCAGAGGGGCAGGACTGCCTCCGGCCGGGGCGGTACGGCGCGGGCGATGACCGGGACCATGGCGATCGCCCAGAACAGCACGAAGCGGTAGCCGGCGAGGGTCAGCGCGACGAGGGCCAGTGCGGGGACCACTTCGTCGGCGGCGATGCGGCCCGAGCGGCGGGCCAGCCAGCCGGCGATCAGCGCCACGGCGAGGATCGGTACAGCGACCTGCCGGTTGACCGGGTTCCATAGCGGCAGCCATTCGCTGACGCCGATGGCTCGGCTCGCGGCGGCATTGGCGGCGGAAACGGAGAAGATGCCCAGCCCTTCCGGGGTCAGCACCATGGCCACGGCGGCCATGGCGACGAGCAGGCTTTCGACCCATGGCCACGGGCCCGCGCGACGGCGCAGGGCTTGGACCCAGCGCAGCGCCGCCAGTGCGCCCAGCCAGACGAGGGCAATTGCGACCGAGGGGTGCAGGTTCTGCCACGTAATTAGGAGCAGGACCGCGAGGCCAAGCCGCAGCGGCGGGCGCATCGGCCTCATGGACAGGGCGATGAGCAACCCGAACCCCAGCGCCGCCAGGCTCTGCGGGCGGACCGAGGCCTGCGGCAGGGCGGCGATCAGGCCGAGCGCCAGGGCCATGGCCAGCCCCAACGCCGAAGCGCCGCGCCGCCGCGCCGCCCAGGCCGCGGCCCAGAAGCCGCCGAGCCAGCACAACGCATCGAAGGTGCGCAGCAGCGACCAGCCGCCCGCCTCGCGCAGAGCCGCATAGAGCGCTTGGCCACCCCAGGCGAGGCTTGGCAAGTGTTCGCCGAGGTGCTTCGCCGCGAAGGGTTCGGCCGCGACCGGGCCGCCGCGGGCGAGGATCAGTTCGCCGAGGCGCAATTGCCAGAAGATGTCGACGTCCCACACCGGCCGCTCGATGAGCAGCAGCAGCGAGACGACCGCGATGAACACCAGCGAGGCCGGGCCCAGCCACGCGGGCCGCGCCTCAGCTTCGGTGATTTCGGCTGGTTCCCCCACGTCGGGCAAACTGCCGCGTGCCGCGGTGCAGCGCAAGGGTCGCCTTCAGCACCCGTCACCCTGAACTTGTTTCAGGGTCCATCCACCGGTTTGCACGGAGGGTTCTGTTCCGAGCGGAGTCGGCGCCCTGACCCTGCCGGATAGCTCCGCGCTTGGTTTGCAACATGGACCCTGCAACAAGTTCAGGGTGACGAGTCACGGGTGACGGGTGATGGGTGATGAGACGGAGGAAAGCCGGTCCTTCTCAGTAGCCCATCAGGCTGAGCACTTCCTTGCGGCTGCGTTCGTCCTCGAGGAAGGTGCCCATCATGCGGCTGGTGACCATGGCCACGCCCGGGGTGCGCACGCCGCGGGCGCTCATGCAGGCGTGGTTGGCCTCGATCACCACGGCGACGCCGACCGGCTTGAGGTTGTCCCAGATGCACTGGGCGACCTCGGCGGTGAGGCGCTCCTGGATCTGCAGGCGGCGGGCGAAGCCGTGAAGCACGCGGGCGAGCTTGGAGATGCCGACGACATGGTTGCGCGGCAGGTAGGCGATCGCGGCCTTGCCGATGATCGGCGCCATGTGATGCTCGCAATGCGACTGGAACGGGATGTCCTTGAGGAGGACCACCTCGTTGTAGCCGCCGACTTCCTCGAAGATGCGCGAGAGATGGCTCGCCGGATCCTCGCCATAGCCCTGGCAATATTCCTTCCAGGCGCGGGCGACGCGGCGCGGGGTATCGAGCAGGCCCTCGCGCTCCGGATCGTCGCCCGACCAGCGGATCAGCGTGCGGATCGCCTCCTGCACCTCGTCGGGTACGACGATCTTGCCGTCGGCGCCTACCGGGTCGAAGCCGTCCTCGTCGGGACCGTCGATGCTGCTCAAGTCTTCTCCCCTTCTAGTGCGGCCGGCGGAGGAGGCCCCCGCGGCGAAACAGGCCCTTGCGTTTGCTCATCGGCTCGAACAGTTCGCCCGGCCGTTCCGGGTCGAGCAAGGCGCTGTCGGCGAGCGCTTTTTCAGTATCGGTGAGCGGACGCAAGCGAAATGGTTCCAGCCGCTTGGGACTGCGCGGCAGCGAATCGGCCATGGCCGCCATCGAGCCGTGCTCGTCGAGCAGGGCCTCGATCGTGGCGATCGGCAGGCCGCAATGCTCGGCAAGCAGGCGCAGGCGCAGGTGGCGGATTGCGGCGCGAACCTCGTCGCGGTCGTTGGCGGGGCGGCGGCTGTCGATGAACAGGTCGGCCTCGCTGTCGAGCCCCATCGAGCGGTTGTTGAAGTTGGCCGAACCCACGCGCAGGATCTCGTCATCCACGATCATGATCTTGGCATGTACGTAGATCGGCTTGGCGCCGGAATACGGCACAAAGACACGCAGGCGGTGGAGCGGATCGCGCTCGGCGATGGCGTGGAGCAGGCGCACCCGGGCGCCGTCCATCGCCGTCTGCTCAAGCCAGCCGTGGGCCACCAGCGGGCCGACGATGAAGACCTCGGGCGGGTCGGGCTCGGAGAGGCGGACGGCCAGCGCCTCGGCGACCTTGCGCGAGGCGAAGTACTGGCTCTCGGCATAGATGAAGCGGCGGGCGGCGGCGATGTGTTCGAGGAACAGGGCCTCGACCTCGCGCACTTCCTCGTACTTGCCCCAGCCGGCGCTGGTCCGCGAAATGCCGACTTCGACGTCGCGGAACTCAGCCTCGACGCGGCTCGGCCAGGCGGTGGCTTCCTGCGGGGCGCAGGCTTCGAGACGGGGGCCGCCCGCCCGGTGCCAGCGCGCCCGCCCGAGGTCGCCCAGGGCGGAAGCCGCCTCGCCCTCGATCAGCATGGTGGCATCGTGCCACGGCTCGTAGGGGCGGCGGGCGGCGTTGATCCGGCGTGGGTCGTGCTCGCGGTGCTCGGGCGTGTCCCAGCGCTCGGTGGTCATGTCGATGCCGCCGCAGACGGCGAAGCGGTCGTCGATCACCGCGATCTTCTGGTGGTGGCTGCAGCCGAGCGGGTGGGCCGAATCGAACTTGAAGTCGATCGCCGGGTGGCGGAACCAGCGGATCAGGTCGAAGATCATGGTGCCGCGGAAGATGAATTTCAGCGCGCCGAAATTCCACTTGAGCACGCGCACCTGGAGGGCGCGGTTGCGGTTGGCCAGCCAGATGACGAAGGGCCCGAGCCGCGCCGGGTGGCGCAGCCTCGTGGGCCGGTTCCACCAGCGACGGCCGGGGCCGAGCCGCACCCGGGTATCGAAATCCCACCCGATCAGCATGATCCGCTGCCGCGCGCGGAGCATGGCCTCCTGCATCAGCAGGAAGTAGTCCGCCGCATCGACGACGACATGGGCGCGCGTGGCCATGGCGAAGCGCCAAACCGACGGAGCGACCGAGCCGGCCGCCTTGCCGTCGATCCCCGCTTCCGGCGCGCTTTCTGGATCCATTCCTGCTCCCACCGGGGCAGCCTAGACCGGGCTGCGCTCGGGAGGAACCCGTGGCGCCCAGACGCGGTTCCCCGATTGTGGTGCGGACAGTGGCGAATGCTTGCTGCCCCGCGGCGCACAATCAAAAAAGAACCCCGCATCAACGATGCGGGGTTCAGAATGGTCGAAGATGGCTGTTATCAGAACTCCGACGGCCTCAGGGTGACCTTCAGCCAGATTTCGCGGCCGCGGGAGACCGGGCCTTCGTAGTCCGAAATCGCACCGCCGGCGGTGGCGGTGCCGCTACCCGTTCCGAAGGACCCGAAGCCGGTGACCCCGAAGTGCTTGTCGGTCAGGTTGCGTCCGATGATCGCGAATTCCATGCTCTTGGACTTCGGACCGAAGGACAGGCTGCCGTCGAGCAGGAACCTGGCCGGGGTCCTCCCGATCGGGCTCAACTCCTGAGAGATGTATTGGCTTGAGGTGTAGACGCCGTTGGCGTTGAATGTTGCGATCCAGTCTGCGCTGACTGGCGTCTCGTAAGCAATTCCCACGCTGCCGCTGAATTCCGGCGCACGGGGGAGAGGCCGCCCATTGAATTCCTGCACGTTCACGGTTGCCGTGCCGATGGTGGTGGGGAAGCAACCCTGAGTGGGCGTCTGTCCGGTGAAACACGGCCCCAGGAAGCTGGAATTGTAGCGTGCCGAGTTATATGCGGCAGAACCCATCAAGGTCAGGCCGGGCACGGTACGGGGGGAGAAGGTAATATCACCCTCGACACCCTTGATCCGCGCCGAAGACGCATTGAGTGCGGCGAGAGCGAGAGTCACCGGGTCAACCCGGCTGAGCTGGAGATTGCTGTAGAGATAGGAGTAGGCCGCGAGGTTCAGGCGGACCTGGCGATCCATCAGCAATGTCTTCAGGCCGACTTCGAACCCCGACGCCGTCTCCGGCTCGTAGCTGAGGTCAAACGAGGTGACGTTGGGATTTGCAGTCGGCCCCTGGGCCGTGGTTGCCCCGAGGTTGAAGGCGCCCGCCTTGAAGCCCTGCTTGTAAGACCCGAACAGATTGAAGTCCGGGGTCGGCTTGTAGGCCAGAGTGACTTCCGGCGACCAGTTCTGGAAGTCCCGGAAAGGCCGCGCGATCTTGTTGGGCAGACCGGCCGGCGGAGTGACGCTCAACCGCTTCTTGTCCTCGGAAAAGCGCACGCCCGCCGACAGGCTGAACGCCTTGGTGATATCCCAACCCACCTGACCGAAGGCGGAATAGGTCCTGTTGTGGTTCGGGAACGTCCATGAGTTCGAGCTCAGGCGGATGTCATAGACGGTCGCCGAGCCGAAGATGTTGTTCACGACCTGTTGCTGGAAGGTAAGACGGTCATCCTGGAAGAAGCCGCCGAACATCAGGTTGATCGGCACATCCGGGTTCCGGTAGGAAACACGAAGTTCTTCGCTGAACGTCCGCTTTCTCGACCGCCCCTGGTCCATGATATAGAGCTTGTCGCCCTGCGTGGTGGAATCCACCGCGGCCTGGTTGACGTGGTAATAGCCCGTGATCGAGCTGAGCGTGATGGAATCGTTGACCTTGTATTCGATCTCCGAGGACAACAGATACTGAGTAGCCCGGAAATAGTTGTAATCAGAATCGAAGAACGGATTCCCGGTCACCGCCCGAATGCGGGCGGACGGCATGGCAGCGAGCCGGTTATAGCCATCGGCAACGCAATCGGTGTCGCCCGAACCCGCCACGACGGCACCGGTCGTCTGGGGAGCACCAGGAGTACGGCAAGCGAATTTCTGGTTAATCGAATAGCCGCCGTTGTCGCGAACGTGGTGAAGCGTGCCGCGAAGCTTGACCGTCAACTGATCGTTCGGCTCCCAGTTCAGGCTGAGACGAGCGGCCTCTTCCTTCGTGCCCGGAGCGAACCGGAACGCAGGATTGGTCGCCAGATTCTGGAAGTAGCCCCGCTGACGCGAGAAGTGACCAGAAACACGCGCGGTGAGAGTGTCGCTGATCGGACCCGACACGTATCCGTCGACATCACCCTGACGGGCATTGAACTCGTACCCACCGCTGATCTGCGCCTTGAACACGCTGGTCGGCTCGGCAGTGCGGATCGAGATGATGCCGCCGCTGGCGTTCTTACCGAAGAACAGGGCCTGCGGCCCCTTCAGGACTTCCACCTGACCGACGTCAAATGAAGAGAGGCGGACGATCGGACCATTGCTGACCGGCACGCCATCCACGGTGACGGTAACGGCGCCTTCGGAAGCGGCATTCGACGTGGACCCGGAAGCGCCGCGAAGGCCGATGATGCTGCCGTACGAGCCACTGGCCGCCCCGATGGTGAGCATCGGGGTCATCTTGCCAAGGTCGATGACGTTCTGCACGGCCAGGCGTGACAGCTGTTCACCGGAAAAGGCGGTGAGCACCACCGGTGCCTGGAGCGAAGTTTCGTTGCGGCGCCGTGCGGTGACGACGATGTCGCTGCCGGCTGAAAGCACGTCCGACGACGAGGCCTGCGGGCTTGATGCCGAGTCGGCGACCGTCTGCGCGAATGCAGGCGTCGCGAGAGAAGTACAAGCCAACAGCTGAAGGCTAACCAAACCGAGTTTCATTCTCATGATCCCGCTCCCTTTGTTCGTCGCACTCTTGACCGGCGACTGCGTGACCATCGGTCGAGAATTCCCCTCACAACCGATGAATTGTCAGAATAGCCGATGATAACAGCTGTAACAGCCCCAATCACCAGAACCGTCACGAATACCGCATACGCGTCAGCCTCGGCCGGTGCCTCACCCGGATCCATCCTCGGACCCATGCAGGGCAGCCTTCCACTGCAGGCCTCCGACCCCGCACTGTTGCGCAAAAAAGAACCCCGCCTCGACGATGCGGGGTTCCAGGATATCCTGTGATGGACTTATCAGAACTCGGAAGGCCGCAGAGTAACCTTCAGCCAGATTTCCCGGCCGCGGGAGACCGGGCCTTCGTAGTCCGAAATAAAGCCGGTCGCGGTACGAGTGCCGCCACCGGTCCCGAAGGATCCGTTGCCGGTCACCGCGAAGTGCTTGTCGGTCAGGTTGCGGCCGATAAGCGCGAACTCCATGCTCTTGGACTTCGTGCCGAACGTCAGGCTGCCATCAAGCAGGAACCGGCTCGGGCTACGTCCGATCGGGCTTAGTTCCTGGGAAACGTACTGGCTAGAAGTATAGACCCCGTTCGCATTGATCGTGGCCATCCAGTCTGCACTAACAGGCGTTTCGTAGGCGAAACCCACGCTGCCGCTGAATTCAGGCGCACGCGGGAGAGGCCGTCCATTGAACTCCTGCACGTTCACCGTCGCCGTACCGATGGTCGTGGCGAAGCAGCCTGCGGTTGGCGTCTGACCGGTATAGCACGGCCCGAGGAAGCTCGAATCGTACTTGGCCGAGTTGTAGGCGGCCGACCCCATCAGGGTGAGGCCAGGAACCCCACGCGGCGAAAAGGTAAGATCACCCTCGACGCCCTTGATGCGGGCCGAGGAAGCGTTGAGGGCCGCGAGAGCGAGGGTGACCGGATCGACCCGGCTCAGCTGAAGATTGCTGTATTCGTAGGTGTAAGCCGCAAGGTTCAAGCGAAGCTGGCGATCGAATAGCAAGGTCTTCAGGCCTACTTCGAATCCGGCGGCAGTCTCGGGCTCGTAGCTGAGATCAAACGAAGTTACCGCAGCGCTTACGGTCGGACCCTGTGCCGTCGTCGCGCCGAGGTTGAAGGAGCCCGCCTTGAAGCCCTGCTTGTAGGAAGCGAACAGGTTGAAGTCCGGGTTCGGCTTATAGGCCAGGGTAACCTCGGGTGACCAATTCTGGTAGTCGCGGTACGGTCGCGAGATCTTGTTGGGCAGGCCATTGGGCGGAGTGACGCTCAGCCGCTTCTTGTCTTCGGAGAAGCGAACGCCCGCCGAAAGGCTCACGGCAGAGGTGATATCCCAGCCCACCTGTCCGAAGGCCGAATAGGTCTTGTTACGGGTCGGGAAAGTCCAGGAGTTCGAACTCAGCCGGATGTCGTAGGTGGTCGCCGTGCCGAAGATGTTGTTGATGACCTGCTGCTGGAAGGTCAGGCGATCGTCGACGAAGATGCCGCCGAACATCAGGTTGATCGGAACGTCCGGGTTCTTGTAGGTTACGCGAAGTTCTTCGCTGAACGTGCGCTTCCTCGTCCGACCCTGGTCGGCGATGTAGAGCTTGTCGCCCTGGGGAACCGAGTCCATCGCCGCCTGGTTGACGTGATAGAACCCGGTGATCGAGTTGATCGAGATCGAATCGTTTACCTTGTATTCGATGTCGCTCGACAGCAAATACTGGGTTTCCCGATAGAAGTTGTTATCGGATTCGAAGAAGGGATTGCCGGTTACCGCCCGGACCAGGGCCGAAGGAATTGCAGCCTCCCTGGCAAAGTTGTCGGCGACGCAATCAGTGTCCCCCGAACCCGCCACCGCGGCGCCTGTTGTCTGAGGAAGGGGCCCGGCACAGGCATACCGCTGGTTGATCACATAGGCGCCGTTTTCCTTCACATGATGGAAAGTGCCGCGCAGCTTGACCGTCAGCTTGTCGTCCGGCTCCCAATTCAGGCTCAGGCGAGCCGCCTCTTCCTTGGTGCCCGGACCAAACCGCCAGGCGGGATTGGCCGCCAGGTTCTGGACATAGCCGCGCTGCCGCGTGAAGTGACCCGCGACACGCGCGGTGAGCGTGTCGCTGATCGGACCGGAGATATAGCCGTCGACATCGCCTTGGCGGGCGTTGAACTCGTACCCGGCGCTGATCTGCGCCTTGAACACGCTGGTCGGCTCAGCCGTACGGATCGAGATGATGCCGCCGCTGGCGTTCTTGCCGAAGAACAGCGCCTGCGGACCCTTGAGCACTTCTACCTGACCGATGTCGAGCGCCGAGAGGCGAACGATCGGGCCGTTGCCGATCGGCACGCCATCCACGGTGATCGTGACTGCACCCTCGGATGCGGCATTCGAAGTGGAACCCGAAGCGCCGCGAAGACCGATGATGCTACCGTAGGATCCGCTCGCAGCGCCGATGGTGAGCATCGGGGTCATCTTGCCGACGTCGATCACGTTCTGCACGGCCAGGCGCGACAATTGCTCGCCGGTGAAGGCGCTGAGCACAACTGGTGCCTGAAGCGATGTTTCGTTGCGGCGCCGGGCAGTGACGACGATGTCGCTTCCAGCCGACAGCACGTCCGACGAAGACGCCTGCGGGCTTCCCGCCGACCCAGCGACCGTCTGCGCATCTGCAGGCGTCGCAAACGCCGTGAGCGCCAATACGTTGAGGCTGACTAGTCCGAGCTTCGTTTTCACGATTTCCCTCCCTGTAAAACCCTGTGTCGCGCTGTAATCCGGCGACTCCGTCTTGATCGCGCTGAGATCGATCTCCCAACTTGTCTGACGTCGATCGAGACTACCAAGCGGTTACCGTTGCAACAGTCCCAATCACCTGTGCTGGTCCAAATACCACATATCCGTCACCATCACCCGGCGGCTTTCTGGGCCGGAGCGCGCCCAGTTCATTGCTGCACACAGAGTCGAAAAGTTGCCTTGCGCGCCATTACATGGCTGCTGCGCGCCGACCGGTGCAAAGCGCACGGCGACCGAGCATATGGAGCGCGCAGCTGTCGACGACGCTGCGAGGCGTGATCGGCACCCCGTGCTGTCGAGGCGGAACACGCACCCCGGCTGGCGACCCAATTCGGAACTATGCTGCATAGTAGGTGTGCAGTCCACTTGGCGCGCTGCGCAAGTTACGAACCGGCGCTACACCTTCGTCGTGAAGCCCAACCAGTTCGGCGCTGGCGGGACGGAGTCCAGCATCATCCGCACTACGCCCACGGCGAAGGCGTCGTCCGGGGCGCGGCGCTAAAGGATCAGCAAGGCCACCCCGAGGGCGCAGGCGAAGCTCGCCAGGGTGGCGGCGAGGACCGGGATCGTCGCGCGCCAGCCCATCTCGACCAGCAGGTCGAGCCGGCTGCGCATGGCCGTGGCGGTGACGGCGAGCAGGAGCAGGCCCTTCGAGGCGTCGAGTGCGTGGATGGTGAAGGCCTTCGGGATGGCGACGAAGGAGTTGAGGCAGACCACCAGCAGGAAGCCGGTGATGAACCAGGGCAGCGCCAGGCGCCGCCACAGGCTGGTGCTCGAACCTCCCTCCGCCGGCCCGATGATCAGGCCGACCAGCACCACGATCGGCGCGAGCAGGGCGACGCGCGAGAGCTTGACGATGGTCGCATAGGAGCCCGCCGCATCGGAGAAGGCATAGCCGCCGCCGATCGCCTGGGCGACGTCGTGGATCGAGGCGCCGATCAGGAAACCGGCCTGGCGGTCATTGAGGTGGAGCATGGTCGCGAGCACCGGGTAAAGCGACATGGCCAGCGCACTCGCCAGCGACAGGCCGACCAGGGTCAGCGCGAACTGCGCCTGGCCGAGGCGGTTGCGGCCGATCACCCCGTAAAGCGCCAGGGCTGCACTGGCCCCGCAGATCGCGGTGGCGCCGCCGCCAAGCATGCCGCTGTAGCGCGACTGGCCGGCCACCCGCGCGCCCGCCACGCCGGCCAGGATCGTCACGCCCATGACCAGCAGCAGCGCCGCGAAGGGCCGTGGCCCGAGCGAGGAGATCTGGGTGAAGGTCACCTGCAGGCCCAGCAGCACGATGCCGAGGCGCAGGAATGTCCGCGAGGCGAAGTCCAGCCCGCGGTGGGTGCGCGACTCGCGGGCGATGAAGTTGAGCGAGAGGCCGACCAGCAGGCCGAGCAGGATGATCGGAAACTTGTAGTGATCGGACAGCCAAGCCGCGGTCGCCGCCGCGGCGGCGCAGGCGAGCAGGCCGGGGACGAGACTCTCGCCAGCCTCGGGCTGGCGGGTGACCAGCGCCACCTGCTCGGCCAGCTGCATTTCCCCGAAGAGGTCCCCGCCATAGGGCAGGGCATCCCAGTCGATCTCGTTCGGGCTCATGCCGCGTTACTCCCTTTTCGCCTCCCAGCCGCTGAGACTATGTCCTACGGTGTCATATTGTGCTTTTCCTAAGCGCTAACCCTGCTATCGTGCAAGCACAAGCGCCTCGCAGCGCGGGAAAATATGGGAGACGGGCTGATGGACCAGGCAACGGCCAATGTCGCGGGCGGTTCGGGGCAGGGGCAGATGGCCCGCGGGGCGGTGATCGCGCTTGTGGCGCTGCTGTTCTTCGGCAATGCGCTCAACTATGTCGACCGGCAGGTGCTGGCCCTGCTCAAGCCCACGCTCGAGGCCGAATTCGGCTGGAGCGATGCGGACTATGCCCACCTTGGTTCGTCATTCCAGATCGCCGCGGCGGCTGCCCTCCTGTTCGTCGGCTGGTTTGTCGACCGGCTGGGGGTGCGGATCGCCTATGGCGTGGCGGTCACCGTGTGGAGCGCCGCGGGCATGGCCCATGCGCTGGCGCAGACGGTGCAGCAGTTCGTTACCGCGCGGATCGTGCTGGCGGCGGGGGAGTCGGTCTCGACCCCGGCGGGGCTCAAGGCCGCCTCGATCTACCTGCCCCCGGCGCAGCGCAATCTCGCCATCGGCCTCGTCAACACCGCGCCCAACATTGGCGCGATTCTCACCCCGCTGCTGATCCCGCCCTTCGCTCTCGCCTTCGGGTGGAAGGCCGCCTTCGTGGTGACGGGCGGCCTAGGTTTTCTCTGGCTCGCCTGCTGGTGGCTGGGCACCGGGCGGCTGCGCCCGATCGGCAACGTGCCCGAGCGCGCGCCGGTCGCCTGGGGCGAGCTGCTCTCCGACCGGCGCTCGTGGACGGTGATCGGGGCCAAGTTCTTCACCGATGCGGTGTGGTGGTTCGTGCTGTTCTGGATGCCGGATTTCTTCAACCGCCAGTTCGGGATGGGCCAGGGCACGCTGGGCTGGCCGATCGCGATCATCTTCTCCCTGGCCGCGCTGGGCGCGCTGACTTCGGGCGGGCTCTACCCCTTGCTGCTGGCGCGGGGGGCGAGCGTGAACGCGGCGCGCAAGCGCTCGATGCTGTTCTATGCGCTGGTGGTGCTCGCCATGCCGCTGGCGCTGCTCTCGGCCAACCCGTGGCTCGCCGCCGTGCTGATCGGCCTCGGCCTCTTCGCGCACCAGGGCTTCTCGACCAACATTTTCGGCATGACGGCGGATATCGTCCCGCCGGTGCGCGTGGCCAGCGTGATCGCGCTGGGGGCGATCGCCGGGAACCTGTCGGGCACGGCGATCATCGAGTTCGCCGGCTGGTCGTTGACCACCGGCCACGGCTATGTCCCGCTGTTCGTGATCTGCGGCAGCGCCTATCTCGTGGCGCTGGGCTTCATCCAGCTGATGCAGCCGCGGCTGGAACTGGCGGAGGTGTGATCGCTTACCTCCCCTCCCGCAGGCGGGAGGGGTCGGGGGTGGGCATGCGGCCGCGCGCCGCGTTGCAGCGCCAGT
>Ga0207667_10004772_pt1 | contig 16569 bp, 15 predicted proteins | sample KBSCornC52_FD_184301 | JGI IMG/M metagenome (GOLD analysis project Ga0207667, IMG submission 184301) | Corn rhizosphere microbial communities from Kellogg Biological Station, Michigan, USA - KBS Corn C5-2 (SPAdes) (version 2) | ecosystem: Host-associated > Plants > Roots > Rhizosphere > Soil ... | reverse complement strand
CCGACTACGATTCCTGGCGGACGGAAAGCGCCGGCGTCGAGGCGGCCGAGATCTTCGCGGTGATGAAGGCCAATGCCGAGCTCGCCCGCGCCGCGGTGCGTGAACTGGTGAGCTCGCTCCCCGCTGTGCGGGCAGACAGCCCCATCGATTCGGCGCTCGATCACGCCCTGGTTACTGCCCCGGGCGTGCGTGATCGGGGGCTGATGGCCCGGCTCGATGCCGTCGCCGGGCGAATACTTGGCTGACCTGCCGCGCGACTTCGGCAATTCGTGCCGGCTCATCGCAAAAGACTGTGAATCGGACAGAAATGCCCTTGCCAAAAGGTAGGGAGGCAGGCAGCGGGCCACGCATGATTGCTGCCCACAATTCGCGTCTCGGAAACTTCCTCCCCTATCTCCTCGCCGTCACCGCTTCCGCCGTGAGCGATCGCATCGCCGAGGAATATCGCGCCCGCTTCGGCATCCGCATCCCTGAATGGCGGGTGCTGGTCGTGCTCGGCGATGCCGGCGCGCAGACCCAGCGCGATCTCGTCCGCGCCACGCAGCTGGACAAGGTGGCGGTGAACCGGGCCTGCAAGGCGCTCGAAACCCGCGGCCTCGCCCAGCGCCGCGCCAACACCCGCGACGGCCGCTCGCACCATGTCGAGCTGACGGCTGAGGGCAGGGCGGTGCACGAGCGGATCATGCCGCTGGCGCTGCAGATGGAGCGCGAAATCCTTGGCGCCCTGTCCGACCAGGAACGCCAGGTCCTCGAACGCCTGCTCGAGCGCGTCCGCCACGGCGCCGGCGCAGCGGACCAGCCTATCGCCGCCTGACTGGCGGACGCCAGATAGCAAAAGGCCGCCGGGGGTGCGCCCCGGCGGCCTTTTTCGTTTTGGGCTCGCGCCTTACTTGTTCTGGCTGGCGAAGGCGTCGGCGATCGAGCAGCCGGCCGGGCCAAGGATGACGATGAACAGCACCGGCAGGATGAACAGGATCAGCGGCACGGTCATGATCGCGGGCAGGCGCGCGGCCTTTTCCTCGGCGCGCATCATGCGCTCGTTGCGGAATTCGGCCGAGAGCACGCGCAAGGCGCTCGCCAGCGGCGTACCATAGCGCTCGGTCTGGATCATGGTGGTGACCACGCCGCGCACCGCGTCGAGGTTCACGCGATAGGCGAGGTTCTCGAAGGCCATGCGCCGCTCGGTCAGGAACGAGAGCTCGATCGCGGTCAGGGTGAACTCGTCGCCCAGCTCCGGATAGGCCCGGCCCAGTTCCTTGGCGACGCGCCCGAAGGCGGCATCGACGGTAAGGCCGGCCTCGGCGCAGATCACCATCAGGTCGAGCGCGTCGGGCAGGCCCTTTCGGATCGCGTCGGTGCGCTTGGAGGCGATGTTGTTGATGTAGAGCTCGGGCGCCTTGTAGCCGAAGATCACCGCGGCGGCGAAGCCCATGAAGCGCTTGGTGCTCGAATAGTCCGGGAACAGGTTCGACCAGTAGAGCATGGCCGCGGCGATCAGGCCGAAGACGATCGGCAGGACCATCCGGGCGAAGATCACCGCGATCGCATATTCCTTCTTGCGGATGCCGGCGAAGGCCAGCTTCTGCTGGATGTCGTGGATCTGGCTGTCCTGCAGCACCTGCAGCTTGCCCAGGACGTCCTTGAGCTTCTCGGTCGTCTGGTTCTTGCGGACCAGGCTCTGGCGGCGGCGGGCACCGCTGGTGACGATGCCGGCCTTGAGCTGCTCGCGCCGCTCGTTCAGCGCCTTGACGCGCTTGGCCATCGGGTCGCGCACGGTGATCGCGGCGTAGATCGCGAGGACCACGGCGAGGGCGGCGACGCCGGCGAGGATCGAGCCGACGAGGATGACGTCGACCCCGAGGAGCGTGGGATGAGCGGCGGTGGTGGTTTCCATGATCGTCTAGTCCCGCTCAGATCTCGAAGCTGACCATCTTGGCCATGATGAAGGCGCCGATGCTCATCCAGATGAGCCCGCCGCAGCCGGCGACGATCAGCCGCTCGTCCTCGAAGAACTTGTGGACGTAGCCCGGGTTAATCCACCAGATCAGGCCGAAGACGATGAACGGCAGCGAGCCGACGATATAGGCCGAGGCCTTGGATTCCGAGCTCATCGCCCGGATCTTGAGCTTCATCTGGGCGCGCTTGCGCAGCACGTCGGCAAGGTTGGAGAGCGTCTCGGCCAGGTTGCCGCCGGTCTCGCGCTGGATGGCAAGGGTGATGCAGAAGAACTGGAACTCGGGCGTGCCCAGCCGGTCGGCGGTCTCCTGGAGGGCGTCCTCCATGGTCTTGCCGATCTTGATCCGCTCGGTAACGAGCTTGAACTCCTCGCCGACCGGCCCGGGGACTTCGCCCGAGACGACGCCGAGGGTTTCGGTCACCGGCAGGCCCGAGCGCAGGCCGCGGACCAGCAGTTCGATCGCGTCAGGGAACTTCGAGTTGAAGTCGTTGAGCCGCTTCTTGATGAAGTAGTTCACCAGCAGGTGCGGCAGGCCGAGCCCGATGACCGCGCCGACGAACAGCGACAGCAGCGGAATGCCCGACTTCAGGAAGATCAGCAGCGCGATCGCCAGCGAGAGCCCGATCGAGACATACATGTAGTTTGTCAGCGACCAGCCCATGCCCGTGCGGTGCAGCCGCAGGGCCAGGGCCTCACCCCGGGAGCCCGAGCCGGCGATGCGGTGGGCCTGCGGCTTGCGCGCGGCCACGGCCTTCTTGAGCTGGGCCTCGACCTTGTCGGTCGCGTTTTCCGAGTGCCGGTAGCGCACGGCCTGGAGCCGTCGGGTGAATTCCTTCTGCGGATTCGGCCCCATGAACGCGCCGACGCCCATGCCCAGCACGGCGGCGCCGCCGACGGCAATGACCATCATCTGCATCGAGTTCATCGGGTCGTCTCCAGGCGTTCAGTCCGGCGGTCAGGCATGGTCGATCAGGGCAGGGCAGGCCCGGCTCACGCCGGAGCCTTGTCCTTCTTGGCGAGCAGGCCCTTGAGGTCGAACTTGCCGAGCAGCGAAGCCTTCTTGCCGGCTTCGGCCGCTTCGGCGGCGTCGCTCACCCCGGTGATCGCCTGGGCGATCTCGCGCACGACCGCGCCGCCCTTGGTGGTGCGGTTGGCCTCGGCGAAGGTCTGGCCCAGCTTGGCGGCATTGGTCACGGACTTCAGATCGTAGGGGATCTGGTAGTTGACCTTGCGCTCGATCGAGGCCTCGAAGTCGGCCTTGCTGATCTCCTGGGTGGCGGTCTGGACCTTGTTCACGACAACGAAGGTCTGGACGTGGGCCGCATTGGCCTTGAGCCAGGAGAGGATGCGGATCGCGTCGCGCGCCGAGGAGAGGGTGTACTCGGTCGCCAGCACCACGCAGTTCACGTCCGCCAGCAGGTGGGGGAAGTTGATCAGCATGTTGCGCGGCAGGTCGATCACCGTCATCTCGAAGGCCTGGCGGAACTCCTCCTCCAGCTGGACGAAGGCCGAGCCGTCGGTCATCAGCGGCGAGTTGATCGGGGCCTCGGCCGAAAGGATCGCGAGGTTGTCGTTGGCGCGGATCATCGCGCGCTCGATGAACAGCCCGTCGATGCGGCTCGGGTTCTCGATCGCGTCGGTCAGGCCGCGGCCCGGCTCGAGGTCGAGCGTCAGCGCGCCGGTCCCGAAGTGGACGTCGAGGTCGAGCAGCGCGGTCGGCAGCTTGTGATCGTTCGAGAACAGCCAGGCGAGCGAAGTCGCCAGCAGCGAGGCACCGACGCCGCCGCGCGTGCCCACGACCGCGGTCGAGATGTGGCGCTTGGCGGAATGGGCGTCATGCGCCTTGGGCTGGGTGAAGATCGCCTGGGCCTGGAGCAGGGCATCGCGGATCTGCCCGGCCGAAAGCGGCTTGAGCAGGTAGTCCTGGATCCCGCTGGCGACGAGGTCGCGGTAGAGCCGCACGTCGTTGACCTGGCCGATCGCGATCACCACCGTGCCGGGCTCGCAGACCTCGGCCAAGGCGTTGATGTCGTTGAGCGGATCGCCGCTTTCCGACAGGTCGACCATCAGGATGTTCGGGCTCGCGGTGATCGAGAGCGACTGGACCGCGTTGCGCAGGCCGCCCTTGTTGCACTTCTCCGGCTGCCAGCCCATCTCGACCACGACCGGGCGCAGCACGTCGAGCGCGGCGTCGTCGCAGATGAAGGCGGCGAAGGGATCCCGGCTGCCGGGCATCCCGGCTTTCCACGGCGCGTTCATGTTCAGTTACCCCCACCAGTAGCCTGGGCCTTGGCCTGTCCGGCCGTGGCAGTCCGTTCGCGATAGGCGTCGATCGCCTTGTTCGAGCTCATGACGACCGTCTCGCCCGAGCCGGTCGCGCCGTGCACCAGGTGCTCCGGATCGGCGACCATCGCCGCCAGGTTTCCGTTGACGGCGCAGCCGTAGCCGTGGCTCGTGGCATTGGCGAAGTTGGCGTCGGAATTGTTGCCCCAGTCCGGGCAGCCCGGGACCGAAGCCACGGCGCGGACCACGATCACCCGGGTCGTCCCGGCGTTGACGTAGCCCTGGGTCACCGGCGTGCCCTCGCTCAGCAGCATGCCGAAACGCGCGGCCACGGCTTCGATCGCCGTGCGGGTCGAGCCGCTGGCGAGCGGGTCGTCGACATAGATCTTGTCGCCGTACTTGAGGTTCATCGCGTCGAACCAGCCGGCAAGGCGGCGCTGCTCGGGGAGCGAAAGGCCGCCCTGGCCGGTCGTCAGGTCGATCACATAGTTGGTCTTCTCGACCACCGGCTGGTGAACGCTCTCGAGCGTGCGGTTGGTCGCCATGCCGCCGCAGCCGGCGAGGGCCAGGCCCAGCGAAAGGGCGAGGGCGGCCGGAACCTTGCTCATGATCTTGGTGGAAATGCTCATGGGTCTGGCCTCTCTCACTTCAGGCTGAAGCCGGGCTGCGCGGACGCATCGGCCTTGGCGCGCTTGCCGCCGCGGGCAGGCGCGGGAACGACAGCAGGTTCGTTGCTGGCGAGCGCCGGCACGTCGCCGCCGGCCGGAGCGGCGTCGCCCACCTTAGGTGCGGGCGGGGTCGCGGTCTGGCTCGGCGGAGCTTCCGACGGCTTGGGCCGGTCGCGGCCGGTGCGGCCGTCGCTTTCCATGTTGCCGAAGATGCGCTGGACGTCGTTCGGCGCCTGGTACCCATCGGTCGGCAGCTTGATGGCGTTGGCGTCGACCGGATTAACCAGGTACGGCGTCACGACAATCACCAGTTCGGTCTCGCCGCGCTTGAACCCGGTCGAGCGGAACAGCGCGCCGAGGATCGGCACGTCGCCCGCGCCCGGCAGCTTCTGCACGGTGTTGGTGGTCGTGTTGCGCAGCAGGCCGGCGATCATGAAGCTCTGCCCCGAGCCCAGCTCCACCGTCGTTTCCGCGCGGCGGGTGTTGATCGTGGGCACGTCGAAGCCGTTCTGGCGAATGGTGTCGCCCAGCTCCGAAACTTCGGGCCGGACGCGGATCGAGATCCGGCCATTGGCGAGGACGGTCGGCGTGTAGCTCAGCGAGACGCCGTACTTCTTGTACTCGATCGAGGTCGTGCCAAGGCCCTGGCTGGAGGGAATCGGGAACTCGCCTCCGGCCAGGAACTCGGCCGTTTCGCCCGAGATCGCGGTGAGGTTCGGCTGCGCCAGCGTGGTGACGAGGCCGGCGGTTTCACCGGCGTCTAGCGTGCCGAGCAGGTTCAGGCCGAACAGCTTGCCGGTTCCCGCCAGCGTGGTGAGGCCGGAGCGGGGGTTCACCACCGTGCCCGGCACGGTTGCGGCCACGGCTCCGGTGACCGGGTTGATGACCTGCGTCGAGACGGTCCCGCCGATGCCAAGCGCCGAGGGGACGAACTGCGGCACGCCGTTGATGACGACCCATTGGCCGGTGTTGAAGGCTGAAGCCGGCGAACCTTGGCCGATACCGAACTGGAACCCGCCCGTGCCGTCCAGCGTGGTCAGGTTGCTGTTCATGGTCTTGACCAGCGACCGGCTCACTTCCGCGATCCGCACCTGCAGGTTGACCTGGAGCGGCGTCGCCATCTTGAGGCGGCTGATCACGTTCGTGCTCTTGCCCATGAAGGCCTGGACCAGGCGCTGGGCCTCGGCGGCATCCTCCGGCGCGGCGATCGTGCCGGTGAGGAGCACCGTGTCCGATCCGAAGGTCGAGATCGCGATCTTCGCCTCGGGCATGGCCACGCGCAGCATCTGGTCGACGCTGTCGATGTTCGAGCCGACGCGGACATTGGCCGACCAGATCACGTTGCCGGCGCCGTCGCTGGCGTAGATCGTGGTCACGCCGCCGGCCTTGCCCATGACATAGAGCTGGTTGGTCGACTTGATCTGGACGTCGGCGATCGCCTCGTTGGCGACGAAGACGTCGGCCATGCGCCCTGGAACCGTGATTAGCTGGCCGCGGCCAACCGAGATCGCGATGTCCTGGGCCGGGCGGGTCACCGCCTGGGCGGAGAGCGGCGTGGTGCCCAGCGCGGGGAGGACGAGGCCGGCCCCGGCGGCAAGCAGCGTAATGGCGAGACGGCTCTTCATCCTGGTGCCCTTTGCGTGGCGGGTGGCGCGGTTACGGTCGCTCATTGCTTACCTCCCCGCCTGTTCGACAGTGGTGACCTTGCCGCGGGTGACGCGGACCGAGGGGCCGGTCTGGACCGGCAGCCCGCCGAAGCCGCCGCCGGGCGCGGCCGCGGCCACGGCCTTGACCATCGAGCCCAGGGCATTGCCCATGGCCTGGCCGAAGGACTTGGCGGTGTCGGCCGGACGGCCCATGGCGCGGCGCTGGAAGCGCGAGACGTCGCCGCCGGTCTGGAAGGTCGTGCCGGTATCGACCGGGCGGTTCATCGCCTGGCTGAGGATGCGATCCTCCTCGGCCTTGCTCGCGCCAGCCGGCAGCTTGACTTGGCCGGAGGCGACCGCCTTCTCGAGCTCCGACTGGTTGTCGGCGATCGAGCGCAGCGAGAGGCTGAGCTGGCCGAGCTTGTCGGCCACCGCGATCTTCTCGGCGAGCTTGGGGTTCACCTCGATGGTGACGAGGCCGAAGGTGGAGACGACGGTCTTGCCGTCGACGACCTTGCTCTCGGTCTGCTGGTCGGTGGCGAGCACGCGCAGGTTGCGGATGATCGTCTCGGCAACATTGAGCGGCATGGCGCCTTCCCCGGTCGAGTTCACCGTCTGGGTCAGCATGAGGTCGACGTGGTCGCCCGGGAAGACGAAGCCGGCAACGCCCGAACGGCCCGAGACCGAGATCGTCACGGCGCGCATGCCCGGCCCGAGCGCGGCGGCGAGGAAGCCGCGGTCACCCGGGCGGACGAGCGCGCCCTGGGTCACCGGCTGGCCGGCGGTCACCGGGAAGCGGACCACGGTGCCGATCAGCTTGTTCACGTCGGCCTCGCCTTCGATGAAGTAGGCGTCCTTGACCATGTCCTTGGGCCAGGCCTGGTAGCTGATCGAGTCCTGGGTAATGATCGTGCCGACCGGCAGGGCGCGCTGGGCGACCAGCACCTTCGGTCCCTGGGCCTGCTGCGCGGCTGCGGCTTGCGGCGCAGCGCCGCCACCCAGCATGCTCCGGGCAGCAAGGGCCGTGCCGATCGCGACGACCAGCGCTCCCAGCAGCAGCATGAGCTTTCTCTTGTCCATGGCTATCGAAGCCCCCCTAAGGATCGGACCGGATCAAATTGGTCCCAAATGACAAACGAATTAGGTGCGAAGTGGTTAAAATCCGGTTCACCCGACATGGGCGGCCGGAAGCGTCGCCTGCAGGGCAGGCAGGGATTTGAGGTAGACGGTGAGCAGGCCGGCCATGCAGATGGCCACGCCGTAAGGAATGGCGATGCGCCCGGTCTGGCGGCGGGTCACGTGCCAGGCGCCGAACACGATGGTCAGCACCCCGCCCAGAACGCTCATCACCAGGATCAGGAAAGTGAAGGCGGGGTAGGGCGGAAACCACAAGGCCAGCGCGGCCAGCAGCTTCACGTCGCCGCCGCCCATCATCTTCAGCGCAAAGAGCACGGCAAGGATCAAGAAGGCGCCCACGGCCAGCCCAAGTTGCAAGGCCACGCCCGGCCAGAGGTCGAGCCCGCTCGCCCACCAGAAGGCCGGCGCGGCCAGCGCGATGGCGGCGTTCAGCCAGTTGTCGATCTGGCGGCGCTTGAGATCGGTGAAGGCTGCCGCCAGCAGGCCGATTGCCAACAGGCCAAGCAATCCATAGGTGATCAGTTCGCTGCGCAAGACGGCCCCCGTCGATCTGCCCGAGTGGTACGCTTGCCTGTCTGCCACGGCAGGACTTACCAAAAAGTAACCAACGCCTTGAGGCGCGAATTAGGGATGCAAGGGTTTTTGCGGAGCGAGACGGAAAGGTTGGCGCAACGCCGGTTGCCGGAAAAAGCCGAGGAATCCCGCTGGGTTGCGCGTGATGGCTGGCCCATCAGGCGCGTCGATTGGCCCGCTCCGGCTGAGCATCGCGGCAGCCTGCTGTTCGTCCCCGGCCGGGGAGACTTCCTCGAAAAATATCTGGAATCGCTGAATCACTGGAACAAGCGCGGGTGGCAGGTCACTGCGCTGGACTGGCGCGGTCAGGCCCTGTCGGGGCGGCTTGGCGCCGATTCCGTCACCGGGCACATTGAGGATTTCGCCACCTGGGTCGCCGACCTCGCCGCCTTCTGGGCGGACTGGACCGCGCAGACGCCCGGCCCCCACGTACTCGTCGCCCATTCGATGGGCGGGCACCTCGCGCTCCGCGCTGTAGCGGAAAGTCAGGTGCGTCCCGATGCCCTGGTCCTCTCCGCGCCGATGCTCGGCTTCGTCCGCCATGGCCTGCCGCCGGTGCTGTCGCGGCTGGTCGCCCGCGTGATGTGCACACTCGGCGATCCGCGCCGGCCGGCCTGGGGCCGCAACGGGCAGGGGGGCGAGAAGCCCGGTCAGCCGCCCGCCGGCCGCGAGGCCCTGCTCACCCACGACGCCGCGCGCTATGTCGACGAGCTGTGGTGGCGCGAGCACCGCCCCGGCCTCGGCATGGGCCCGCCCTCCTGGGGCTGGCTGCGCGCCGCCCTAGCCTCGATGCAGGGGCTGGACCGGCGTGAGGCCCTGGCCCGCGTCGATGTTCCCGTTTTCATCGCCGCTACCGACGCCGATCGTCTCGTCGACTGGGGCGCCATCGAGCGCGCCTCGCGCTGGATCCCCGGCGCCCAGCTGCTCCGCTTCGGCCCCGAGGCCCGCCACGAGCTCCTGCGCGAGGCCGACTCGATCCGCGACCGGGTGATCGCCGCCATCGACGATTTCCTTGACCGCGCCGCTCCCAGCCCCAAGTAGGCCGCGTGCCCGCCGCCGCGCCCTCCTTTGACTTCGCGATCGTCGGCGCCGGCATGGCCGGGGCCAGCCTCGCCGCCCAGCTCGCCCCCACCGGCGCACGGGTGCTTCTGCTCGAGGCCGAGGCCGCCCCCGGCTACCACGCCACCGGCCGCTCCGCCGCCTTCTGGACCGAAAGCTACGGCGGCCCCGACGTCCAGCCGCTGACCACCGCCTCCGGTCCGGCCCTGCGCGCGGGCGGCTATCTCACCCCCCGCGGCGCCCTCACCATCGCCCGCACCGGCCAGGAAGCCGAAATCGCCGCCTTCGCCGACCGCTACGAAGCGCTGGGCGTAAGGGTCGAGCGCCTGGACCGCGCCGCCATCGCCGCCCGCGTCCCCGGCCTGCGCGCCGATTGGACCGCCGGCGCCCTCGAAGCCGATTGCTGCGACATCGACGTCGCCCGCCTCCACCAGGACTATCTTGTCGAGGCCCGCCGCGCCGGGGCCGAGCTGTGGACCGGGGCCGCGCTCGCCGCCGCCGAACCCGGCTGGCTCCTCACCACCGCCGATGTCCGCCAGGCCCGCGCGGAAGTGCTGATCAACGCCGCTGGCGCCTGGGCCGACGAGGTCGCCACGCTGGCCGGCGTCCCCCGCATCGGCATCCAGCCCTACCGCCGCACCGTCGCCCAGCTGCGCACCGCTCCCGCCCCCGCCGACAGCCTGCCGCTGGTGCTGGACCTCTCAGAGCAGTTCTACTTCAAGCCCCAGACCGGCCGCCTCTGGCTCAGCCCCCACGACGAAACCTCAAGCCCCCCCTGCGACGCCGCGCCCGAGGAACTCGACGTCGCCGCCGCCGTCGCCCGGCTGGAGCAGGTGGTCGATTGGCGCGTCGATCGCGTCGAGCACCGCTGGGCCGGCCTGCGCTCCTTCGCGCCCGACCGCCTGCCGGTCTACGGCCCGTCCCCGGACAACCCCCGCTTCTTCTGGTTCGCCGGCCAAGGCGGCTTCGGCATCCAGACCGCCCCAGCCGCTGCCGCCCTGGCAGCCAGCCTGCTGGTCCCCGGCCGCACCAGCCCGGTCGATCCCGCCCGTTATGCGCCGGCCCGGTTCGCACTGTAATCGGTTGAACTCGCCGCCGCGTTTGCTAGCCTGCCGCTTCCGGGTCGCGAGCAACCGGAGCACCATCCCCATGGCCCATCGTTTCGAGATTCGTCAGAACAAGGCCGGCGAATATGTCGCCTACTTCTGCCACAACGCCGAAACCATCTTCTGGACCGAGGGCTACAAGTCCAAGGCCAGCGCGAAGAACGCGATCGATTCGATCCTGAATAATGGCCCGGCGGCCGAAGTGGTCGATACGACCGCCTAGTTCTCCATCACCGCCACAGCCGCAGGCTCATCCTGCTCAGCAGGCGGAGCACTGTCTGCCGGCTCCTGCGCGCGCGGCTCCGATCGCACCAGCGCGGCGCTCACCGCCGCCTGAGCCGCCGCGCGCTCGGCGGCGGAGGCCTCGGCGTCATAGTCATCACGCGGCGGGTCTGGCGGGGGCGGCGGCGCCCACCGCTCGGGCTCGTCGCGCCATGCCGTCTCGCGCATAGGCGGCACCGAGTCGCTGACCCGCACCGGCGCACCGCCCCAAGCCCAGGCGGTCGAGCCATCGCCGAAATACGATACGCCCGGCTTCGGCGCCGGTGGCGGAGCGGGCGTGCTCGCCCGATAGCGCGCCCGCCAGTCGGCCTGGGGCGAGGTACGCAGCGTCGGGTGAACGGCAAGGCCGAGTGCAATCCCGGTCATGATCGTCGCCAGGCTGGCGAGGGCGATCCGGCCATGAACCATCGGGTGCGCTCCCTTGCGGCCCTTCCGCAAGAGATACGCGTGTCCCGAAAGCCCGTTCCGCTTGCCACCCACGCCCGCTCAGCCTGAGCCTGTCGAAGGCCGCGCGCCGGGGCTTCGACAAGCTCAGCCCGAGCGGAGGGAAGGGGAACGGCTGTGCGCCCTCAAATATGGATCGGCTTGCCGGTCACCGCCATGGCGGCTTCCTTGATCGCCTCCGAATGGGTCGGATGCGCATGGCAGGTATAGGCGATGTCCTCGCTGGTCGCGCCGAATTCCATCGCCTGCGCCGCCTGGGCGATCATCGTGCCCGCCACGCTGGCGATGCACCACACGCCCAGCACCCGGTCGGTCTTCGCGTCGGCAATCACCTTCACGAAGCCGTCCGGCTCATGGTTGGTCTTGGCCCGGCTGTTGGCGAGCATCGGGAACTTGCCGACCTTGATCTCGCCGCGCTCCTTCGCCGCTTCTTCGGTCAGCCCAACGCCCGCGATCTCCGGCTGGGTATAGACCACCCCCGGGATCACATCGTGGTTCACGATCCCCGTCAGCCCGGCAATGTTCTCGGCAACGGCAATGCCCTCGTCCTCGGCCTTGTGGGCCAGCATCGGCCCCGGGATCACGTCGCCGATCGCCCAGACGCCGGCCACCTTGGTGGCAAAGTCGTGGTCGGTCTCGATCTGCCCGCGCTGGTTCAACTCCAGCCCGATCTTGTCGAGCCCCAAGCCCTCGGTATTCGGCCGCCGCCCAATCGCCACCAGCACGACATCGGCCTCCAGCACTTCCGCCGCGCCGCCAGCCGCCGGCTCCACGGTCACCTTCGCCGCCTTGCCCTTGACCTCCACGCCGGTCACCTTGGTGCCGAGCTTCAGGGCCATACCCTGCTTCTTGAAGATCTTCGCCGCTTCCTTGCGCACGTCCATGTCCATGCCCGGCAGCAGCTGGTCGAGGAACTCGACCACCGTTACTTGCGACCCGAGCCGCCGCCAGACCGAGCCCAGCTCCAGTCCGATCACGCCCCCGCCGATCACGATCAGCTTCTTCGGCACTTCCGGCAGCTCGAGCGCCCCCGTGCTGTCCACCACCACCTGCTGGTCGATCGTTACACCCGGCAGCGGCGTCACCGACGACCCAGTGGCGATCACCACGTTCTTTGCCGTCACCGCCTTGCCCGCAACCTCCACGGTATGGGCATCGACAAAGGAGGCCCGGCCTTTCAGCCAGTCCACCTTGTTCTTCTTGAACAGGAACTCGATCCCGCCCGTCAGCTGCTTGACGGAATCCTTCCGCTGCCCGTGCATCGCGTCCAGGTCCAGCTCAGGCGTAACCTTCACGCCCAGCTTGGCCATGGCCCCGCTCGCCGCCGCGTCGAAATATTCCGACGCATGCAGCATCGCCTTCGACGGAATGCAGCCCACGTTGAGGCAGGTCCCGCCCAGCGTCTCGCGGCTTTCCGCGCAGGCCGTCTTCAGCCCGAGCTGCGCCGCCCGGATCGCGGCGACATAGCCGCCGGGCCCCGCGCCGATCACGAGAAGGTCGTAGTCGAAGGTCCGGTCAGCCATGGGTCAGTCGTCCGTCAAATCAGTTGATCATGGCCAGCGCGGCCAGCCCGCGCGCCGCACCCTCGCTGAGGAACGAGCGCAGGCGCTCCACGTCGTCCATCACGAAGTCGATCCCGCCCGGGCCTTCCTCGGCCAGCAGCTTGGCGCCATAGACGTTGTGCCGCACCATCGCCTTGGGATCATACCGCTCGCGCAGGGTGTCGTCGTCGAGGTCGGAGAGGGCGGCGTCGGCGGCAAGGATCCGCTCGGCCGGGATGATCCAGGCCGGGCCGAAACCTTGGTCGCGCCCGATCTTCTCGAACTTGCCGACGATGATCGACAGCGGATCGCTGGTCGCCTCGGCCGATCCGGTCAGCAGGAAGTGGATCGCCTGCCACTGGTCGTCGAGGTCGAACGGGATCGCCACGTTGTGGACATCCGCCGGCGCGTCGAGCAGCTCCTCGTCCACGTCCGTGCCGACCAGGAACTGGCCGATCGAATCGGGATCGGCGCGCAGCTTCGCCAGGGTCGGCGCGTCGGCGTAGCGGGCGGTCCAGATCATGGAGGTCATGGCGCGGGCCTCACAGGTCGATCAGCAGCCGGGTCGGCTCTTCGATCGCTTCCTTGATGGTCTTGAGTGCAGTCACCGCCTCGCGTCCGTCAATGATCCGATGGTCGTAGGAGAGCGCGAGGTACATCATCGGCCGGATCACGATCTCGCCGTTCCGGACGACCGGCCGGTCCTCGATCCGGTGCAGGCCCAGCACGGCGCTCTGCGGCGGATTGATGATCGGGGTGCTCATCAGCCCGCCGAACACGCCGCCGTTGGAGATGGTGAAGGTGCCGCCCTTCATGTCCTCCATCGTCAGCGAGCCTTCGCGCGCCTTCTTGCCGAGCGCCACGATGGCCTTCTCGATCCCCGCGAACGACAGCTTGTCGACATCGCGCACGACCGGCACTACCAGCCCGTTCGGCGCGGAAACCGCCACCGACAGGTCGACATAGTCGAAGTAGACGATCTCATCGCCCTGGATCTGGGCGTTCACGCTGGGCAAGTCCTTCAGCGCCAGCACGGCCGCCTTGGCGAAGAAGCTCATGAAGCCAAGCTTCACCCCGTGCTTCTTCTCGAAGGCGTCCTTGAACGTGTCGCGGGCATGGATCACCGCGCTCATGTCGCAGTCGTTGAAGGTGGTGAGCAGGGCCGCAGTGTCCTGCGCGTCCTTCAGCCGCTTGGCGATGGTCTGGCGCAGGCGCGTCATCTTGACGCGCTCTTCGCGGCGCTCGCCGGCCGGCGCGGCGGCCGCAGCCGGGGCAGGGGCCGGAGCCGCAGCCGGCGCGGAGGCGGCCGGGGCAGGGGAGGCGGCCTTGGCCTGCGCGGCGGCGATCACGTCTTCCTTGGTCAGGCGGCCGTCCTTGCCGGTGGCCTTCGCCGTCGCCGGATCGATCCCGTATTCCAGCACCGCGCGGCGCACGGCAGGGGAGAGTGCAATGGCCTCGCCCGCCGGCGCGGCGGCAGCAGCCGGAGCCGCTGCCGGGGCAGGGGCGGGCGCCGGTTCAGCCGGAGCCGGCTCGGTCCGCGGCGCAGGCGTCTGGGCGCCCGCCGGAACCACACTATCCTCGATCGTCGCCAGCAGCGCACCCACCGAGACGTTGTCGCCGGCCGCAAACAGCTGCTGGCCCATGGTTCCGGCCGCCGGCGCGTTCACCTCGATGGCGACCTTGTCGGTCTCCAGGCTGGCGATCGGCTCGTCCAGCTTCACCGCCTCGCCGGGCTGCTTGAGCCACTGGCCGATCGTGGCCTCGGTCACCGATTCCCCCAGGGTGGGCACCTTCACTTCGATCGTCATCGTCTTACCTCAACCGTTCTTCTTGCGCCGGATTTCCCCGCGCACCGAAAGTCCCAGCGCATTGCTGACCAGCGCCGCCTGCTCGGCCGCGTGGCGCTTGGCGAGGCCCGTCGCCGGCGAGGCGCTGGCGGCGCGTCCGGCATAGCGCGGGCGGGCCACCTTGCTCTTCGCCGCGGCCAGCGCCGCCTCGATTTCGGGCTCGACGAAGAACCAGGCGCCGTTGTTCTTCGGCTCCTCCTGGCACCAGACGACCTCCTCGAGGTTCGTCATCCGCGCCAGCCGCGCGGCCAGCGGCTCGCCCGGGAAGGGATAGAGCTGCTCCAGCCGGACGATCTGGGTATCGGCCAGTTCAGCCGCGTCGCGCGCCTCGAACAGGTCGTAGGCGACCTTGCCCGAACACAGCACCAGCCGCCGGGTCTCCGCGTCGGCCACCGGCTTCATGTCCGACAGGATCCGCATGAAGTGCCCGCTGCCGACGAAGTCCTTCGCGCTCGACTTGGCGAGCGGATGCCGCAGCAGGCTCTTCGGCGTCATGATGATCAGCGGCTTGCGGAACGGGCGGTGCATCTGCCGGCGCAGCACGTGGAAGTAGTTCGCCGGCGTGGTGATGTTGCACACCTGCATGTTGTCCTGCGCACAGAGCTGCAGATAGCGCTCCAGCCGCGCGGAGCTGTGCTCCGGCCCCTGGCCTTCGTAGCCATGCGGCAGCAGCATCACGAGGCCGTTGGCGCGCAGCCATTTCGATTCCGAAGAGGCCACGTACTGGTCGATCATGATCTGCGCGCCGTTGGCGAAATCGCCGAATTGCGCCTCCCACAGCACCAGCGTGCGCGGATCGGCGCCGGCATAGCCGTATTCGAAGCCGAGCACGCCGTATTCGGAGAGCGGGCTGTCGTGCACCTCGAACCGGCCGTGCGGCACGGTCGTCAGCGGAATATACTTGTGCTCGTCGGTCTGGTCGATCCACACCGCGTGGCGCTGCGAGAAGGTGCCGCGGCCCGAATCCTGGCCCGAGAGGCGCACCGCATAGCCTTCCGAAAGCAGCGAGCCGAAGGCCAGGGCCTCGCCCGTCGCCCAGTCGAACCCTTCGCCGCTGGCGAACATCTCGCGCTTGGCGTCGAGCACGCGGCCTAGCGTCTTGTGGATGGTGAGGCCTTCGGGAACCGTGGTCAGGGTCCGGCCAAGGCTGTCGAACAGCTTCTGCTCGATGCCGGTCGGCACGTTACGCCGCGCGGTCTCTGGGTCGGCTGGCTTGTTGAACCCGCTCCAGCGCCCGGCGAACCAGTCGGCCTCGTTGGCCTTGTAGTCCTTTGCGGCGGCGAAATGCTCCTCCAGCAGGCTGGTGAAGGCGCCCTCGGCCTCGCGGAGGAAGGCGTCGTCGATCACGCCCTCGGCCTTCAGCCGCTCGGCATAGAGGCTGCTTACCGGCGGGTGCTGGCGGATGCGCGAATACATCAGCGGCTGGGTGAAGCCGGGCTCGTCGCCCTCGTTGTGACCGAACCGGCGGTAGCACCACATGTCGACCACCACGTCGCGCCCGAAAGTCTGGCGATAGTCCACCGCCAGCTTGCAGGCGAAGGTCACCGCCTCGGGATCGTCGCCGTTGACGTGGAGGATCGGCGCCTGGACGCCCTTGGCCACGTCGGACGGGTAGGGCGAGCCGCGCGAGAACTGCGGGCTGGTGGTGAAGCCGATCTGGTTGTTGATGACGAAGTGGATGCAGCCGCCGGTGTCGTAGCCGCGCACGCCGGAAAAGCCGAAGCACTCCCACACGATTCCCTGGCCGGCGAAGGCCGCGTCGCCGTGGATCAGCACGGGGAGCACCTGCTTGTGCTTGCCCTCGCCGATGTCGTCGTGGAACACTTGGTAGGCGCGCACCTTGCCCAGCACCACCGGGTCCACCGTCTCGAGGTGGCTCGGGTTGGGCATCAGGCTCATGTGGACCTTGATCCCGTCGAACTCGCGGTCCGAGCTGGTGCCGAGGTGATACTTGACGTCGCCCGATCCGCCCACGTCCTCCGGGTTAGCGCTGCCGCCGGAGAACTCGTGGAAGATCACCTTGTAG
>Ga0207667_10004771_pt1 | contig 16570 bp, 11 predicted proteins | sample KBSCornC52_FD_184301 | JGI IMG/M metagenome (GOLD analysis project Ga0207667, IMG submission 184301) | Corn rhizosphere microbial communities from Kellogg Biological Station, Michigan, USA - KBS Corn C5-2 (SPAdes) (version 2) | ecosystem: Host-associated > Plants > Roots > Rhizosphere > Soil ... | reverse complement strand
CAACACTGTGGACATTTGGTATTCGAAGTCCGCGGAAGAGCTCGCCGGGCCGGATGCCAAATGCGCCAAGTGCGGAAAGACTTCGTTCCGAAAGGAAACCGACATCCTGGATGTCTGGTTCGATTCCGGAGTGAGCCATCTGGCAGTGCTGACGCCGGAGAATTCCCTGCCCTGGCCCGCCGATCTGTATCTGGAAGGCGGCGATCAATATCGCGGCTGGTTCCACAGTTCGCTGCTGGTCGGCGTAGCGCTCAAAGGCGGGGCTCCGTATCGTGCGACCGCGACCAACGGCTGGACGCTCGATGGCGAAGGCCGCGCGCTTTCGAAATCGCTCGGTAGTGAAGCCGCCGAGAAAATCATCAACAAGTACGGCGCCGACATCCTGCGTTTGTGGGTCGCCTCCATCGACTTCACTGAAGACGTGCGGCTCTCCGACACCATTCTCGATCGGCTGATCGAGGCCTATCGTAAGCTGCGTAACACGTTTCGCTACGCGCTGGGCAATCTGCATGATTTCGATCCTCAAAAAGACGCAGTGCCTGTCGATGAAATGCTCGAAATCGACCGCTGGATTCTGGCGCGCATGGAGGATCTCATCCGGCGCTGCCGCGGTTGGTACGATTCGCTCGAGTTCCACAAGGTCTACCGCGCGATTTATGATTTCGCCACGGCGGATCTGAGCGCCCGCTATTTCGACATTCTCAAAGACCGGCTATACACGGCCGGCACGTCCAGCCAGGCTCGCCGAAGCGGGCAGACAGCTCTCTACAAGGTTCACTATGCTCTGGTGCGCCTGATCGCGCCGCTGCTGGCCTTCACCGCGGACGAGGTTTGGAGTCACACTGCGAAACCGGCCGGCGCGCCGTCCAGTGTCCACTTGGCGCTGCTTCCCGAACCTTCGGAAGTCGCGTCCGGACTGCCTGCGGCCCGGCTCGCCGAATGGGACCAGTTGATGGAAGTGCGCGACGTGGTGCTTAAGGCTCTCGAAGAAGCTCGTCAGAACAAGCTGATCGGTACATCGCTCGAAGCCCGGGTGCGCCTGCAGGGCTATAACGGATTCGAAGCAGATCTGCCGTCGGTCTTCATCGTGTCGCAGGTCATTGTTGAACCGGGCGACCAGGTCCGCGCCGTCATCGAGCGGGCTGACGGTCTCAAATGCGAGCGTTGCTGGAAATACTCGACTGCGGTCGGCCAGGATCTTGAATTCCCGACCGTGTGCGACTCCTGTTCGGCTGTGCTCCAGGACTTGCCGGGATGAACCCACGTTTGCGGACGGCCTCCATCGCCGCCGCCGTGGTCATCATCGACCGCGTCACCAAAATGTATATCCGGTCAGCGTTTACTTCCTGGGAAGTCACGCCCGTGATCCCGGGCTTCTTCAATATCGTCCACACTGAAAACCCCGGTGCGGCGTTCGGAATCTTCGCGGATTCACCCAGCCAATGGAGCAGCATGCTGTTGGTAGCAGTGTCGTTGGTCGTGATCGCGATCATCGGAGTGATGCTCTGGCGTCCCCGGCCTGCTGCCGTGCCAACTGCGACCCTGGTCTCGGTAGGTCTTGCGCTGGTGTTCGGCGGCGCGTTGGGCAACGTCTGGGACCGCCTGTTTCGAGGAACGGTCACCGATTTTCTGCAATTCTTTTTCGGATCCTATGAGTTCCCCTCGTTCAATGCGGCTGATTCCGCGATCACAGTCGGTGCGGCGTTGCTGCTGATCGATTTGTGGCGTACACGGAACCAGCACCACACGCCGCATAACTAGTCCTGTCGTCATCCGCCGATTAACGACCGCGTTCCACCGATTTTCCGTGTCTAGCGTTACTTTCGCCGGGCATACTCCGATGTATGAGTTTGACGGGCCGTGCTTCCCTTGCTAGTATTAAGTGAGTACTCACTTGTGAATACCCCTCCTGTAATTCCCGCGTTGTCTCCAATTGTTCCTCCGGTCCCCCGGGCGCGCCTGACGTCCGAAAACCGGCGGCGGCAGCTGCTTGAGAACGCCGTCGCCCTGTTTTCCAAGCACGGTTTTAGCGGCACCCGGACCAAAGACATCGCCGCGGCCTGCGGCGTCAGCGAAGGCATTCTTTTCCGGCATTTTGCCACCAAAGAGGACCTCTACCACGCCATTCTGGACACCCACGAAGCGGTGGCCGGCAAAGAGAAGTGGCTATCGGATATGCAGGCCATGGCCGACCGCCGCGACGACCTAGGCTTCATCAAGTGTCTGCTGGGGCAGATCCTGAAATCGTTCCGCGAGGACACCGAATTCCACCGTCTGATGCTTTACGCGGGCCTGGAGGGTCATTCCCTGCCCGGATTGTTTCACGAACGCAGCGGCTCTCGCGTCCTGGAATTCCTGCGGAATTACGTCGTGCTGCGGCAGCGCGAAGGTGCGTTCCCGAAAGGCGATGCCGACGCCTTAGTAATGCTGCTGGCCTCGCCCGCCATGCAATACGCCACCGGCAAATATATCTTCGGCATCAAGACGGTATCCCGGCCGGACAAAGAAGTCGCGGACGAATTCGCGAAGTTTCTCATGACCGCTCTTCATCCGTCTGGCAAAAGCTCGAAAAAGAGCAGCAAACGAAAACATTCATGAAATTACGTGTCCTATTGATCGTCTCTGTCCTAGGCCTGGCGGCGTGCCAGCGTAGTGAAACCAACGCTGCAGCATCTTCCAAGGACGCATCCGCGCCCGCCAAGGGCGTAGTCCAGACGCCTACCGTTGCGACCATTCGCGTGACCGCCAGGGAAGTGTCGGCTACCGTCCAAGCCACTGGTAGCTTCGTAGCGCACGACGCCTCCGATGTCGCTCCCAATGTCGCCGGCATTATCGTCGCGACCTTGGTGGATGTCGGAGATTTCGTCCAGCAAGGCCAGGTGATCGCACGTCTGGACAGTCGTGACGCGGCTCTCCGGCTGGATCAGGCTCGCGCCGCGCAGCAGCAGGCCGAAGCTTCCGTTCGCCAGGCGCAATCCAAAATCGGCTTGGGGCAGAATCAAACGTTCGACCCCAACACGGTTCCGGAAGTCCTGGGAGCCAAGGCGGCCTATGAATCGGCCCTGGCCCAGCAGAGATTGGCTCAGGCCGACGCGCAGCGTTACGCCAACCTGGTAAATACCGGCGACGTTTCGCGCAGCTCCTACGACAAGGCTAAAACACAAGTCGAAACCGCCGATGCGCAGGTCAACTCCACTCGGCAGGCATACGAAGCCACGCTGAACGCGGCCCGTCAGAACTATCAAGGGGTCGCCACTCAGGAAGCTTCGCTGCAAGGATCGCGCGCGCAATTGGCGATGGCCCAGAAGGCTCTGGCAGACGCTGAGATTCACGCGCCCTTCGCAGGATACGTCAGTGTGCGGTCGGTTACTCCCGGCGAATACGTTTCCGCCACTTCCAAAATCGCGACCATCGTTCGCGTAACGCCCATCAAGCTCGAGCTGCAAATCCCCGAGCTGTACGCTCCGCAGATGAAACGCGGTTTGAGCGTCGGCGCTGCCGTGTCAGGCTACGCGGGCCGCGTGTTCCAAGGTACTGTGACCGCCATCAACCCTGCCGTCGATCCGAACTCGCGGACGTTTATCACCGAAGTAACGTTTGCCAATGCCGACGTCGCTCTGCGCCCGGGTATGTTCGCGACCGCGCGCGTGGTGCTTCCCGGCAGTACTCCCGGCATCTTTGTGCCGCAGACGGCAGTGATCACCGACCCGACCACCAATTCATCTCAAGTATTCATGGTCCGCGAGGGCCGCGCTCGCCTGGCGGTAGTCCAATTGGGAGAAAAAGATGGCGACCAGGTGCGCATCTTGTCCGGCATTCCCGCCGATGCGGTTCTTGCCACCGATCACCTGCAGGATCTCTACGACGGTCAGACCGTTCGCGTCGCCGGTGCAGCGGCAACAGGAGCTTGATTCATGCATAAACTCGCAGCACTGTGCGTCCGGCGACCCGTGTTCGCCACCATGCTCATCCTCGCCCTGGTGGTGGTGGGAGGATTCTCCTATTTCTCACTGGGCGTGGATCTGACCCCTAAAGTGGACGTCCCGACCGTCTCCATCGTCGTCGTCAATCCAGGCTCAACAGCCGAGGAAATCGAGACCGACATCACCAAGCGAATCGAAGACGCAGTCAATACCATCAGCGGCATCGAGGACGTACGGTCCACCTCCGTGCAGGGTCTTTCCACCGTGGTCGTGAGTTTCTCACTCGACAAAAGCGGCGATGTGGGGGCGCAGGAAATCCGCGACAAGGTAGCGACCACCTTGCCCGATCTGCCCGAGACTGCCGAAGCTCCGGTGATCCAAAAATTCGACCCTGATGCGAACCCCATCATGCAGTTGGTGGTGTCTGCGTCGCGCCCTCTTCGTGAAGTCACCGAACTAGCCGATAAGCAGATCAAGCAGCGCCTGGAGAACGTCAAGGGCGTCGGCCAGATTCGTCTGGTCGGCGGACTCCGCCGCGAGATTCGCGTGTGGGTGGACCCTGAGCGCATGCGGGCTTACGGCCTCTCGATCACCGATGTGGCCAACGCATTGCGCCAGCAGAATCTGGAACTGCCCGCAGGCAGCGTCACCCAGGGAGCTAGCGAGCTCACCGTGCGGACCCTCGGACGCCTTGCCGATCCGGCCCAGTTCAACGAGATCGCTGTCGCCACGCGCGGTGCATATCCCGTCAAACTTCGGGATATTGGCCACGCCGAAGATAGCGTTGAAGAATCCGTTACGGCGGCACGCCTCAATGGCGATCCGTCCGTAACGCTCATCGTCTCCAAGCAATCCGGCACCAATGCCGTTGCCACCGCCGAACTGGTCAAGGAGCGCATCGCCGAACTGCAGGCGACCTTGCCCAAAGACATCCACATCACCCTGGTGAATGACACCTCGGTATTCATCAAGGCTGCCATCGACGCCATCCAAACGCACCTGATCGAGGGCAGCATTCTGGCGGCCGCGGTCATCTTTATCTTCCTGGCGAATATCCGAACGACACTGATTGCCGCTGTGGCGATTCCGATCTCCATCGTCTCCACCTTCGCGTTGATGAAAGCCATGGATTTCACGCTGAACCAGATCAGCATGCTGGCGCTGACACTCATGGTGGGAATCGTCATCGACGACGCCATCATCGTGCTTGAAAATATCTATCGCTACATCGAGGAAAAGGGTCTGGATCCGATGCAGGCGGCCATTCAGGGCACGAAAGACATCGGACTGGCGGTGATGGCCACTACGCTATCGCTGCTGGCCGTGTTCCTTCCCATCGGATTCATGGGCGGCATCGTGGGGCGCTTCATGTCGTCCTTCGGATTGACCGCATCGTTCGCGATCGCCGTATCGCTGCTGGTTTCCTTTACGCTGACGCCGATGCTGTGTTCTCGGTTCCTGCGCCGCCCCGGTGCTCCGGGCGATCACAAGAAGGCTTCCAAGGATTCCGTGCTGTTCCGTTTCCTGGATCAGCACTACACGACAGTTCTCGAATGGGCCATGGCGCACCGCAAGATCATGGTCACCGTCTGCGTGCTCACGGTGTTCAGCATGTATCCTCTGTTCCGCGTGGTGGGAAAGAGCTTCACGCCCGTGGATGACCGGTCCGAGTATCTGGTTACAGTTCACGCGCCGGAAGGTACGTCGCTCGCCGCCACGACGAACATCATGGAGCGAATCGCTCGTGACATCCGAGCCATTCCGAACGTGACCGACACCCTCAGCACCGTCGGCAGCGGTTCGGATCGCGCCGCCAACAGCGGCTCGATCTACGTGAAGCTGGTCCCCATGGACCAACGAAAAGAAACCCAGCTGGAGATGATGATCAAGACCCGCGAGGTCTTCAAGAACTATCCAGCCGATCTTCGCACGGCCGTCGGAGTGCAGAGCTGGAGCGGCACTGGCGATGTCCAATACGCGTTGAGCGGACCGGATCTCGATAAGCTCTCGCAGTACTCGCAGCAGCTCCTGGCCAAGGTCAAGGCGCTGCCCGGAGTTGTCGATGCCGATACGTCGCTGGTTTACGGCAAGCCCGAGCTGCGTGTCGAAATCGATCGCCAGCGCGCCGCCGACCTGGGTGTCCGCGTTTCCGATATCGCCACGGCGCTGAACACCATGATCGCCGGACAGGTGGTCTCTAGCTTTCCCTCGGGGGGCGAGCAATATGACGTCCGGCTGCGCGCCGAGCAATCCTTCCGCACCAGCACCATCGCGCTGAATCAGCTTACGGTCGCTTCGAATAAAGTCGGCCCGGTGAGTCTGGATCAAGTGGTTCGGATCAAGCCCGGGACGGCGCCCTCCAGTATCGAGCGATTGAATCGCCAGCGCCAGGTCACCATTTCGGCGAACCTGCTGCCGGGAGCTTCACAAGCCGATGTGCTCGCCAAACTGGACGAATTCACCGCGGAACTGCACATGGATCCTGGTTATGGTGCCGTCGGCGTCGGGCAAAGCAAAGAGCTGCGACGCACTGCGTACTACTTCATCGTGGCCGTGGCGCTGACGTTCATCTTCATGTACATGGTGCTGGCAGCGCAGTTCGAATCCTTCCTGCATCCCTTCACAATTCTGCTGACGCTGCCGCTGTCGGTGCCCTTCGGCATCCTGTCGCTACTGATCGCCGGACAGACGATTAATATTTTCTCCGGCCTCGGGTTGCTGCTGCTCTTCGGGATCGTCAAAAAGAATGCCATCTTGCAAATCGATCACACCAATAATTTGCGTGCGGGCGGCATGGACATGTATCCCGCCATCATCCAGGCCAATCGCGACCGGCTGCGGCCGATTCTGATGACCACCATGGCGCTGGTGGCCGGTATGCTCCCCGTCGTAATTTCGAACAAGGTCGGCTCGGCCAGCAACCGTTCTATCGGCGTACTCGTAGTCGGCGGCCAATCGCTTTGCCTGCTCCTGACCCTGCTCGCGGTGCCGGTGTTCTACTCATTGTTTGAAGAAGCCAAGCAGTCGCGCCTTGCGCGCGCACTGGGACGTCCGTTCCGAGGCGTCGGCCAGGTCTTGCAACAAGCCGGAGCCGGCGTCCGAGCGGTCCTTCCCAAAAAAGGCGGAGTCGCTTGATGTTGCGCAGCGGACTACTTTTACTGGTCATTTCTCAAGCGTGGGCGCAACCGCAGCCTGCGCAGGTTGAAGCTACACGCGTTCCTCCGCCCCGCCCTTTCGTACTCGCGCCACGCATCGGCATATCCGGCGATAAGGAATTGACGCTTCAAGATGCGCTGGCGATGGCCCTGTCCAACAACAAGGACATCGACGGCTCGCGGATCGATCGCGAGAAGGCGATCAACTCGGTCCTGGGCGCCAAGGGCTATTTCGATCCCCGGATCGGCGGTGTCGTGTCGTTGCAGAAGAGCGTCACGCCAGTCGCTTCCACACTCGGTGGATCGCTCACCGGCGCCGTTACCAATCGCAACGGCTTGGCCGACCCGCAGTTCTCTGGAAGCCTTCCCTGGCTCGGCACCACCTATCAATTCGATTTGTCGTCCTCGCGCACTACTACCAACAACTCGTTTGCGCAATTGAACCCGCAGTATCCCACTTCGCTGAACTTCTCGTTCACGCAGCCGCTGTTTCGAAACCTGCGATACGACGATAACCGCCATCGCCTGGAGGTCGCCAAGAAGAACGTTTCGCTCACCGACGAACAATTTCGCCAGCGTGTGATGCAGATCGTGACGCAGACGGAACAAGCGTACTGGGATCTGGCGTTCGCCTATCGCAATCTGGAAGTGCAGTTGGACGCCGTGCGCCTGGGCGGCGAACAGGACGAAAGCAATCGCCGGCAGCAGGAGCAAGGGTTGCTTGCTCCCATCGACGTGGTTGCGGCGCAGCGGCAGCTGGCCACTTTCGAAGTGAATGCCTATAGCGCGCAAGAGGCGCTCACCGCGGCTGAAAATGTTCTAAAAACGCTGATTCTGCCGGATCGTACCGATCCCACGTGGTCCTCTGCGCTGATTCCCATCACTCCTGTAAATGTTTCGCCGCCCATCACGCCTTTGATCGATGCGGTAAGAGAAGGCCTCAACAACCGGCCGGAGCTCGCGCAGGTAGACATCAACCGTGAGATCAACGCGACCGATAACAAGTTTTTCCGCGAACAGGCCAAGCCCCAGGTGGATCTGGTGGCCACCCATACTAATGCCGGCTTGGCTGGAATCCAGGTTCCGCAAGGTGCGAATCCGATTTTCTCAGCCGGTTTGACCACTCTGACGGATCAGGTGAACCAGCTATCCCTACTTGCGGGATTGCAGCCGCTGCCGCCCGCCGGAGGTGGAACCATCGGGCTGCCGCCCCAGTTGGTCGGAAGCTATGGACAGTCGCTCACTAGTGTTTTCAATAACAGCTATCCGACGACGCAGGTCCAGTTGCGCGTGTCGCTGCCGCTTCGAAATCGCACGGCCGAGGCGAATCTGAACAACTCCCTGGCCGAGACGCGCCGCATCCGCAATCAGCGCCAGCAGACCGAGCAGTCCATCGAAGCCAGTGTTCGCAACGCCATGCAATCCGTGGAATCCGCTAAGGCGCGGCTAGCCTCGTCTCGCGTGGCGCGCCAGTCTGCCGAGGAACAATATCAAAGCGAGCAGCGCCAGTTCCGCGCCGGCACCTCTACGCTTTTCTTGGTCCAGCAGCGGCAGACCGACATGATCACCGCCCGCAGCCAGGAGCGCCGCGCTGAGTCGGATCTGGGCAAAGCCATCGCGACGTTCGAGCTCGCCACCGGCACCATCCTCCAGACCAACAACATCCAGCTGAAGTAGCCGCGTGGCACGGGCCTTCAGCCTGTGCGGGTGCCCTACAATATACTTTGAACATGCGCCTTGTGCGTCTAAGCGTTCTCCTTTGCGCTCTGTTGGTTACCTCTCTGAGCGCAGCCATCACACCGGCTGAATACCAGGCCCGGCGCGCCGAGCTTCGTAAATCTCTGGACGGCGTTATGGTCTTGTTCGGCGCTGATGAGCCCGACGATATGCACGCTAGCTTCTTCCAGGAATCGAACTTTCTGTACCTCTCCGGTTGGCGCGAGCCCGGCGCGATCATGATGCTGACGCCGCAAACCGAGATCCTGTTTCTCCCTGCGCGCGATCTCCGCGCTGAGCTTTATACCGGTCCCAAGCTGGGTGCCGATAATCCTGACGCGCCCAAGCAGACTAACTTCGATCGAGTGATGCCGAAATCGGCCATCGAGTCGGCATTTCTCAAAGTTCTGGAAACGTCCCCTCGCGTGTACACCGTTCCCGGCGATTCTCGCGGCCAGAAACTCAAATCGCTGGCGATCTTCCACGATGAAGGCGACGCAGCGCAGGCCATCGCACGCCTTCGCATGGTGAAGTCGGCCGCCGAAATCGATCTGATCACCAAGGCGACCGACGTAACCGTGACCGCTCATTTGGCTGGATGGAAGAAGACCAGCCCCGGCGTGTGGGAGTACGAGGTCGCCGCGGTCATGACGAACGTATATTTCGAGCGTGGCTGCGAGCGCAATGCCTATCCGCCCATCATCGGCAGCGGACCGAACAGCGTGATCCTGCACTACATGACCAACCATCGCCGGATCGATGCAGGTGAGGTGGTGGTCGCCGACGTCGGCGCCGAATGTTCGGGTTACGCAACCGATGTTACGCGCACTGTTCCCGCGGGGGGCAAGTTCTCGGCTCGCCAGCGGGAAATCTATGAAATCGTCCTGGGCGCGCAAAAAGCCGCCATCGCCGCCACCAAGCCTGGCGCGCGGCTGCGGGCCGATGGACCGTCCCTCTATCAAATCGCCTACGACTACATCAACAGCCATGGCAAGGACCTGCATGGCCAGCCGCTCGGCAAGTATTTCGTCCACGGCCTGGGGCACTACGTCGGCCTCGACGTGCATGATCCCGGCGATTTTGCCGTTCCCCTCAAACCCGGCACCGTAATAACCATCGAACCGGGTATTTACATAGCGGAAGAGAATATCGGCATCCGCATCGAAGATATAGTGCTGGTCACAGCGGACGGATGCAAGGTTCTGAGCGCAGCGCTGCCGCGCGAGATCGCCGATATCGAAAAACTCGTTGGCAAATAAACTTCAGATCGCGAAGTACGTTGGGATCCTGGTGGTCTGCCTGGCGTTGGGCATTCTTGCGGGATTCAATCCGTTAGCCGTCCACGTAGACCATAACGCCTACGACTTCCTGCTGGCCCACCAGAGCGACACGTGGGCTCCTCAGTCCGTAATCGTCAAAATCGACGCAGCCACGCTGGAAGCCGGCCACGGCATGCGCAACATCCGTCCGATTCTGGCGCAAGCTCTCGATCAGCTTGCACAAGCGCAGCCGAAGGCGGTCGCATTGGACGTCACTCTGCATGACCAAGTGGATTCAGGCGAGGACGCTCGTCTCGAAGCCTCACTGCGTGCGACCAGAAATTTGATTCTCCCGTGCCAGTTAACAGGTGAACGCTGGGAAGATCCCGCTCCGCGATTTCGTGCTCTGGGCACACTGGGTCACGTCCACACCGAACGGGATCGGGTGGATGCCGTGAGCCGGCAGATTATCCTCGAACAAGTAGCCGGTGTAGATCGCCGTTGGGCACTCTCACTAGAGGCTTTGCGTCTGTCGCTGGGCGCCGGGAATCCGGAGGAAACGCCGCAGGACGTCACCGTCGGCAGTGTGCTGATCCCGTCGCCCCGATCGAACGGGCGGACTTTACTGATCCGCTACCTGCAGCCCGGCACGATCCCCGAAGTATCCGCCCTCGAGATCGCTCAACATCACGACCAGCTACGCGGCAAGACCGTTTTTCTGGGAATTACCGACCTCTCTGCCGCCAATGACCGCCTGGTGAATCCCTACGGCGTGAACTTTCCTGGTGTCGAAATGCACGCCCAAGCATTCGAGACGATGGCACACGGACAGTTTCTTGTGCCAGCCGGCAATTCCACCTGGTTGACGGTTTGCGTCTCGCTGGCCGTGGCCGCAGGACTCATCTTCTGGCTGCTTCCGGGATGGTCCGCCTACCTTCTGATCATTCCTTTGCTGGCCACCGTCCACTACTTCCTGCCGGTCCAGTTCTTCGCACGAGGCATCGTCCTCCCGTATGTCGCGCCGGTAGCCGTCGCCTGGCTGAGTTCCATCGGTGCTGCCACCTATCGACACTTCATGATGCGGGGGCAGCTTCGCAAATCCGAATCAGAGAAATCGCGTTACCAGCAGGCCATTCACTGGGCCGCGCACGAGATGCGGACGCCGCTGACAGCCATCCAGGGTTCCAGCGAGCTGATGACTCGTTACACGATGCCGGACGCTAAACGAAACGAGTTGAATACCATGATCAATTCGGAATCGAAGCGCCTGGCTCGCATCATCTCGACTTTCCTGGACGTCGAACGCCTGGCCGAAGGGCAGATGGAGCTGAAGCGCGAGCTTCTGCCGATGTCCGAGCTGGTGGATACCTGCATCCAACGCGCGAAACCCCTGGCAGAGCGCAAACGCATCGGCCTGTTTCTTGACAACGCGGTTCAAGGCTCGCTCCTGGGCGACCGTGAACTCTTGGAATACGCTCTCTATAATCTGCTTACCAACGCCGCAAAGTATTCTCCGCCCGACACTCAAATACACGTATACTCCGAGCTGCGTGGAACAGATGTGCGCCTGGCGGTGCAAGATCAGGGAATCGGAATGGATGCCAAGGAAATTAAGAACATTTTCCAGAAATTCTACCGGACCAAGAGCGCCGAGGCTTTCGGAGCTGGAACCGGCATTGGGCTGTCCATTGTAGAGCAGATCGTTTTCCAGCATGGCGGCCGCATTGAGGTGACCAGTACTCCCGGCAAGGGCTCTTGTTTTACCATGATTATGAAGGCCCACGCGAGCGCCCCAACTGATGCAGAAACTGCTGATCGTAGAAGATGACCAGTCCGTTCGGACAACGATGGTCACATGCCTGGAGCTGGAAGGCTACTCCGTCGAAGCTGTAGCATCGACCAGGGAAGCATTAGAGCGTCTCGAAAAACAAAGTTATCCGATTGTCATTTCCGATATTTATCTGGATGAGCGCACCGGTCTGGATGTCCTGCGCTCCGCACGCCGCCAGAATCCCGATTGCGCGGTGATCCTGATGACCGGCCGTGGCAGTATGGAAACCGTCATGGCGGCCACCGCTGGCGGCGCATTTGAGTACCTCGCCAAACCCTTCGAGATGTCCCACATGGTGGATACCATCCGGCGCGCCGAGAAATCGCTGGGCGAGCCTGACGACGATGAAGCCGCCTCGATTGACGATCTGCCCGAGACCGAGATGATCGGCAGCTCGCCGCGCATGATCGATATTTACAAGACGCTTTCCAAGGTTGCTCCGACGGATGCGACGGTATTGATCGAGGGCGAGACCGGAACCGGTAAAGAACTGATCGCGCGCATGATTCATGCCAACAGCAAACGCTCCCAGCAGGCGTTCGTGCCGGTCGATTGCGGCGCCATCGCACCGTCCTTACTTGAGAGCGAGCTGTTCGGTACCCTCAAGGGCGCATATACCGGTGCGGACCGCGACCGCATGGGCGTATTTGAAGCCGCCCATAATGGCACCGTATTTCTGGATGAAATTGGCGATATTGATGTCGGTTTCCAATTAAAGTTACTTCGATTTCTGCAGGAACGCGAGATTCGACCGCTGGGGTCGGCCCGGGCCAAGAAAGTGGATGTCCGGGTGATCGCTGCCACCAATCGCGACGTTCAAAAGATGGTGGAGGAAGGCAAGTTCCGCGAGGACCTGTGGTACCGCTTGAACGTTGTCCGTCTCACGATTCCTCCGCTCTGCGAGCGTGCCGCCGATATCCCGCTCCTGGTCCACTACTTCCTGAAGCGCTATAACGAGCGTTATCACCTGGACGCTAAACTGACCGACTCCGGCCTCAAGGTGATGGAGGAATATAGCTGGCCGGGAAACATCCGCCAGCTCCAGCACATGATGGAGCGCCTGACGATCCTGGCGCCGGGCGGACGCATTGACGATGCCGCCGTCCGCCAGGCGATCGAGCAGATGGATTCTCGGGACCATGCCAGCGACAGCCTGGCCGACACCGAAGCCGAGCAGATCCGTCGCGTGATGGCGGCCACCAACGGCAACAAGAGCCGCGCTGCAAAGGTCCTGGGGATCGAGCGCAAGACGCTCTATCGCAAGCTGGAGCGGATGGGTCTGTAACGGCCTAGTTCGCGAGCTTCTTCAGGATGTGCCTCGCCAGGAACTCATTGACTTCCCGGTGTCTTGGAACGGCTTGTGAAATGCCGGTCTTGGGGTTGCTGTACCAGTCGTGATTGCCGCCGTGTCGGATGAGAACACATCCGTTCTCTTCCAACTTGCGGACCAGATCGGTCCGCTTCATCCAACGGTCAATGCGCCCACGCGACGGATACCTGGAATCTCGCCACCCGTAAGGTCCTTGTAGAGATCACGAAGATTCTCTTCGAGTTCCTGGACGGTTTCGCCCTGGGTCAGATAGTCGGGGAACTCCTCGAAATAGCCAAGCCACATCCCTTGGTCCTGCCAATGGATGTAACGAGCGGTGTTCATGGAATTAGTTTACCGCAGCCCTCAGGGCAATACGATAATGGAGTTGCGCGGGAACGCGAAACGCTTCCCTGCTTCGTCGATCACGTTCATTTGCGCCGTGTACTGACCTGCCGCGAGCTTCGCCAGCGGAACCTGGAAGCTAAAAGCAGTCACGCCCGGACGATTCGGCACTAGCTTCTCCTGGCGCAGCGGCATCGATGAAAACGCCTTGCGTGCACCCTGCAATAGCTCCACCTGTGCGCTCAGGCTGGGAGTCTTCGCGGTCGGATCGGCAGCCGGATCGTACACTTCAAAGTACACATGTAACGTCTGATCCTTGCGGAAGACGCGAGTGATGCTTGGAACGGTCTTCTGGCCGTTCTGTATCAAAGGATGGTTGGCCAGCGCGCGCTTATCGCTGTCGGCCGAGCCCACGGCCGCCTTCACGGGTTCTACCTGGCTGCTGAGAATCACCGAGCTCATCCGCAGATCCTTGGACGCCGTCAAATCCGGAATCACGAAGTTCGTCTCGAACGTCCCCATCTTTCCGGTCTGATTCTCTCGCGCAAGGAAGCGCAAGTTGTATTTTCCCGACGGAAGCGTGGGGCCGGTATCGTACTGCAGGTTGCGATGCTCCAACTGCGAGGCGTCCTGATCCGTGAGCTTTACCGTAATGTTGTCGCGCACGGTTTGCACCAGGCGACCAGACGGTGACTCCCGGACCTGCAGGATGAAATCCAAATCGGTGCTCTGCTTGCCGCCCTTCTTGGCTAGAGCCACCACCGACCCAGGGATCTTCACGGATACGGGCACCAGGTATCGATTCTGCGCGACTCGGAAGTAATCGACTTCGAGAGCCAAGGGAATCTCGCTGACCGGATCGCCCAGAGTTAGGGCTTCTTCCAGCTGCCGTTCCTTATCTCCGCTGTTGAACTTGGAAAATACCTTGGAGGCGTAGTAGCCGTTGCGGAAATCCACTTTCGCGCTGGCCTGGAGCTCTTTGCTGGCGAGCTTCACGCTGATCTTGCGAAATTTTCCATCCTCGGCCGCATTGGTGCTGTAGTAGCCCAGAATGTAATAGCTGCTGATGTCCTGTTGCGCCTGGCGGATGCCCAGCGAGAGATCGTTGGAATCGATCAGGGCTTTGCCGCCGGTGTCCGATGCCAAGGTATAGAGCGTATCCTGCGAACCCTGCGTCGCGCTGCGATTCCCGGCCTGCTTGGATCCGGTGAAGGCTCCCGTGCCGCGGCCCGAGGATGCCGACGCATCGCCGACCGGCGAGGTAGCCACCAAGCCGCGCGCGTCCACGGGATAGAACGCGACGTTCGCCCGCACCGCGGAATTCACGGTGGTGCGGAGCTGGCTCTGATTCTCGATGCCCGTGAGGCTCAAGCCGCTCGAAAAATAGATCAGGGCTTTCTTCTCCGGATAGGCCGCCAGTTTCTTAGTCGCGTCTTCCAAGGCGCTGAGCTTGCGATCGGTATTAAAGACGTTGAACTCGGTGTCGTCGGCGACGAATGTTCCGCTGTCATCGCCTTCGTCGGCAGAGGTCGCCGCCACGTCCGCCAGACCCGCGCCCTCTCCAAACGCAAGCTTCTGAAGCCGGGACAGCAGACGATCGCGATCGTCCGTGAAATCTTCCAGTACATCGAAACGATTTCCATAGACCATGATGGAAACCAGGTCGGACGAAGTCATCTGCTTGGAGATAAAGTCCACCGCAGCGTCCTTGGCGCGCAATTGATCAGCCTGCGGCATGTTCGAGAAATCGAAGAACAGCCCTACCAGGCGCTTGTCCTGATGACGCACTGGAGTGTTTGCAGCAGCCGTAGTCACGGCTTGGCCAGCGGGAGCACTCGGCACGCGCTCCTCGAGCGTCGCAGGTGCCGCAGTATTCGCCACCGGTGCGAGCAGATCGTTGCTCAGTTGCTCCAGCTCAAACACGGCGAGATTCTGTTTGACCCCATCCTCGAAGATCTCGATGTCTTCTTTCTTAAGCGAAGTGAGGGGCTTGCCCTGTTTATCCTTGACGGTCACGTTTACGACGACCAGTTTGGTTTCGGTCTTGAACGTGACTTCCTGGGCAAACAAGGAAGCCGCCACCAGCAAGAGTATAGGTTTCATGGTCATCACATTCGGAACCGGATGGTCGCCTGGATGGTGCGCATCCCGCCGGCGCCTGTCGCCAGTCCGTAGTTCAGCGAATTCACGACCGTGCCGAAACCGGAGATGTTGACGTGGTTCAGTAGATTCGTGGCGCTGACATTGAACTCAAGGTTCTTGCGCTCGGTCAGCCGCACCGTGCGCGCCAGTTGCAGATTCATGGAGAAGGTTCCCGGACCAGGGATGGTGCCGCGCCCGGCATTTCCGAACAGCCCCGCTGCCGGAACCGTGAACGCCGCCGGGTTAAAGTAGCCGGAGCCGGCATCGATGGGCAATCCAGTGGCGTCGGCGCGCACGGTGCCGACCACACCGGCACCTCCGACGTTTGAGGCGTTCCCGAGAACCGTGGCCGTCAGCGGACGGCCGCTTTGCACCTGGGTGGTTCCGGTCAGCTGCCAATCCTTGAGCGTATGCTGCAGCCAAGGCTGTTTCTGGAACATGGCGTTGCGGACTCCGACCGGAGACTGGGCGGTGTACTGCAACTGCAGCACTTGTCCGGTGGGCGCATCCACTCCCCGTTCCGCGGCTAGATTTAGATAGTTCTGCGCCACGCCTGCGCCTAACGCTGTCGTATTATCGATGGTCTTTTGATAGGTATAGTTCAACTGCCACGAGAAACTGTTGCGGAAACGGCGGGTTAGGCGCACGGTGCCGCCGTGATAAATCGAATTGCCGACCGGCGAGTCGTAGATGAAGCCCTGGGCGTTTCCAATCGCGCGCCGCTGCTCGGCGGTCAAAGGCGATCCGGGCGCGGCGCTATTGGGAATGGTCTGGACATCCAGGCGCGTGCCCTTCGTGCCGTTGTAATCCACCTCCATGGCCATGCCGGCCGGAAGCTCTCGCTGGATGATGGCGTTCCAGGTCTGCGCGTACGCCGCGCGATAATAACG
>Ga0207667_10004770_pt1 | contig 16571 bp, 10 predicted proteins | sample KBSCornC52_FD_184301 | JGI IMG/M metagenome (GOLD analysis project Ga0207667, IMG submission 184301) | Corn rhizosphere microbial communities from Kellogg Biological Station, Michigan, USA - KBS Corn C5-2 (SPAdes) (version 2) | ecosystem: Host-associated > Plants > Roots > Rhizosphere > Soil ... | reverse complement strand
GGTTCGCGCTGACCGTCGCGACGATCGTGTAGACCACGCTGCTGCCCGCAGGGAATGTCGCGATCGTCTCGTTGAGTGCACCGGCGCCGGATGCATTCGGACACACCGCGCCGCCGCCGGCGGCGCACGTCCACGCGTACGCCGTGATGCCGGCGGGGATCGGATCGGCGACGACCGTGTTCGGTGCGTCGGTCGCACCGCTGTTGGTCGCCGTCACCGTGTAGGTCACGCTGCCGCCCGGCGTGAGCGCGCCCGGTTCGCTCGAGGTCTTCGCGATGCTCACTTGCGGCTGTGGCGGGTTCGTCACGACCACGCTGCACGGCGGCGGCGTGTTACCGGGCAGGCACAGGCCACCCGGTGGATCGGCCGTCGCGGTATTCGCGACGACGGCAGGCGGATTCGCGCTGACCGTCGCGACGATCGTGTAGACGACGCTGCCGCCCGCGGGGAACGTGGCGATCGTCTCGTTGAGCGCACCGGTGCCGCTCGCGTTCGGACACGTGGCGCCACCGCTGGCGGCGCAGGTCCAGCTGTAGGCCGTGATGCCGGCCGGGATCGGATCGGCCACGACCGTGTTCGGCGCATCGACGGCGCCGCTGTTCGTCGCGGTCACCGTGTAGGTCACCGTGCCGCCGGGCGTGAGTGCACCGGGCTCGCTCGAGGTCTTCGTGATCGTGACCTGCGGCGACGGCGGATTCGTCACGATCGCGCTGCACGGCGGCGGCGTGTTGCCGGGCAGGCACAGGCCGCCCGGCGGCGTCGCCGTGACCGTGTTCGTCACGGCCGCCGGCGGATTCGCGCTGACCGTCGCGACGATCGTGTAGACCACGCTGCCGCCGGCCGGGAACGTCGCGATCGTTTCGTTGAGCGCACCGGTACCCGATGCGTTCGGGCACACCGCGCCGCCGCTGGCGGCACAGGTCCAGGCGTAGGCCGTGATGCCGGCCGGAATCGGATCCGATACGACCGTGTTCGGCGCATCGACGGCGCCGCCGTTCGTCGCGGTCACCGTGTAGGTGACCGTTCCGCCCGGCGTCAGCGCACCCGGTTCGCTCGAGGTCTTCGTGACGGAGACCTGCGGCGACGGCGGCTCCGTCACGACCGCGCTGCACGGCGGTGGCGTGTTGCCCGGCAGGCACAGGCCGCCGCTCGGCGGCGTCGACGTCGCGATGTTCGTCACGCTCGCGGGCGGGTTCGCGCTGACCGTCGCGACGATCGTGTAGACGACGCTGCTGCCGGCGGGGAACGTGCCGATGGTCTCGTTGATGCCGCCGGTGCCGCTCGCATTCGGACACGTCGCACCGCCGCTCGCAGCGCAGGTCCAGCTCGCGCCGACGATGCCGGCGGGCAGTGGGTCGTCGACCTGCGTGCCGTCGGCGGCGGAGTTGCCGACGTTGCTCACCGTCACGGTCCACGTGACGGTGCCGCCGGGCGGCAACACGGGCGTGTTCGACGTCTTGGTGATGCTCACCTGCGGCGCGACCGGCGTCACCGTCGTTGCGCTGCAGGGCACCGGGCTGCCGTCGCTGCAGATGCCGTCGGGCGGCGTCACGCTGACGACGTTGGCGACGCTCTCGGGTGGGTTCGCGTCGACGGTCGCGGTGATCGTGTAGGCGATCGCACCGCCGGCCGGGAAGGTCGCGATCGATTCATTGATCGCGCCGCTGCCACTCGCATTCGGACAGATCGCACCGCCGGCACCGGCGCATGCCCATGTGTACGGCGTCGTGAGCCCGTTCGGGATCGGATCGTTGATCAGCGTGCCGTCGGCCGGCACGCTGCCGGTATTGGCGACCGTGATCGTGTAGGTGACGGTGCCGCCCGGCTCGAGCAGCGTCGCGTGCGCGGTTTTCGTGACCGCGATGATCGGCACGGGCGGATTGCTGACCGAGCTCGAGCACGGCGGCGGCGAGTTCGCCGGTGCGCAGACGCCGCCGGGCGGTGTTGCCGTCACCGTGTTGACGACGCTCGCCGGCGGGCTCGCCGACACCGTCGCGGTGATCGTGTAGACGACCGAGGCGCCGGGCGGGAACGTCAGGATCGATTCGTCGAGCAGGTTCGCCGGCGGTGTGACGACACCGCCGCTCGTGGCATTCGGGCACGCCGCACCACCGGCCGCCGCGCACGTCCACGTCGCCGAGTCGATGCCGTTCGGGAACACGTCGCGCACGAGCGTGCTCGGCGCGGGCACGCTGCCGTCGTTGTTGACGACGACCGTATACGTGACCGTGCCGCCGGGCGTGAGCACGCCGGGCGGGTTGGCCGACTTGATCACGCTGACCTGCGGCGCGGCCGGCAACACGACCGTGCTCGAACACGGCGGTGCGGTGCCGTCGGCGCAGATGCCGTCACCGGGCGGCGTGGTCGAGGCCGTATTGGCGACGCTGGCGGGTGGATCGTCGTCGACGGTCGCGGTGATCGTGTAGACGAGCTGACCGCCCGACGGGAACGTCGCGATCGTTTCGGCGATCGCGCCGCTGCCGCTCGCGTTCGGACACACGGCACCGGCGGAAGCGGTGCAGGTCCAGGTCACGCCGCTCACGCCCGCGGGCACGGTGTCGGTGAACGTGGTGCCGTCGGCAGAGACGCTGCCCATATTGCGCACGGTCACGCTGTAGGTGAGCGTGCCGCCCGGCACGGCCTGCGTCGCCGACGTTGTCTTCGCGATCGAAACGACCGGCACCGGCGGATTCGACACCGTGGCCGTGCACGGTGGCGACGAGTCATCGGGGAAGCACTGGCCGTTGTTGCCGGGCGGCGTCGCGCTGACGGTGTTGGCGACGTTCGCGGGCGGATTCGCCGCGACGGCGCCGAGGATCGTGTAGGTGAGCACGCCGCCACCGGGGAAGGTCGCGACGGTCTGGTTGAGGGGCATGCTGCCGCTCGCGTTCGGGCAGACCGCGCCGCCGCTGCCCGCGCACGTCCACGTGGCCGACACGAGACCGGCCGGCAGCGGATCGCTGATGACGGTGTTCGGCGCCGGCACGAGTCCGGTATTGGTCACGGTGACCGTGTAGGTGACGTTGCCGTTCGGCGTCAGCACGCCCGCGGGATTGGCCGACTTGGTCACGCCGATCTCGGCCGGGCACAGGCCCGATGCGGTGACCTGGCCGAGGAAGCCGACGAAGCCCGGACCGCTCTTCACCTGCACGACGATCTCGTTCGTGCCGGCCTGCCAGCTGTGGTTGAGCGTGAGGTGCGCCTGGTTGCCCGCGACGAAGCCGGGCGAGAAGTACGGATTGGCCGGATACTGCGGCAGTCCGGCCACGAGACCGCTCTGCGGAACGCCGTTGACGTATACCTCCCACACCGAGTTGTCGGCGTAGAAGTCGATGCCGAGCGAGAACGTACTCGGGACGACGGCGGAATCGAGCGTGAAGCGGTAGCGATGGTATTCGTCGACGTTCGCGGCGCCCTGGTTCGCGTTGGAGAAGAACGAAATCCAGTCGGCGTTGCCGAACGGCGACGTCGCCCACGAACCCGGCACCGCATTGCCGGTGACGTAGGCGTCGATCCAGTTGGTCACGCTCGACGGCCCGCCGGTCGGCGTCCCGAGACCGACATCCCAGTTGCGATCGCGCGATCCGGGTGGCAGCACGCCGCCGTTGGCGACGTTGTATGCGGTATTGAACAGCGACGGATTGCTCGCGCAGTCGAACACCGGCAAGGTGGTCGGCACGACATAGTCCTCGACTTCGCCATCGGCGGCCGCGCCGATCGGATTCGCGACCTGCGCCGCGGTCGTCGCGATGCGGAAGCGCGCGGGCGCACTGAAGCCGGACGCGATCGGCGCGAGGCCGGTCCAGTTCAGCGTGAACGTGGTCGCCGTCATCGTGTTCGCGGGAACAGCGACCTGCGCGCGTTCGCCTGCATCGAAGGTGCCGTTGTTGTTGAAGTCGATCCAGCCCGCGAGCGTCGCCGGCGTCGCCTTCGCGTTGATCGCCTTGACCTGCACGCTGGCCGTGGTCGCGCCGGCGAGCAGCTGCACGCTGCCCGGCACGAGGCCGTCGTCGAACGTGTCGGCCGAGGCGTCGCTGCTCGGCTGGCCGTCGGCCTCGGCACTGATGCGGCTGCCGAGCATGAGCGGCGCCGTCTTCGCGGCCGCGTTGTAGCCGGGGATGGAATGACGCGCACCGTTGTTCGCGAGCAGGGTGCCGTACGTGTTCGGCGCGTCGCCGAAATCGATCGGCACCGGCGCGTTGAAGCAGCGCGCGCCATCGTTGGTGCCGCTGAGCGGTCCGGTCGACAGCAGCGAGCCACTGATCGTCGTCGTGTTGACGCGGAAGATGCGGCCGGACGTATTGTCGCTCGCGTAGATGAAGCCGGCAGCGTCGGAGTAGTTGGCGCCGGTAAGGATCGTCAGATCGGCAGCGATGCCCGCGATCGGCCCCAGGTTCGCCTGCAGGCCGGTGGTGCGGTTGTAGCGAAACAGGTGCAGGTTGCCGGTCGTCGTGTTGGTCGGCGTGCGGTACAGGAAACCGTCGACCGGGTTGTAGGCCCAGTCGGCGCCGCCGGTGAATCCGGCGATCGCATTGATCGGGTGCGTGCCGACGACCTGGAAGTAGGTCGCGGAGCCGGGCTTCAGGTCCACTTCGTAGACGTTGCCGGTCGCGCCCTGGTTGATCCAGTAGTGCCCGTTGTTGTCAAACTCGCCGATGTTGAAGCCGAGTGAATTCGGCAACCCGGCCGGGAAGCCGAGTGTCTGCACGCTGAAGTCGGATCCGACGCGGATGAGGCCGGTGCCGCTCGCCGCCGAATCCATGCCGTAGACGTAGTTGTCGAGCGGGTTGTAGCCGACCGCGTTGATGTTCACGGGGCTGATATCGGTGCCGACCTGCAGCGACCCGCCGGTGACGAGGTCGACCGAGAAGACGTCGGTCGGTGAACTCTGGAACAGGAATGCGCGCGTGTCGCAGGTCGCGAACGCGGGCACCGTCGGCACGCGGTAGTCCTCGACCTCGCCGTCGGCGGCGATGCCGGTCGACACCGCGACATCGGCGGCGCTGGTCGCGATGCGGAAGCGCGCGAAGCTCGAGAAGCTGACCGGCAGCGCGGCGAAGCCGCTCCAGTTGAGCGTGAAGGCCGTGGCGGTGTTGGTGTTCGCCGGCACCGTGACCTGCGCGCGTTCGCCGGGCTCGAACATGCCGTTGTTGTTGAAGTCGATCCAGCCCGCGAGCGTGGCCGGATTCGGCGTCGCGTTCACGGCCCTGACGGACGCTTGCGCGGTCGTCGCACCTGGCAACAGCGAAACACTGCCCGGCACAAGGCCGTCGTCGAAGGTGTCGGCCGAGGCATTGCTGGCGGGCTGCCCCTCGGTTTCGGCGCCGATGCTGCTCCCGAGCATGAGCGGCGCGGTCTTCGCGACCGCGTTGTAGCCGGGGATGGAGTGCCGCGCGCCGTTGCCCGCGAGCAGCGTGCCATAGCTGTTCGGCGCATCGCCGAAGTCCTGGCAGGGCGAGGCGCTGCGGAATGTGAAGTTGTCGATGAACAGGCCCGTATTCAGCGTCGCGGGTGCAGCCTGATTGACGAAGCGGATCTTCGCCTGCGTACCGGTTGCGACGAAGCTGTGGTTGTAGGTTTGCCACACGACCGTGAATTGCGGCGTCGTCGGCAATCCGCCGTTGCCGTTGCCTACGCCGTTGACGCTCGGCGAAAGCGTCTGCAGCAACTGCGGGCCGCTGCCGAGATCGAGATACACGCCGGCACGCGAGTTGGCCGCGGACAAACCCGAATAGTCGATCGAGAAACTGTAGGTCTGGCCGGGAACGAGGTTGTTGAAGGTCTGCTCGAACGTCGCAGGTGCGGTCCCCCAGAGATCGATGCTCTGCGAGCCGGCGCTGGCGTTGTTGAAGTACTTCAGGATGTCGATCGTGCCGGCAACGACTTGCCAGCCGTTGATCGTCGCCTGCGACGTGCGCCACACCGCCCAGCCGTTGACGTACGCGGTGCCCGGCGCGGGGTTGTTGGGGTCCCCCTGAATGTCGGGCGACTCGAACGATCCGTTCTGCGCGAAGTCACAGGACGAACCGTCGATCGACGCGCCGGCGTCGGCCTGGCCCTGCGCGTGCGCGAGCGGACCCGGAAAGTACAGGCAGGCGCCCAGCGCCAACAGCACGAGGCGCAGAACCGGCATCCTGCGGCGACGCGCCCATGCGGACTTCCGATCCGACCGCAGCTCCGGCGATGCTGTTGCGGCCCCGCCTTTCCCACGCGTCGCCATGTGTTCGACTCTGTCGCTCTCGTGCATTTTCGGTCCCTGGGTTCGTCTGGTTTCACTGCCACGACCGGCCTTCGGGCCGACCGCCCCCGCGGCGGCGCTTCACGCGCCACCGTCGACGGAGTCCTCTCCCTTGCGCCATTGCCCCGGACCGAAACTCCCGCCGGAAGCGATTACAGGCTCATCGATTCAACCACAAGTAGATAAAAAATAAATTGCACAGTACACATTTGTTTAGGGATTTCACTCGCGCGAAATGATGACAATCCCTCACACACCTCCGTCTCGAGATGGAGGCGCGCGATGCGCGACGTGGTTGCGCGCGTCTCGTGACGGTCACACGACCGTCATGAGTCCGCCCTCTCCGTCGCTGACTAGCGATTGCGCGAGGATGAGTCGTCCAATCCACTCGTCGGCGCTATCCGATCGGCTACGTCGTCGTGCCGGCTACGCGATCGCCGATTGTTCTCGTGGGCAAGATTCCACCGGCACGCTTCGACCCGACGTGCACCGACGCTGCCTTGCGACCGCCTGCACCTCGATCGCGCGACCGGGCACCCTCCATAGGGCGGCTCGGCGCTTCCGACCGCTTGTCGTCGCCCGTGAGCGGCCGAACCTCACACTGCATCCCTGTGTCGACGTTGACGACATATGCGCATGCCGAATCGTCATGCGCGCCTAACACCTCGCTAACAAATTCGCTGCCAGACTGGTTCCCTCGACTTCCTCTGGGGAACCGTCATGCGACGCTGGTCCATCGCTCTTCTCTCCGCCGCGTTCGCGGCCGGCATCTTCGGCTTCGCGGGTGCGGCACGCGCCGACGCGAGCCTGCTCAACGTCTCCTACGATCCGACCCGCGAGCTCTATCGCGACATCAACGCCGCATTCGCCGCCGACTGGAAGGCGAAGACCGGCGAAAGCGTATCGATCAAGCAATCACACGGCGGCTCGGGCAAGCAGGCGCGCAGCGTCATCGACGGCCTCGAGGCCGACGTCGTCACGCTCGCCCTCGCGTTCGACATCGACGCATTGCACGAGCACGGCGGACTCGTGCCGGCGGACTGGCAGAAACGCCTGCCGGACAACAGTGCGCCGTACACCTCGACGATCGTGTTCCTCGTGCGCAAGGGCAATCCGAAGGCGATCAGGGACTGGGACGACCTGGTCAAGCCGGGCATCGGCGTGATCACGCCGAATCCGAAGACCAGTGGCGGCGCGCGCTGGAACTACCTGGCCGCGTGGGGCTGGGCGGCGAAGAAATACGGAGGCGATGCCGGCGCGAAGGACTACATCGCCAAGCTGTTCAAGAATGTGCCGGTGCTCGACACCGGCGCGCGCGGCGCGACGACCACCTTCGTCGAGCGCGGCCAGGGCGACGTGCTGCTCGCGTGGGAGAACGAGGCGCTGCTCGCGCTCGCCGAAGGCGACGGCAAGGACAAGTTCGAGATCGTGCTGCCGAGCCTCAGCATCCTCGCCGAGCCGCCGGTCGCGGTCGTCGACAAGGTCGTCGACAAGCACGGCACGCGCAAGGTCGCCGAGGCGTACCTGCGCTTCCTCTACACGCCCCAGGTGCAGGAGATTGCCGCGCGCGACGGTTATCGTCCGCGCGACGCGACGGTCGCGGCGAAGTACGCATCGAAGTTCCCGCAGTTGCCGCTGCTCAGCATCGACGCGGCATTCGGCGGCTGGAAAGCCGCGCAGGCGACGCACTTCGCCGACGGCGGCACGTTCGACCAGATCTACACGCCGGGCAGGTAGGGCCGACACATCCCGCAGGACGCTTCCATGCCGCAACGACGTCGCCACGCACTGCCCGGTTTCGGCCTCACGCTCGGCCTGTGCCTGAGCTATCTCGGCCTGATCGTGCTGTTGCCGCTCGCTGCGCTCGCGCTGAAGGCGGCGACGCTCGGACCGGCCGAGTTCTGGCACGCGGTCACGTCACCACGCGCGCTCGCGTCGTATCGCGTCACGTTCGGTTGCGCCGCGCTGGCCGGGCTCGTCAATCTCGTGTTCGGCCCGCTGCTCGCCTGGGTGCTCGTGCGCTACCGCTTTCCGGGGCGCAAGCTCGTCGATGCGCTGGTCGACCTGCCGTTCGCGCTGCCGACCGCGGTCGCCGGGATCACGCTGACCGCGCTGTATGCGTCGACCGGGCCGCTCGGCGGTTGGCTCGAGGCGCACGGCTGGAAGGTCGCCTACACGCCGAGCGGGATCACCATCGCGCTGGTGTTCGTGAGCCTGCCGTTTCTCGTGCGCAGCGTGCAGCCGGTGCTCGAACAACTGGAGCCGGACATCGAGGAAGCCGCGGCGACGCTCGGTGCGGGCCGCCTGACGACGTTGTGGCGTGTGGTGCTGCCGACCTTGTGGCCGGCGATCCTGTCCGGCTTCGCGCTCGCCTTCGCACGCGCACTCGGCGAATACGGCTCGGTGATCTTCATCGCCGGCAACATGCCGATGGTGTCGGAGATCGCGCCGCTGCTGATCACCGCCAAGCTCGACCAGTACGACTACGCCGGCGCGACCGCGATCGCGCTGGTGCTGCTGGCCGGCTCGTTCGCGGCGCTGTTCGCGATCAACCTGCTGCAGCTGGTGACCGTGCGGCGCCGCTCGGCCGGCGCGTCATGAGCGCGCTGCGCAGGCCTTCGCGCGCGCTGCGCGATCCGGCATGGCTGCGCTGGCCACTGCTTGCGCTCGCGCTCGCCTTCGTCGGCCTGTTCCTGCTGCTGCCGCTGCTGGCCGTGTTCGGCTACGCCTTCGAGAAGGGTCTCGCCTTCTACGTCGCTAGCCTCGTCGACGAGGACGCGCGCGCGGCGATCCGCCTGACCCTGCTCGTCACCGCGATCGCGTTGCCGGCGAACACGTTGTTCGGCATCGCCGCGGCGTGGCTGGTCACGCGCTTCACGTTTCGCGGACGCGGCCTGCTGCTGAGCCTGATCGACCTGCCGTTCGCGGTCTCGCCGGTGATCGCCGGCCTGATCTACGTGCTGCTGTTCGGCGCGCAGGGCTGGCTCGCGCCGTGGCTCGCCGCACACGACCTCAAGATCATCTTCGCCGTGCCCGGCATCGTGCTGGCGACGCTCTTCGTGACGTTCCCGTTCGTCGCGCGCGAGCTGATCCCGCTCATGCAGGCGCAGGGCAGCGAGCAGGAGCAGGCTGCGCTCACGCTCGGCGCCGGCGGTTTCACCATGTTCCGGCGCGTGGTGCTGCCGAAGATCGGTTGGGGCCTCGCCTACGGCGTGATCCTGTGCAATGCGCGCGCGATCGGCGAGTTCGGCGCGGTGTCGGTCGTGTCCGGCCACATCCGCGGGCTGACCAACACGATGCCGCTGCACGTCGAGATCCTCTACAACGAATACCAGCGCACCGCCGCGTTCGCGGTCGCCTCGCTGCTCGCGTTGCTCGCGCTGGCGACCTTGCTGCTGAAGCAGCTCGTCGGCTGGCGCATGCGCCGCGCCATTCCTGCACACGACACCTCAGCATGAGCATCGAACTCTCCAACATCCACTACCGCTACGACGGCGTGCCCGCGCTGGACGGCATCGACCTGCCGATCGAATCGGGCGAGCTGCTCGCCCTGCTCGGTCCATCCGGCTGCGGCAAGACGACCCTGCTGCGCACGATCGCCGGACTCGAATTCCCCGACCGCGGCAGCGTGCGTTTCGAAGGGCGCGACGTGACCGCGCTGAGCGCGCGCAAGCGCCATGTCGGCTTCGTGTTCCAGCACTACGCGCTGTTCAACCACCTCAGCGTGTTCGAGAACGTCGCGTTCGGGCTGCGCGTGCGCGGCTGGTTCAAGCGCCCGCGCCGCGACGACCTGCAGCGCCGCGTGCGCGAGCTGCTCGAACTGGTGCAATTGGGCGACCTCGCGCAACGCTACCCGGCGCAACTATCCGGCGGCCAGCGCCAACGCGTCGCGCTCGCGCGCGCACTCGCCGTGGAACCGCAGATCCTGCTGCTCGACGAACCGTTCGGCGCGCTCGACGCGCGCGTGCGCGGCGACCTGCGCCGCTGGCTGCGCGGCCTGCACGACCGCATCCACGTGACCAGCGTGTTCGTCACCCATGACCAGGAGGAAGCGTTCGAACTGGCCGACCGCATCGCGGTGATGAACAAGGGCCGGATCGAGCAGATCGCCGACCCGGAAACGCTCTACACGCGCCCGGCCAGTCCGTTCGTGTGCCGTTTCCTCGGCGAGGTCAACGAGCTGCCGGCCGCACTGCACGCGCGCTGGACCGGCATCGACGACGACGGCGTGGTCGCGTTCGTGCGACCGCACGACCTCGACCTGCAGCCGCTCGACGGCGGCAGCGGCGCACGCGTCGAAAGCGTGCGCGACCTCGGCGCGAGCATGCGCATCGAAGTGCGCGATCCGCGCCTCGCGCAACCCGCGGTCGCGATCTACGAACGCGCACGTTTCGAGCGTAGCGGCCTTGCGCCGGGGCACGGCATCACGGTGTCGGCCCAGCGCCAGATGCTGTTCCGCGGTGACGAGCCAGTTGACGCCGCCGAGCGTGCCGGCAACGCGCTGCGCCATATTCTCGTCACGCAGCGGTGAGCCGATCGAAAGGCCGAGGCTGCTACGCGACGCGTGCAGCCTCGGCAGGGACGATCACGGATGCGTCGTGAACGTCTGGAACGGCGACAGGTAGAGCGTGAAGGAGATGTAGCACTGCCGGCCGCTCGACGCCGTCGCGAACTTCTGCAACCCGCTCGTCGTCACCGACGACGCCGTGCCGCTCGCGTTCGTCCCCCAGTACATCGGCCACGCCACGCTGGCCGTGCAACCCGCCGCCCAACGTGGATTGAAGCCGTCATCCTGGACGAGGTCGATGCTGGCGTCCACGATCGGCGTCTTCCAGGTCGTGCTCGAGATTGCGAACGTGCTTCCATGCCACGGCGGATTCGCCGTGGCGGACACCGGCCAGCCGCCCGTGAACGTACCGCAGGGATAGTCGAAGTCCGCACTGCTGATGGAGAGCGCCGCCGTACTCGGCGTGAAGGATCCCTGCATCGACAGGTTGCAGGTGCCGCTGTATTCGATGCCGCTTGGACCGACGACCTGCAGGGTGGCGGAGCCGGCCATCGTGGTGGTGCCGCCTGGCGATACGGACACCGTCGACGCATGCGCGGCTCCGACGCCGAATGCCAGCAAAGAAGAAAGGATCAAATGGATGTTCATGGCTGGTTTCCTCTCGAATGTGATTTTCCCGGTGCGACTCGTCGGCACCAGGAATGCTTAATATATTTATAATTTGTGTAAAAAGTGCGACTTTGCTCCTGAATTCTGAACGCCGCATCGTGGTCGGCAGGGATTGACCGCTGCAATGCTGCCGCCTTCCATGGCCCATGGAACGCCTCCCTACATCGCAATCGCGCAAGCAGGGCGATGCCGTCCCGTGGCGCGACCGTGTCGGCGCGCATGCACAACGCGCTGCGGGAAACAGGTCTATGATGGCGCCCTCGTTTGCCATACGGAGCACACCGTCATGCGCACACTCTTTCTTTTCGCGCTGTGCATTGCCAGCGCACAGGTTCGGGCCGGCGACAGCCTGCCGCTGCAAGCGTCCCGCGTCGACGAATTCGCGACACTTCGCCTCGGCGCGCGCGTCGCCGTCGACGGCTTCCCGGACGGACGCGGCAATCGCGGTCGCGTCGAGTTCACGCGCGTCGACGTCTACGCAAAGGATGCGCGCATCGTCGCGATCGGACCCGACGGCGAGCACGAGTTGCCGCGCAGCACGCGCATCGAACTGATCGGCTACGACGCGAGCGGCACGCTGCGCGCGCAACTCGGCTTCGATCCGGGTTTCCGCAACGTCGCTGGCGCCGGCTCGTCCGCGGTCGGCGCCTTCGCGATCTCCGCGCAGGTCGATGCCGGCGGCGCGCGCCTCGTCGTCAAGCCGTCGGATGAGGCCTTGCCGCCCGGCGTGACGCCGCAGGTGATCCCCTCCGACGACGGCGTGCCGAGCGGACAACCGCTGCCGGACGCACTGACGCTGTCGCTCGGCGCCCGCTCGATCGACGGCACGCTGCGCGCTGCGCTCGTCGCGGTCGATGTGGACCACGAATTGCTGGTCAGCCGCTTCGGCGGCACCGGCGCGGGCAACCTCACCGCCGCGACGAACTGGATCGCCGACCTGTTCACCGTGATGAACGTCATGTACGAACGCGACCTCAACGTCACGTTGCAGCAGGGCACGACTCGGTTCCGCACGGGCGCGACGCCCTACACGATCGGCGCGAATGCACCGGCGAGCAATGCCGACCTCAACAATTTCGCCACGTACTGGCACGACAACGAGGGCAACGTGGCGCGCGATTTCACGGTGCTGTTGTCCGGGCGGCAGTCGTCGTCGCAGAACCCGGGGTTGACCGCGTCCGGCATCGCATTCGTCAACGCCTATTGCGACACGGATAGCAACGGCGGCAGCTACAGCATCAACAAGGTCTTCACGAACTCGGGCGTTGCGGTCGACTTCTCGGCACGTATCGTCGGCCACGAACTCGGCCACAACTTCGGCGCCTCGCACACGCACTGCACGAACACGACGACGGGCGCCTATCCGACCGCGAGCAGCACGATCGACGTCTGCTTCAAGGGCGAAGCCGGTCTGGGCTGCTACGGCGGTGCGGTGAGTTGCCCAAGCGCGGGGCCCGGCCATCCGCTCGGCACGCTGATGAGCTACTGCAATGCGGCGGCGCCGAATGGTGCGAGCTGCGGCCAGAACGTGCTGCAGTTCCACCCGACCCAGATCACGACGATGTCGGCGCTGATCGCCTCGCACACGCCGGCGTGCCTGAGCCCGCTGTCCGACACCATCTTCGCGGACGGCTTCGACTGACTTCAGCGCACCGGACCGAAGGTCCGGCGGCTGCCGCCGCCGCTACCGTGCGCCGGTGCGTCGTGCGCTCGCCGGTGGCGGCGCCGCGGTGCCCGCGACGATGCGTTCGGCCGCCTGCGCGACCACCGCGACGTGGAGGCCCGCGCTGCGCTCGCCGGCGAACTCGCCGACGAGTCCCGGCAACAATGCGACTGCACGCGTGACGACGTCGACGACATCGGGACGCGGCGCGAGCGTGCCGTCGATCACGCGCAGCAGCACCTGTTCGAGCTTGGCGCTGAAATCGCCGAGCGCGATCGCGCCGACGAGGCGACCGCTGCCTTTGAGCGTGTGGAACGAGCGGCGCAGCGGTACCGCGCGCTCGAGGTCGCCCGGCTGCAGGCGCCAGCGCGGCAGGCCGCGGCGCAGGTTGCCAATCTCGCCGCGCGCCTCGGCGAGGAAGATCTCGCGCAATTCGTCATCGACTTCGGTGACCGGCGCATCGACCGTCGCGGGCACCGGCGTCGTGGACGCGCTGCCGGCGCGACGCGCGCGGCGATAGCCGAACGCGGCCAGCAACAGGATGATCGGCACCAGCAGCAGCCACGTCATGGAACGCTTCCCCGCAGATGCGTCGACGACGTTATCGCCGATATCGCCGCTCCGTGTCCATGCTCGGCGCCGTGCGCGTGGCGTACACCCTCCCGGCAACGCGCGCGCAGCGCCGCGGTTCAGTCACGCATCAGCGTCGACTTGCCGAACAGGCTCTCGACCAGGTCGACCGCGAGCGCGGCAGTCTGGTTGCGCACGTCGAGCGCGGGATTGAGTTCCATGATGTCGAGCGAACCGAGCCGGCCGCTGTCGGCGATCATTTCCATGCACAGCTGCGCTTCGCGGTAGTTCGGACCGCCGGGGATCGTGGTGCCGACACCCGGGGCGATGCCCGGGTCGAGGAAATCGACGTCGAAGCTCACGTGCAGATGGTGACGCGGACCGAGGTTGAGCAAGGCCTCCTCCATCACGCGCTTCATGCCGACCTCGTCGATGTAGCGCATGTCGTAGATGTCGAGGCCGACATCGCGCACGAGTTTCTTCTCGCCGGTGTCGACCGAGCGGATGCCGATCTGGCGGATCTGCTCGGGCGACAACGCCGGCGCACTGCCGCCCAGGCCGGTCAGCGGTTCCGGTCCGAAGCCGCACAGGCACGCGACCGGCATGCCGTGCACGTTGCCGGACGGCGTGATCGAACTGGTGTTGAAATCCGCGTGCGCGTCGAGCCAGAGCACGGTCAGGTGCTTGCCGGTATCGCGGCAATGGCGCGCGACCGCGGTGATCGAGCCGATCGCGAGGCAATGATCGCCACCGAGCAGGATCGGCAGGCGCTCCTGCGCGAGTTCGGCGGCGACCGCCTGCATGACCGCGCGGTTCCAGGCGACGACCTCGTCGAGGTGGCGGTAGCCGTCGTGCGGCGGCAACCACGGATTGAACGGCCCGGCGACGTTGCCGCGATCGACCACGTTGAACCCGCGTGCGGCGAGCGCCGCCGCGAGGCCGGCGACGCGCAACGCCTCCGGACCCATCGAAGCGCCACGATGGCCGGCACCGATGTCGGTCGGGGCACCGATCAGGGAAAGCGGGGGAAGGGTCTGCATGGCGGGCCTGGCGACTGTCGTGGGCGCGATTCTCGGCGAAAACCGCGATGGCGTCACGGTCAACCGCAACGGCTACGCCGTTCCGGCATCGCCAGCGGGTTCATGGCGCCTGATGCTGGCGCGCACGCGCGCGAGCAACCCGTCCACGCCCTCGTCCTTGGCGACCACCGCATCGCAACCGGCGGCGAGTACCGCGCGCAGGATCTGCGCGTCGCATTCGATGCTGTAACAGAGCAGGGCGATGCGCGCGAACTGCGGTTCCCGCCGCAGGGCGGTCGCGATCTCGGCCGCGGTCTCGGCGCGCAGCCAGAAATCGAGCACGACCGCATCGCACGGCCACAGCGCCAGGGTCTGCCACAGCCGATCGCCGCCGCTCTCGACCCGCACGCTGCAACCGCGCGCTTCGAGCTCGATCGCGGTCAGCGAAGCCTGTGCCGGATCGTCCTCGACCAGCACGATGCGCAGGTCACCCGTCGCGCTGCGCGGTGAGGATGCCTGTGCCGCGGTCGACGCGATCGCAAGTTCGCCGAGCACGGCCTGCACGCTCGTCTCGAAGCGGCGTACCGCGTCGCCGTGCGGTGCCGGCGCCGCGGCCGATTCGTCCGCGATCAGGCGATCCGCCGCGCAGGCGCATTCACCGAGGCGCTCGTAGCCATACGCCGCCGCGGATCCGCACAAGCGGTGTACCTGCATCGACAGTTCGCGCGCGCGCGCCTCGTCGGCTGGATTCGCGGCGAATTCCCGCCATGCCTCCACCAACGCCGCGCGCTTCGCCGGAAACGAGGCAACGTAGCGCTGGCGCAACCGTTCGAGGCGTTCGTCGATGTCCGTCATCGGCATTCCGCTCCGCACTTCGGCCCTGCACGGGACTATAGTGCTCCCGATCGGGACGCCCTCCCAAGGTACAGCGCAGCGCGTTCACGATCTTTGACCGATCGCGGCAAGCTGGTTGTCAGGCGGACATGCGAAGCTCGCGACGCCCTTCATCAGGAGATTCCCCATGAGCGATCTGACCAATCAAGTCCTGAGCCATCTGGATCCGGCGAGCATCGAGGCGATCGCGGCGCAGCTCGGCATCGATCCGTCGCAGGCCGAAGCCGCGATCCAGCAGGCCGTGCCGGTCGTCGTCGGCGGACTCGCGAGGAACGCATCGACCGACGCGGGTGCGGATGCCCTGCACAACGCGGCGCAGGATCACGCCGGCGGCGACCTCGGCTCGATCCTCGGCAGCGTGCTCGGTGGCGGCGGCGACGGTGGCGCGATCCTCGGCCACATCTTCGGCAACCGCCAGGGCCAGGCCGCGCAGAACGTCGGCCAGGCCAGCGGCATCGGCACCGCGAATGCCGGTGCGCTGCTGTCGATGCTCGCACCGATCGTGATGGCCGCACTCGGCAACATGACGCAGAAGCAGGGCACCGGTGCGGGCGGCCTCGGCGGCATGCTCGGCAAGGAGCTGCAGAACCTCGGCCAGGGCCAGCACGGCGGCCTGCTCAGCTCGATCCTCGACCAGGACGGCGACGGCCAGCTCGGGTTGTCGGATCTGCTGAAGGTCGGGTCCCAGATGCTGGGGTCGCGGCGGAGCGTCTAGTTTTTCTTGTTTCCCGCATCGCGAAAACCTACCCGCGTCCCTGCAGGTGGGTCCCGCATGCGTGCGTTTGCTTTCCCCTCTCCCGCTTGTGGGAGAGGGGAGGGTGAGGGCGCTCTTGCCTTCTTCGTTGTTCGCAGACTCGGCTTCTTCGCGAAAACCTACCACGTCCCTGTAGGTTCGTCCCGCGTCCCTGCGGGACGAACATGCACGGATGCGGGTAGGTGTTCGCGAAGAGGCCGGATCTGCGAACAAGGGAATGGGCAAGGGCGCCCATTCCCTTGTTCGCAGATCCGGCC
>Ga0207667_10004767_pt1 | contig 16584 bp, 13 predicted proteins | sample KBSCornC52_FD_184301 | JGI IMG/M metagenome (GOLD analysis project Ga0207667, IMG submission 184301) | Corn rhizosphere microbial communities from Kellogg Biological Station, Michigan, USA - KBS Corn C5-2 (SPAdes) (version 2) | ecosystem: Host-associated > Plants > Roots > Rhizosphere > Soil ... | reverse complement strand
TGTTCCGTCCACCATACGAAGAAAACCAACGCCGGAAGCTGCCCCCGCATGAAGAGTGGGCACTTTAAATGTCGAACTATCGACCGAGCAATATTTGCCATGGTTGATGAAGTAGTTTATGCCGTCCCGTTCATCCACGGCATCATAAGACCCGGCGGCAACAATAGCAGATGCCTCCAACGCCTGCACCCATTCCCACAGCCGCACATAGATGGTTTTGGAAAGCGTCTGCCCATTGGCAAGCACGACATTGTGTTGAATTTTTGAATGACTCGGTAATATATCGCCGACCAATTTTGCCTCTTCACCGCCATAGAGCATCAGCCAGCGAACAGAACTATCGTCTATTGTCACTTTATAAAAGGCGATCTTTTCCTGCTGGCCTAATATGATCCGCGTAGCGCGTGTATCGCTGGCTAAGTCCGCCGCGTTCTTGTACCACTGGAAAGTCTGGCCTGCAAAACACTTAATCCCTACATTGATATGGGAACCACCGTCACTCATGAAATATAGCGGCTCATTGTCAGGCACGGTGGAGGCGTCGGGCAGCGTCACTTCAAAATAGCCGCCGGCTCCTTTCAGCCAGAAGGATTGGCCAATGGCCGTATTATCCAAAGTGGTATTGGCTGTCAGTATGCGGGTGGCGCTAATTAGGTTGCTTGTGGTAGGTGATGCCACGGCCTGCAGTTGGGGGTAGAAATGGATGCACCATTCTTCATTTGGACCGACATAATCGCCATCGATAAGTGGCCGCCATCCCGTCGCGTCCGTGTCGTCGTTGGTCGTATCTACCACAACGCCGCCCACCACTTTCGTTTTAATATATTTTACGCCCACCTCGCGGGTGCCCTGACCAACTCTTTCCAATGACCAGTTCCAGCCCACCAATGACGCATCTACGCCCGCCGGGTTCATGCCATATCCGCCACCAGGGCCCGACACGAAAAAATCCGACACGTCCGCCGTCAGATAGAGGTCGTCCCGGGAGGCGTAGGTATTAGCGTTTGGTTCTACATCGAAATAGTTCCGGACCACGCCGGTAGGGGTGCCGTCCGGAGACTCGAACAGCTGATAATACCACATGACGTTATCGATTCCGGCAAATGTGTGCAGCTGCGTCTGTCCGGTGTAAGGCCCTGGCAATTCAAAGCTATGCAGGATGACCGTCGGCGCCGTCTTTTTAGACAAGGCCATCACCAGGCTATTGCCGGCGCCTACTGGCTTTGTCTGCTGGTATAATGATAAATTCATGATCAATCGTTTGTTACTTGTAATAAATCCTGGCCGTCCAGGGATTGTCCAAAGGCTGCCGGATCTATGGTATAACCGCCGGACATATCATCTGTCAACTGGCCGGCCGTGTTCAGTATGAGTGCGTCACTGTTCTTTGCCTTCCGCAATTCGATGCTCATGAATACTTTCGCCTCACCCGGGAATGTCTGCTGCTCCCAGTTAGACCCCGCATCCCTGGTATACTGGGTTCCGTCGATAAATACGGTATCCAGCAAAAGCGCCCGGTCAAGCTTTTGCATGAGGTAGTCAGGCAAAAGCCCCACGGTGAACTTCCAAGTATCGTATCCGATGGATGCCAGCAAGTCAAGGTCCGCTGGCTGATCTTCGAACTCCGTGAATCTTGCTTTGGGCGTATAGCGGCCGCCATTCTTCGGTACCCGCAGACAGGGGAAATAGCCTTCGGTAAAAACAGCGCCCAGCTTATTGCGGCTATGTTTGAATTCAACCAACACGGTGCCGGGATGCTTATCTTTTACCGTAATGCCCTCAGAAATAAAGACCGCCTGCCCTTCGCCGATCCCCATAAACCAGAGAAAATAATACTCGTCGTCCTGAAGGGAATTGGCTGTCTTTAGGTCGGTCATGGAAATGATCTGCTGGAAAAGCGTCTGCGGAGATTGCAGGGCCGACGTAGCAACACTGGGTATAACGATCGGATCACCTATATAATCGCCATCTCCGCTCAGTAATTGTATTGTTACCGGTGCCAGGCCGTTCGTCTGGCATTGGAATGGAAGCACGTCATTCCACTGCCAGGGAGAAAAGAAATCATTATTCTCGATCCAGTCGGCCACGCGGTTTTTAAACCAGTCCTCCTGCATGGTGAAGGTGTTGTATCGCGAGTCTTTGGAATAGGCCAGCGGCACCCAGTGCAGCGGGCCTAATATAGGAATGAGTGCATCCATGGGCTGTAATGGTATGAGGCCGTCCCAGTCCAGGTCTTTGAGGTCCGCTGGGTTCGTCCGGGGTGAACAAAGTAATTTCCAGGTCTGACTTTCATTAAGGGCGGGTTTGCTCGTGACCTGCATTGGAAAGCCGTACAGCTTCTTATTTCCCCAAAGGACCTCAATATGACCGTTTGCTTGGCCTACGAGCAGATCATTGAAGTTGACCGGCACTTCCGTGTCGAATTCCAAGTAAAAAGGATGGAATAAAGGAGGATCCAGCTCATGAATGTCGATATTGGCCCGTTCGGTGATGGTGACGCCGCCCTTGGTCGTGCTGAGAAAGCCGTTCTTATTCGCGGTCTGAAAGGAAAGCATTCCGGGTGCCTGGTTGTAGATGACCGGGCTCAATAGGCTACCATTGGCCCGGATCATGCGGGCCGGCGTGAAGGGGTCAATATTGTAGGCGGTTTCCGAGTGAGGGATGCCGCTGATCGAGTCGTAGGCGGAGTTGGGGCCGCCGCCGGCGACGGCTGGCCGGTCCAGATCATAGGCTTTAATCTGAGAGATAAACTTCAATTCGCCGTCTGAGATCCAGACATTAATGTTCGCCGGGCTGGCCGTCATCCAAACGATATCATTTAGATCGAAGGTGAGATTACCGGTGAAGAGTACTGATTTTAGGGCATTGAATGGCTGTATTGAGCCCTGGCCAAAGAAAGTATCGGTTCCTATCTTCTGTCCGTTTTTCCATAGGTCGAACCGCACGAACTCGCTGCCGCCGCCGTTCGTGTAGCCGGCGATCATATAGGTCCAATCAAAATTCCGGTTGCTGATATGGGACAGGAACCGGAAATACTGATAACCGGAGGATACAACAGGCAGTCCCCCTACGAGCGTGGCGGTGATCGTAGGCAGGGAAATGAGCTTTTGCGTGGAACTGGCCGGAATAGAGATCGTTCCCGCATTGGTCGTGGTGAAGTAACCGCTATCGATGTCGATTTCGAAAAAGGTAATTTCAGTTGTACAGGTCCCGGACGTATCAATAGAAAAGTAAAAGTTATCCCCGGGACCGTAGGTGAGATTGAAATGCTCATCCACATGGAAGAGCGTATTTATGCCGGTGATCACTTGCTGCCAGGTCTTTACCACTACTCCATTCCGGTACATTTTGATAGTCGCCGAATCCCCGGGCAGCCCATTGAGCAACGCATCGAAAACGACATGATTATCGCGGACGGCAGGCGCAATGTCCTGGTTGAACATGAAAATAGCAAAGTCAATGTCCATGACAAAGTCTGCCCCGTCCAAAGTAATCATGGTAATTGGCTGATAGGCTTGCTTCGCGATCAATAACTGATCATCATTGGCCGATGAGGCAGGATTGGGGGCAAAGGCTTTGAAGCTGGCCGAATAAAAATCCCGGATGAAGGAGGCAAAGTTGACCCCCATCATGAAGATGCTATTATCCGAGGCATTGTAGGTGGAAGATTTCCCACCCTGGGTATTGTACCGGGTTAGGTCAATTCCCCGGCTGTCAGCCCTGTATTTGCTGATCAGCTCCAGGACCTTGGCAATGCTGCGGATCGGCGCCTGCCATTCGTTCGGCGCATTGTACTCGAACTTCCCCGCCTTTTCGTCGTAGTTTTGTTCCTCGTATCCTGCTTTGACCCAATTAAAATAATAGTCCAGGGCAACGGATACCTTTAGATTCGATACTTTCGAAAGAGACATGGTAATGATGGACGGGTCCATGACATAGGACTTCTTTTCGATGAACACCACGTCTTTATTCCCTACTCGTCTTACACCCAACGCGGCATTTTTCAACGCGGTTGTCGTATCGAAATGGTCGGACAGGTTGGCCTTTATGACCGGCCCTAATGACGGGAACTGATTATAATCCTGGTTATTCGGGTTCGCCGGGTTGAGCGTCGCCTGATTGTAGTATTGGAAGTAATTAGGGTCTGTTGAGGCCCGTAAAGCATCGCCGGAAGCGCAGACAATGCCCAGATTTTCCTGCAATAAACTGCTTTGCACGTCATAATTGAATGGTTGACCACCGATAGCCAGGTGCTTGGCATACATATTTTTCATGATCAGCCGGAACAAATCCCACATAGTAATACCGACCGCGCGCGAATGCTTGTACTGACTGGCGAAAGTAGCATCGAGGTTGCCCCCCACAATCGTCGTTGGAAATGCTCCGAAGTTATTGAAGATATTCACGAAGAGTTTTTCTCCTGCATCCAATAGCCCGCTTACTTCAAAGGAGAATAACTTTTGCCCATCTAAATGCTGCGAATTGGCAACCCACGCACCATCTGAAGGATCATATTTGCCGGGGCCTACCAATCCCATAGCATTGCTTAAACCTCCCGCCACGACCACGGATTTATTGGTTGCCGTATACATATTGAAGGCAGTGTTGTGGATGGAAGGGTCTGATTTTACAGTGATAGTCCCCTTCAATTTATAATAGGTAGGTGTGTCGAACGAAAGGGCGCAATTGGCGCTACGCTGAAAGTAATCTCCTGTAATATGCTCCAATGATGGGCTATTCTTCGTCACGCCAATATTATCTCCATCATTGCTCACCAAGGTCATAGGCAATACATAATCACCACCGCTATCTTCGCCAGAAGGAAGCGTTACGGATGTTATTTGAAAATGGAATACATCATCATATAGCAGGCCGGTAATATTTACCTTCAGGTTTTCCGGTATCGATCCGTCGCATGGTATTTCAAAGACGGATTTTTCTAAGGATTTGATCATACCTGTGAGGCCACCTTCCAATAAAGACACGGTAATTCCTTCCGTTACCTGGTCGCCATCCTTGCCGAAATCGATCTGCCCAGAATAATAGAGCCGATATACCCCCGTCATATCATCCCATTTGCAGACGATGAGCATGACATTGGTTTCTGTTCCCTTTCCCTGGTAGAGCAGGGACCGCAGAATGCGCCCACCTGCCCCCACGAACTTCAGGGTATTATTCCCAAAGGATCGATTTATGGCCCAATAATGCGAATTGCGTTGAAAGGACAGCTGCATTTGCTGCCAGCCTTCTGGGGATTGAGGAAGCGCACACTCCTCTCCCAATAATGGATTGACCTTCCGGATCATGCGATCAGACCCCTCTTTGTACATCAGGCCTGAGAGCATGTCCATGATCCAGAATTTGAATATCGTGCGTGTATTCGGCATCAGTGCGTTATATTTCGTCTCACCCATTCGGCATGGGCGATGTCTTTTCCAATGTTGTTGATCACCGTTACCCTCGGGCGGTTGTTTTTAGCGGAATCTTTTACCACACCGCCGAGCCAGCTGATAGCGTTTTTAATGGCCAGCAGATCCTGTGAATTGTCCGGAGCGTGATAAGCCAATATTCCCTTATCCGTCACCCACATGCGAGACATATTATCGATCTCTGAAATTGGAGTGATGGCTGTTCGCGGGGCCAGATTCAAAAGCTGTGGACTGTTTTCCGACAGATAAGCGGGTTTGCCAGGCTCTTGAATGATTTCCTGTTCGCCGCCGTCACCGACGATAGCCAGACCACCAGTATGAAGGGGGCGCCCGTTTATACCTGCACCAACCTTATAGTGCGGTACTTGTGTGGCGATTGCCTTTGCCAGTTGAGCCGCGCCAGTAATGCCGGCTCCTACCGAAAGAGCAACCCCGGCAAAACCGCCCGGATCATGCAGGAATCCTATAATAGCTTTCGTAGTATCCAGTATAATGCTGGTGACAGATGCCGCTTTTTGGAATTGGGCGCGCTGTACCTCGATCTGCCTCTCTTTACGATCATTGGCCTCTTTTTGAGCAAAGCGTTCGTTTTCCAGGACCTTTAATCGGGCTGCGCGTTCTTCATCCGTACCTGTTGTTGCCTGAATAAGGGCCGCTTGGCGCTCATAGTTCCTTTCTTGTTCGGCGTTCAGCGTTTCTATGCGGGCTTTCTGGGAATCGTAGCTGATGTCCAGTATGTTACCAATGCCATCCGACACGGATTTATATACCTGCTCCGTGTCGTTCAGCGTATTGACTGTCTTTTGATACTTCGCATTCTCGGTATCGTCATGCTTTTTCTTGCCCGAATCGGTCAATACCTTAACAGCCTCTGCTAACTTTGCCTCGGCATCGGCCCGTTCTTTTGTTCCTATTTTTGTCGCATTGACTTCGAGATAGGCATTCTGTACAGCGGTTTGTGCCCTGGCTTCGGCTGCTTCATCTTCGATCAATTGCCGCTGGCGGTTGTAACTGCGGACGGTAACAAGATTTTTTTCGGATGCAGCATTCAGGGCAGCCAATTGCGCTGTCTCGTTGGTATTGATCTGATTCAGCCGCTCTTCGTAGAATTTTTCCCATTCTGCCAAGCTCTTTTCATGGGCGAACTTCTGCAGGTCCAGATATTTTTGAACCGTGTCCTCGTCAAGCTTGCGTTGATCATTAGCAAACTTCAGGTTGATCTCTTTGATCTTTTCCTGATTATCCACCGTATTGTCGATCTTGGCCAGGGCCGCTTCCCGGTCTGCCTGTAATATCTTGGCCTGCGCAGCCTGCTCCTGTGCGATAGCTGCACTTCGCGCGCCGATATCCGGTCCTTTGTTGCCGTTAAGTAGATCGCGGGTTCCACCGAGCCCTTGCTGCGTACGCTGCGCCTCGTGGATAATAGCGTCCTGCTGGTCCTTGAAGGCTTGAAGGGCGTCTTCCGCCTGCTGATCTCGGACCTTCTTAATTTCTTTGCGGGTGGTTTCGGCGGTAGCGATATCATTTTCCCGGCGCTTTTCGTTCAATGCATCGAGTTGGGATTGCGCCTGCGGCGATAGGAATCCGTTGATAAAATTGCTCGGATTGTTCTTGATTTTTGCCGCCTGCGCATCGAGGATATCATTTTCCTGGCGAAGATTCGAGCGGATAGCTTTCAGCCGTTGTTCCAATGTGCTGCGCTCATCTCCTATGATAATGGCGTTACGAGCTTTGACGAGGTTCGCCCGCAGTTCTTCCGCTTTTTCGGTGACGTCCAACTGTTCATCGAGGGAGAGTTTATTAAAACGGGTTTCGTCTTCGGTTGCCTTCTGCGTAAAATCCTTCACGTCCTGACGAGCCTTGGTCATCTTATCAAAGGCTGCCTGAGCTACTGAAAGCTGATCCTTGGTCAGGGAGATATTATCCTGCGCCGCTTTGATCTGCCTTTTTTGATCCGTGGTCAGGTCTTTTTCGGGTATTTTGTCCAGCTCTTCGATAATGCGAGCATATTCAATGATCTGATTATTCAACCGCTGGACTCTATTGGCGGCTTCGGAATATTCCGCGTTGGTCCCCTGCAATTGTTTGGCCTGCTCCGCTGCTGCCTTGTCTGACGCTTCCTGCGCCAACAAGAGGGCGTATTGGCTAGCACCCGCAGCTTGAGCATTACCCAACAGATCAGCATAATATCTCCGCTGTGCATCATCGAGGGTATCGAATACTTTTTCCTGGGAGGCGAGCGCCTCCGTTATATCTTTTGTGGCGTCAAGAATCTCCTTTTGTTGTTTTACTGTAATACCCGCCTGTTGCCCATAGCCAAAGAGCTTCGCCGTCAACAGGGCGAGAAGAACTCCAGCACCTATCAACGCCGTGGCCAAACCGCCGGCGATAAGGGAGGTGGTCAATGTTTTTGTGGCTACCGCCGCGCCTCCTTGGGCCGCCGCATTGGCGACCGTAACCTCCGTATTCTGTACAGTGGTAGCCGTCTGGGCTTCTTGAGCCGCCGCCTGTTCGCCGGTTGCGATAGTATTGACTTCGCGGGATACAGCATTTTCCCCTTCCGCTATAGATTCAGCCTCAACAGCCTGCACCAATTTGCCGGTGATCAATAACTGTATGGATTTCGCCGCATTCAACAGATTGGCGCGAGCGGAAAGAACCAGCTGTACACCAGCCGACTCCGTCTGTAGACCATTGGCCACCGACTGCAGCCCATTTATAAGTAAGAGCAGGCGCTGGAAGCCTGCCATTTGTTTCTGTAGTTCTTCATCGTCACCAGCTACAATCTCTGTCGCAGCAGACCATGCGCCGTAGGCACCTGCTACTGTATTGGCGGCATCAGCCAGCCCCACTAATAATTTTGCATCCTGTGATTGGAATTTTGTCGATGCTTTTATGTCATTGATGGCATTCTGTGTCTTACCAACTGCCTTATTGAATTCCAAAAACTCTTTGCTTTTATCGCCCAATGCCAAACCAACTTGCGTTACCGCCTCCGCGAACGCGCGGGACTCTTGTCTTGTAGTGGCAAATCCTTGATCCAGTTTTTGTAGCAAGTTTTCAATGATCTCAATATTCTTGGCCTGATTTGGGTCTACGCCGCCGCCTTCGGCAAATGATACTTTCAGTCCATCTAACTGGCTTTTTAGATTGGCAAATGCATCTTTAAAGGCTCCGGGATAATTCCCTATGTTGATTTTCTGTTTCTCCAGCAGGGAAACGTTGACCCTTATAAATTCGTTTTGTTTGTCGATCTCAGCGTTTATTTCAGCTTGCCGCTCTTTGCCTTCCGCGGTGGAAAGATTGAGCTTATCGCGTTCAATAGCCAATTGTTTTACCGTCGCTCTAGCTTCGTTTATGGAGCCTATTTCGGATAAGTAAGCCTTGGCGTTGGCGTTTACCTCCGTATTCAATTTTTTAAGTCTTTCGGTTTCAATAGCGCGGTCGTTGGCTGCGTTGGTATCTGCCTGAGAGTATTTTGCGCGGGCGGCGGCAGCCTGGTCCAGATTCTTCTGATGCTCCTTTTCGGCGGCGGTAAGATCGTCTGTTGATTTCTTGGCACGGGTATTCTTTTCGTAGTAATCGGTAATTACCTTATTATATTTGGTGGCTATTTCTTGCAGTTCCCCCATGGCCTTTGCCCCATCCTGAATAGATTTCCGCAGATCCGTCAGTCCGCCATTCTTCAGCGGGTTTATTTTGGTGCCATCATATTCCTCCAGTTTACCAAAGAGATCAACAAAAAGTTTCAGCACCTCATTCTTTTCAGCTGAGATGGCTTCCACGTCGAAACCCAAATCGACCACATTTTGATGTCCCATTTTACCACTTCTTTTTAAAGGTTCGCTGCGCTTTTTCTTCTTCCTGCTGGTCCCGGAGATCTTTGACCATGAGGCCGAGCTCTTCCATCGTTGTGACACTCTTATCGATGATGAACTTGGCCTGCTGTAGCCGGTTCAGCATGACGACAAAATCTTTCCTCGATTGCAGCGGATCATATTCTCCCTTGGCTTTTTTGCGCTGCATGTCGAACAATTCTTTCCGCTTCGCCTTCAACTCTACCTCGTACCGCTTTTCCTTCATCACCATTTTTTCCATTCGGGCGAGAAAGCTTTGTTTATCGGGACTTCCCTTGTCCCAGTAAAAGGAATGGCCGTATCGTCTGACGATGCCCAGCCCTGGCAAGAACGGCAATCCGAACTCCGCGATAAAGGCCTTTTGCAGTTCCACAAACTTCTCGATAGTGTTGATCCTACCCTCCAGGGACCGGATGTAGACCGATAGTTCAAACTCTCTTGTCTCAAACAATCCGGACAAGTCCACCCATTGCGCATGAATCAGTTCATAGGACTTTTGCAGGTCCTCTACGTCCGGCTCACCTTCCAGGATAAGCACCTGGTAGCGCTGCTTAAAGGCGCAGTCCATGAATTGCTTCACGGTACAATCGGCGGCATCGGTGATGTAACTACTCATTTTGACGTAATTAAAAGGCCTGTTTTTGCCAACAATCGGTCCGTTATGCCGGGAAGGATGATCTTTTGCCCAAAATCCTTCCTGTTTTCTTCATTCACTTCCAGCAGGGCGTCGGAACTATATAAGGTGATGTCGCCGAAGTACGATACGGGGCTATCCTCCTCGAATGTCTTTCCTTCCACCTTGGCGAACATGGTCTCATAGAATTCACCTGTCATGTAATTTGTGATCCGGCTCGTCACGCGGCCCAGCCCTTCTCCGTTTGCTTCTTTGATGGCTACCGTCTTGGGAGAGTACCCGCGCCGCCCGAAAATGGTGTTCTCTTTACCGTCACCATCTTTACCAGCGGCCAGCTGCTCCAAAACGTAAGGCGTAATAGCCTCCGCATTGTCAGCCACAATCTCCTGCTGCTCCTTTTCAAAGTCAAAGGAGCGGAGATTGTCGATGAGCTTTTTAAACTGGCCGAGTGGCATGACTATTTTTTACAAAGGAGATTAAAAATTGATATTATCAGGGCTATTACCTTCTTCTTTTCTGCTTCCAATATTTCAGCATCAAAAACTTGCATGACAGATCTTTTAAAATAAGGGGCAACTCTCGCCGCCCCTTATTGATTAGGATTTGGCTGGTTCGCCTGATGGAGCAGGGCTTACAACCTTGGGCGCCGGGGAGAACTCTTTGTATAGTTCCTCATAGGCCGCATTCTCTTTGTCACCGAGGTGATCAAAGATATCCGGGTTATTCTTTTTGAACTCCGCCAGGTCCTTGCCGGATTTTACCAAGCTGCGGACGACATCTACGCCGTAAATGCGGGGAGATATTTTCATTTCTGCCATGTCAAACATTTGAAAAGGTGATGAAATAGAAAATCAGCCAGGATTACCCGGCTGATCTCCTTATGGTATCGTGATGTCTACACTTTCCGTTCCTTCGTATCCTTCAATGCCAGCGGCCAGCAATACGCTGGGGGCAGCTAATGCCACGGTATATACGGCCGCGCTGGTAAACGTACCGGTCAATTCGATATGGCCGGATACTATCGCGGCGGCGGTAATGGTCTGTACCGCACCTGTGCTCTTCAGCGTAACGATGAAATTTCCGACAGCCGCCAGCGGAGCGCCTAAAAGCGCTACCAAATCGGTTTCCCCGCACAGAGTTTCCACACCAATCTTCAATTTAGTGGCGCTCGATCCTGTGGCATCTGTCACCGCCGTATCTGCCAAGCTCAGCAGATCCAGCAGGCTGTCATCGTCTGCCTGGAAGATCACGCCGTTTTGCACGTACTCTTCGGGCTTGATGGAGTAACTGAAGTTGGTGAAGCCCGGGTTTTTGAAATCTGCCAGGTCGGGGGAAGGACTGTAGACGAACGTGCTTTTCAGCGCGCTGTACGTGCCATCCGTGTTTTTACGAAACATCACCTGGTTGGCGTTGTCGATCTCGATGAAAGAATAGCCGGATTTGTTCAAGGTCATCAGCGCTGCGGCGAAGCAGAGACCGCCTTCGGTTGTTCCGAATGCGCGGTTAAGCACTCCATAGCGAATGAAGATCTGCGTACCGTCATCGGCGGTAAACAGTACATCCGACTCCTTATTGGTGGTGATCCGGCGAATAGGTACATCCGGGCCGAAAAAGGCGTACCACCGAGCGCCCTTGACATCATGCAGGCGTTCCTGCACATAGGTGGTGAAATCGGTCATATCCGATTTCTGCCAGAATGCGCCGGGAGGCACGGCGATAAGCCGTGCGGTGGGACCCATGGAGTCATTGCACTCCGAGCGCATGTTTTTTATACTCAGGCCTTTTTTGCAGGCCGAAACTAAAGCTCCCATTGTTTAAGAATTTAATGATTTACAACTGTTTACTGTCTTGAATGTGAGTTGCAGGTTTTGCAGTTCCAATGCATCGAGATAGTCGTTGAAATTCTGCCCCTCCGGCTGGTTGCCCGGACGCTCCCATAGCTGGTGTGCAAACGAAGCCGGATCATTGCCGACGATGTTTCTATGTCTGGCTAATTGCCGCAGCAACTCCCAATAAATAGGATACAGGACGGGCTTGAACGTCTTCGCATATCTGTCCAGCACCTTGTCATTGTTATCCGTCAGGGTGGCGATAGATAATTTCGGTATCGTGACCGTGATTGGGTATCCATTTCCTTTGTCCTGCGGAAAATCATAGAACAAGGCGACAAGTGGATACTTGCCGCTTCGGGTGCTTGTAGCAATGGCTTGCGTTATCTTCTGCAGCTCTTTAAGAATTTGAGCGGACCGCCCAGGCTGAAAATCGATGGCCGTCGTGGAATTGTACACCTTTAATGATGTCTTTTCCACGACTTCTTTTATCACATCGACAACGTATATGGGCGGCTGCGTGATCATTAATCCGTCGTCCTCCGGACCAATATTTTACCAGTGAATGATCCGGACATGGTTCCTGTGCCTGTCCATTGGACACCATAATACTGATAACCTAATGGCATGACATAGCCTTTCGACTGAGAGGCCGCGTCAGCAACAGTAAGCGTGTCCTTAGAGATAGCACTTACATCGATGAAGGTTGTTCCATCCAGACTGGCAATCGGAACCAGTTTTCCGCCCAGCGTACCGGAAATCTTGGTGAGATTAGCCACGACGACGACAGTAGCCTTGTAGCCAGTGATCTGCTTCCAAAGGACCTTCGAGGCTGTATTGGTTACAGTATCCTTCGTGAGACCGTAGGTGGGCGAGATCAGATTGGTCTGCGCCTGAATGCTTCCGATGGATGCCAGCAATAGGGTCGGCACCAGCAGAAGGAAAAGCGATTTTGAACGTTTCATTGTTATTAGCTTGAAAGATGTTAATAAATGGGATTCACGAAACTGAAATACCGTAGCGCATCTATCTTGTTATTGTTGGTCCATTCTGGATAGGTGTCGGCATTCTGCTGCAGATAATCTATGCAGTCATGAACGGCGCACCGCATATCATTCCAGGACTTGGCCATCTTCTTGCGCGGAGAGATGTTATCGGCATTCTCTGCCTTGGTGATGACCTCACCGATGCCAGTTGACTGCGTGCCGGTGGCCTTGCGATACCAGTAGTAGACGTAATTGGCGATGCAGGATTCATTCGGCACAACCCCGAGAGAGGGCGTGGCGTCGATCCGTAGTTCGAACTCGGCCCTGAATTCCTCGTTGTTATTGAACTTATCTCCCGCAATCAGCAATGTCCAAATACCGATATCGGGGTCCCAGGAATAATCTATCCCGGGTTTCATAGGCGCCGACCGCGTAAGGACGGGCGTCCATCCTCTCCAATCAGGCGCACCGGCTGTGCCGTCGAACGTAACAGCATTACCCCCAGCGGGGAATCCAATGGTAACCCCAGCCGTCACATACTCCGGTTTCCGATATACAAATCCTCCGGCGATGTTGAAAATGGGCGTGTCGGTGACGATCAGCCCTTTCCACTTTTGCAATTCATCGCGAATATCAGTGTACTCGGCCCCATAGAGCAGATTAAGCCATCTGACATCTGGTGCAGCTGGGGGCACCACAGTGATTCCCGCCACAAACTCCTTGTACATCATATAGCCAAATAGCTTTTGCAGGAACAGCGGTTCATACTTTTGTATGAACAGGGTGATCCGCTCCGCTACCAGCTGCTCCGTGGAATTCGGGATTTCAATTTCCCCAACAAAATATGATGCGTCGATCAAAGACATTATTTCGCCTCCTTTTCCTCGGTTATGATCTTGGCCATCTTATTCTTTACGAACCGCTCCGCCGTTTCCTTGGCTACCGTCCGCACGTCGCCATCCTTGAAGAATTTCGGCTTATTCCATTTGGCCGGGTATTCAATGCGCACTTTGACCAAGTTGCTAGTATCAGCCACCGGTGCATCCTGCACAACGCCTACCGAATGGATTACCATGGACGCCGAGCTTTCTCCGCCAATTGTCATGATGGTGCGCACATCGCCAGCAGTGGGGGGTTGGATGATATGCTGGATATCCGGCAGTTCGCCCAAAGTGCCACCTGCTTCTTGTGAAGGAAGTGCTGCTTCGCTGGTTGTATCCGGATCAAAACCGAGCTCGTTGTCGTTGATCATAACCGAATTTTAAAGGTTATGCTATCGCCGTATTACGCGGCGATAGCAGCTTTTACGGTGGCGAAATCAGGACCCTTCACGATGGCGGGCTTCCGTATCGTGCTGATGTAATCGAAGTAGAACTGCTCGAGTACTGCACTATACTTGTTTTCCGCAAAGTCCGTCCCGTTGTAGCCCACCCGAACGATCAGCCCGCCCCGAAGGATGATATTGTATTGCTTCAGGTCGCCCACAATGACGTCGTCGTCTGCCATATCGGGATTACCGACGAATGACAGGTTATTGAGCACGGCGGGAGGATTCAGGTAAGAACCCTGCGTATTTTTTAGTACGCCCGTCCGGTACTTTTTGAAGGTGGACATCAGCGCAACATTGGCGATGGCGCCGAATGTAGCATCATCTACCTGGGCGGCCATGGCTGCCAATGCATCGAAATCGTTGGGCGTGGGCACCGGGTCGCCTCCCTGGAAATCTGCGCCCGTGCTATAAGCAGTAGCAGCAGCAATGATATTGGGGAGTATAGCAGAATTGACGCGGTTGATGACGTCAATCCTTGCTTTACCCATAATATCGCTTTCCAGTTGGGCGAAGTCCATCTGGAATTCCTGGGTAAATCCTACCAGAGCCGCTTCCTTCTTGTAGGTAGCGCTCTGCAGTTTATACAGGTATTGCACCAATGCCTTGGTAGCCCCTTCAGCGGTGATTTGCGAAGAGCCTACTTTAGGCAATTCATCATACCACATCGCGAAGGACATACCGCCATTGAACGAGGCGTTGATCGTGTTGCACAGATCAAACAACCAGGGTGTATTCCGGTATTGGCTTTGGATAGGAGAGCCTTGGCCCACCCGCAGTAAAGTCGCGGAGTCTAAAGCCTGGGCGATGGAAGCAACGGCGCCGGCCGGGATATTGTCGACAGTAGCATGCAGGCCAGTTGTCTTATTTTCAGAGGTATCGTCGAACGGCCGCATGACCATCTTACCGGCGGAATTAGTCTGTACCATATAGGTTTTCTGACCGTTTTTCTGCTGGTAGATCTTGCGGAGTTCTTCTTTGTCCTCTTCCAGGACCTGGCTGATGGATTTGGTCCCGGCGACCTTGTCCGTAACCTTGATGGCCAGTTCTTCCAGGGTGGTCCCCTGTTTTACCGCTGCTTCTTTGATCTGGTTGATCGCGCTGTCGCTGGCGGTCTTGAATTCTTTGAACGCCTCTTCAGTTACAACGCCTTTTTCCTTTACTACGTCCTCGGCAAATTTTTTCGCCTTGGCATCATATTCTTTGAGCTTGGAGTCGATCAGCTGCGCCGTCTGCGGTCCGACGGTGTCCGTGATAGTTTTCAGCTCTTCCTGTGTAATGGGCATAGTTTTACATTATGCTGTGAAAAAAATTGGTTTGCTTTATGGCTGCGATTGCGTCAAACGGCGGCTCTTCCGGAGTGCTGACAAGCGGCTCCGTCTTAGTGCCCAGCAATTCAGTTTCGAGAGTGGGGGTAACGCAGTTGCTGGCAAAGACAACCGCGCTACCTTCTAGGATCTGCGCTTCCAGGATGGCCCAGAAATAACCGTTCGCCTCGGCATCATCGGCGTTGGCGACCATCGGGAAGTACTTGTCCCAGTTTTCTTTTTGGACCGGGTAATCATCATCGTTGATGCAGGTCACCATTTTCAGGTAGCGCATGCCGACGCTATGCTTTTTAACATAGCCTTTCTGGTATTGCCCGAACATGTACTCATTCCTGCCGGCATCTACAATTCCTGTAAATACCAAGGCCTCTGTGTTGCCTGGGAGGTTCACGCCCACATCTTTCCAAGACATGGGCCTGGCGTCGGCCTGGCAACCTTCGGCGATGATATACTCAAAATCCCGCATGTGGGATTTCAGCAGGTAAAAGCCGGTCTTCTTATTGTCGGAGAGCGACTTTTTCCACAAGCCAGGAATATGCACGTCATCGTGGCTATCGAACCAGTTGGTCGTATTGATAACCACCACGACCTTCAACTTGGTGGGGTCGATCTGCGTTTCCTGCACCTCGGCCTTGCTGATCAATTCTCCCTTATCGTTTATGTACATCGGCATACTGAAGGCGGCGTCCGCTTCCTTTATTTGCGATTTCTTGCAGTGGAAAATGAATGCCTCATTTTTTACGAGGTAGTCAAACAGGGCTTTGCCTGTCAAGTCTGCCGGTATGTACTTCGGTCTCATTTTTTGATGTCTTTTTTGTCGGATAACAGCTTTTCTTTTTCGGCGATCTTGTTGTCCATTACCGCCTTGTCTGCCTTTGGCTTGTCAGCTACCGGCTTGCTATTGGTTTCCATCGTTCGTATTTTGTGCGTTTCCGCTGTTGATTAAATTTTGCGCGCTGGCCTGGGCCGTGGCAATGGCTTGCGCGGTTGCGGCAGGCAGGATTCGTCCCTCTATCACCAGCTCACTATAATACTTGTCCATTCCTACTACCGTGTCCTCGCCAAGCAATTCCCGCCAGCGATTCCAGGTGATGCCGTCTTGCAGCCATTCGATCAGGAGCGCTTGGTTCATGAAGAGCCGGCCCTTACCCTGTTCGGCTATGTTCTCCTGTAATGCCGGCAAGTGGCTATAGT
>Ga0207667_10004763_pt1 | contig 16596 bp, 14 predicted proteins | sample KBSCornC52_FD_184301 | JGI IMG/M metagenome (GOLD analysis project Ga0207667, IMG submission 184301) | Corn rhizosphere microbial communities from Kellogg Biological Station, Michigan, USA - KBS Corn C5-2 (SPAdes) (version 2) | ecosystem: Host-associated > Plants > Roots > Rhizosphere > Soil ... | reverse complement strand
GACGGAATCGGCCCAGCCCATCAGGGTCGCGAAATCGCCGGAGAGCTCCGGCTCGATCATCTTGACGACGCCGGCCAGCACCTCGCCGGTCGAGCCGTCGATAGTGATGGTGTCGCCGGCGCGGAAGGTGCGGCCGCGCACGCGCATCTCGCCGGCCTTGAGGTCGATGCGGATCTCGCCCGCGCCGGAGACGCAGGGGCGGCCCATGCCGCGGGCCACCACGGCTGCGTGGCTGGTCATGCCGCCCCGCGCGGTGACGATCCCACGGGCCGCGTCCATGCCGCGGATGTCCTCGGGGCTGGTCTCCTCGCGCACCAGGATCACGGCGCCCGCAGAGCCGCCCTGGATCTCGGCCTCGGCGGCGGTGAACACGATCTTGCCGGTGGCCGCGCCGGGAGAAGCCGGCAGGCCGGTGGCGATCACCTCGCGGTTGGAGGCGGGGTCGATGGTCGGGTGCAGCAGCTGGTCGAGCGAGGCAGGCTCCACCCGCATCACCGCCTCCTCGCGGGTGATCAGATTCTCGTTGGCGAGGTCGACAGCCACCTTCAGGGCCGCCTTGGCGGTGCGCTTGCCGTTGCGCGTCTGCAGCATGTAGAGCCGGCCTTTTTCGACCGTGAACTCGATGTCCTGCATGTCGCGGTAGTGCTTTTCGAGCTTCTCCACGACCGCCTTGAACTGCACGAAGACGTCAGGAAGCGCCTCCTCCATCGAGGGGGTCTTGTCCCCCATTTCCTCTCGCGCCACCTTGGTCAGCGTCTGCGGCGTCCGGATGCCGGCGACCACGTCCTCGCCCTGGGCGTTGATCAGGAACTCGCCGTAAAGCCGATTCTCGCCGGTGGATGGATTTCGGGTGAAGGCCACGCCGGTGGCCGAGGTCTCGCCCATGTTGCCGAACACCATCGACTGGACGTTGACCGCCGTGCCCCAGCTTTCAGGGATGTCGTGCATGCGGCGATAGAACTTCGCCCGGTCGTTCATCCAGCTGGCGAACACCGCGCCCACCGCGCCCCAGAGCTGGGCCTGCGGGTCCTGCGGGAAGGGATGGCCCAGGTCGGCTTCGACAGCCGCCTTGTAATCCCGGACCACCGCTTCCCAGTCCTCCGCGGAGAGCGCGGTGTCGACGGTGACGTCGAGGCGTTCCTTATGCTCGTCGAGGATCTCCTCGAACATGTGGTGGTCCAGGTCGAGGACCACGTTCGAGTACATCTGGATGAAGCGGCGGTAGCTGTCGAAGGCGAAGCGCCGGTCGCCTGCGAGCTTGGCCAGGCCCTCGACAGTCTGGTCGTTCAGGCCGAGATTCAGGACCGTGTCCATCATCCCGGGCATCGAGGCGCGCGCGCCGGAGCGTACGGACACCAGCAACGGGTTGGCCGCATCGCCGAACGCCTTGCCGGTCAGCTTCTCGACGACCTTCAGGGCGTCCGCGACCTGTTCCTTCAGCCCCGCCGGATACTGCTGGGCGTTGGCGTAATAGTGGGTGCAGGCCTCGGTGGTGATGGTGAAGCCTGGCGGCACCGGCAGGCCGAGCGAGGACATCTCGGCCAGGTTCGCGCCCTTGCCGCCCAGGAGGTTCTTCATCGAGGCGTCGCCGTCCGCGCGCCCGCCGCCAAAGGCGTAGACCCATCGCGTCTTGACCATCGTCTCGGCCGGCATCGATGTCCTCTTTCCGCTCGTCCCCGCGCAGGCGGGAACCATTTACCCAGTGATCTGGCTGAAGTCCGCCACACGGCCCATGGCGTCGCGGACCTTCATCAAAAGCCGCAATCTGTTTTCGCGTTCCGAGGCTACCTCGGAGTTCACTAAGACCTTGTCAAAGAAGGCGTCCACCGCCGGGCGCAAGGCCGCGAGTTCGCGCATGGCGGCTTCGTAGTCTTCCGTGGCCAGCGCCTTGCCGACCTCGATCTGCATGTGGCCGATGGCGTTGACCAGCCCCGCCTCTTCCGGCGGCGCGCCCTTGATCTCGACGGGTTCGCCGGTTGGCAACGGACCCTTCTTCTCCTCTGCCTTGAGGATGTTCACGGCGCGCTTATAGCCCGCGAGCAGGTTCTTGCCGTCCTCGGTCCCGAGGAAGCCTTCCAGCGCATTCACCTTCGAGACGATCCGCACGAGGTCGTCGTCGCCCAGCGCGAACACCGCATCCACCAGGTCGTGCCGCTGGCCCTGCTCGCGCAGCAGCACCTTCAGGCGATCAGCGAAGAAGGCGATCAGGTCGGCCGAGGCGACGGCCTTCAACGGCAGGCGCGTGCGCGTTTGCAGGACAATGCGGATCACGCCCAAAGCGGCGCGGCGTAGGGCATAGGGGTCGCGGCTGCCGGTCGGCTTCTCGTCGATGGCGAAGAAGCTCACCAGCGTGTCCAGCTTGTCCGCCAGCGCGACGCTGGCGGCCACCGCCTGCACCGGAACCTCGTCGCTCGGCCCCTGCGGCCTGTAGTGCCAGCGGATGGCGTCGACGACCTCGGGCTCCAGGCCTTCCTTCTCGGCGTAATAGCCGCCCATGACGCCTTGCAGCTCGGGGAACTCGCCCACCATGCCGGTGACCAGGTCGGCCTTGCAGAGCCGTGCGGCCCGCATGGCCAGCGCCTTGGTCTCCGCGTCGTCGCGCACGTACGGCGCAAGCTCGCCGGCCAGCGCCGCGATCCGCTCCGCCCGCTCGTACATCGTCCCGAGCTTGGCGTGGAAGGTGACGCCCTTCAGCTTCTCGAGGCGATCCTCCAGCAGGACCTTGCGGTCCTCGTCCCAGAAGAACCGCGCATCCGAGAGGCGGGCGGAGAGGACCTTGGCGTTGCCGGCCGCGATCGTCGCGCCGCCATCGGGCGCCTCGACGTTGGCGACGGTGACGAAGTGCGGCGCCAGGAAGCCGGTCCGCGGGTCGCGCACGGCGAAATACTTCTGGTGCGTCCGCATCGAGGTGCGGATCACCTCCGGCGGAAGATCGAGGAACGCCGGGTCCATGTCACCCAGGATCGGGGTCGGCCATTCCGCGAGCCCCGCGACCTCGTCCAACAGGCCCTCATCTTCCACCAGCTCGAAGTTGCGCGCGAAGCAGAGCGTGCGCGCCGCGTCCAGGATGCGCTCCTTGCGCTCCTCGGGATCGAGCACGACGAAATGGCTGGCGAGCTCGTCGGCGTAGCGGTCGAAGTCCCGCGCCTTGAACGGCTGGGCCGAGCCCATGAAGCGGTGCCCTTCGCTGGTGTCTCCCGACTGCACCTCGTCGATCCAGAACGGCACCACCTCGCCATCGAACACGCAGAGGATACGCTTCAACGGCCGCACCCAACGCAGGGTCCCGCGGCCCCAGGTCATCGACTTCGGCCACGGAAAGCCGCGCACGATGCCGTCGACCATCTCGGCGACGATGTCCGCGGTCGGCCGGCCGGCCTTGTGGATGTGGGCGAAATAGACGCCGTCCTTCTCGGTCAGCTGGTCGCGCGTCAGGCCCGCCGAGCGCAGGAACCCTTCGATGGCCTGGTCGGGCGCGCCGACGCGCGGGCCCTTGCGCTCCTCATGGCGATCGTTCTGCGCGGCGGGCAGCCCTTCAGCGACGAGCGTCAGCCGCCGCGGCCCCGCGAAGGTCTTCAGCGCTTCAGGCAACAGGCCTTCGGCCGCCAGCCGCTCGCGGGCCAGGCGCTCGAGATCGCGCGCCGCCTGCGCCTGCATGCGCGCCGGAATCTCTTCGGAGAACAGTTCGAGCAGGAGTTGGGGCATCGCCTAGCCGTTCCCGCCTTCGTTGGCGACCCAGGCCTCGGCGCACATCCTGGTCAGGTCGCGGATACGGCCGATGTAGCTCTGCCGTTCGGCCACGGCGATCGCGCCGCGGCTGTCCATCTTGTTGAACAGGTGGCTGGCCTTCAGCACGTGATCGTAGGCCGGCAGGACGATGGCCTGGCCCTGCGGTCCCTTGATCGCCAGCAGGCGCGGCACCTCGGCCTCCATGTCCTCGAACTCGCGCTTCAGCATGTCGACGTCATAGCCGTGGAAGTTGGCTTCCGACTGCTGGCGTTCGTTCTCCAGAAATACCTCGCCATAGGTCATCGGAGCCGGCCCGTCGGGGTCGTTGAAGGCCAGGTCGGTGAAGTGATCGACGCCCTGCAGGTACATGGCCAGGCGCTCCAGGCCATAGGTCAGTTCGCCGGCCACGGGCCAGACGTCGAGCCCGCCGACCTGCTGGAAATAGGTGTATTGGGTGACTTCCATCCCATCGCACCACACCTCCCAGCCGAGGCCCCAGGCGCCGACCGTCGGGTTCTCCCAGTCGTCCTCGACGAAGCGGATGTCGTGCAGGCGGGTGTCCAGGCCGATGGCGCGCAGGCTGCCCAGATAGAGGTCCTGCAGGTCATCGGGGTTCGGCTTCAGGATCACCTGGTACTGATAGTAGTGCTGCAGCCGGTTGGGGTTCTCGCCATAGCGGCCGTCTGCCGGCCGCCGCGACGGCTGCACATAGGCGGCGCGCCAGGGCTTGGGGCCGAGCGCGCGCAGCACCGTCGCCGGATGCAGCGTCCCGGCCCCGACTTCGATGTCGTGCGGTTGCAGGATCACGCAGCCTTGCGCGCCCCAATATTCGTGCAGCTTCAGGATCAGGTCCTGAAACGAGAGCGGCTTGTCGGGCATCGGTTTGGGAGCTGTTCGCAGGCGCAAAAAAAGTCGGCGGACCATAGGGCCCGCCGACCTTGGCTTCAACCCGCTCCGAGGGGCGGAAAAGCCTGCCGGCCGTTCAGTTGCCCCTGGGGGCCGTGCGCTTGCCGGCGTTGGACATCGGCTGGCCGTACTTCTTCCGGTTTTCCGGGGTGTCCGGGATCGGGCCGTTGGTCGTCGTGGTGTTGGTGACCGACGCGCCCGTCGAAGGATCTGTCGTGGTCACCGAGGTCGAAACCGCCGTCCCCGTCTCGGCCGCCGGGGGGGCCGCCGTCTCCGTCGGGGCGGCCGGTTCGGCCGAAGTCGTGGTGGTCGTCGTGGTCGACGCGCCGGCCGAGGGCTGTTGGGCGTAGGCGGCCCCGCCGATGAGGGCGGTCGCCGCCGCGGCAGTGATCAGGTGCTGGATCTTCATGGCGTGGGGTCTCCGTTGCCGTTCCGGCAAATAAAATCCCCACGCCGGTGAAGGTTCATTTCTTCTTGGGCTCGGCGGGCGTTTCGGCAGGCGTCTCGGCCGCCGGAGCCTTATCCGCCCCAGCCTGGTCCGGCAGCTTTGCCGGCACGGAGCCGGGGACCAACAACTGGTCGATGACGTGGATGATCCCGTTGGAAGCCATGACGTCAGACTGGATGATGTTGGCGTTGTCGGCCTTCAGCACGTCGCCGGTGCCGTCCAGGACGATCTGGTCGCCCGCGCCCGTCGGGACCGGGCCGTGCGCGCCCTTGATCTTCGACGAGTCGACGCGGGCGTTGATGATGTAGTGCAGCAGCGTCTTCTGAAGCGCGGCCTTGTCGGCCATCATCGCGTCCAGCTTGGACTGCGGGAACGCCGCATCGGTCGGCGCGAAGACCGTCAAGTTCGGAGACTTCTGCAGCAGGCTCGACAGGTTCGTCGCGTCGAGGGCCTTCACGAAGGTGTTGAACTGGCCCGAGGACCGCAGGGTGGAGGCGAGGTCGCCGTTGGGGACCAGCTTGGCGCCGGGGGCGGCCGCAGCCGCAGGCGCTGCGCCTGACGCGGGAGGCTGAGCGGCGGGAGACTGGGTCGCCGGAGCTTGGGCGGCGGGCGGTTGTGCGGCAGGCGCCTGGGCTATCGCGGCGCCGGCGATCAGGGAAACGGCCACGGCCGCGGTCAGCAAGCGATCGATCTTCATCAGGTCCTCAATATTGCGATGCGAACTATCGGACGGAAACGCGCTGGGTACGGCCAGGGTTCGCCGCTGTCCAGCCATCGCCGGCCCCAGCCTGCCACCTCCGCAAATCGTGAATGTGGCGCTCTCCGCCCAAAATAGGGCGGGCCGGACCCCCTAACCGCCCAGATTTCAGGCGCCGCACGGCGGGGCCGCCCAGGAATCGGGCGCGCGGACGCTTCTTGCCCGGCGGGGCGATCCAGCTGCGCCGCGCCGCACGTCCACACCGCTAGCGTCAGGCGACCGCCGCGCAACGGGGATGGGGACATACGCGGCGGGAACAACATCAACAGTCACGGCTGGCCCCGCCTCACCGGGCCGCGCGGGAGCGAGCGGATGAAATTGATCATGGCGATCGTCAAACCCTTCAAGCTGGACGATGTGCGCGAAGCGCTCGTCGGCGCCGGCGTCGAGGGGCTGACGGTTTCGGAAGTGAAGGGCTACGGCCGCCAGAAGGGGCAGACCGAGATCTATCGGGGCGCCGAGTACCAGGTGAACTTCCTGCCCAAGGTGAAGCTGGAGGCCGTGGTCGACGACGCGGCCGTGGCCAAGGCCGTCGAGGCCGTCAAGGCCGCGGCCGCCACCGGCAAGATCGGCGACGGCAAGATCTTCGTCCTCAACGTCGAGGACGCCGTGCGCATCCGGACCGGCGAGACCGGCGTCGCGGCGCTCTGACCTTCAAAAAAGAACAAGGGGACCTGACCAGATGAAACTCATCGGCCAAATAAGACTCAGGGGATTGAAAAGGCTGGCGGGGCTCGCGCTCGCGGCCGTCGTGGCGGGAGCCCCGTTCGCAGGGCCCGCCCTCGCCCAGGCGGCTGCGCCCCCGAAGCTCGATTCCGGCGACACCGCCTGGATGCTGACCTCGACCGCCCTGGTCCTGATGATGACCATTCCGGGCCTGGCCCTGTTCTACGGCGGCATGGTGCGGCGCAAGAACGTCATCGCGACAGTCGCCCAGTCGTTCGCCATCACCTGCCTGGTGACCGTGCTGTGGATGATCGTGGGCTACACGACCGCCTTCACCACCAATCCCGACGCCAACCTCAACAAGTACATCGGCGGGTTCGGCGCGATGATGATGCAGGGCGTGAAGGTCGACCAGGCCAACGCGCTCGCCGGCACCATCCCGGAGTCGGTGTTCATGATGTTCCAGATGACCTTCGCGATCATCACCCCGGCCCTGATCGCCGGCGCCTTCGCCGAGCGCATGAAGTTCTCCGCCCTGCTGCTGTTCACGACGCTGTGGTCGCTCTTCGTCTATGCCCCGATCGCCCATTGGGTGTGGGGCGGCGGCTTCCTTGGCGGCCTGGGCGTGCTCGATTTCGCCGGGGGTACGGTCGTCCACATCAACGCGGGCGTCGCCGGCCTGATGTGCGCCCTCGTGCTCGGCAAGCGGAAGGGTTACGGGACCGACAACATGGCGCCGCACAACCTGGTCTTCACGATGATCGGGGCGAGCCTGCTGTGGGTGGGCTGGTTCGGGTTCAACGCCGGCTCGGCGGTGACCTCCGGCGCCCTGGCGGGTGCGGCCATGCTCAACACCCAGGTCGCGACCGCCGCGGCGGGCCTGACCTGGATGGTCATCGAGTGGATCGAGCGCAGGAAGCCGGGCATGCTGGGCCTGGCGTCGGGCGCCGTGGCCGGCCTGGTGGCGATCACCCCGGCCGCCGGCTTCGTCAATCCGCAGGGCGCCCTGATCGTCGGCGTCCTGGGCGCCGCCGCGGCTTTCGGCGGCGCAGTCTGGCTGAAGCGCCTGTTGAAGTACGACGACAGCCTGGACGCATTCGGGGTGCATGGCGTCGCCGGCGTCACAGGCGCGCTGCTGACCGGCCTGCTGGCCGACGCCACGATCAACCCGCTGGGCAAGGACGCCAGCCTTGTGAAGCAGCTCATCGGGGTCAGCGTCACCATCGCCTGGACGGCCGTCGCCACCCTGGTGATCCTCTATATCTGCAAGTTCACCATCGGCCTGCGCGTCTCCGAGGAAGGCGAGGTGGAAGGCCTCGACCTCGCCCTGCACGGCGAAGCCCTGCACGAATAGGCTCTGCGCAGCGGCGGCCACGGAACGGAGGTCTTTTAGGGGCCTCCGCTTTCGCATTCGTCAGGCGGCGTCGGGCCAGGGGCCGCCCAGGCGGCAGCGCTGCACCCACCAGTCGGGCGCCAGCGCCCCGACGCGTTCGGCCAGGCTCTCGGCCTCGATGTCGCCGGCGCACAGGGCGAAGCACGTCCCGCCCGAGCCGGACACCCGCGCCAGCAGCGCCTCGGGCTCGCCGGCCAGGGTTTCCAAGGCCGCACCCACGGCGGGCGCGGCGGCGATCGCGGCGGCCTGAAGGTCGTTGCGCAGGCCGGCGAGCCAGGCCGCCAGATCGGCGGCGTCCTCGAAGGCGTCCGGCATGGCGGGCGGCGCGACATCGGAAAACCGGCCCAACTGGTCGAACCGCCGATAGACCTCAACCGTCGACACCGGGACCCGCGGATTGAGCAGCACCGCATCCAGCGGCGGCAGGCCCGGCGCCGGCGACAGCCGCTCGCCCCTGCCCTGAGCGACCACCGGCGCACCCCAAAGGCACGCCGCGCCGTCCGCGCCCAGGGTAGCCGCCAGCGCCTCCAGCCGGGCGTCGTCGATCTTCAGGCTCAGCGCCTCGCGCAGCAACCGCAACGCCGCGCCCGCGTCGCTGGAGCCGCCTCCGAGCCCGGAGGCGACCGGCAACTGCTTGTCGAGGCTGAGACCCATTGGCGCCACCGGCCGGCGCGCCTCGGCGATGAGCGCACGGGCCGCGCGCAGCACCAGGTTGTCGTCTTCGTCGGAAAGGTTCTTCGCGAACGGCCCGCCGACCCGCAGCGACAGCGCCTCGGCCTCGAAGGTCGAGACCAGGTCGCCAAAGTCGGCGAAGGCCATCAGGCTGCAGAGCGGGTGGAAGCCGCCCTCCTCCGGCGCGCCCACGTGCAGGAAGAGGTTGACCTTGGCCGGGGCGAACGCCGTCCGCCCCACGGCTATTTGTCGGCGAGCTTGGGCGCGGGGCCGTCCGGCCCGAGCCCCGAAGCGAGCTTAGTCTCGGCGCTCAGCTTGATCTTGTCGTCGGGCTTCAGTGTCAACACGCGGCGCCACTGGAACTGCGCCTCGTCACGGCGGCCGACCTTCCAGTAGGCGTCGCCCAGATGGTTGTTGATTTCGGGGTCGCCGGCCTCGAGCTCGACGGCTTCCTCCAGCTTCTGGACCGCCTGCTTGTAGTCGCCCAGCCGGTAATAGGCCCAGCCCAGCGAATCGACCATTGCGCCCGACCGCGGATTAGCTCCCACGGCCTTCTCCACCATGGCCATGGCTTCCTTGAGGTGCTCGCCGCGGTCGATCCAGGAATAGCCCAGGTAGTTCAGCAACTCCGGCTCGTCCGGCCGCTCCTTCAGCGCCGCCTGCAGGTCGGCCTGCGCCTCGGGCCAGCGGTTCATCCGCTCGTAGCAGACCCCGCGGGCGTAGAGCAGCCGCCAGTCCGGCGTCTTCGATTGCGCGATGACGCCCGTCAGGACCTCGGCGGCCTCGGTGTATTTCTCGTCCGAGCGCAGCAGGTCGGCCAACGTCACCCGCGCGTCGAGGTCGCCCGAGGCGGCGGCCCCCCGCGCGAGCTTCAGCGCGGTCTCCTTGTCGTCGTTCGCCTGGTAGGTCCAGGCGAGCTTGGCCTGGGCCGTCGAATACTCCGTCGAGCCGGGCTTGGGATGGCTGTACGCGGCGCGCGCGGAATCGATGTCGCCGGCGCCCTGCATCAGGTCGCCGACCATGACCCACGCTTCGTCCCGCTGCGGATCCAGGCGCAGGACGAGGCGCAGGTAGGCGAGCGACAACTGCGTCTGCTTGGCCGCGATCATCGTCGCGGCGGGCGCCAGCAGGGCCTGGGCCGCGCCCTGCCGGATGGTCATCATGGGCGGCGTGACCTTGCCCTCCGCGGCGCGCGCCTTAGCGGCCTTCACCGCCACGCTCCCGGGCTCGCGGGCAAGGTGCTGCTCATAGAGCGCGAGCGCGTCCACGCGCCGGCCGCGCCGCTCGAGGAATTCGCCGTAGCCGATCACCGCCATCTCGGTGGGATTGCTGACCGAGACCGCGGCCTTGTAGTCGGTTTCGGCCTCGCCATAGCGCTTGGCGCGCTCGAAGAGCGCGGCCTGGCCGAGCTGGCCGAAATAATCGACGAGCCGGTCGCCGCGGATCTGCGGCCGGACGAGGGAACCCTCCACGTCGCCCGCCTCCGCCGCCGCCCACGGGGCCAGCAGGACCGCAGCCGGCTTGTGCGGGAAGGCGATGCTGTCGTTGGCCAGCAGCGCCTTGGCCTCCTTGCCCTTGCCATCGGCCATGGCTTCGACGGCCACCACCAGCTTGCCCAGCCGCTTGGACGCCTCCGACGCGTCGTCGCCGGTGGGCGCAAGGGCGGCGGCCCGGTCGATCTCGCCGGCCAGGACCGCGGCGGTGAAGGCGCGTTCGGCGATCATCGGGTCGCCGGTCTCGAGACGAGCCCGGTCGAAGAACCGCGCGGCGTCGGCGCTCTTGCCGTTGTTCAGCGCCGACTCGCCAGCCAGGAACATGCCGTAGGACGAGACGTCGTCCGCCAGATAATTGGGTGACGGAGCCGCAGCCTTCTGGCCGACTGGCGCGGTGGCGCAGGCGGCGAGCAGCACGAGCGGGGCGACAGTCAGCAGCAGAGAAAGGCGCATGGTTCGACCTTCGGCCCTAAGGATGGCTGCGGCAAGGCGGCGTGCTGTCACAAACCCGCGGGTTCACATGTTGGGATAATTGGGGCCATCCCCGCCCTGCGGCGTCGTCCAGACGATGTTCTGCGACGGATCCTTGATGTCGCACGTCTTGCAGTGGACGCAGTTCTGGAAATTGATCTGGAACTTCGGGTTCTCGCCCTTGTCGTCGTAGAGCACCTCATAGACCCCGGCGGGGCAGTAGAGGCGCGCCGGCTCGCCATACTTCGGCAGGTTGATCGAGATCGGCACCGCCGGGTCGCGCAGTTTCAGGTGCGCCGGCTGGTTCTCGTCGTGATTGGTGTTGGACAGGAACACGCTGGACAGCTTGTCGAAGGACAGCACGCCGTCCGGTTTCGGATAGACGATCGGCTCGTAGTCCTTGGCCAGGCCCGTGGAGTCCGCGTCGTTCTTGCCGTGATGCATCGTCCCGAAGAAGGAGAAGCCGCCGAGCAGGCTCGTGCACCACATGTCGAACATGCTGATCGCGCCGCCCAGGATGGTGCCGAATTTCGACAGGATCGGCTTGGCGTTTCGGACGACGTTCAGCTCCTTGCGCACCCAGGACGCCTGGTAGGCTTCTTCGTATTCGACGAGGTCGTCGCAGGAGCGGCCGGCCTGGATGGCGGCGAAGGCGGCCTCGGCGGCCATCATGCCGCTCTTCATCGCGTTGTGGCTGCCCTTGATGCGCGGCACGTTCACGAAACCGGCGCTGTCGCCCAGCAGGACCCCGCCGGGGAAATACAGCCGGGGAACCGACTGCAAGCCGCCCTCGGAGATCGCGCGCGCGCCGTAGGCGATCCGCTTGCCGCCCTCCAGGAACTTGGCGATCTCCGGATGGTGCTTGAAGCGCTGGAACTCGTCGAACGGCGACAGCCAGGGGTTCTTGTAATTGAGGTGCACCACGAACCCGAGGGCGATGTAGTTGTCGCCGAAATGGTAGAGGAAGCTGCCGCCGCCGGTCTTGTCGTCCAGCGGCCAGCCCACGGTGTGCTGCACCAGGCCGGGCGTGAAGACCTCGTCCGGCACCTGCCAGATCTCCTTCAGGCCGATGCCGTACTTCTCCGGATCGCAGCCCTCCGCCAGGCTGTAGCGGGCGCGCAGTTGCTTGGAGAGCGAACCGCGCACGCCCTCGCCGATGAAGACGTACTTGCCGTGCAGCTCGATGCCAGGCTGGTAGTCAGGTCCCTTGTTCCCGGCCTTGTCGATGCCGAAGACGCCGGCGACCACGCCCTTGAGCGCGCCCGCTTCATCGAACACGGGCTCGGAGGCCGCCATGCCCGGATAGACCTCGACGCCCAGCGCCTCGGCCTGCTGGCCGAGCCAGCGGCAGACATTGGCCAGCGAGGCGATGTAGTTGCCATGATTGTGCATGAGGCCCGGCATGCCGAACATCGGCAGATCGGCCGAACCCTGCGGGCCCAGCAACACGAACCGGTCCTCGGTGACCGGGGTCTCCAGCGGCGCGCCCATCGCCTTCCAGTCGGGGAAGAGCTCGGAGATTCCCTTGGGGTCGATGATGGCGCCGGACAGAATGTGCGCGCCCACCTCGGAGCCTTTTTCGAGGACCGCCACCGAGATCTCGGAACCCGCGGCCTGGGCGAGCTGCTTCAGGCGGATCGCGGCCGACAGCCCCGACGGCCCCGCGCCGACGATGACGACGTCATATTCCATCGCCTCGCGTTCTTCGGCTGGGTTGGCCTCTTCGCTCATGTGCCCCGATGCTCCGTTGATCACTTGGCGGACTTATCGGAAGGTCACCTAGCGGCGGTCAAGGAAAAGCCGTCGAATGCGTTCTGGGGGAATCGTCATGCGTCTGCTCACTTTGGCCTGCGCGCTCGCGCTTGCGGGGTCGCAGGCGCAGGCCGCCGGCGCCCGCTGGATCGGCAGCTGGGGCGCCTCGCCCGCGCCGCCGCTGACGGCTCCGCCGAACGCCCCGCGGCTCGGCACGCCCACGTTCAACAATCAGACCCTCGTGCAGGTCGTCCGCCTCAGCGCCGGCGGGCAGCGGCTGCGCGTGCGCCTGACGAACGAGTACGGCGCCCGGCCCCTGGCGGTCGGGGCGGTGCGCGTCGCAGTTTTGAACAAGGATGGCTCGCTTGCGCCCGGCAGCGAGCGCCCACTCGCCTTCTCCGGGGCGGCGAACGCGACCATCCCGCCCGGCGCGCCGTTGGTGAGCGATCCCGTGGCGCTGCCGACCAAAGCGCTCTCCCGCTTGCGGATCAGCCTCTATCTGCCGGGCGACACCCACGGCTGCACCTGTCACATGAGCGGCTCCGAGTTCGTCCAGGTCTCGCCCGGCGACGCTACGCGGGATGCGGGCCCGGTCTCCGGCCCAGAGACCTTCCGCGCCTTTCTCTCCGGCGTGGAGGTGGAGAACGCCGGGCGGACGGGGCCGGTGATCGTGGCGTTCGGCGATTCCATCACCGACGGGTTCACCTCGACCACAGGCGCCAACCGCCGCTGGCCGGACCGCCTGGCCGAGCGCCTTTCCGCCAAGTGGCCGGGACGGCCGGTCGGGGTCGTCAACGCAGGGATTGGCGGCAATCGCGTGCTGAGCGACGGCGGTCTTGCGATTTTCGGGCAGAGCGCGCTCACCCGCTTCGACCGCGACGTGCTCTCGGTTCCCGGCGCGACCCACGTGATCGTGCTGGAGGGTGTCAACGACCTTGGCTCCAGCAAGACCAACCCGCCGACGGCCGAGGCCCTGATCGGCGGCTACCGCCAGCTCATCGCCAGGGGCCACGCCCACGGGCTCAAGATGATCGGTGCGACAATCCTGCCGTACGGCGGCGCCGCTTACTTCAGCGAGCCCGGAGAAGCCGCGCGCCAGGCGGTCAACCGCTGGATGCGCACGAGCCGCGAGTTCGACGCGGTCATCGATCTTGACGCCGCCATCCGCGATCCGGCGCGGGCCGAGCGGATGCGCGCCGACCTGCAGTCGGGCGACTGGCTGCACCCGAACGACGCCGGTTACCGAGTGATGGGCGACGCGGTAGACCTGTCGCTGTTCCGTTAGGCGGCGGCCTTGCCGGCGTAGGCGGCTTCCAGCTTGGCGACGTCGAGCTTGGTCATCTGCATCATGGCCGCCATCGCCCGCTCGCGGCCGGCAGGGTCAGGGCCGCCGATGGTCTCGAAGATCTGCCTGGGCGTCACCTGCCAGGAGAACCCGAACCGGTCCTTCAGCCAACCGCACTGGCTGGGCGTGCCGCCGTCCAGCAACCTGTCCCAGTAGTGGTCGACCTCCGCCTGGTCCTCGCAGTCGACGACGAAGGAGACCGCTTCGGAGAAGGTGAAGTTCGGGCCGCCGTTCAGCGCCGTGACGCGAGCGCCGTCCAGTTCGAAGTCCACCGTCAGCACCGAACCCTCCGGCCCTGGCGCGCTTCCCGGATTCCTCATGACATTCAGGATCTTCGAATTGGGAAATATCGACACATAGAAGTTGGCGGCCTCTTCGGCCTGGTTGTCGAACCACAGGAACGGATGGATCTTCGGCATGGCGTCCTCCTTGAGGTTTTCGTGGCCAAAGGACGCACCGGCGCCGCGCGTTCCGACAGGCCCCTCGCCTTTTTTCCACCCTGCGGCGGCAAACCGCGCTAGGCCAGGGTGATGCCCAACCTCCGCCGCCTGATCGACCTGCCCGGCGTCGCCGACCTCGAATACCGGGCGCTCCTGAAGCGCGAGTTCGCCGAGCCGGCCGCCCGCGCGGAACATCCCGAGATCGACGATTGCTCGCTGAAGAACTTCGGCCTCACGGCCGACCAGGCCGAGGCTCAGGCGCGTCCCGCCGGCTGGGATGGCGTCGAGCGGCTGCCGGTGGCCGCGCAGGTCGCGGCTTTCGAGGCGGAGGGGTGGGACGTCACGGACGACAAGCGCCGGCCCTTGCGCACCCTCGGCCATTTCAACCAGCAACTCTGGCTCGCGCTTCGCGGCGTAGCCGGCTCGCTACCCTTCCAGCCGGACGACGATCGGCCCGACCCCTGGGCCACGTCCCTGGCGGCCGAGGCTCAACGTTTCCGCAAGCGCTAGGACCGCCGATGAAGCCCCCGCCCAAACGTCTTTCGGACCTCAAGGGCGGCTCGTCCCCCGCCGGCGTCTACGCCCCGCCCACGCCGCGGGTTTCGCGGCAGAAGCCCGGCAAGGTGCTGAGCGCCGCCGAACGCGCCGCCTTCCTGGCCGCCCGGCCGGATCTCAAGAAGTCCTAAGCGCGCTTCTCGAACATCACCACGAGGTTATTGGCCGGCATCGCGATCCGCTCAGCGAACCCCAACCCGTTCGCGTGCGCGAGCGCCGTGACCTCCGCCAGGTCGCGGAGTCCCCAAGCCGGGTCGCGGCTCTTCAGGCTCTGATCGAACGCGAGGTTGCTGGGCGCCGTCTCGACGTCGGCCTCCAGGAACGGCCCGTAGAGGAACAGCCGCCCGCCGGACGTCAGCACTCGCCCCGCCCCGGCCATCAAGCCTTCCGTCGCGGCCCAGGGCGAGATGTGGACCATGTTGATGCAGACGACCGCGTCGAACGGCCCTGCCGGCCAGGTGGCGAGGTCCGCCGCGTCGAGCCGAAGCGGCGGCGCGAGGTTTGGGAGCCGCGCCGAGGCCTGCCAGGCCGCGATGCTCGCCAGCGCGTCGGCGTCCCGGTCCGTGGGCTGCCAGCGCACGGGGGGCAAGGCGGCGGTCAGGAACATGGCGTGTTCTCCGGCCCCGCTCGCGACTTCCAGCACGCGGGCCTTGTCGGGCAGCCGCGGCGCGAGCACGTCGAGAATCGGCTGTCGGTTGCGCGCGGTGGACGGGGCTGTCCGCGCGCCTTGCGGGATCGTGTCGTTCATCACACCACTCTAGACCGGATCGGCCGCCAGCGCCGCTGATCGCGCCGCGAGGCCTTCTCGTATTGCCCCCAGGCCCGCAAAGCGGTTCTGTCGGCCCGCTTCAACGGCGGACGAGGGAAACCAACATGGCCAACGGAAATCCGGGCTCCGGCCTGCAACTGCGCTCGCTGATCAAGTCCAGCGGCGAGCTCGAGTTGTCCCTGGCCAAGGTCGATATTCCCGATCCCGCGCCGGACGAGATCCTGGTCCGCGTCGAAGGCTCGCCCATCAATCCGTCGGACCTCGGCCTGCTGCTGAGCGCGGCCGACATGTCCACGGCCAGGGCGTCGGACGGACCGGTCGTCACCGCCAGCGTTCCGAAGCATTTCCTGCCGGCGCTCGCGGCGCGGATCGACCAGTCCATGCCGGTCGGCAACGAAGGCGCCGGCACGGTGGTCGCGGCCGGCTCTGACCCCGCCGCCCAGGCCCTGCTCGGCAAGCTGGTGGCCGGCATCGGCGGCGCGATGTACGCCCAGTACCGCACCCTCAAGGCGGCCGACGCGCTGGTCCTGCCGCCCGACGCGACAGCCGCCGACGGAGCCTCCTGCTTCGTCAATCCGCTGACCGCGCTCGGCATGGTCGAGACCATGCGCCGCGAGGGGCACACCGCGCTGGTCCACACCGCCGCGGCCTCGAACCTCGGCCAGATGCTGCAGAAGATCTGCCTCAAGGACGGCGTGGCGCTGGTCAACATCGTGCGCAGCGCCGAGCAGGCGAAGATCCTGACCGGCATCGGCGCGAAACACGTGCTGGACTCGACCTCGCCCGGCTTCGTGGCCGACTTGACCGACGCGCTGGCCGAGACCGGCGCCACGCTCGCCTTCGACGCCATCGGCGGCGGGAAGCTGACCAGCCAGATCCTGGGCGCCATGGAGGTTGCGCTTAACCGCAAGGCCGCCGTCTACAGCCGCTACGGCTCGGCGACCCACAAGCAAGTCTACATCTACGGCGGCCTCGACACCGGCCCGACCGAGCTGGTGCGCAGCTACGGCATGTCCTGGGGCGTTGGCGGCTGGCTGCTCACCTATTTCCTGATGAAGGTCGCGCCGGCCGAGACGCAGCGGTTGCGCCAGCGCGTCGCCGACGAACTCAAGACCACCTTCGCCAGCCACTACACGGCAGAGATCAGCCTGGCCGAGGCGCTGAACCCCGAGGTCATCGCCGCCTACAACAGGCGCGCGA
>Ga0207667_10004753_pt1 | contig 16611 bp, 17 predicted proteins | sample KBSCornC52_FD_184301 | JGI IMG/M metagenome (GOLD analysis project Ga0207667, IMG submission 184301) | Corn rhizosphere microbial communities from Kellogg Biological Station, Michigan, USA - KBS Corn C5-2 (SPAdes) (version 2) | ecosystem: Host-associated > Plants > Roots > Rhizosphere > Soil ... | reverse complement strand
AAACGGAAGCCTCACGAACGCCGAAGGACTGAATGTTAGAATAAGGCGAAGGCGATAGCAATTTATCGAAGGAGATAAACAGCCGAACCACTTAAGAGAACTGCTTGCATGAGGATAGGTTGGAAACCGAAAGTAAAGGCAAGAGGAGCTGTGCCGGAGATGCAAGAACTAAAGAGACCGCCCTGTGCAGAAAAACAACAGCACAGCCATCATTATTCTGACAAACCGCCGTATGCCGAACGGCACGTACGGTGGTGTGAGAGGACAAGTAGGGAAATAATCCCTACTTTCCTACTCGATGGTAGAAAATTGGTTGGACGAACAATGCGTACCGTTAGGTACGCAACTGGCGCCATGTACCGCACCTACGGAGCGGTTTTGTATTTCGAAATTTCTTCGACCCATATTTGCCCCCGATGGGGGCGGGTTCTTAACTAAACGACATTGATTAGTCATTGGTCATTGAGTCTTTAGGTCATTGCTTATTAGTTTGGTATTGAACCGGGGTTGCTTATTTTTTGGTGTTTTTTGTACCAGGCCTTAGCGATAAGGTACATTGCAATTGCGATAAGCCATAAGGGCCACACGCTGATCACGCCGATGAACAGCTCTACGACGATATTCCATCCACCCGAAAGTGCGCCGACGAGTTTAGCTGCAAAAGTATGCCCGTCGTCAATTATTGCTGGTTTGGCATAAAAAGTAATATCAAGCGAACTATATGCTACCTGTTTCAATAGATAGTTCAACTGGCCCTGGGTTTCATCAATACCGGTTTGTATTTCGGTGATCTTATCTTCAATTTCCAGCAGGTCCGAAATTTTACTTCCTTTTTTCAGCAGTTCCAGGTAACGATCTTCCAGTTTCTTTTTATTGGACAGTTGCGCAGTATAATCTATATAATCACCGGTAACATCTTTGGAACGGATATTTTTTGAGTCGATCTTCATTGCAACCGAAGAAACGCCTTCCAAAAACCGGTCGAAGTTTTTTTCGGGAATGCGGGCCTTTAAAACATAGACTTTACGGGTGTCGGAACTGTCGTTTGATTCATTCTCTTCCGCAATATATCCACCAAGTTGCTGCAGGGAATTATGAATTGCTTTGCGGGCTGCTGCTATATTTGGGGTTTCAAAACTAATGTCACCTTCTTTAATTATTTTTTTTGCAATATCCACAGGGGTTTGCTGAGGAGTCGCGGAACTATTGGCGCTGGCTTTGCGCATTGTTGTAACGTCATAGCCTGCCTTTTCATCATTTACGGAAACCGATTTTTGCAGGGCAACCTTCGCAAGCTCTTTTTTGCCTTCATTATTTGCACAGCCAAACAGCCCGGCAAGCAGGCAGCACAGAACGAATAATTTATTCATATTTCAGGGTTTTAGTTTCTCATTGTTCCGGTGCCTTTGTGAATCACGGATGTTTTTTTTCTCCATGTTCTTTTCTAAAGCATCGGTCAGATCAACCCCTGTTTGATTGGCAAGGCATATCAGTACAAAAAGTACATCCGCCATCTCGTCAGCCAGGTTCACTTCCGTATCCGACTTTTTAAATGATTGCTCGCCGTATTGCCGCGCCATTATGCGGGCAACTTCGCCAACCTCCTCCATCAAAATGGCGGTGTTGGTCAACTCATTAAAATACCTGATGCCGGTAGTTTTGATCCATTTATCAACAAGATGCTGTGCTTCCCTGATTTCCATAAAAAATTTAATTTAGCACGAATTTTCACGAATAAGTTCGAATTTTCACGAATGTAATGTATACGAATCGACACGAATTGCTTCGAATGCACACGAATATTAGGAATTGTATTCGTGAAAATTCGTGTCAACTTCAATTCTTGTAATGTGCACGAATCGCCACGAATTGCTCCGAATACACGCGAATATTAGGAATTGTATTGGTGAAAATTCGTGTCAACTTCAATTCCATTCCTGTCCATTCGTTCTCATTCGTGCACATTTGTGTCTTTTTATATTATTATTCTTTGAGATTCTAATTTAACCAGGCCAAAATTTATCACGATACCCAACCGCAAGCCGGACGCCTTCAGATAATTTAATGTTTGCTTGATATAGGGCTCACCTATATAATTTCCGATTTTTATTTCGAGGATGATCGTGTCATAAACCACGAAATCAGCGACGAAGAAATGCTTCAGCTTCTGTTCCTTATAAATTATAGTAAAAGGCTTTTCCCTTACAAATGGAATATCTAACCTGGTTAGTTCCAGTTCCAGCGCATCCTTATAAACAGCTTCTTTAAATCCGTGACCTAATATATTATGCACCTCAAAACAAGCTCCGATGATTTTGTAAGATTCTTCTTTAAACAATATATCAGCCATAGGTTACACGATTTTTCACTAACACAAATCTTCACTAATAGGTTCGAATTTTCACTAATGAACAGCATATCAGTTAATCCTTACAAATTACATTGAATTTCACGAACTTTGGCAATAGTTGTTTCCGGTGCATGAATATGTTATGAAAATCATCCCGTTTACATTAGTGTTTATTAGGTACTATTCGTGAACATTCGTGCAGATTCAATTCGTGCTTATGGATTCGTGTCCATTCGAACTTATTCGTGAAAATTCGTGTTTATTTATTCTTTGACTTTTGTATCCATGATGATTGTGACCGGGCCATCGTTTACCAAACTTATCTTCATATCAGCCCCGAATATTCCCGTTTCAACCTTTTTGCCTGTTATGCCTTCCAGCACTTTTATCATCTGTTCATACATAGGAATCGCCTTATCCGGCCGGGCCGCCCTGATGAACGAGGGCCTGTTTCCTTTTTTGGTTTGCGCAAATAAGGTAAACTGCGAAATGAGCAAAATACTACCATCAATATCTGCAAGGGCTTTGTTCATCAGCCCGTTCTCATCCCCAAAAACACGAAGGTTCGATATTTTTTGCGCCAGCCATTGCAAGTCATCGTCAACGTCGGCTTCCTCAATGCCCAATAATACCAAAAAACCCTGCCCAATGGCGCCGGTTATCTTGCCGTCAACGGTACAACTTGCTTGCGAAACCCTTTGTATTACAGCTCTCATAATTAATAAACACGAATATTCACGAATTAAATCGAATTACACAAATCCAGCTTTTAAAATTCGTGCAATTCGAATAAATTCGTGCCAATCTCATTAATTTGCGCTTTTTCCATGACTGATATATTATTTAAAGAAGAATCCTATAAAATAATTGGCGCTTGCTTTGAAGTACATAAAATATTAGGCCATGGGTTTAAAGAATCTGTCTATAAAGATGCTTTAGAGATTGAATTGAACAGGTTAGAGATTCCTTTTTTAAGAGAGAAGCCATACACAATAACCTACAAAGAACAAAAACTTAAACATTATTTCATCGCAGATTTTGTTGTATATGATGCCATAATTCTCGAAATAAAAATCGCCGGTTATATTGGCGAGCCTTACATTAAACAAACCCTAAATTATCTTAAAGCATCAGGAATCAAATTGGGTATAGTAATTAATTTTGGCACGTCCTCTTTAGAATCCCAACGGGTTATCTTTTGAAGATGACACCAATCTCACGAATTTATTCGAATTTCACGAATTTTTAAAAGTCAAATGCATGCTTATCTTGCCGCTGCAACTCGAATAATTCGCGCCGCTTTCAATTTGTGAAATTCGAATAAATTCGTGCAATTCGTGTTTATCAATTAAATTCGCGGCAATCATGACTCATAAAAAAGGTTTTACCACCACCATATTACATTCCGACCGCCTGGGCAAACCCGAACATGGCGCTTTACATAAACCAATCCATACCTCCGTAACTTTCGGTTATGATGATGTGCAGGACCTGGTCGACATTTTTCAGAACAAGAAAAAGGGATATGCCTATTCCCGGCAGGGAAGCCCTACGGCATCCGCACTGGAGACAAAGATCACAGCCATGGAAAATGGCATTGCTACCATTTCTTTTTCATCAGGAATGGCTGCTATTACTTCAACCATATTGGCCCTGATAAAAAAAGGCGACCATGTTGTAGCCAGCTCTTATTTGTTTGGCAATACGCGCAGTGTTTTCCAGTCGTTTATTGATCTGGGGCTTGATTTTACTTTTGTTGACGCCACCTCTATCGCTGAGGTGCGCAATGCTGTAAAACCCAATACGCGCCTGGTTTTTGTGGAAACCATAGCAAACCCCGCCACCCAAATAGCCGACCTGGAAAAAATCGGGGAACTGTGCACCGAAAAAGGCATCATATACATGGTTGATAATACCATGACCTCGCCATATTTATTCAATCCCAAGAACGTTGGCGCAAGCCTGGTAATGAACGCGCTGACCAAATATATCGGCGGGCATGGCAACGCGCTTGGCGGCAGTGTTACCGATACCGGTTTATTCAAATGGGATGACTACCCGAATATTTTCGAAGGCTTTAAAAGCCAGGTGGCCCCCGAAGCCCTCGGCGTTACACAGATCAGGAAAAAAGGCTTACGCGATGCCGGCGGCACCCTTGCCCCGGAGGCGGCTCACACCATATCGGTGGGGGCGGAGACACTGGCGCTGCGATTGGAGCGGGCCTGCGCCAATGCACTTGCATTAGCAACCTTCTTTGAAGGCCACCCCATGATCAAAAAGGTTTACTATCCTGGCTTGGAATCGCATCCGCAGCATAAGGTGGCGAAGAAACTCTTCCGCAAGTACGGCGGCCTGATGAGTATTGAGCTGGATAGCAGCATTGATTGCTTTGCATTTTTAAACAAGCTGAAACTGGTTGTAAAATCAAGCAACCTGGGCGATACGCGTACACTGGCCATCCCCGTAGCCCATACCATTTTTAATGAACTGGGGCTTGAAAAAAGAGCAGAAATGGGAATTTCAGAATCAATGATCAGGTTATCTATCGGCATCGAGGATTTGGATGATTTGCTGCATGATTTTAAGGTGGCGTTGGGGTAGGAGTAGAGATTGGAGGTTGGTGAAAAGAGGTTAGTTAAAAAGTCATGCTGAACTTGTTTCAGCACCTCACGTGCGATGTGAACGCTATGCATGTGTACGCCGCAAAAGGCCGCCTAAAACGCGGGCTGCCTATCCGTGGGATGCGATCCGACCAATTGGCGGACGGCGTGACGTGAGGGGTTTTGCTTTCGGACTTTACTGACTTTCGGACTACATCCGCGTATCATTCCCATTATAAATAGTCAGATAACTTTCGTAACGCGATAGTTCGATCTCCCCGTTTTCAACGGCTTTTATCAATACGGCCGCACTATTAACGCCATTCTAATTTTATCTTTTAGTTCAATTATTTTCAATATTATTAAAAAGAAGGTTGACCATTCCATATATTTGGATAATTATGAATCAACACTCCCATTAATCACAAAATCAATCCCTATCAATTCAAACCATAAAATGCCCCTTAAACAAACCATAGGCTTTTGCCTGATCGCATTATTCGCATTAGCCGGCTGTAAAAAAAGCGGCAATAATCCTAAAATTGTACATGGTACTGATGTATATGCTGTTGGATATATCGTTAAAAACAATATTTATTATGCAACCTGCTGGAAAAATGGCATGGCCACCACACTTGCCAAAGTATACTCCGAAGCCAATTCGGTCGCCGTATCCGGAAATGACGTTTACGTTGCAGGCGCTATCCACGCAGCTAACAACGTATGGGTAGCCGTATACTGGAAAAATGGAGTTGTTCACAAACTTGCAGATTCTTTATTTGCGTCGCAGGCAAAGTCCATTGCAGTAGATGGTAACGATGTACACATTGCCGGTTATGAATATTACGGGACAGGCTATTTCCAGGAAAATGCCGTGTACTGGAAAAATGGCGTAGCCACGGTACTTCCCAACAGTGCAAATGGAGCAGGAGCAACCGCTATAGCGCTAAACGGTAATGACGTATACGTAGCTGGCTACGTTTTTGTCAATAACGGTGCCATGGGGGTTTACTGGAAAAATGGGGCGCTCACAACACTTGACGCCGGCACATACTCTTTCACCGAATCTTATCCAACAGGAATTGCTGTAAATACAAATAATGTGTTTACAGCTGGCTATGTTTTTAATGGCTATGGTACTGCGAAAGTTGCATATTGGACGGATCGTGGCTTAACGACAGATTATAACCATAATGTGAGCAGCGTTGGCAATGCGATGGCTTTAAGAGGAAATGATATTTATATAGCCGGCGATACACTATCCAGCGTTGGAGGGATATCTACAGCAAATTGCTGGAAAAACGGCGTGACCGTAAATCTTGCAAACGGCAATGTTGGCAGCGATGCTTATGCCATTGCCGTATCCGGGAATGACGTATACATCGGCGGTTTTTATGCAGCGCATAAAATAGCCAATGCACCGTTTTTAGGGAAGGCTGTTTATTGGAAAAACGGCGAGACTGTACAGCTCAGCAGCGATACATCAAATGTGTATGGTTTAGCCATTGCAGTGCATTGAAGCATGCGTTAATTATCATGCCCTCGCATCATTCCGATTATAAATACTCAGATAGCGCTCGAAAATCCAAACGGACGTGAGTTTTTAGAACCTAAATTCTCCCAACAATTCACTATGCAAAAACTTGAATTTCGAAATTGATCCCGCACGTGGGGGACGAATTGCAAAATTATAATCGAGTATCATTCCCATTATAAATACTCAGATAGCTTTCATAACGTGATAACTCGATCTCCCCGTTTTCAACGGCTTTTATCACAGCGCATCCGGGCTCATTTATGTGGCGGCAGCTGTTAAAACGGCACTGGTTCAGCAGCGCCCGCATTTCGGGGAAAAAGTGGCTGAGCTCCTGCTTGTCAATATCAATGATGCCTAATTCGCGTATGCCGGGGGTATCGATCAGAAACCCGCCCTGCGGCAGCTCAAACATTTCGGCAAAGGTGGTGGTGTGCATGCCTTTGTCGCTCCAGCCGGATACCTGCTGGGTACGAAGGTCGAGATCAGGCAGTAAGGCATTTATCAGGGTTGATTTTCCAACGCCTGAGTGGCCGGAGAACAGCGTTACTTTATCCTTTAAAAGTTCCCGTACCTGTTCAATATTTGTACCTTCAAGCGCCGAAACTTCATAGCAGGGATAACCGATCTTTTCATAAATTGCTTTGTAATCCGCCAATACGTCCAATCCATCATCGCTAAACAAATCCAGCTTATTAAAAACAAGTTTGGCAGGGATGTCGTACGCTTCGGCGGTTACCAAAAAACGGTCGATAAATCCTAAAGAAGTACGGGGCGAAGCCAGCGTTACCACCAGTAAAGCCTGGTCGAGGTTGGCGGCGATGATCTGCCCTTGTTTTGAAAGATTTATGGATTTGCGGATGATATAATTTTTACGCGGGTGCAGGTTGATGATCACCCCGGTATCCTGTTCAGGCTCCATTTCAATATCAACCACATCGCCTACGGCCAGGGGATTGGTAGTAGTGATACCCTTAATACGGAATATGCCCTTTATGCGGCAGTCTATTCTGCGCCCATCAGGCAATTGCACCTGGTACCAGCTTCCGGTTGATTTTGTGATTAGTCCCTGCATATTCGGGCAAAGGTATTAAATTTGTCAGGCTGTTACGTCAAACTATAATATGCCTCTTAGTCCGGGCATTTTGGTGTAGTTTCGTCGTAAAAACGGATAATAAGAAATTGTCTAGCCCTTAATATACCTCATGATTTTAAAAACATACATCCCTTTAGCCGTCCTTGCAATGTTCGCAATGGCTTCCTGTAAAAAAAATACTGGTTCCGGGCCTAAGCCCTTGCCCAAGGGCGATACCGATGTTTACGTAGTTGGCTTTGTTGGTTCGGGAGGTACAAATTCGATAGCGGCATATTGGAAGAATAGTGTAGAAACAAAACTTGCAGGTAATACCCAAATTTCCAGCGCAAATGCTATCGCCATCAGCGGCAACGATGTCTATATCGCGGGCTCAGTCTCCAATAGCAATAGCAGCTTCCCGGTGGCCTGCTACTGGAAAAACGGCATACAAGTTAAGCTTAGCGACAGCCTGCCAGTCACCAGCGCAAATGCGATAGCCGTGGTTGGCAATGATGTTTATGCAGCCGGCACAGTCAACTTTAGGGCAACGCTTTGGAAAAATGGGATTCCTGCCACGCTCGATAACCAGGTATCTTATGCTTATGGGATCGCTGTTAGCGGCAATGATGTTTACGTAGTGGGATATGTATCTGATAACACTAAATCCTTTCCAACCATTTGGAAAAATGGCGTGGAAACCAGGCTTTCGGATGACCTGTATGGATCAATAATATATGGCATAGGCATAAGCGGCAATGACGTGTACATGGTGGGCCCTGATAATGGCGTAGCTACCCTCTGGAAAAATGGCGTGCCTTCGGCATTTGATTCAGTGGGGGTTTCTGACGAACTATTTGGTATGGCCATTAGCGGCGCCGATGTGTACCTGGTACGCAGCGGCGTTACCGGGTACTGGAAAAATGGGGTAAAGACAGTAATACCCGGGTATGGCTTCCCTGATGCCATAGCAGTAGCCGGCAGCGATGTGTACACTGCCGGAAACATTCCTACCGAGTTTAGCGCCAACGAATTTGTATGCTACTGGAAAAATAAAACCCTGCACCAATTTGGCGATGGCGGCGGTGCGCGGGGGATTGCGGTTGTGGTGCATTAAATCGTTGGAACGTTAATTTTAGAGCGGTTAGGTAACCTGCGGTCAATTAGGTAATTTTTAAACCGTGAATAGCTAAGCTCCCGCCAATAATTATGATAATAAATAGCTAAATTTGTATATGTCGCAGATTGATTATAAAAAATACATCGAAGTGAATCCGGAAATAAGGTTTGGCAAACCCGTTATTAAGGGTACACGTATTACCGTATACGACGTCTTACAGTGGCTGGCTTCCGGTATGACTCATGAGCAGATTATCAGTGACTTTCCACAGCTGACTGAAAAACAAATCCTGGCCTGCTTGTCGTATGCGGCAAATAAAGAACGTGTCTTAAAAATCGCTTAGCATGCGTCTTATTGCGGATGAAAACATTTCGTGGCGTATAAAAAATCTAATTCCCCGATGGGAAATACTACCTTCAAACGAAATAAACGCTAAGCAACGACTTACAGATTTGGTTATTTGGAAATTTGCGAAAGAAAACGATTACGCCATTTTAACTTTCGACGAAGATTTTTCTGAGTTGCAAAATCTGTATTCCTATCCTCCCAAAATAATCTGGCTGCGTACAGGCAACCTGAATACCAGCAAAATTGCAGCATTGTTAATAAAATTCGCTGCTGATATTGACGCATTTATCAGAGATGATGAATTAGGAATATTTGAGATTTATACGTGATTAGTCTTCAAACTTTTGTTTTTTTGAATTATCATTTCAATAATTGTTATGAAAATAGCCATAGCCTCGCCGCCCTATCCAAAATCTATCGAAGACGGGTTATTACAGGTTGAAAAACTGGTAAAGGAAGCTGCCGCGCAACAGGCCGGGATCGTTTGCTTTCCGGAATCTTACATACCCGGTTACCCGATGGAGGAATTCGAGATCGAAGTGGCCTCGCCCGAAACATTGAAAGCCGCATTAAATAAAGCCTGTAAAATAGCCGCTGAAAATAACATCGCTATTATTTTGCCCATGGATTGGTATGCGCCGCAGGGATTTTTAAACGTGGCCCAGGTTATATCCAATACCGGCGAGGTATTGGGGTACCAGGCAAAAACCCAGCTGGACCCCACCGAAGATAATACATGGGTGCCCGGGACCGAACGCAATATTTTTGAAATAAACGGCGTAAAATTCGGCATTGTTATATGCCATGAAGGTTTCCGGTACCCGGAGCTCACACGCTGGGCTGCCCGCCGCGGCGCAAAAATTGTGTTTCACCCGCACTTTGGCGGAAGCGATAGCCACGGCGTAACGCCAACCGAATGGGGGAATAAGGACAACCCATACTACGAAAAGGCGATGATGATGCGCGCGCTGGAAAATACCATATATTTTGCAAGCTCAAATTATGCTACGCGTTACCCGGAGTCGGCCAGCTCTTTGATAGGGCCTGACGGAAGCTGTATTAGCCATGCGGTTTATGGCGAGCCCGGTGTTTTTGTTGTAGATATTGATCTGGCGGAAGCCACGGGCTTACTGGCAAAAAGGTTTAAAGCTGAATTATATGCAGACGAATAAAAAATAAAACAAAAATGCATTTGTATATATAAAAAATATCTACTTACTTTACAGGCATTATATATGATCACTAACTACACCACAACAACATCGACTACAACCACCGGCATAACACTCGGAGGAAGCTAATCGTATGGTGTAAAAAACATAAAAAACCAAATGAGCGCCTTCCTCCAAAAGAGGAAGGCGCTCTTGTTTAAGGAACAGTATAAATAAAATCAAAATCAAAGCCCCTCTCCTTTGGAGAGGGGTTGGGGTGAGGCAACAAAAATGAAAATTTTAAAATTTGGCGGTACTTCCGTAGGATCAGTTAAAAGCATCCAAACTTTATTAGATATTTTAAAGGAAGAAGCCAAAGGCAAAGAAAAGCCGGTGGTTATTTTATCTGCCATGAGCGGGGTAACTAACCTGCTGATCAGCATGGCCGAGGGCGCGGCAAACGGCATAGATTTTACAGCAGCGCTGGCAGAATTGGAAAAGCGCCACTTTGATGTGGTGAAAAGCCTGCTTACTATTCAGAACCAAAACCCCGCTTTCACCCGGTTGAAACTTTATTTTAACCAGCTGGAGGACCTATTGCAGGGCGTACTCACCTTACGTGAGCTTACCCCAAAAACACGCGACCTGGTTGTGAGCTTCGGCGAACGCTGCTCGACCCTAATGATCTGCAAGATAGCCGCTCAGCATTTCCCGGAAAGCATTTGTGTTGATGCGTCCGAGCTGATAAAGACCGACAGCACATTCGGCCAGGCAAAGGTGAATATGGAACTTACAGAATTGTTGATCAAAGGCTTTAAGAACGAGCACAGCGATAAAATGCTGCTGGTGACCGGTTTTATAGCCTCGAACGACGCCGGGCAGATCACCACCCTGGGCCGCGGCGGCAGCGACTACACCGCCGCCATATTTGGCTCGGCATTAAATGCTGAGGAGATACAGATATGGACCGACGTAAACGGCATGATGACCGCCGACCCGCGCATGGTTAAAAAGGCATTCTCTTTACCCGAGCTTACTTATACCGAAGCCATGGAGCTATCCTATTTCGGCGCAAAGGTGATCTATCCGCCAACCATGATCCCGGCGTTTTTAAAGAAGATACCCATCGTCATAAAAAACACTTTCGAACCTGAATTTGAAGGAACGGTGATCCGTCACGATTGCAAGCCGTCGAACCTGCCGATAAAAGGGATATCGTCCATCAACAATATCAGTATCTTAAACCTCGAAGGCAGCGGCATGGTGGGTAAATCGGGTTTTAGCGGCCGGTTATTTTCTTTGCTGGCGCGCGAGCAGATCAACATCATCCTCATCACCCAATCATCATCCGAACACAGCATTACTTTCGCCATTCAGCCGGGCGACAGTGAAAAGGCGCGCCGGTTAATAGAGCAGGAATTTGAACTGGAGCTCGTTGCAAAAAAACTCGACCCATTAGTAATAGAGCAGAACCTGGCGATTATTGCCATCGTTGGCGAAAATATGAAGCAAACGCCGGGCGTATCAGGCAAGCTGTTTCATGCACTGGGACGCAACGGTATAAACGTGAGGGCCATTGCGCAGGGATCGTCGGAGTATAATATATCGGTTATCATTTCGGCAAACGACCTGGCAAAAGCCCTAAACGCCGTGCACGACGGCTTTTTTGTGCAGCTTACAAAAACCCTGCATGCATTTTGTTTGGGAACGGGCAATATCGGGCAAACCCTTTTCCGGCAATTGAACGCCCACAGCGGTTATTTGCAGGAACATAACGGCATACAGGTTAAAATTGCCGGCATCAGCAATACCCGTAAAATGCTTTTTAACAGCGATGGCATATCATTGGATAGCTGGCAGGAGGAATTGCAGGCCACCCACCAAAAAGCCGATCTGGCCGAGTTCGTCGCGCGTATGAAAAGCATGAACCTGCCCAACTGTGTTTTTATCGATAATACCGCCAGTCCAAAACCTGTGGAGTATTATAAGGAGGTTTTTGAAGCCAATATATCCGTGATCACTTGCAATAAGATCGGCAATTCCGCATCGTATAAGCAATACAAAACTTTTCACGATGCGGCACAGCAGCATGGCGTCGACTTTTTTTATGAGACCAATGTTGGGGCGGGACTGCCTATCATCCGCACTTTAAAAGATTTGATGAACAGCGGCGACAGGATCATGAAGATAGAGGCCATTCTATCCGGCACCATTTCCTTTATTTTCAATAATTTTAAAGGCGATGCAAGTTTTCACGACGTGGTAAAAACAGCCCAGGAAAAAGGCTATACCGAACCCGACCCGCGTGATGACCTGCGCGGCACCGATTTTATGCGAAAAATACTGATACTGGCACGGGATGCCGGTTACCCGATGGAAGCCGACGAAGTGCAGATAGAAAGCATCCTGCCAAAAGCCTGCCTTGATGCGCAAACAGTTGATGATTTTTATGCCGCGCTGAAGGCAGAAGATGCATTCTTCAGTAATTTAAAAGCCCGGGCCGAAGCAGAAAAAAAGGTTTTACGCTACGTCGGCAAGCTCGAAAACGGCCAGGCCGCCATCACCCTGCAAATGGTTGACGAAAACCATCCTTTTTATACCCTATCGGGAAGCGATAATATCATATCCTTCACTACCGACCGGTACAAAGAGCGCCCCCTGGTAGTAAAAGGCCCGGGCGCCGGGGCGGAAGTGACAGCAGCAGGTGTGTTTGCGGATTTGATAAATGTGGGTACAACCCCCTAACCTCCGCCAGTTGGCGGAGGAACGAAACTTAGATAGTTAACATGGAAAACAACAATATAATACAAGGCACAAAACTCCCCCTTCAGGGGGTTAGCGGGGCAACTCCCCCTTCAGGGGGTCGGGGGGCCGGGGCTGCCATCTCCGTTTTCGCCCCCGCAACTGTTGCCAACGTGGTTTGCGGCTTTGATGTGCTTGGCTTTGCAGTAAACGAGCCGGGCGATGAAGTGGTAATGCGCATCACTAATAAACCCGGCATCACCATCAGCAAAATTACCGGCGATAATGGCCGCCTGCCGCTTGATCCTGCAAAAAATACGGTGAGCGTGAGCGTGCAGCATTATTTGAACAGCATCGGGCGTAATGATATAGGGTTGGATATTGAATTGCACAAAAAAATGCCCATCGGCAGCGGCCTGGGTTCAAGCTCCGCAAGTACGGTGGCGGGTTTGTTTGCCATAAAAACCTTGCTTGGCGATGAAGCTGATCCGGCTTCGTTGTTGCCTTTTGCCATGAAAGGCGAAGAAATGGCTTGCGGTCATGGCCATGCGGATAATGTGGCGCCTGCTTTGCTTGGCGGCTTCGTGCTGATACGCAGCTACGACCCGCTTGATGTGATCCGCCTGCCTCATCCGGCCGGCTTATGGTGCGCTATTGTTTTCCCAGATGTGGATGTGCCCACCCGCGAGGCCCGGCAGATCATCCGCAAAAACATACAAATGAAGGATGCCGTTACGCAATGGGGCAATATCGCCGGCTTGGTGAGCGGTTTGTTTACGAACGATATTGACCTCATCGGCCGCAGCATGAAGGATATTTTGGTTGAACCGGTACGCTCCATGCTCATCCCCGATTTTTACCTGATGCGCGAAATGGCCATGAGCCTCGGCGCGGTCGGCTTTGGCATATCAGGCTCGGGGCCATCGGTTTTTGCATTTGCGAGGGATGAAGAAACAGCCAGGCGTATCACCCAAAAATTGCAGCAGCATTTAACGAGCATCAAAATAGGGTCGAACGTTTATGTTTCGACTATTAATGATAAGGGGCCGAGGGTGATGGGATGATGTGCGGATGTGCGGATGTGCGGATGTGCAGATGAGTGAATGTGCAGATGAGTGAATGTGCAGATGTGCAAATGTGCGGACGAGTGAATGTGCAAGTGAAATAAATTATCAAGTCAAAATAAATCCGAAACGGCGATAGCCCTCTTGAGCACCGCTGAAAACAAACAACTGCGAAAAATCGAACATCCGAAATCCGAAATGAAATTATATAGTACCAAAAACCCATCCACCCGTGTAAGCTTTAAAGAGGCAGTTTTTAACAGCATGCCGCAGGATAAAGGCCTGTATATGCCGGTTGATATTCCGCGGCTGGATGATAAATTTTTAAATAACCTCGACCAATATTCCCTGCCCGAAATTGCCGTTCATGTGGCAAAAAGCTTGATTGGGGAAGACATTCCGGACGATGATCTGAAAGCGATTATCTATGATGCTATCAACTTTTTGGCGCCCATAGTTAAGCTGGAAGAAAACGTGTTTGTGCTGGAATTGTGGCACGGGCCATCCCTGGCTTTCAAAGATTTTGGCGCCCGGTTTATGAGCCGGGTGATGAGCTACTTTTTAGAGAAAGGCGAAAAGCAGCTGGATGTACTTGTAGCTACCAGCGGCGATACGGGCGGTGCGGTGGCCCTGGGCTTTTTGGGCGTGCCCAATACCCGCGTCACCATTCTTTATCCCAAAGGCAAGGTAAGCGACATACAGGAACTGCAATTAACCACCAACGGGCAAAACATCCGCGCCATTGAGATCGACGGTACGTTTGACGATTGCCAGGCATTGGTGAAACAAGCTTTTACCGATAAGGAGCTTAATGAAAAATTCAGGCTTACGTCGGCCAACTCCATCAATATCGCCCGCCTCATCCCGCAAACGTTTTACTATTTTAATGCTTATGCGCAGTTGTTGAAACGGGGTATCAGCAAGGTTGTTTTCTCGGTGCCCAGCGGCAACTTCGGCAATATCGGGGCAGGCCTGCTGGCCCGGAAGATGGGTTTGCCGGTCGGGCATTTTCTTGCGGCTACCAATGTAAATGATACCGTGCCGGAGTTCTTAAAAACAGGCGTTTATAAGCCAAAACCATCGGTGGCAACCCTTTCAAACGCGATGGATGTTGGCGACCCCAGCAATTGGGTGCGCATAGCCGACCTTTTTAAAGGCGAAAACGAGGCCCTGAAAAGCCTCGTCACTGGCTACAGCTATAATGACGACGAAACGCTTGCAGCCATCAAATTTATCCACGATAACTACAATTATATAGCCTGTCCGCATACCGCCATTGCCTGGCAGGCCCTGCGCGATTGGCAGCAGGATAACTATAAACAAGATACAGCGGGTGTGTTTTTGTCCACCGCCCACCCCTGCAAATTCCCCGGCGTTTACCCCGAAAGTATTGCCCGCAAGATAGATGTGCCCGAACAGGTGAAGGATTTGGACAAGAAAGAGAAATTGTCCGTTAGCCTGGGTAAGGACTTCGCAGGCTTCAAGGATTACCTGCTGGCGAACGGATGATCTGCTAACCGAAAGACTTACGAAGTTTCTCAAACTTCGTAAGTCTGCGCGTTCAAACCTAAGGAACCTGCAAAACAGCCATCGTTGGGCCGTTCTGCGCGGTGTACACTACGTCGCCGTTAAACAATACCGAGCCTAACGACAGGCCGCCGCAACAGGGGCGAGTGGTGATTTTAAATAAGAGCGTGTCCTGCGGCTTTTCGCTGATGTTCATAGTCACCGTGTCCGTTATGTGATGCGGCATCACGGCGATATTAAAAAATTGGTTACCCGCATCTATCCCCAGGTGCAGCGAATCGGCCAGGCCATTGTTGATCTGCTGAAATTTCAGCTGCGAAGGCGTATAAGCCGCGCCGGAACCAAAAAACAAATCCTTGCCGGTAGTTTTATCAACCACCCTGAAACTTAAATTGGGCATGATCAGCGCAACCGGCGGACAGGGTCCGCGTCCGCAGGGCGTAAGGCCATTGCCTTGCTGCTTGCAGGTAGTTATCAATAAGGCCATAGCTATTAAGGTTAGTAGCAGCGTTTTTGTGCGGGGCGGGGTGTTTGGTTTCATGGGTTGGGGTTTTTTGTTATTACGTGGGGAAGAGGGGGAATGCGACAAGGGGGGATATATGGAGTAAGGGTTTGCACATACGAAAACCGCCGCAATTTCTTGGGCGTTCGTGCAGGAGTGGGTTGAAAAATTGCTGTTAGTACCCGTCAACCGGCAGGCTTAAACAGCCTGATGCTTATGCTGAAGTTCATGCTGCTGACCGTTAGTGTCTTTCAAACGAAAGGACCTCGACAGCTTACGATAACTGGAATACGAATACGAATGTGCCGCAAATATACTTCAAACAAAGGTTTTCCCGCCAAAGATATACTGCTCATATCAAAAAAAGCGCCGTCGGTACCTTTCAAACGAAGGGCTTCAACAGCATCGCGGAAGCAGATGTGGTAACTCTCATAGCCGTTAATACCCTTCAAACGAAAGGCTTGAATGGCAAATCAAGTTTGTTCTTATAACAAAAAAAAGCTGTCAATACCCTTCAAACGATGGGCTTCAACAGCTCCCTTGATACCTCGGGTCACACACATAATGCTGTCAGTGTCTTTCAACCGAAAAGTGCAATAAC
>Ga0207667_10004747_pt1 | contig 16621 bp, 16 predicted proteins | sample KBSCornC52_FD_184301 | JGI IMG/M metagenome (GOLD analysis project Ga0207667, IMG submission 184301) | Corn rhizosphere microbial communities from Kellogg Biological Station, Michigan, USA - KBS Corn C5-2 (SPAdes) (version 2) | ecosystem: Host-associated > Plants > Roots > Rhizosphere > Soil ... | reverse complement strand
AGTTGTCAAGGCCGGGCGTACGGTGGCTGGGTGACGGCATTTAGTGAGACCCTCAATGGGTCGATGGAGCGGGCGGGGATCTCGGCCGCGGAACTGGCGGCGCGGACCGGCTTGACCGAGTCGGCCATCTCGCTGCTGCGGGCGGGGCGGCGCGAACCGTCCTATAAGAGCCTCAAGAGCCTGCAGAACGTCTTCCCGGACCTGGCCCAGCCGGACGTCCCGGCCTCGCCCTTCGATACCATCGAGGACGCGATCGCGGACATCCGGGCCGGCAAGATGGTGGTCGTGCTCGACGACGAGGATCGCGAGAACGAAGGCGACCTGATCATGGCCGCTTCGATGGTGACGCCCGAGGCGATCAACTTCATGCGACGCGAGGCCGGCGGCTTGATCTGCGTGCCGATGACCGAGCGCCGGCTCGAAGAGCTGCATCTGCGCCAGATGGTGCCCGACAACACGGCCGTGCACGAGACCGGCTTCACCGTCTCGGTCGAAGCGCGCGGCATCACGACCACCGGCATCTCGGCCCACGACCGCGCGGCCACCACCAAACTGCTGATCGATCCGAACGCGACCGCCGCCGATTTCTTGCGCCCCGGCCACACCTTCCCGCTGCGCGCGCGCGATGGCGGCGTGCTGGTGCGTGCCGGCCAGACCGAAGCCGCCGTCGACCTGGCCCGATTGGCCGGGCTCTACCCGGCCGGCGTGATCTGCGAGATCATGGCCGAGGACGGCACCATGGAGCGCCTGGACGGCCTGCGCGCCTTCTGCGACAAGCACAACCTGCGCCTCATCACGGTCAAGGACCTGATCGCGTATCGCATGCAGAACGAGAAGCTGGTCAAGCGGGTGGCGCAGTTCGATCTGCCGACCACGATGGGCGACTGGACCGGTATCGCCTACGAGACCACCATCGACGGCAACACCCACGTGGCGCTGGTGATGGGCGACATCTCCGACGGCAAGGACGTGCTGGTGCGGGTGCACTCCGAGTGCCTGACCGGCGACGCGCTGCATTCGATCCGGTGCGACTGCGCCGCCCAGCGCGACGGCGCCATGAAGACCATCGCCGCAGAGGGCCGCGGCGTGCTGCTGTACCTGCGCCAGGAAGGCCGCGGGATCGGGCTTGCCAACAAGCTGCGCGCCTACGAACTGCAGGATCGCGGCGCGGATACGGTCGAGGCGAACCTGGCGCTCGGGCTGCCGGCCGACAAGCGCGACTACGGCATCGGCTCGCAGATCCTGGTCGATCTGGGCATCAAAGAGATGCGCATCATCACCAACAATCCGCGCAAGATCTTCGGCCTCGAGGGCTACGGCCTGAAGATCACCGGACGGGTGCCGATGCAGACCACGCCGACGGCCCACAACAAGCAGTATCTGGCGACCAAACGCGAGAAGCTCGGCCACATGTTCGACAAGGACGAAGCCGCCTCGTGAAGGCGCAGAAGAGCGCGGGCAAGCCGCCGGATTGCCGGGGCAAACGCTTCGCGATCGTGGTCGCGCGCTTCTACCCCGAGCTGACCGATCAGCTGGTGGACGGCGCGCGGCGCGGGCTGCGCGACTGCGGCGTCGCCGAAGGATCGATCGAGACATTCGACGTGCCGGGCTGCTTCGAGCTGCCGCTGGCGGCGTTCAATCTGATCGAGCGCGACCAATACGACGGCATCGTGGCGCTGGGCGTGGTGGTCCGCGGCGACACGCCGCACTTCGACTACGTGGCCGGCCAATGCGCGCGCGGCATCATGGACGTGCAGCTGGCGACCGGCACGCCGATCGGCTTCGGGGTGCTGACGACCGAGAACTTCGAGCAGGCCGAGGAACGCGCCGATGCGGCGCGCGGCGACAAAGGCTACGAAGCCGCCATCGCTGTGGCAACGCTAGCCGTCCTGTGATCCTGTTGCCCGGCGGCGGGGACGTCGCGCTCGACGGGCCGCTGACCGGCGGCGACGCGCTTGCGCGCTTCGCGGCCGGCGCCGATGCGCTACGGGATGCGGTGACCGGCCAAGCCTTGGATGCGGCCGACCTGCGCGGGCGGCTGCTCGGGCTGGCGGCGCTCGCGACCGAAGCGGCCCAAGCGGCGGCACCGGCGCTGCCGGCCTTCGCGCTCGGCGCGGACGGCGACGACGTGGCGATCTACGACCGGTACTTCGAGGTCGCGCGCAGCGCGGGTGCGATGACGCGCGCGCAGTTCGCCGCGTCGGCGCTGGCGGCATGGGCGGACGTGCTGGCGGATCTGCCGGAGACGCTGCTCGGGCGCGACGAGATCGCGGCGCTGCTGGCGGGCATGAGCGCGGCCTGCGGGTGGCTGGGCGTCGAGGCGACGGCGTGAACGTCGTCAAGCGCTGGACGCGCGGGCATCACACGTTCGCGATCTTCGCGATCGCGGAACGGGCCGCGCTGCTCGGCATCGAGCGCGCCCTGCACGACAACGACGACGCCAAGGTGGCCGCGAGCCTGCGCGCGGCGGCGGTGTTTCGGCGCGCCATCGCGGCGGCGCAGTGGTATGCGAGTGATTTTCCGCTGGCGGTCTATCGCGACGTGCTGCGTCCGACGATGGAGCAGGCCGGCACCCGCATCGGCTTCTCGGGCACGCTGAACGCCGACTACGCGCGCCTGAAGCAGGCGCGCGAGACGGCCATCGAGGCGCTCTTCGCGACGTACGGCAGCGACGGCTCGAGCTGGCCGCCGGACGTCTACGCCGCGCTCGAAGCGCTGCACGAGATGGAAGTGCAGGCGGCCGAGCATCACGTGCTGGTGGCGGCTTCCAAGGTGGACGTCGATCAGTCGCTGGCGCAGAAGGCGGCCGGCACGACCCACGAGAGCGCGGTCGACGTGCTGCGCGAGATCGTGGATGCGACCGTGACCGATCTGACCGACCGCTTCACCGGCGCGCCGGTCGCCAAGACCTTCGCGTGCAAGGCGGCGGACGTGCCGCTCGAGCAGCCGCACGGCGTACGGGTCAACGGCAAGGACCTGATCGTGTGCCGGGCCTACGGCGCGTTCTGGGCGACCGACGCGTACTGCACGCATGCCGACGCCGATCTCTCCGGGGGGCATATGGCGGGCGACTGCATCGTCTGCCCGCTCCACGGCTCCAAGTTCGACCCGCGCACCGGGGCCGCGCTGCGCGCGCCCGCGAAGGATGCGCTCGGGGTCTATCCGGTCGTCGTCGACGGCGACGACCTCTTCGTGGAAATGTAGGGCATGAACCGACTCGACGTCACGCCGGTCGCCTGGGACGGCGACGCGGTCCGCTATCTCGACCAGCGCGCCCTGCCGCACGCGGTGCGGCACGAACGCGCCCGGACGGTCGAGGAGATCGAGGCCGCGATCGTGACGCTGGCGGTGCGGGGCGCGCCGTGCATCGGCATCTTCGGCGCGTACGGCGTGGCGCTGCTGCGCGCGACGCTCGACGACGAAGCCGCGTTCCGCGCGGCCGCGCTGCGCGTGCGCGACGCGCGCCCGACCGCCGTCAACTTGGCGTGGGCGGTCGATCGCGTGCTCGGCAGCGAGGACATGCTGGCCGAAGCCCAGACGATCCACCGCGAGCAGATCGCGATGGATGCGGCGATCGCGCAAGCCGGGCTCGACCTGATCCCGAAGAACGCCAAGATCCTGACGCACTGCAACACCGGGCCGATCGCGACCGGCGCGGGCGGCACCGCGCTCGGCGTGGTGATCGCCGCGCATCGGGCCGGCAAGAACCCGCACCTGTACGCGGACGAGACGCGCCCGCTCTTGCAGGGCGCGCGGCTGACGACGTTCGAGGCGATGCAGGCGGGCGTGCCCGTGACCTTGCAGCCCGACGGCGCCGCCGCGATCGCGATGCAGCGCAAGGCGATCGACCTGGTGATCGTCGGCGCCGACCGGATCGCGCGCAACGGCGACACCGCCAACAAGATCGGCACGTACGGCTTGGCGATCCTGGCGGCGCACCATAAGATCCCGTTCTACGTGGCCGCGCCGCGCTCGACGTTCGACTTCGGCATCGAGGGCGGCGAGCAGATCCCGATCGAGGAGCGCAACGCCGACGAGGTGGCCGCATACGGCGGCGCGCGGACGGCGCCCGAAGGCGTGGACGTCTACAACCCCGCCTTCGACGTGACGCCCGGCCGGCTGGTGACCGCGTTCATCACCGAATACGGCGTGATCCGTCCGCCCTACGCGGACGAAGTGCCGTCGCTCGAACATCGCCCCAACGTCTCCGTGCTGATGCGGTGAAGTTCTACGACTTCGTCGATAAGGCGCCGGCGATCCCGAAGCTGGTGATCGTCGAGGGCGAGGAGCGCGTGCTAGCGGAGCGCGCGCTGGAGATCCTGCTCGACCGGCTGCTGCCGCCCGACGTGCGCGACCTCAATCTCGACAAGATCCCGGCGACGGAGTTCTCGGACGCGGCGCGCTTGCGCGAATCGATCCAGGCGATGCCGTTCTTGGCGGAGCGCCGGGTCGTGATCCTGACCGACGCGCAGACCTTGAAGGCCCAGCCGCGGCGCGATCTGCTGGCGGCCGCGGCGGCCGTGCCGGACGGCAACGTGCTGGTCATCACCGACCTGCTCTCGCCCAAGTCGAAACGGCCGGAGCCGCTCGGCCCGCAGGTCGGACGCGCGGCCTTGCGCATCGATACGGCGGCGAACGGCGAAGCGCGCGAGCGGTTCGTGCGCGAGACGCTCGAGCGGCTGGGCGCGAGCGCCGACGCGCGCGCCATCGGCGCGCTGGCCGGTAGCGAAGCGGAGCTGGCGGCGGTCCGCAACGATCTCGAAAAGCTTGCGCTGATGGGGAAGAAGATCACGTTCAAGGATCTCGAGCAAGAGAGCCTCTCGATCGAGGACCCCAAGGCGTACAAGTACGCGAGCTGTATCGTCGAGGGACGGGTGGCCGACGGATTGGCGATCGCGCACGAGCTGTTCGCGAACGAGCCGCGCTCGGCGGCGATGCCGCTGCTGATGGCGCTGGCGACCGAGTTCGGCTTCATCTGGGAACTGGCGCGCCCGGGCGGCGAACTGCCGCCCCGCGCGAAGTGGCGCGAACGCGCGCTGCGGCCGCTTGCCGCGCGGATCGGCGTCGCCCGCGCCCAGCGCGCCTACGAACGCGCCGTCGGCGGCTGCGAGGCGATCGTGACCGGCCAGGCCGGCAACGACCCCGAGGACCATCGGACGCTGGTCGAGCGGATCAGCGCGGAACTCGCGCAGGCGGCCGGGCGTTAGTGCGGCTTGACTGTACGGAAAACATCCGTACAATAGAACGATGGCGAAAGCGGATTCCCGCGCCAGGGTCGATTTTCGGCTGACGGCCGAACAGAAGGCCCTGTTCGAGCGAGCGGCAGCGATCGAGGGTCGGACATTGAGCGAGTTCTTGGTTCGGAGCGCCGACGCGCGCGCTCGCGAGGTCGTGCGCGACCACGATGTGTGGGTTTTGAGCGCTGCCGGTGCCGAGCAACTCGTGAGCCTTCTTCTGAATCCGCCCGAGCCGAACGAGCGCCTCAGGGCGCTGTTCCGGGATTACAACGCGAACGTCGATTCCGACGGCGAATGATCCGCTTTTGCGCGCTCGGGCCGCAACACGATCGCGCGTCATTTCGCAATGGCGTCGACAGCCTGGACCGCTATCTCCGCGAATCGGCAACACAGGCTATGCGCAAGCGCCTGAGCGCCGTGGTCGTCGCTACGGATTCCGGCGACCCGCGCGAGATACTCGGATACTACGCGCTGGCGGCGACCGAAATAGACGGCTCGCGCCTTCCCGAGTCGGTCCGGAGATCGGAACGGCTGCCGACGCATTCGATCGGGACCGTCATACTCGGACGTTTGGCCGTCGACAAACGGCACCAGGGTCGGGGGATCGGCGGACGTCTTCTCGCGAACGCCTTTCGGCGATCGATCGCAGCAGCGTCGCTCATCGGTACGACGTGCGTCGTGGTCGACGCTCTCGATGAGCGCGCCGCGCGCTTCTACGAGTCATTCGGCTTTGTTCGGATCCGGGATTCATCGCGTCTCGTGATCGCCATGCAAAGCATCGTCGCCGGCTCGGCCGGTTAGGACGAGTACGCATGGAATTCGGACCGCATGACGTATGTTCGCCAGATGGTAGCAGCGCAAGTCTTTGCGGCAGCGATGGCGGCGTGGCAGGCGCGCGCGGTGCCCGCCTACGTGCAGTTCACGTTGCCGTGCGCGGATACGGCGCTCTCGCGGTTGTGCGATCCGGGCGACGGGGCGCGCTTCACCGTGCGGATGGCGGACGGCCGCACGTACGCCGAGACGGTTCCCAAAGACGGCCGGACGACCGTCAAGCCGATCATGAACGGTGGACTGATCTTCGGACCGGGCGGCACGCCGCTCGGCTTCTTCCGGCAGGTCGGCCCCGGGCCGGCTCCGCTGCCCCCGCCTAACCTCGCGCCCGATCCGCTGCCGCTCAAGACGATCGCGACGGTCTCGGCCAAGGCCCAGGCGTACAGCGTCGCCTTCGACGGCTCGGAGCGGATCGGCGGGGTGGATTGCTACCGGCTCAAGCTCAAGCCGCTCGGCGACCCGGAGCGCTACCCGCTGCGCCAGTTGTGGGTGGAGAAGGCGACCGACCAGATCCGGCGCCTGACCTACGAATGGGACTTCGGCGACAACCACCGCGGCCTGGTCCACTACGATTTCGCGCAGCAGGGCGACCCGGCGATCTGGACGATCGTCCACATCGACGCCGACAACGGCCGCCAGAAGGTCGCCGACGACCTGGCCGACATCGCGTTCCCGGACAGCATGCCGGATGAGGACTTCGAAGCGCCGTCGGTGCCCTGAGGCGTCCCTCGACTACGGCGCTTCGCGCCTACGCTCGGGATGACAGGAGAGGTAGGGCGCTTCGCGCCTACGCTCGGGATGACAGGAGAGGAGGGCGCTGCGCGCCTACGCTCGGGATGACAGGAGAGGTAGGTCGCTGCGCTCCCGTGGGCGCTGCGCGCCTACGCTCGGGATGACAACAAGAGGGTGGGCGCGAAGGGCGTTTTCACCCCATGGATCATTCGAATTATGCGTCACCGTTCTCGTGGAGATACGGCCGAGCCGAATTGCGCTCGCTGTTCTCCGAGCAGACCCGCCGCAAGCTGTGGCGCCAGGTCTGGGTGGCGCTGGCCGAGGCGCAGGCCGCCGAAGGGCTGGTCAGCGAGGCCGAGGTGGCCGATCTGCGCGCGCACGCCGGCGAGGTCGACCTCGAGGCGGCGCTGGCGATCGAGCGGGAGATCCACCACGACTTGATGGCCGAGATCCGGGTGTTCGCCTCGCAGGCGACCCTGGGCGGCGGAAAGCTGCACCTGGGCGCGACCTCGATGGACATCGAGGACACGGTCGAGACGTACCGCCTGCGGCGTGCGCTCGCGAGCGTCGGCGATTCGCTGCGGCACCTGCTCGACGCGTTCGCCGCCAAGGTGCGCGACAAGGCCGACCTGGTCTGCATGGCGTTCACCCACCTGCAGCCGGCCGAACCGACCACGCTCGGCTACCGGCTGGCCGGCTACGCGCAAGACCTGCTGATCGACGACGCCAACCTGCGCTTCGTCTTCGAGAACCTGACGACCAAGGGCATGCGCGGCGCCGTCGGCACGGCCGCGTCGTACGAACATCTGGTGCACGGCAGCGGGAAGTCCGCCGCGTTCGAAGCGCACGTGCTCGAACGCTTCGGCCTGGACGCGCGCGACATCGCGACCCAGGTCTATCCGCGCAAGCTCGACTACCTGCTGCTCTCGGGCCTGGCCGGGTTGGGCGCGTCGCTCTCGCGGTTCGCGGCCGACGTGCGGATCTTGAGCTCGCCGGGCTTCGGCGAACTCTCCGAACCGTTCGGCAAGAGCCAGGTCGGCAGCTCGGCGATGCCGTTCAAGCGCAATCCGATCGTGTGCGAGCGGATCGACTCGCTCGCGCGCCTGCTGGTCGGCTACGCCGACGTGGCGTGGCAGAACGCGTCGACGAACTACCTGGAGCGCACGCTCGACGACAGCGCCAATCGGCGCACCATCCTCCCCGAAGCGCTGCTGTGCGCCGACGAGCTGGTGACGCTCGCGCGCAAGGTGATCGACGGCCTGCGCATCCACGAGTACCGGATCGCGCAGAACCTGCGCACCTACGGGCCGTTCGCCGGCACCGAGGCGATCATGATGGAAGCGGCCCGCGCGGGCGGCAACCGTCAGGAGTTGCACGAGTCGATCCGGACGGCCGCGATGACCGCCTGGGACGAACTCGCGGCCGGGCGCGACAACCCGCTCGCGCGCCTGCTGACCGAAGACAAAGAACTGACCTCGCTGGTCGACCCGGCCGAGATCCGGCGCCTGCTCGACCCGACCGGTCACATCGGCACCGCGCCGGCGCGCGCGCGGGCGCTGGCCGACCGGATCGACGCGACCCCACCATTCCCCAAGCAATGTGAAGTGAGCGTATCGTGAACAAGGGCCGAGAGATCGCACGCGGCAAGACCAAGGTGCTCTACGAAGCGCCCGGTCAGCCGGATTTCCTGATCGTCGAGTCGACCGACGCGATCACGTCGGGCGACGGCGCGCGGCGCGACGAGATCCCCGGCAAGGGGCGCCTGGCCGCGCAGACGACCGCGCGCGTGTTCCGCCTGCTCAACCTGTGCGGGCTGCCGACCCACTACATCACGGGCGGCGAAGACGACGACGACAACGAGATGCGCGTGCGCCGCGCCAACATGATCCCGCTCGAAGTGGTGGTGCGCGGCGTGGCCGCCGGCTCGTTCGCCAAGCGCAACCCGGGCGCCCAGAAGGGCGCGCTGCTGGTGCCGCGGGTGGTCGAGTTCTTCGTCAAGGACGACGCCAACCACGATCCGCAGATCTCGCCGGACGGGATCGTCGGCCAAGGCCTCGCCACGCCGCCGGAAGTGGCCGCGATGACCGAACTGGCGCGCCTGACGTTCGAGATCTTGGCGCACGCGTGGCGCAAGCGCGACGTACTGCTGGTCGACCTGAAGATCGAGTTCGGCCGCCTGGCCGGCGGCGAGAACAGCGGACAGCTGGTGATCGCGGACGTGATCGACAACGACGCGTGGCGCATCTGGCCGCAGGGCCGCGAAGAGCTGATGCTCGACAAGCAGATGTACCGCAACCTGGAGACGGTCGACGCGGACGGCTTGGCCCGCGTGAAGGCCGCCTACGAGCAGGTCGCCGATCTGACGGGCGCGTTCCCGGTGATGCGGCCGGGGATGGTCGCGGTGATCGCCGACGGGCCCGAGAACGTCGAGAACGCGAACGCGGTGGTGAACCAGCTGGGCGCGTTCGGGCTACCGACCGTGCGCCACGTGGCGAGCGCCGCGCGCACGCCGGGCTTCGTGCTGCAGTTGGTCGCGCAGTTGGAAGCGACCTTCGCGCGCTTGGTGTTCGTGGCGGTCGGGGCGGACGAGCTGCTGCATCAGACGCTCGAGTTCGCCACGCCCGCGCCGGTGGTGCACGCCGGCACCGACCCGGCGACGCTCGCGCTGCGGGCCGCCAAGGTGCTCGGCTCGGAAGATACGGTGCTGTTCGGACGCACGCTGCTGGTGCAGGCGAATATCCGCTCCGCGGTACTGGCGGCCGATCAGAACCTCCAGCAAGGCATGCAGATCCCGCCCGGCTCCACGCTCGCGTAGAAGGACGATCGTGCCGGCCGTCAACCTGCGCCCCGACGAGATCGACCGGATCCGCGTCGCCCTCGGCCGCGAGCCGAGCGTCGTGGAACTGCACGCGTTCGACGCGCAGTGGAGCGAGCATTGCTCGTATAAGTCGAGCCGGCACTTCCTCAAACGCCTGCCGGTGACGGGCGAGAACGTGGTGGTCGGCGTGGGCCAGGACGCCGGCATCGTGCACCTGGGCACGTACGACGGCGAACGCTACGGCATCGTGATCGCCCACGAATCGCACAACCATCCCTCGCAAGTGGTGCCGTTCGAAGGGGCCGCCACCGGCGTGGGCGGGATCGTGCGCGACGTGCTGTGCATGGGCGCCGAGGTGATCGCGATCGCGGACGCGCTGCGGTTCGGCGATACGAGCGATCCCACTTCGCTGCAGGCGAGCATCGCCGAGGGCGTGGTCGAGGGCGTGGCCGCCTACGGCAACGCGATCGGCGTGCCGAACATCGCGGGCGACCGCTACGACCTGCCCGGTTTCGACGACAACTGCCTGGTGAACGTCATCGCGATGGGCATCGTCAAGGAGTCCGAGATCATCCATTCGCTCGCGCCGCGCGGGTCGGCCGGCTGGGATATCGTGCTGGTCGGCAAGGCGACCGACCCGAGCGGGTTCGGCGGCGCGTCGTTCTCGAGCGTGACGCTCGACGCCGAGGATGCCGAGGCGAACAAGGGCGCCGTCCAAGTGCCCGATCCGTTCCTCAAGAACGTGCTGATGCGCGCGAGCTATCGCGTGTTCGCCTATCTGCGCGAGCACGGCATCGAGGCCGGCTTCAAGGACCTGGGCGCCGGCGGGATCATGGGCTGCTCGGCCGAGATCTGCTCGGCCGGCGGCTTCGGCGCGATCATCGACCTGGACGACGTGAACGTGGCGGTCGAGGGGATGCCGCCCGAAGTGATCGCGGTCGGCGAGACGCAGGAGCGGTTGATCTGGGTGCTGCCGCCGCACGTGACCGCCGACGTGCTGCGCATCTACAACGAAGAGTTCACGCTGCCCGCGATCGCCCGCCACGCCTGCGCGGTGGTCATCGGCGCGGTCAGCAACGACCGGCGCTACGTGCTGCGCCACGGCGACGAGATCGTGATGGACGTCGATATCGATTTCCTCACCGGGAGCATCAAGGACGAGTTGCCGTACGAGGCGCATACCGGCGGCGGTCCCTCGTCCCTCGACTCTGGTCGCTTCGCTCCCGACGCTCGGGATGACAAGAGTGGTAGGGCGCTGCGCGCCTGCGCTCGGGATGACAAGGGGGGGGATGCGCTTGCGACCTGTCATCCCGAGCGTAGCGAAGCGACGTCGAGGGAGCGCCACTGGGAGCGCTACGATACGAGCGTTCGTGGCTGTACGGTGCTTGCGCGCAATGTGGCGGAGGCGGGCGTGCTGGCGCCGATCCCGGGGTCGCGCTTGGGCGTGGCACTGGCGGTGGCGGGCGATCCGACCATCGGCGATGCGTATGCGGCCGGCGAGTTCGCGGTGCGCGAGGCGGTGCGGAAGGTGAAGAGCGTCGGGGCGCGGCCGATCGCGCTGACCGACTGCTTGAACTTCGGGAACCCGAACGATCCGCGGCAGTTGGGGCAACTGGTCGCGGCGGTCGACGGGCTGGCGGCGGCGGCGACCGAACTCGGGCTGCCGTTCGTGAGCGGGAACGTGAGCCTGTACAACGCCGGCGCGGACGGTAGCGCCATCCCGCCCTCGCCGATCGTCGCGTGCGTCGGCGTGATCGACGACGTCGCTCATGTGGTCGGCGGTCCCTCGACTCCGCTTCGCTACGCTCGGGATGACAAGTGATGGCCGGTAGAGCCGCTGTGCTGATCTTTCCCGGCACCAATAGCGAGGACGAGACGCTGCGGATGCTGCGCGCCGTCGGCATCGATGCGGAGCTGGTGCATTGGAGCCACGGCGAGACGCTGCCGCAATACGACGCCTACGTGCTGCCGGGCGGGTTCGCGTACGAGGACCGCATCCGGGCAGGCGCGATCCCGGCGCACGACCGGATGATGGATCACGTGATCGACGGCGCGGAGCGCGGGAAACTGGTGCTGGGCATCTGCAACGGCGCGCAGATCCTGCTCGAAGCCGGCCTGGTGCCCGGAACGGGCGAGGTGCGTCGCCCGACGGCCGCCTTCACGCGCAACGCGCAACGGCACTTCGTGAGCCAACACGTGCAGGTGCGCCTGGCCGTCGACCCGGGGCGCAGTCCGTTCACGTCGCACCTCGAGAAGAACGCGCTCATCCCGGCCTGGGCGTCGCACGGCGAAGGACGGCTGGCCGCGAGCGACGAGCACCTGCGCGAGATCGTCGAGGGCGCGCACGTCGCGTTCACGTACGAAGGCGGGGCCCCCAACGGTGCCGCGCTCGATTGCGCAGCCTTGGTCAACCAACCCGGCAACGTGCTGGCGATCATGCCGCACCCCGAGCGCGATGGATGGAACTTCAACCACCTCGCCGATAGCGACGGCGACGATCCGCTCAAACCGAGCGGCGGCAGCGTGTTCTTCGAGGGGTTCGCAGCGGCTCTTCGCTAGAAAATCCCGCGGAAACCGGGTGGCAATCCTCCGATAATCCGGATCCCTTACCGTTGAGGCATGCTGGCGGCGTGCTTGAGCGATAGTACCGCATATGGTACCATTTATGCGAAGCCGAAATCGTGATCGAGACCAGAAGGCTGCAGCGCCTCTTCGATCGCGTATGGGAGACTCGGAAGAACTGCGTGGTGTTTCGGCTCGATAGGTGGTGGCTCGTGATCCCCCAGCGTAATCCCGTCGGCTGGGCATACGTGGACGATGTCATCGATGCGGCTAAGGAGATACTCGAGCGTGGCAAGAAACGCGAAGAAGAAGATCGCTAGCAACTCGCCCCTTCCATCGCCGGCAGTCCAGGCAGAGATCGACCGGTACATGAAACTGCCATACTCCAGAGAGCTGGTGCCCTATGGAGACGGCAGATACTACGCTCGCATAGTCGAGTTTCGCGGCTGCATGACGGAAGGTGATAATCTTCAACATGCCCTCGAAATGCTCGACGAAGCGATGAGCCTTTGGCTCGAGGTCGGCATTGAGGATGGGCTTCCGATCCCCGAGCCCATATCGATCGCGGATTACAGCGGCCGGTTCCTGACCCGCGTTCCACCGACGCTTCACCGCGATCTTGCCCGGCGCGCCGAGCGCGAGGGGGTGAGCCTCAATCTCTTCGTCGCGACCGCGCTCGCTCGCGCGCTCGGGCAGGCGTAGCGGCGCCGAAGCTCTCGGCGGTCCCTCGACTACGGCGCTGCGCGCCTACGCTCGGGATGACAGAGTGGCGGCGCTATGCTTGGGACAGAGTGGCGGCGCTATGCTTGGGACAGAGTGGCGGCGCTATGCTCGGGACAGAGTGGCGGCGCTATGCTCGGGATAGAGTGGCGGCGCTATGCTTGAGAGACGACGTCGGCTAGAAGTTCACGATCGCGCCGTCGCTGGGCATGGTGTTGGTGTAGGTCTGGAACGGGACGCTGACGGTCGCGCCGGCTTCCGGGTCGTCGTCGTTCCAGGCGGACTGCGCGCCGGTGAAGCTGCGGAACGCGTACGGCAGGCCGTCGGAGAACAGGAACGACGGGCTCTCGACGATGTGGAAGTGCAGGTGCGGCCCGCTCGAGTTGCCGCTGTTGCCGAGCAGGCCGAGGACTTGCCCGGCGCGGACGTGCTGGCCGACCTTCACGCGGGCGCTGTTGGGCTGCATGTGCGCGTAGAACGCATAGCGGCCGTGGCCGATGTCGAGCACGACGAAGTTGCCGCCGATGGTGTCCTTGGTGATCGTCACGCGCGGCTTCTGCAGCGGGACGTTGTCGGGCAGGTCGCGGCGCACGCCGACCACCACGCCGTCGGCGACGGCCAGCAGCGGCGTGCCGTAGCAGTACCAGTTGGCGTTCTTGCTCACGTCGCCGTGGCTGAACAGCCAACGGTCGCCGACGTGCTTGGCTTGGACCCAATCGATCGCGAAGCGCTGCGCGAAGTACGGCTGGCCGTCGAGGTACTGGTAGGTGCGGCGGTGACCGGAGTCGTTCGACGGGCCGGCGCCGGCGAACCAGCCGGTGCCGCGGAACGGCGGATCGATCACGACCGGCTGACTGCGGTCGACGGCGAGCGGGCGCTGGACGACGGCGAAGGCCTTCGGGCCGATCTTCGGCACGCGGATGGTGAGCGTGTTGGTGATGGTCGCCGGGACGGCGGCGGCGCTTGCGAACGGCACCCGCACGAACAGGAACGCGGCCGTTCCGGGGCCGAGCGCGAGCGGCGTCGGTCCCGCCGCGAACGGTTGGAACATCCGCTCGAGCGGCGCGCCGGAGAACGTGGCGACCGAGCCGGCCGGCGACGAGACGCCGAGCGAGACGACGTCGCTCTCGAGGCGATACGCGTTGACCACCTGGATCTCGTAGAAGAGCGAGGTGGCGCCCATGATGCTGGCCTCGATCGGGGCGTGGGTCGTGCGCATGGTGGCGAACGCCGGGAAGCCGTTGAGGAGTTCGAACGGATTGGCTTCGGCGGCGGAGGCGGAGCGCAGACCGCCCGCGAGAAGCGCCGCGGCGATCGTCAGGGTAAGCAAGCGTTTCATCCCTCGCCCTTAGGCCCGTGGCGGCCCGGACCCTTTAGGCCTCTTGCTTGAAGTAGGCGGCGTCGTGGGCGTAGTCGAGGTAGACGGTCAGGCCGTGCAGCAGATCGCGGCCCAGCAGGCCGTCGTAGCCGGGGATCTCGCCGATCGCGCCCTGCGGCACGACGATGTCGGCGGGGCGGAACGCGAGGCCGCCGACGGTGAGACCGCTGACGCGATAGGCCAACGCCTTGACGGTTCCGCCGACCAACTGCAGCGACCAGGTGCCGGGCTGCAGCGTGCTCTCCGGCAGCCGGTCGTAGAGATGCTGGTAGACGACCGTGTTGCCGGCGCCGGTGTCGAGCAGCAGATGGCCGGCGACGCCGGCGATGGTGACCGGGACGCGCGGCACGCCGTCGTCGGTCTCGATCGCGACCTGGTGCAGCGCGGGATCCGCGAGCGGCGCGGTGCCGGGCGGATAGACCGTGAGCAACTGGTGCTTGAAGTCGATCGCGAAGACGCCGCTTGCGAAGAAATCGTGGCCGAGCAGGCCGACGATCTTGGTGTCGGCGGTGGCGTCGTCGACCGCGATCTCCGAGAACGCGACGTTGGTGAGGCTCGCCGTGCCGATGCGCATCTCGGGGACGATGGTGCGCGCGACGCCGTAGGAGCCGCCCAGGCTGGAGCTGGTCTTGTCGTAGGCCACCAGACCGAGGTCGCGGGCGACGTCGGGGTTGATGGTCATGGTGCTGGAGCCGGTGTCGACGCCGAAGTCGAGGCCGCGGCCGGCGATAGTGACGCGCACCACGATGCGGCCGTCGGTCATGCGTGCGGGCAACGCGATCGGCGCGTTCGAGCCGAAGGTGAAGAGCGAGCGGCCCGCCGGCGGACGCATGTCGGGCAGCGGGAGCGGCGCGCGATCGAACGAGAGGATCGAGGAGACGTAGTCGTTCTCGGGCCGCCCGTCGCTGTAGCGGTGGCGGAAGGCGCGCATGCGGCCGAAGACGCGGCGGTAGTCGTTGTAGACGTCGACGTGGGTGAGGCCGTCCTTGGCGTCGACCACGTCGCGCGCGAGCAGGTAGGTCTGCGGATCGTAGTAGCGGATCTCGTGGTCGCCGTCTGGCGGATCGAGCTGGACCGCCAGCAGCGCGGGCGTGCCGGTGACGCCGAGCACGCTCACCCGGTTGCGCGGATCCTCGGGGTGCGCGAGCGCGCGGGCGTTCGGGTCTTCGCGGCTTTGAAAACCGCTCGGAAAGGTGACGATGCCGTTCTCGTCTTGCGTCCAGTCGCGGCCGTGGTAGCTGCCGTCGGCGGTGACGAACGGGCCCCCGACCTCGCGGGCCACGTAGTCGTCGCCGTCGAGATAGCTGGTGCGCAGGCGCCGCAGGCCGCCGGTCTCGGACTGCACGACGACCTTATAGGCGCCCGGCGCGAGCGTGCCTTCGGCCGCGTCGGCGCGCTCGAAGATCTGCGCCGCCGTGAGCGAGACGGGCGTGGAGCTGACGGCGGCTGCGACCGCGGGCTGGAGTAGCATCGCGACCAACCCAGCGGCCGCGAAGAAACGCACCATAGCCATGGGTTCGACAGAGCCGACCAGGGTCACTGTGCAGAAAGAGCGTGCCGCATTAGCGACACGCCCTTTCATTTGGCTGGTGCTTGACCGAGGTCCGATACACCGACAATCTAGCACGTACCCCGTTGCCCGCGCAAGGCGGTCCCGTGGCTGGAGGCGGAGGGACTCGAACCCTCGGCCGTCGGTGTATCGGACCCCGGTCGCACCATGCCACCCCCTAGCCGTTCTTTCAATCCCTCCGGGACTCTCGAGCGACAAGAGGGCGGGCTTTTTTGCCGGCGGTCGTACTCTCCAGGCGATGCCGTCCAGTACCGCCCGGGTCGTCGCGATCCGCCTGAAGATCCCCGATAACGAGGCCTCGACCGCGCTGACCGCGCTGCGGGGGCTCGGGGTGGCCGTCGACCGGCTGGAACGGGCCGAGATCGTGTGGCTGGAGCCCGGCCAGGCGCCGGCCTTCAACCCCAACAAGCACGTGGTGACCGAGCTGGACTCCGACCAGCCTCGCGAGGGCGAGACCTGGGTAGAAGAGGTCGGATTCCCCGGGCGCGCCGTCGCCTGGCGCCTGTTCGACATCGACGGCAAGCCGGCCAAACGGGCCTCGGTCGAGTTCGCGGCCGAACGATTGCTCTGCAACCCCGCTATCGAGAAAGCGCGTTTCCACACATGAATCGTCCCTACACCATCGCGACGCTCGGCTCGCACTCGGCGCTGCAGATCCTCAAAGGCGCGCGCGACGAAGGCTTCAAGACGCTGGCGGTCGCCAACCGCGAGACCGAACGGCTGTACCGCTCGTTCGGCTTCGTGGACGACGTGATCGTGGTCGAGAAGTACTC
>Ga0207667_10004739_pt1 | contig 16643 bp, 10 predicted proteins | sample KBSCornC52_FD_184301 | JGI IMG/M metagenome (GOLD analysis project Ga0207667, IMG submission 184301) | Corn rhizosphere microbial communities from Kellogg Biological Station, Michigan, USA - KBS Corn C5-2 (SPAdes) (version 2) | ecosystem: Host-associated > Plants > Roots > Rhizosphere > Soil ... | reverse complement strand
TGTTGGTGTAAATGCCGTAGACGTTCGTGGTGCCCACGTTCACGTTGAGAGCGGTGATGCGGTTGCTCGCGATAGTGGCGGTGCCAGGACCGGTGTAAGCGATGCCGGTGCTGAGCGTGGTGGTGGTGAGCAGATCGTGGATGAAGTTGCCCGAGACGACGTTGACGCCGCCGCCTTCCAGGAGGATGCCGGAGGGACTGCTGGTCGCGGCATTGATTTCGTGAATTTCGTTGCCCGAGAGTGTCCAGGAGTCGTTGCCCGTGGCGCCGACGGAGACGCCGGCCAGGTTGAAATTGAACAGCTCATTGGCCGAGATGGTGTTGCCCGAGTTAGTCACGGTGGCGCTACCGGTGGAACCGATGAGGTTCTGGGGGACACCGGCGGCGGTGCTCAGATCACGCACCTGGCAGCTGGCGATGAGGTTGTTGTCATTGCCCGTCACTGAGCCGGTGCTGAAGCCGATCACACCGAGCGCGGTGCTGGTGCTGGCGCCCTCCACTACGCAGTTGCGCACGGTATTGTCGCTGGCGTCGTTAGTGAACAAAAGGGTGCTCGCAGCGCTGGCGGCGGTGGTGTTGCGGAACGTGAGAAAACGGCCCGCTCCGCCAAAACGCCCGTCGAAGGTGATACGGTCTGCACCGTTGAGAGTGATGAGGCCGCCATTGACGCCGCCGGCGATGGTGCGCATGGTCGCGCTGTCAGGCTGGATGGTAACGGTGGCCGTCGAGGGATACTCGCTGGTGTGCACCGCGCCCAGCGTCACGCTGCCTGTTTCCGTTAAGTCGCTCGCAATATTGACGACGACGTCGCCGGCTACCGCCGCGGCGTTGAGCGCGGCAAAGAGTCCGCCCGTGCCGCTTAGACTGGGATAGTTGCCTCCGACGCCGACGGTCACGGTCCCGCTAATGGTCGCGACGATGCTGAAGCTATTGACCGTGCCGTGAGAGCTCACGTTCTGCACCGGCGGATTTGCCGATGCGCTCGCCCCGGCGGGGCTGCAGCCGAGGTTGTTCGCTGCATCCTGTGCGACGACGAAATACTGAATGGTGTCGCCGGGACTGACGCTGCCGCCATGGATGATGGAGTAATCCAGCACGAAGCTGTAAGGGCCGCTGCCGGTGGCGATGACATACTTCCACCCATTGTCGGCGGAGGTGTTGCCGCCGAAGACATCGGCGTCGGTGGATTTCTTGAAGTAAAGCCGCGGGGCGTTCGCTCCGCCCGCCACGCCGACGATGTCCGTGATGGTAGTCCAACCGGTGAGCACACGATTGGCGGTGGTGCTGCTGGTGAGCGGCGGATAGGCGACCGCCGGAGGAAAGGCATCGCTGCTCCGCGTGAAGTTCCCGGCATCCGCGCCGACATCCACGGGCGTCAGCGAACTGCGGGACTGGCCATCGAAATCATCCGTGACCGCCGGGACGGCGATGCCCTGGCCTTCGGCTGGATTGCTGGCCTGCAAATGCAAATCGACCGTGGAGGAGGTGCCAGTAGGAGCGATGAAGAGCGGGTCGGTCACTGCCGTCACGGCGTCCTGGCCGGTGACGGCTCCCCAGGAGGCCAGGGTGGGGCAGTCCGCGCCGTTGTAGCGACCCAGTACGCCGCCAGTTCCATGGGCGTAGAAGATATTGTAATTGGCGGAGAGCCCCGGGTAAATGGAAGCGCCGCCGTAGGTTACGGCGTAGTGTTTGCCGGTGCCGCCGCTATTACTGCGATTGTTAACGAAGATATTGTCATAATACTTGCGGGAAGTGCTTTGGGCGTCGCTGCTGAAAGCAAAGGTGTTCGCCGCACCGCTGGTTTCCGCGCCGCCGATAAAGACGGAATTGTGATAGAAACTGCGCCCCGAATCGACGAGGTCGCGGATGCCATAGACGATGGAGGCGCTCGCGGTACTGGCGCCGCTGGCATCGAGACCGAGGCGGACCATATTATTCTGCACCGTGAAGTTACCGAACGAGAGATATAGACCAGCCAGCACGGACGACGCACCGGCGGTATCGATGCTCAGGCTGTGAACTAAATTGCGCGCGATGATGTTCGTCCCGGAAATGCCGCCATCGTAATAAATTCCCGCCACCGTTGTCGCCGGAGTCGGTGGGGGGAAGAGCGCTGAGCCGGCGGTATTGGCCAGCGCATAGACCACATTTTGCGTCACGGTCTGGCTGGCGCCGGTCGAGGTCTGCATAATTCCCACGACCGAGACGCCGGTGCTCTGGCTGCTCGCGGAGAGGTTGCGAACGGTGTTGCCGCTGATCGTGTTTGTGCCGGTGTTGGTGTAGATGCCGCGAATTTGAGCCTGGGACTGGGTTTGCGTGGTCGCGTTGTTGAGGTTGGCCACGGTATTGCCGGTGATCGTGGCATTGTTAGCAAAGGTGGCGCTGATGCTTTCAATGCCGGACACTTGTTGCGCGACGGTGCCGGAGGTGACACCGGTCGCCGCGTTGAGGCTCTTGGCAGTGGTGATGCTGCCTACGAGATTGTTGGTGATGGTGTTCGTGCCGGCGGTGACTTGGATACCGATGAGCGAGGCCGATTGCCCAGTGGTTGTGGAGTTTACCGTCATGGAGCCAACGGTGTTGTTGCTGATGGTGACCGGGATACTGCTATTGGAGCAGATGCCGAAGGTCATGCCGCCATTGCCCGCGGTAACGACGGAAATCGAGCCCGTCCCCGTCGGAGCGCCGACGGTATTGCCCGTGACCGTGCCGATATTGGCCGCACCGGTCTGCACATAGATCGCACTCCAAACTCCCGGCTGGAGAGTGGCATTGCTCGAGCTGTTCCAGGATATGTTCTTGATGGTATTGCCCTGCACGCTGGTCGCCGTGGTATTCCCCGTGCGCAGCCAGATGCCAGTAAACACATAGGCTTGGGTCGTGCCGGTGGTGGTCCAGGATGAGCCGCCGCAATTCGGCGCCGTGCCGCCGATGAAGTTTCCGGCGATGGTATGGCTATTGTCCGAGGTGCTGTTGAGGTAAATGGCGCGAACCGTGAACGCCGCTCCAGCACGGCTGGCCGTTTGGTAGAAGCTGTTGCCGGAGACAGTCCAGTTAGTATTGCCGCTGCTGAGCTCCACGCCCGCGGAATCGGTGTTGCTCTTGTAAAAGTTGAAGATGTTACAATTCGAAATGACGTCTCCACTGTTGTCGTTGGCCGCGGTGGTACCGGTGCCTTCGGCGTAAATCCCGATGGCCGGTGTGCTCGCGCCTTCACGGATGTCGCAGGTATCGATGACGTTATTGTCGTTGCCATTCACGCCAGTCGTGGTGCTAAAGACCACGGTGCCGCTGAAGGTGCTGGTGTTCACGCCCTGGAGAGTCAGGTAGTGCAGGGTATTATTGCTGCCTTCATTGATGAAGCGCACCGCCACACCGCTGGTACTGGTATTGGCGATGGTCAATTGTTTGGCCGTGCCCGTGCCACCGGGCCGGCCATCGAAGGTGACGAACTGCCCGCCATTGAAATCCACCGTCGCGGCCGTGGTGTTCGTGCTGGTGATCACCAATGCCGTGGCTCCCGTCGCGGGGCGAATGGTAAGGGTATTCGTGGCGCTCGCGCCATTGAGCGCCGGGATGGTGAGGGGGAAGGTCTCAACGCTGCTGACATAGGTGTTTTGCAACTCGAGGATCAGCGCTCCACCCAGTCCATTGCCGGCCGCTTGCACGTCCGCAATAGCCGCGGTCAGCGACGCATAATATCCCGTGGGACCGACGGATTTCGTGCCCGAGAGGGGAGCCGCATCGAGACCGCGTGTCACCAGAAGGAATACGGCAAGAAAAAGCAGCAGGAACGAGCGTGGGACAGGGGGGGGATGAATTTTCATGGGGTGACAAATTGTCGGTGTGAGCACCGGCGCAGCGGTTTTATCCAGGGAATCGCCGGCTGCGCCGCCCGGCGGAACTCGCGCATCTGCGGCGGAACCAAACCACAAGCGCAAACTCCGTCCATCGGCCAAAGAGACGGTCTCAAGACTGCAATGGGAGTGTGACGCTTCCTAATGAGCACCGACAAGAAAAATTCGGGGTTTTACGGACGCTAGCAAAGCGTTCAAGGCGATCCGTTCAGGCCTGCAAATCAGGCGCCTCCTTGCGGTATCTACGCGCGGCGGCGATCTTTCCCCAGGCGCGTCAGGCTCCATCCGAGGACCGAGGCGATCGACAGGAGTGAGGTCGCGGATGGTTCCGGAACGGCCAGCGCAAAGATCACCCCTTTGCCGTTGCTGCCGCCCTGGGAGGTCATGCCATAGAGCGTTCCGCTATCGTAGGTCACGTCGCCCACCGGGGCCATCCCGTCGCTCGCTCCGCTGAAGCTCTCCAGAAGTTGGAATCCCGTGCCGTCGAGATTCATCTGGAAAACCGTGCCGTCGGCGTCGGCGCCCCCTTGCTGGGTAGTGCCATACAGCGTGTTTCCGACGATTGTGAGGCCGCCCTCCGGTTCATCGCCGTCATTAGGATCGCCGCCCGTATTTCCGATTCGAGTGCCGGCGAAATTGTGCAAGACCTGGTAGCCAGTCCCATCGACGTTCATCCGAAAGAGGGTGCCGCCGCCGGTGGACCCGCCGGAGGCAGTCGTCCCATAGAGGACGCCATTCGAAAGAGCCAGAGTACCGTGTGGATTGATTCCTTCGCTGCTATCGAGCGCCAAGGCATGCGCGGTGGCATAGCCGGTGCCTGCCCTATTGATATCGAAGATCGTTCCATTGTGTGGGCTTCCGCCCCGGACGGTGGTGCCGAAAAGCGTGCTGCCGCTCGCCACCAGGGAGGCATCGGGTTGAAACCCGTCGGTCCCCGAACTGGAAAACGAATGCATTAAACTAAATCCGGTTCCATCCGTATCGACCTTGAAGATCGTGCCGTTCCCGCTGGTGCCGCCCCCCTGCGTCGTACCGTAAAGAGTCGAGCCGATGAGCAATGGTGTCCCGAGCGGAAGACCGCCATCGGTGCTCGTTCCGGCAAAGGAATACAAGAGGCCAAAACCGGTTCCGTCAGAGCTCATTTTGAAAACCGTGCCGGAGCCGCCGGTTCCACCGTTGGCGGTGAAGCCGTAGACATTGGTCCCGGAAACGATGAGGGAGCCAAAAGGGTGAGAACCATCCGACGCGCCACCGGCAAAACTATGGATTTGCGTATAGGCGGTTCCGTCGAGGTTGATCGAGAAGAGGGATCCCGTATTGCCGCTGCCACCCAACTCGGTCATGCCTAATAGTTCTGAACCACTCACCACCAGGCTGCCCTGCGGACCGGCGCCATCCGTGGCAGAGCCGGTGAAATTGTGGAGGACCGTGACCTCGGCAAACAAAGGACGCTCGCTGATGACGATAAGTGCCGTCAGAATTGCGCCACGGAGGAAGGATTGGGGGAGTTTCATGGGGGCTTTCCCGAGATTCAAATTCAAACCTCAGGCGGGCAGAATGCCTAAGACCATTTCCGGGGACAAGGAAGTTATGGGGAGAGAACGGAATTAGCTAACATTGACTCCCATGGTGTTGGCTTTCTTTATAACTACTCGGCCTCAGAGGCAGTGAAATAAATAGATGAGCGCAGCCACCCCAAGGGCGAAAGTGCTTTGGCCGTCTGGCCCCGCTGCTCGCTCCTCACAGACCACTGCGGGTATGCTCGTCGCCCGTGCTTTGCCATCCCAAAGCGCTCTCGCCCGCTCTCCTCTGTTTATTTCACAATCTCTTAAGCCGCCGTCGTCTGCAGCGAGCGCACAAGGTCGCGGATTTTTTCCGCGTTAGGCGTATTCCAGAAGACGACGTCGGCATCGTCTGACGCGGCGGAGGAAAACTCGATCCGGCCAATTCCGACCAGACCGGAGATGCCGGAGGTGCTGAAATTGATGCTGCGAATGTCCTGGATGCGCAGTTCGGTGGATTGCTTGGAGACAATGCCAAATTCCGTGCTCACCCGGATATTGGTGACGAGATATTTGCGGCTCGCGCGGTCGAGGCGAATCCACCCAATGAGAATGATCGCGAAGAGGAGCAGGACGCCGCGGATGATCCATTCCGTGGTGTGATCCGCAATCCAATGCTGAAGGAATGAGCCGATCAGGAGGACCAGCAGGATGATGATGGTCAACCACTTGCCGGCATAGTGCCAGTTGGAGACGGAGCCGGACCACATGACCTGTTCGCTTTCAATCGGATGATCACTCATTGCTTTGCCCCAATATGAGCAGGCCGGAGCAAAAGAGGCGAGCCGAGATTCCTGGCCCAATCCGGGGGCGTGCCGTGGCCCGCGTTCGCGATGGCTTCTCGTCACGCCGCTCTGGCGAGTGCCGACCGGGGCGCCTGGCGACGCTGCGCCCGGTAGCGGCGCTTGAAATTGCGACGGCGAGTCGCGGTTTCTTCAGCGCTGTAGAGCTCTTTGACGAGCCCCATGAAGCCACTCTGCAGTTCGGCCACGCTCATTTGGCGCGGCTGGAAATTGATGTCGAAAAGCGTGCAGAGATCCCACGCGCGATCCCGTAGGATTCGCCCCTCGGCCTTCAACCGGCGATAGAGTGGAGTGCCGGGGAATGGGGTGAGGAAAGTGACCTGCACCTCGTACAAGCCGCTTTGGCGAACGAAGCGCAGTACTTCGTCGAAGACCTCCGGCGTATCACCATCGAGGCCGAGAATGAAGCAACCGTTGACCGTGATGCCTCGGGACTGGATGCGTTCGATGGCGGCGAGATAGCGGTCGTGCCGGCGCAGCTTCCAGTTCGCCGCGGTTTCGAGACCGTCCAGGCTTTCGCGTCGCGGGCTTTCCAGGCCGACGAGCACCTGCTGGCAACCGCTGTCGCGCATGAGGCCGAGGAGGTCGTCGTCTTCGGCCACGCGCAGATCGGCCTCGGTGAACCAGCGCACCTTCTCGCGGGCGAGGGCACGCAGCAGGCCCTTGTAATGGTCGTGGTACACGAAGCTGTTGTCGTCGGCAAACTCGATGAACGGACGCGGCCAGCGACGTTTGATGGCCTGGATTTCGCTAATCACCTTCTCGACCGGCTTCAATTTGTAGCGCGGCGTGAGCAGGATGCTGCTCGCGCAGAACTCGCATTTGTGCGGGCAGCCGCGGCTGGTTTGCACCGTGATACGATTGTATTTGTTCGGATCGAGGAGATCGAAGCGTGGCATGGGCGCGTCGCGGAGATCGAAGGCGCCGTGCTCTTCGCTCCGATAAATGCGCTGGAGCGAGCCGCGATCGAAATCCGCCAGCAACCGCGGCCAGAGCGGTTCGCCTTCGCCGATGACGATGGCGGTGGCGTGTTCGAGGGCTTCGTCCGGCAGGGAGGTCACGTGCAAGCCGCCCATCACCACGGGAATCCCGAGCGCGCGATAGTGATCAGCCACGAAGTAGGCATCGTAAATTTGCGCGGAGAGCGAGGTGAGGGCGACGAGATCGAATTCCGTGGGCAGCGAGCCGAGGGCGCGCAGGTCGGCGATCTCGTGATATTCGATATGGAAGCTCGGTGGAGTAAGGCCGGCGAGAGTGAGCAGAGAGAGGCTGGGCAGGGAGGCGATGACCTTGCTGCGTTCGATGAAGCCCGGCAGGGTGAGACCGGCGGCGAGGAGTTCGGCGTTTTGCGCGCGCACTCCGCTCATGGCGATAAAGCCGAGGCGTTTTTGTTTCATAAAAGAGCGAGGAAGGTGATGATGCCGCCGGCCACGAGGCTCAGCACCGGCACGGCAAAAAGATGGCGTGCCCAGGAGAGATGAGCGGCGAGGAGACAGCAGAGGGGCATCGTCACGCCCCCGGCGAGGAAGGCCAGCGAGGCGCCATCGAGCATCGCGGGTGGGGCGGGTAACAGGCGGGCGGTGGCCCAGAAAAGGAGATTGGCAAAACCGAGTCCGAAGAAGGAAATATGGCCCAGCCGGTAAAGCCGCCGCGGCCACGAGCCGTAGCCGCCGAGCCAGCTTTCACGATGGAAGCACAGTCCCATGACGGTGCCGGAGAGAAAGCCAAGGAGGATCCAGCCCCAGGCGAAAACGAGGTTCCAATGCAGAAAGTGCGCATTCATCGCGGCCGGAGAGTAGGTGGAGAGCGTGCCGGGCCGTTAATTGATAAAAGCACTGGCCCAATTCAGAAAATCGATGGGCAAAACCTTTGTTTCGCGCTCCGGCGCGATTCGCGGTAGACCGCTGGGGAGTGAACGTCCATCACCTCGAGATTTTCTATTACGTTGCGCGGCACGGCGGGATCAGCGAGGCCGTGCGCAACTTTCCCTACGGCATTCAGCAACCGGCGGTGAGCGCGCAGATCCTGCAACTCGAGCAGAGCCTCGGGACGCGGTTGTTTCAGCGCCGGCCCTTTCAACTCACGCCGGCGGGCGAGCAGCTCTACGCTTTCATCCGGCCGTTCTTTGCCAAGGTGGGGCGGATCGGCGCGGAAATTCAGGACGCGGCGTCGACGTTCATTCGTATCGGCGCCTCCGGACCGGTGCTGCACGAGCATTTGCCGCGGATGATTGTGGAGCTGCGGCGGAAGGTTCCGAAGCTGCGCTTCAGCCTGCTGGAGGCTTCGGCGCCGGATTTGATCGATGCCATCAACGGGGACGAGATCGACATTGCGGTGACGAACCTGCACCGCTCGATGCCCGCCGATTTGCACTCCCGATTGCTGGCCCGCCTGCCGCTGAACCTCCTCGTGCCGCGCAAGAGCAAGCTCCGCTCAGCGGCGGATCTGTGGAAGCGGCAGACGATCGACGATCCGCTCATCTCGCTGCCCGGCGACGAGCCGATCGCCGCCATCTTTCAGCGCGGCCTGGCGAAGCAGGGGGTGGAATGGCTGCCTTCCCTCGTGGTGAGTTCACTCGACTTGATCGAGACTTATGTGGCGGAGGGATTCGGCTTTGGTGTCTCCGTGCCGATTCCCGGCGTGAAGCACTCCGCGAAAGTGCGAGCGTTGCCTTTGACCGACTTCGATCCGCTCGAAGTCGGCATCATCTGGGGCGGGCGCGAAAGTGAGCTCGTCCGCACGCTCGTCGAGGCCTTCGAAAAGCAGGCGAGTGCGATGGGCCTGGGAAAATGAAGCCGCGCCGCAAAGCCTATCTATTTAAGCGCAGAGGACCCAGCGCGGCGGAGCCGCAACCAAAGGGTTTAAGTAGGCCCGCGAATCACACGGATCACTCGAATGAGTCTTCTTCCTTCGTGTCATTCGCGTGATTCGAGGGCTGAAAATCTACGCACGCCGCGGAAACTTTTAGGGTTAGCACTGCGGAGAACGCAGAGGGCCGCGGAGGTGGAAGAGGAAGGAGACAATCGGACGACCAGACAGCGAGACGATGGGAGGATCAGCGCGAAACATTCTCCCATTGTCATTCCTCTGCGGCCCTCTGCGTTCTCCGCGTCCTCTGCGTTTAATGTAGCGGTCGCCTTAAGACGCCCTTAGCGCGGGCGGATGAGGCAGCGCGAAGGTGCGCCGTCGCCGTTCTGGAATTTGATCGGCAGGCAGATCAGGTCGTAGGTGCCCGGCTTGATCTTCGAAAGGTCGATTCCCTCGATGATCCAGACTTCCGCTCCGAGCAGAATGTGATGGGTCTCGATGCCGTCCTTATAAAAGCCGCCGACGCTGAGGTAATCGATGCCGACGGTCTGCACGCCGCAATCGACGATGTATTGCGCGGCTTCCTTCGAGATGTAGACGAAGTCCTTGTCGAACTCGCCTTTCTTCCAACTCCGCGCGGAATTGGGTGTCTTGAAAAGGATGCGCTCGCCTTTCTGCAACTTCAGCTTCTTGAGCTCGGCGGGCTTGATCGCCTTCTGGTCCTTGATCTCGACGACGCGGGCTTCGCCGATCACTGCATCCCACGGCAGGTCGTCCATGGTCTTGGCGCCATGCAGGAAATGCAGCGGCGCATCCATGTGCGTGCCGGTGTGGGAGCTGAAATTGATGGCGGAAACGTTACAGACGTCGCCCTTGGCCGTGCCGGCATGCATGGTCACGAAGGTCGGCGGATTGCCGGGCCAGCCATGCATGGTGTTGCACAGCGGTACGGAGATATCGATCCAGGAATTCTTGCTCATAAAAAGGAGGCTGACCGTCTCGCTTAGGCGCCGAACTCGATCACGTTCTTGATGCCCGTGGCCTTGCCGACGAGCAGTTCGCGGTGCGCGTCGATCTTGTGGCGGGCGGTGATGAGCGCTTGCACGGCTTTCGGCCAGCGCTTCTTGAACTCGCCGAGATCGTGAATGGCGTCCGCGAAATCCTGCGGGCTGGCGTTCACCGTGCCAATGATGGCCTGGTTCTTCAGCGTGATGTTCCGCATGATGTTATCCGCGTAAACCGGGATCGGCGGTTTCTCCGCCGGGATGCCAGTGAGAATATAGACGCCATTGATGCCGAGCACGCGCATGACATCGAAAGTGAGGTGGCCTTCGCCGACCGCCTCGTAGATGAGATCGATATTGCCGATGTGTTTCGCAAGATCGTCCGCGGAAACTTGCAGGTTGGAGATGTATTCGGCGCCAATCTGCTCGGCGATATCGGCCTTGAAGTTCGGCTTCGGCGAGCGCGAGTAGACGAAGACGCGGAAGCCTTCGATAAGCAGCTTCATTGCGCCGAGCAGCCCGATGGGGCCGGCTCCGAGGACCACGGCATTGAGACCATGGCCGCGGCCTTTGCCGTCGCGATTGTCATGCGCCCAAGTGAGACGCTTCTGCACCTGCCAGGCCTGGGTAAGGCCCTTCTCGGCGATGGTCAGCGGCTCGGCCATGACGGCGAGATCGCGCAGGTCCTTCGGCACGGGCGTGAGGAAACGCTCTTCCTCGACGAAACGCTCGGTCATGTAGCCGTGGCGTTGATTGATGCCGCGCTCGGTGAATTTCCAGGTGACGCAGAAGTCCTGGCGGCCTTCGCGGCAGGGGCGGCAATTCGGATCGGTGCAGGGACGGCGCACGCTCGGGACCACGAGGTCGCCGGGCTTGAAATTCTTCACGCCGGAACCGACTTCGAGCACCTCGCCGAGGCACTCGTGGCCGAGCAGCAGGTAGTCGCCACCAGCGGGCGGCTGGCCATAGGCAAAGGTACAAATCTCACGATCGGTGCCGCAAACGCCGACTTCGAGAGTGCGAATCTTGAGTTCGTTGGGCGCTTCGATGGACGGCTCGGGATGGTCGATTACGCGGAGCTCTTTCTGTTGCGGGACGACGCCGACGCCTTTCATGGTATTGGATTTCATCAAACTTTGCGGGAAGAGAATGGCCCCCAAAAGACGCAAGGGCGGTCAGGGGAAGCCGGGGAGGACACCATATCGCCTGCATGTGCCGCCAGAACAAATTTTTTCTGAGCGGCGTTTTTAGGGGAGGTCCTATACCTCCTATTCTTCCTCTATCTCCTATTGGGGACACGCTTCGCTCAAGAGGAGGTAGAGGAGAAATAGGAACGCGGACTTGGCAGTCGGGCCTTTCTTGCGCTCCTATAGTGGCCCACCCCCCGAATCTCCTGAAAAGTCCTCTCCAGACCCTGCTTCCAGTCGTTGCTTGCGGCCTCTGCCTCGTCGGTTCAGTCTCTGCGGCCCTCGCCGGGGAGCCGGCCAAAGAAGAATCCCACATGCATAAAGAAGTTTTCGGTAAAACCCGCGATGGCGAAGTCGTCGAGATCTACACTCTCACTAATGATGCCGGCCTCAAGGCCCGGCTGACGACTTGGGGCGCCTGCCTCGTGGAAATGGACGTGCCGGATCGGCAGGGGAAGATGAGCGATGTCACGCTTGGCTTCGATACGCTGGAGCCGTATCTCGGCGCGCATCCGCATTTCGGCGTCACGACGGGCCGGTTTGCGAATCGTATTGCGCGGGGGCGCTTCACGCTCGATGGCGTGACTTATCAACTCGGCCTGAACAATGGCGTGAATCATCTCCACGGTGGAGTGAAAGGATTCCATCATCGCAACTGGAAGGCGGAGGCGGTGCCGGGCGAAAACGCGGTGCGCTTTACCTACACCAGCGCCGATGGTGAAGAGGGCTATCCTGGCGCGCTCAAAGTCGCGGTGACCTATACGCTCACGGCGAAGAATGAGCTGCGCCTCGATTACGAAGCGACGACCGACAAGCCAACCATCCTGAATCTCACCAACCACGCCTACTGGAATCTCGCGGGCGCTGGGGAAGGGGATGTGCTCGGCCACGAAGTCCAGCTCCACGCCAGCCATTATGTGCCGGTGGATACGACTTCCATTCCGACGGGCAAAATCGAACCAGTGGCCGGCGGACCGATGGATTTCATTAAGGCGAAGACGCTCGGGAAGGACATCGCGCAGATGACCGGTGAACCCGGCGGCTACGATCACAATTTCTGCATCGACCAGGTACAGCCGAACGCGATGACACTGGCCGCCGAAGTCTACGAGCCGAAAAGCGGTCGCGTGCTGAACATCTCCACCACCGAACCGGGCATCCAACTCTACACGGGGAATTATCTCGACGGTTCCGTCACCGGCAAAGGCGGGAAGGTCTATCGCCAGCACTACGGCTTCTGCCTCGAGACCCAGCACTATCCCGATTCACCGAATCAGCCGCAGTTTCCCAGCACGGTGCTGCGGCCCGGGCAGGTGTTCCGGTCGACGACCGTGCATCAATTCTCAGCTCGATAACGAAAGAGAGTGCCGATTGGGAAAGGGTTGTGGCACGAGGGTTGCGACAGGGAGGCGACCTCGATTCGCTCACCACTCCTTCGCCAGCGGCATGAATCCTCAAAAACAGATTGAAATATGGTCCTGGTTCAAGGTGATAGGGGCGATCGCGTTCCTGATTGCCTGGGCTCTGTTCTACTGCGATCACAATGCCGCGCCAGTGGAATGGTGCGCGGGACGGGTGGTCGGGAAGCATCGCTCCGCCGGGGTCTACCGTCCTAACGACGGTCTACTCACACCGGATCGGTCCACCTACCATATCGACGTTGACGTCGATGGACACGTGGGGAGCGTGCAGGTCAATGACTTTTCCTACAATGATTGGCCCGTCGGGACGGCCTGCGAAGTTGCCTTCCGCCACGGGCGATTGACGGATTACAAATTCGAGGACATTCGACTCACTGCAGCGGGACGACCTTATTGACCCAGTAAGCGTGGCATGGAAATGCGCGTTACGCGAAGATGTCCTTCGCCACTTGCCCATGCACATCGGTGAGCCGGAAGTCGCGGCCCTGGAAGCGGTAGGTGAGCTTCTCGTGATCGAAGCCGAGTTGGTGGAGAATCGTCGCGTGGAGATCATGGACGTGGACTTTGTTTTCCACGACGCCGAAGCCGAGCTCATCCGTTTGCCCGTAGATGAGACCGGGCTTTACGCCCCCGCCGGCGAGCCACATGGTGAAGGCGTCGACGTGATGATCCCGCCCAATGCTGGCCCGGTTTTCGCCCATCGGCGTGCGGCCAAATTCTCCGCCCCAAATGACGAGCGTATCCTCGAGCAACCCGCGCTGCTTGAGATCGAGCACCAGCGCCGCGCTGGCTTGGTCGACTTCCCGGCAGACCTTCTCGAAGTCCCCGTTGAGATTCTCGCCGGGGCCGCCGTGGCTGTCCCAATTCGTGTGATAGAGCTGCACAAAGCGCACTCCGCGTTCGGCCAGCCGGCGCGCCATCAGGCAATTCGCGGCAAACGACGACTCGCCGGGTTTCACGCCGTAGAGCTCCAGCGTTTCGGGCTTTTCCTGCGAGAGATCCACCAGTTCCGGTGCGCTCGTCTGCATGCGAAACGCCATCTCGTAGGAATTGATCCGCGTCATGATTTCCGGGTCGCCGGTTTGATCGAGCCGGGTATGGTTGAGCGCGCCGACGGTGTCGTAGAAATCGCGCTCGCGGTCTCGCGTCTGCCCCTCCGGGCTGTGCAGATAGAGAATCGGATCGCCTTTCCCCCGGAAGGGAACGCCTTGATAGGAGGTGGGCAGGAAGCCGCTGCTCCACAGTGCGGAGCCACCACGAGGGCCCCTCGGCCCGCTCTGCAACACGACAAAGCCGGGCAGATCGCGCGATTCGCTGCCCAAGCCATAGATCGTCCACGTGCCCATCGCGGGCCGGCCGGGCTGCTGGAAGCCGGTATTCATGAAGAGTTGCGCCGGCGCGTGATTGAAAATATCGGTGGAGAGACCGCGCAACCAGCAGACCTCATCCGCGATCTTGCGATGGTGGGGCAGTACCTCGCTGATCGTTATGCCGCATTGCCCGTAGGTCTCGAATTTTCGCGGTGAGGCGAGCAGCTTCTCGTTGCCTTTGAGGAAGGCAAAACGCTTGCCCTCCATGAGACTCGGCGGCGGCGCCTGACCTTGGAATTCGAGCAGTCTCGGCTTGTAGTCGAAGAGGTCGAGCTGCGAGGGGCCGCCGGCCATGAAGAGATAGATCACACGCTTGGCCTTCGGCGCGAATTGCGGTGGACGCGGCGCCAGTGGATGCATCGGATCGATCGCCGGTCCGCCCGGCGCCGCCCAGCCGGATTCGGCGAGCAACTGTTGCAAGGCGAGGGCGCCGAGACCGAGCGCGCAATTGCCGAAGAAATGCCGGCGGGTGATATCGCGGAGCTGGAGGTCGTACGGGTTCATTCGCGGGTGATGAAGTTGTCGGTGTTGAAAAGCACGCGGGCGATGGCGGCGAGATCGTTGCCCTTGGCCGCATAGCCGCGAAGGATCGTGAGTTCCTTCGCCGAAGGATCGCGGCTGAAGCAGAGCAGGAAAGCGTAGCGCAGGCGGGCGTCGGCATCCTCGGTGGGGACTTCGCGTTGCATGCGTTGCGCGAGACCTTCCGTCATTTCCAGGAAGGCCGGGTCATTGGCGATATTCAAGGCCTGCAGCGGGGTATTTGACCGGGCGCGGCGGGTGCAGGTGGTAGCGAAGCCCGGCTCGTCAAAGGTCGTAAGCAGGGGATACGGCGCGCTGCGGTAAAATTGCGTGTAGAGCCCGCGGCGGAAGCGATTGCCATCCGTTTCGGTCTTCCAGGCTTTGCCGGTCTGGGTGAAGGAATAGATGCCATCGGGCTGCGGCGGGTGGACGCTCGGGCCGCCGATCGTGGGGTCGAGTAATCCGCTCGCCGAGAGCGCGGTGTCGCGCACGATCTCGGCTTCCACGCGCAGACGTTCCTGCCGGGCGAGCAGGAGATTGCGCGGATCCTTCTCCGCGAGATCGGGGCGCGCGTTCGAGCTCTGGCGATAGGTCGCACTGGTCACGATCAGCCGGTGCATCTTCTTCAGCGACCAGCCCTGGCGGATGAATTCGCGCGCCAGCCAATCGAGCAATTCGGGATGCGTCGGCTCGGTGCCTTGCGTGCCGAAGTCTTCCTCCGTCTCGACGATGCCCCGGCCGAAGTAGCGCATCCACAGGCGATTCATCGTCACGCGAGGAGTGAGCGGATTCTGCGGGTCGACCAGCCAGCGGGCGAGATCGAGCCGGTTGTGGAATTCCTGCGGGGCTTCATGAAACGCCGCGCTGACCGCGCTGAGGACACCGGGTTGGAGCGCGCCGCCTTTCTCATCCGGCCGGGTGTAGTCGCCGCGGATGAGGAGATAATTCGGACGTGGCTTGGCCAAATCCTGCATGATCATCAGGTCCACGACGTCGGCATTGACATCGACTTTCTTTTTGTCTTTCGCCGCTTTGGGATAAGCCTTCGCGTAGGCTTCATTGACCAGCTTCTTTTGGCCGTCGTCGCGCGTGGACTCGACGATCTTCAAGGCGAGGAGTAGTTCGGTCGGCGCTTTATCCGGTGGCAAAGCTTCCAGTCGCGCGAGTTCCTTGCGTTCCCATTGTTCCTGTGTCGGCGTCTTCTTCGGAAACTTGATCGACTGGATTTCCGCAGTGGTCGGTTTCACCGGATGGCCGAAGACTTCACCCTTCGCAACTTGAATGGTGGCGCCCCTGGCATTGACGTCTTCGCCTTGATTGAAAAAGGCGAGGAATTGATAGAACTCGCGCTGCGAAATGGGATCGAATTTGTGCGAATGACATTGCGCGCAGCCCACGGTGAGACCCAGCCAGACGGAACCCGTGGTGTTCACGCGATCGATGGCACTTTCCACCCGAAATTGCTCCGGTTTTGTCCCACCTTCCTCATTGATCATCGTGTTGCGATGAAACGCGGTGGCGATGAGCTGGCTCTTGGTCGGGTGCGGAAGCAGGTCGCCGCCCAGTTGGTCGATGGTGAATTCGTCGAACGGCATGTCGTCGTTGAGCGCCTTGATCACCCAATCGCGGTAGGGCCACATGGCGCGGGCACTGTCGATGGAGTAGCCATTCGAATCCGCGTAGCGCGCCTGGTCGAGCCAATGACGGCCCCAGCGTTCGCCGTAGTGGGGATTGGCCAGTGTGCGGTCAACGAGCTTTTCGTAGGCATTCGGCGTCGGGTCGGCGACGAAGGCCGCGACTTCCTCCGGCGATGGAAGCAAGCCGAGCAGGTCGAGATAGAGGCGGCGGATGAGGGTGGGGCGGCCGGTCTCAGGCGAGGGCTGGATACCTTCGCTCTCCAGTCGCGCGAGAATGTATTGGTCGATCGGGTTCCGCACCCAGGCGCGATTTTTTACCTTAGGCGGCGGCGCTGCGTTCAGTGGTAGAAAAGCCCAGTGGCTTTCGTAGGTCGCGCCTTGCTCGATCCACCGGCGCAGCGTGGCGATTCCATCCGCGGTGAGCGGTGGCTTCTTTGACTTGGGCGGCGGCATCACGTCGTCCTTGTCGTGCGAAA
>Ga0207667_10004735_pt1 | contig 16652 bp, 14 predicted proteins | sample KBSCornC52_FD_184301 | JGI IMG/M metagenome (GOLD analysis project Ga0207667, IMG submission 184301) | Corn rhizosphere microbial communities from Kellogg Biological Station, Michigan, USA - KBS Corn C5-2 (SPAdes) (version 2) | ecosystem: Host-associated > Plants > Roots > Rhizosphere > Soil ... | reverse complement strand
CGTGCGCAAAAGCACCGGCCTCGCGCGAGACACCTGGCCCACGCTGGCCCAACGCATCGCCGCCGCCGGCCTCGCCCCCGCGCAAGTGCAGGCCGTGTGGCTCAAGCGTCCGCCGTGTCGAGACCGCGCCCAATCCATCGCCGGTGGCGCCACCGCGGCCCGCGCCTTTCCAGCGCCAACCGCAACGGATCGGCATCCGCTCCGCGCGCCCCCATGAGCGCAACGAAGAACCCGGCGATGACAACGCACGATCGACGGAACATCCGCTACTTTACCGAAACCCGCCCCGCTCCTGTAAACCGAAGTGGCTTGGTGCCGGGACGAATGTCGGTTGGGGAGGTTCACCAGAAGGGTCTGCATCCTCTGCCGCTGTCTGCGCGGAGTCACGTAATCCTGTGAGTGCAACATGACTTATAGTCCGTGGACCAAGGTGGTTGGGGCAGCGCACTCTCACACATGGCTGTGCGACACCGTTCCCTCCGTGCGCTGGGGTTAAACCTGCGCCGCATTCGTGAAGAAAAAGGACTGACTCAGGAACGGCTGGGGGAGCGGTCTGATCTCGATCCCACCTATATCAGTGGTATCGAGCGCGGAGTTCGAAATCCGAGTTTGCTGAGCATGGTTCGTATTGCGAAGGCGCTGCGAGTGACAACCCCTCAACTATGCGAGGGGGTGGATTGATGAGTATACCGAGCTTTTTGGACCTTTTTTGTGGGTGCGGAGGTTTTTCTTTAGGTATGGATCGAGCCGGCTTTGATTGTCTTGCTGCGATCGATTTCAATAAGGAAGCCATAGCCACATTTCGGAAAAACTTTCCGAATGTGAAACATGCTCTCCATAAAGACATGACACAATTCCGGCCGCGCGAACTGGCAGCATTAATCGGAAGGATGCATGTGGATGTGATCGTCGGCGGCCCACCGTGCCAAGGGTTCTCGACGGCCCGGCAACGCGATGGTGCGAACCACGGAACCGGGCGTTTCGTCGAAGACGTTCGACGGCACCTTTATAGGGAATACTTGCGGTATGTGGAGTTTTTTACGCCGCGCATATTCGTGATGGAGAATGTGCTTGGTATTCAGTCGGCTGCAGGGGGAAAGTATTTCACACGTGTGCAACACGAGGCGCGATTGCTGGGCTATCGCGTGGTCGCGCAAGTTGCTGACGCTTTTTCTCTGGGCGTACCGCAAAAGCGGCGTCGGCAATTGATTGTAGGAGTGCGTGAAGATTTGCCTGGATTCTTTCCGACGCAATTAGCGCCAGCTCCACGTGCGTTTGCTGGGACGACTTTGGGTCCAGCTATCGGTGACCTACCGCGTATCGCTGCGGGTGATGGCTGGGAATGCACCGACTACGATCTGGACCGCCGCAGAACCCATCTCAATCACTGGGGAAAGATTGCTCGTCGCTATCTGTTTGATGTTTTGGAAATTAAGCGCGCTCAATGCCTGACTGCGCATCGCGCGCGCCCCCATAGTGAACGCGACCTCCGTGATTTCTTGCTGTTGTGCGAAGGCGAGAATTCGGCTGAAGCACTTCGACGCGGCGAAAACTTCGAATTTCCGTACGATAAAAAGACTTTCAAGGATCGTTACACCCGTCAAAGCCGCCGCGAGCCTTGTAGCACCATTGTAGCTCATTTGAGCAAGGATGGATTGATGTTTGTGCATCCCACGCAAAATCGCTCGCTGACTCCACGCGAAGCCGCGCGTATACAAAGCTTTCCTGATTGGTTCGAATTTCCAGTGGCACGTACACATCAATTCCGCATAATCGGAAATGCGGTTCCACCCTTGGTAGGCGAGGCGGTCGGATTGGAAGTACGTGCTTTTCTCAATAAAAAGAATGCGCGAAAACCCCGAACAAAAAAACGAACTCCAGTTCGAGAATGGGTCGGTGAAAAATTAATTCCTAAGTCGCACGCTGAGGCTGCAGCCGATTTACAAAGTATCGCCAGTCTTGATCGGCGTCGCCTTCGGGATTGTACGAAAGAGGCATTTCTTCGTGGCTGGTTTGCGCTGTTTTATCTCTTTCCCGGACTCCATCCTGACAATTGTCTCGATCATGGCGATCCGACCGCTGTTTGGTCGCCTGACCAAACGGCGCTGCCTGGATTGGAGGATTTTACTCAAACTCGTTTCGCGCGCAGCGGATGGCCGGTCGCGCTCGAGTTGCTGGGACGTGAGGCGTGGCGACGTTATTCTTGCGCCGAACTCGAAGAGAATGAGCTCTACTGCGCAGCCGCACAACGTGCAGGGATGGAGTTATATGGTGCGGGTGAGCGAACAAGTTCTGTAAAAAGGAAATATTGCAATTAGGAGATGGCGAGATGAAACCACGTTGGCATTTCAGCGAACTGCGACCCGGAGACAAGACACGCGAGCCCACGCAAGGCGAATTCTTTGCTACTGATGCAATACGCGACCCCGCAGAAGCTCTCATTCGGGAAGCATTGCAGAATTCTTTGGACGCTGGGTTAAGGAACTCCGCTGGGCAACCGACCGAAATGGTTACGGTTCGAGTAATGTTGGCGACGGGTTCCGATGCTTTGCCAGCCGGCGCTGTCTCCGAATACTTCGTGGGAAGCCGCCCCCATTACGAGGCGCAGAGGAATGGGCTTCGGACACCCCCAACAGCTGCTGAATCATGTTCGTACCTTGTGGTAGAAGATTTTGGAACTTCCGGACTGATCGGTGATGTGCGGCAGTGGCACGACGTCCCAAATTCCAAAAACGCGTTCTTTTACTTTTTTCGTGCGGAGGGACGGACGGGGAAAGGCGAAGAAGATCGAGGGCGATGGGGAGTGGGTAAATATGTATTTCCTCGGTCGAGTCGAGCGAATTCCTTTTTCGGCTTAACTATTCGGCGCGGCGATCCCACGCGTTTGCTTATGGGGCAGGCTGTCTTGAAGACTCATGCCTGCGGTGAGAAACAATATAAGCCAGATGGCGGCTTTGGGGATCTCGATGGAGAACTCATGCTCCCAATCAGCGATTCGGCATTGCTCGATCGTTTTTGTGAAACTTTCAATTTGTCGCGAAGTGACGAATCAGGGTTATCGATCGTAGTTCCGTGGGTGGACCCGGAGATCACGCGAGACTCGCTCCTACAGGCGGTTGTTCGTGGTTACTTTTATCCAATACTTGAAGGAAAACTTTCAGTTACTATAGCGACCCCGAACGATGAGTTGCAGGTCGATGACGGAACCCTGCTTGACGTCATTCAGTCTTTAGGTGAAGAGACCGCTACGGAATTGTTGCCGCTGATTGAGCTCGCTGATTGGGCCTGCAGTCGCAAACCGAGCGACATGTTGGTATTGAATTCTGCACCAGCGGATCGTCCGAATTGGTCTGTTCCGGACATTATACCCCAAGCGGCCATTGCCCCTTTGCAGCGTCAACTTGAGTGTGGTGAACGCATGGCTTTGCGAGTGCCCTTGGTGGTGAGAGCAAATGGTAAAGGCAATCAGGATTCATATTTCGATCTTTTCATGGTGAGTGAAGGCGATATCCGCGAGCGGACAGTGTTCGTCCGCGAAGGCATCATTATTTCGGACCTGCGGCCGAAACGCGCACACGGGATTCGATCGATCGTCGTCGTCGAGCACAAATCGCTGGCGACGCTCCTTGGCGACTCCGAAAATCCAGCGCATACACAGTGGCAAAAAGACTCGTCAAATTTCCGCGATAAGTATCCGAAGCTTTACGGGAAGGCTGTTATCGATTTCGTCACGCATTGTGTTTCCGCTATCATTAACATTCTCAGTTCCCATCAGCGTGAAGAAGATGCTAATCTTCTCAAAGACTTCTTTTCACTTCCTGCGCCGCCCGAGATTGATGGAGCGAAATCGCGGCAGAAGCGGAAGAAGAAAAAGGGCACAGATCAACCCGATCCTCCTGATCCTCCAGAGCCGCGTATGCGTCGGTACCGCTTGGAGCAGGTCCCCGGCGGGTTTCGTATCTGCGCAGGCGATCCGGATGCTGATCTGCCCGATATTCTGTCCGTTCAAACGGCTTACGATGTGCGTCGCGGAAACGCATTCGCAAAATACAATCGAGCTGATTTCGATCTCAAAGATCACCAATTCGCTATTGAGTCACAAGGACTCGAAATTACTCACCGCCTCGGTAACGAATTAAAAGCTGAAGTTCGTGATCGCGATTTCAACCTAACCGTTACGGGTTTCGACGAAGAACGCGATGTTTGTGTGAATATTCAAGTGAAGGAGATGATCGATGCTTCGGAGATTTAACTATACGGGAAGAGTTCGAATTTTGCGGGAAGACGTACGTTTTTCATTAAAGCCTGAGGGTGCCGCGTGGGCTTTTGATGCAGTATTGGCGTTAGATAAATACGAACTGCCTGCCGACGCTATTGTTGCAGTCGAGGCGTACCGGCAAACGAGTTGGATGCGGTTCGATTTCGGGAAAGTAGGGGCGCTCCAGCCGCCAGTCAGTAGGGTATTGGGTGAATTTGACACTCCAGACGATATTTTGTTTCGAATTCGCGTAACGTCGGCAGGTACACCTGAAGAGCCACACGGTATGCTTTTGGCAGAGGCCGATCGTATACCTTTGCGCTCTCCAGAGGAATTGGAGGATCCGCGCATTCCCCTTCTTCCTGTGTTGCCGAGCGATCTCGGTTCAGAATTATGGCGTATAGATTTCGAAGACTATCCGCGTCTTTTGCTGAACACTGCGGCCGGGAACTATAAGCAAATTGGACTCGATCCCGGTTTTATTTCTGTCGTTTATCCGTCTGCATTACGGGAGGTTCTTGGTCGTATTTTGCATCGGGAAAAGTACCGGGATTTCGACGAGCCAGATGACTGGCAAGCCCGATGGCTCCGTTTCGCGGTACAGGTGTTGGGGGTTGGCGAACCGCCTACGGAAGAGGATGGGGAAGATGCGAACGACGATTGGATCAATAGAGCGGTGGCTGCATTTGCTCGAAAGCATGGATTGGTCGAAAAATTCAGGACATTTTTTGGAGCGGAGGGAGCGCAATGAAACTGCGTCGTCTTCGAGAAGAAGGTATACGGCGATTCGACGATTATCTGGACTTGCTAAAAATCAATCCATCCGCGCCACCACCGGTAGAAATCCTGACCGATGAAACGACATCGGAGGAAGTGGCGCGAATCGAAGTGACGCCACAGCCACTCGGGACTCGTTTCGTCGCGGGACAGTGGCTGCATGGGGTGTTGGAGCAGACGCGTTTGCGTGATACGGCTCGGGATAAAGGACTTTGGGCATGGTTGTCGCTGCTGTTTTTTGATGAAGTCTGCCCGGCGGATGGCCGTGGTCATCGAAAGCCGGGTGAGCGAGCGCGCCATATTCCTGATCCGACAAATTTCCAACGTTATTACCGGCATCTGCTCGCGGGTCCTTGGCGCGTGTACCGGACGCATCGTGATGATCCAAGTCGTGCGAAGGTGGTACTTTGCCAGCCACTTCACACGCCAGGCGACTTGGTGGAGCAACTCGCCTCGCGCCAGGAACTCGTGACGAATCGAGCCTTCATGGCGGCGGCAACGGTTTTGTATGTGGATTCGGCGACTCGGCAGCCGAAAAGAGGAGCTGGGGGAAAGACCCGCGGGACGGCACGACGCTTAGCCGATTTTTGCAACCAGATCGATGTGACGTGGGATTTGTATTCGATGGAAGTTTCTGAATTGCTGGGAAAATTGCCAAAGGAGTTTGATCGCTTCCAAAAATAAGGTTAGCCACGTTGATGCCAGATGTATTCACCTCCGCCAAGCGAAGCGCGGTGATGTCGGCGATACGCGGAAAGGGGAACAAGGATACCGAACTACGTATGATGGCGCTCTTCCGAGAAAACGGGTTCTCTGGATGGAGACGTGGGCAGACGCTGATAGGCAAACCGGATTTTGTTTTCCGACGCGAGCGGGTAGTCGTGTTTGTTGACGGCTGTTTCTGGCATGGGTGCCCGAAGCCGAAGCATGCGCCGATGCCGAAGACGCGGGCGGAATGGTGGGCGGCGAAGCTGGAGCGGAACAAAATACGCGACCGGCTCGTCACGCGGACCTTACGCAAGGATGGCTGGAAGGTTGTCCGCGTTTGGGAATGTGATCTCGCGCGGAAGCATTGGCCGCGTGTGGCTCAGCGGTTGGCGCGAACGTTGGGGCGGACCGTGGAGGCGCGGGACAGCCGCGTTTAGGAGAAGAAGAGCCTACGGTTTCACGATCTTCGGCGGCTGGGTGGCGTAGTGGGCGCGTTGCTCGGGGGTGAGCTGGGAGTAGTCGAAGGAAGTGGGCGGGAGCTTGTTGATCTTCGTGTGCAGGACATTCGCGATGTCGGCGGCACTCGCCTTGAGGAGGGTGGCTTTTTCGCCGGCGAAGAGTTCGTCGACGGTGGCGGTGAAGAGCTGCAGCCAGCGCGCGAATTGGGCCGGTCCCATGGTGGTCAGCGGGACGAGCCGGGCGTGGGTGGCGACGGGGTTGCCAGAGAAATTGCCGGTGCGGAAGAGGACCGCTTCCCAAAAGGCATACATCTTCGGCAGGTGCGCCGCCCAATCGGTTTTGGCGACGTCGTTGAAGATAAAGCCGATGAGTTCGTCCTCACGCACTTTGCCGTAGAAGGTATCGACCAGTCGCTCGATGTCCGCACGGCCGGCGAGGTCGGGACGGGGGGAGGCGGGTGGCTGGTTTTCGGAGCTCATGGTGATTTGGGGAAGTGTAGCACCGAAAGAGGGAGGGCGGGGAATTTGGAATGACGAATGCGGAATGGCGAATGCCGGATGCGGAGTGCTGGGAAAAAGATGGTCCGTTTACACAACAAACGGCGTGGGTGGCGTTTTAGGAGATGAAACCCAAAACGGTCGCGGGTGCGGCCTTCCCCAAAACATTCCAAGCTTTATGAAACTGAAGATGTTTCTCTCCACCGCGATTTCGCTGGCGCTGCCGGCATCGCTGCTCTACGCGCAGGAAAGCGCGACTCCCTCGACACCGGCCGCCACGCCGGCTCCGCAGAATGCACAGACTCCACCGGCGCCACCGAATGCGCCGCCCGGCTTGCCGCAGGGGCGCGATCGGGATCAGCACCGGCCGGATGGTCAGCGCGGGGGTGGGGCGGGCGATATGCACCGCGGGTCTTCGCTCTTCGATCTGCTGGATACGAATCACGATGGGGTGATCGATGAGCAGGAAATGAAGAATGCGCCGGAAGTCTTGAAGAAACTCGACCGTCGCGGCGATGGGCGGGTGACGCGCGATGAATTTTCCCCGCAGTTCGGTGGACGCTCGATGGAGCGCGGTCCGCGTGATGGCAATCGGCAACCGGAGCAGCCCGGCCAACCGGGAATGCGTCCGCCGCAGATGAATCAGGGCGGACCCGGGGCGCCGAACGCCAACCCCGGCGGCCAAAACCCGGGCGCGCAAAACGGCGGGCCGCAGGCGTGGCAGCAGCGCCAACAGCAATTTGAGGAGCAGCGGCGCCAATGGTTTGCGGAGGAGATGCAACGTCGCGAGCAGATGCGTCAGCGCTTTGCCCAGGAAATGCAACGGCGCCAGCAACAGGCGCAAAATGGTCCGCAGGCGGGTCCGCAAAATCAAGGGCCGCAAGCGGGACCGCAGGGCCCGGGCATGGAGCATCATCATGGACCGATGGGACCGCAGGGCGGACAGGGCTTTGCGCAGAATGGCCGGGGTGGGCCTGGGATGGACCATCACGATCACGAAGGATTTGGCGGGCAAGGTGGGCACGGCTTCGCGCAGAACGGCCAGGGTGGCCCGTGGATGCACCATCACCATCACGAAGGATTTGGTGGGCAAGGTGGACAATGCTTTGAGCAGAACGGCCAGGTGGCCCCGTGGATGCATCATCACCACCACGAAGGATTTGGTGGGCAAGGCTTCGCACAGAACGGCCAGGGTGGCCCGTGGATGCATCATCATCACCACAAAGGATTTGGTGGTCAGGGCGAACGCGGCTTCGCGCAGAATGGCCCACGTGGTCCGTGGATGCACCACCATCACCATCATGGAGGGTTTGGTGGTCAGGGCGAACATGGCTTCGCGCAGAACCGGCCGCAATTCGGGCCGCAGATGCATGGCGGCCAACAGCCGCAGATGCATCAGGGATGGGGTGCGCCGGATTTCCACCGCTTCTCGCATGAGCCGCAGGGGCAGGATGGCCGCGGCGATTTCCGCCAGCCGCAACGCGGTCCGCAGCAGGATGGACAGCGTCCCGATGGGCCGCGTCCCGACGGCCGCCGGTTCGATCAGCGGGGAATGAATCCGCCGTCCTTCCAGCCGCAGATGCACAATCCCGCCGGCCGTAATCCCTCATGGAACCCGCCTCAGCAAATGCAGGAGCAGATGCGGCGTCCCATGGGGCATGTGCCGTTTACTGAAAATTCCGGACCCGCGGAGAACGGAGCCGCCGGCCCGCAAGGTGAACCGGGGCCGAACGCCGCGCCGCAGCCGGTGACGCCGGAACAGAATGGTTTTGAGATCGGCGCGCCCGAGCCGGCGCGTCCGGGCGACGTGATCTAAAAGGTCGTACGCCGTCACAAGGTAGGGACGCGCGCGGTCCGCGATCATCGTCGGAATGATCGCTGGTGAACGCAATGCGATGTTGCTGAAAAGGACGTCGCCGGCGCGACGTCCCTACCTCTTTTTTGAGAGCGCGCGTGCGGTAGAGAATGATGCCGCAGGGCGGCGATCTTCGCCGCGGCGGGTGTGGAGTAAGGGCATCGAAGGTGGATGGGCGCCAGCCAGGCTGGCGGCCCGACAATTGCGCTCTTTTTCTGCGCGCAGACTGACAGTTTCGGCCCCGCGAAACCTCGCGGTATCGGTGCTTTCGAAAGTTGTTCTGCAGCATTTGCCAGAAATGTTTCCGAATCAAACTGGAGGGAAGCGCGCCGTCGCTTCCGAGCGAGCGCATTTTCCCAGCACCGACGGCGCGGTGCCCTCCAACGCGCTTTCTGTCATCCGGACGTTATTTTTGGCCGACGCTTCAAAACGCTCGGCGCGGCGTCCGGTGCGACGGTAAAAAAATCCCGCCGGATGCAGAGGCGCCCGGCGGGATTGTGTGAATTCTCAGCCCGCTTTCGCGTGGCTGATGAATCAATTCAAATCAATGAAGTCTTAGTGGAACTGGATGCTGAAGCCCTCGCGATGGTGAACCTCGCCGTGCCACTTGAGCTCGGAGTTCACGTGGCGGAGATCGTCGCGGATGCCGTCGATTTCACCGCGCACGCGGTCGCCGTGAAAATGGCGGTCGTGCAATTCATCGTCCACGCGCTTGAGATCGCTGCGAATGCCGTCCAGTTCGTCGCGGACATGGTGGCCGCCGCGGACGCTGGCTTCATCGCGCAGGTGGCCATACCATTCCCAAAGGCTGTGCACATCGGAGCGCAGGTCGTCGTAACGATAATGGTCGTCGTGAGCCTGGAGAGCGGGCACCGCGGAGAGCAGGGTCGCAAAAATGCCAAGGGTGAGAAGGGTTCGTTTCATAAGGGTTTGTGTGACTATCGTGGGAACTGAGACGGCTGGGTGTATAGGTTATTCAGGTGATGGAGGACAATTCAGGAGAAGCAAATCTCAACGGAGGTCTCCGCAAACGAGTTTGACCGGGCTTCTCAATGCTCGCCGGCCGTGAGGTCGCGCGACGGCCTCGCGCGGGGGCTTTTGCGGGAATGCGGTAGTTACGATCCGGTCACTCTCAACCGCGCGTATTTGCGGGGGTTGCTTCCGGTCGAGGCCATGACCCTGACCGTGATCGTTTCGGTGATACCGTCTCCCGTGGGAACAACGCTCAGTGGTTGAACCATCCCCACCGGCGAAGACCACGCCTGCAAGTCATCCGAGACTTCGACCGTGTAGGTGAGATCCAAGGCCCCGATGCGATGCGGATAGCTCAGTTGCAAATAGCGCAGGCCGTCGCTCTGGTTCACCTGGATCGAGGATTGAACGGGACTCGCGGTTGCCGCCCGTGGGTTGGTGTTAAAGGCGTATTCGAGCAGGTTCGGCAGCCCATCTTTCTCCGGATCACCCTGCGGACCGTTGACGGCCGCCGTCGAATTTGGGTCCAGCCCGTTGGCCGTTTTCCAGCTATCCGGCAAATCGTCACCCTGCGTACTCGTTGACTGGTTCACGGTGATACTCGGGCTGGTCGTGGAATTCCCTCCGGTCTGCGCATTGTCCGTGGCGGTGCCGGCGATGATATTTGTTCCACTCGCCAGGGGCACGGTCGCCGACCAATGGGCAAAGCCATCGGTGCTCGTGGCCGCGATGCCGTTGACGGTCACCGAAGCCACGCCTGAGCCCGAATCCGAAGCCGTTCCTTGCACGAGGAGAGTGCTGTGCGTGGTGGCGTAAACGACGCCAGTGGCTGGACTGGTGATCGCCACCAGGGGCGCCGTGGCATCCTGGGTGGAACTGACGACGTTGCCGTAAGCCGAGGAATATCCACCGCCCGTGGCTCGCGCGCGGTAATAATAAGTGGTGCCGTCGGCCAGACCGCTAAAGGTCACAGACGGCGATGTCGGGCTCTGCGTGGCAAAAATCGTGGAAAACGTCGGCGAGGTCGATGCCTGCACATCATAATTCGTCGCGCTGGTCGAAGCGGTCCACGAGAAGCTGTTGGCGGTCCCTTTGGTAAAGGCGGGCAACGCCGCGAGCACCGGAACCGCCGGCGAAACGCCCAGGGTCACGCTCCGCGAGGTATCGCCGTTCCCGTTGGAAATGTTATCGAAGATGATCGTGTCGGTGTGGGCGCCCACGGCCTGGCTGCTCACACCGGAGTTCAAAGAAACGGTGACGGTCACATTCGCTCCGGCGCCCACAGTTCCGCTCGGGGGAGAAATGGTCAACCACGTCGCGCTTTTCGAGGCGCTCCAGGATAGCGATGTATTTCCCGTATTGGTCAACGTGTAGCTGATCGAAGAGGGGGTAAAGGCAGTCGTGGCTCCTCCCTGGGGTCCCGTGGGGCTGAAGCTGGTCCCAGGGGTGGTACTGAGCGCCGCTGTCTCATTGTCTTGCACGACGAAATTCGCAAAGCCGCCCTGGTAGCCGCTGGCAGTCGCGGAAATGGTGGCCGCCTGGGAGCCGTTGAGAAGCGAATCGTCGATCACGGTGACGGTGAAACTGGCGGACGTCTGGCCGGCCAGCACCGTCACGGACGCCGGCACCGTAGCCCGCGAGGTGCGGCTGGAAGCCAGCGTCACGACGGTGTCGGCGGCGGCCGCAGTCGGAAGGGTCACGGTGCCATTGACGGGAGCTGCGCCTTCGGTTGCATTGGCCGGGAGGCTAATGGCAATGGACGCCACGACCAGGGAGACCGGATCGGAACTGATCCCGTTGGCCGCGACCGTCACGGAGTAAGTCCCCGCGGGGATTCCCACCGGGAGATAGAATTCCGTGCTCATGGACGCACTGCCTTGCATGATGCTGGTGGAACTGCGTCCCAAAGCACGCGCGGTGTAGACGGTGCCACCGGTGCTGGTCAGGCGAACGATGGGATAGTTCGTGGACATCTGGCCGTCGTCCCCATATGCAGCGCCCTCGGAAATTCCGTTGAGGAGTGTGCCCACGAGGTGGAACGACGCGTCGGCATTTTGGCTGATCGATGCGATGGCCGGCTTTCCCGCGGCGAGCGGTGTGCCATCGGGCGTATAGACGTAGAGACGCGAGCCGAAGTCGGAATACAGGACGGTCCCATCGGGCAACGCCAGCATGTTCGTCTCATAAGGAGGGATGTTATCCGATGCCCCCACTGGCGCACTGACCGAGGTGAAACTGCCAGCCACCGGATCGTACTCGTAGAAGTAAGTGGGGGCATTGTAAGTCGTCGCCGAACCCACGCCGCAAAGGATCTTGCCGTTCGGCATCATGCAGGCTCCGGCATCGGTGGTGCCGTATCCATTGGGAATATCCGGTCCGGCAGCCCAGGTGCCGGGGGTGGTGGAGCCGGAAGGCGTGTAGAGGGCGGTGTGTCCGGTGCCTCCGAGAAAGAAAGCCCGGCCATCCGGGAGAAGAAATCCGGCGCCGAGTTCACCCAGGCCATTGTAAAGGCTGACGGGCACCGTGGAATCGTTGATCCAGGTGTTCGACGAAGGAATGTAGCGTTCGGAATTCGTGCCGAAGGGATCGATGGTGATCAGGCTATCGTCAGCCAATTGCACCCAGCTGGCTTCATCCTGAGAACTGCCCCGGAAAAGTTTCGGCCCGAGAGCCCAGGTGTTGGCCGAGGGATCGTAGAGCGCGGTATAGCCTGAGGGGCTGGGGCTGACCGGAGCGACGAGCACTTTGCCACTGGGCAGAAGCTTGGAACCGGAATCCACGAACTTCTGTCCGGCCACGGGCGTCATGGTCCACGTGTTGGTCAGCGGATCATAGACTTCGCTGGTTCTGGTTCCGATCCCGTATTCACCTCCGGCGATGAAAACGCGGCCGTCGAGCAGAACGTCGGAGGAAAAATACAACCGCGTGTCATGCATCGCCGCCAGGGTGGTCCAGGTGCCATTGATGTAGTGGCCCTGGCTATCCGGCGTGAGCCGGTACCAAGCGCTCCCCGAACCATTGTGCGCCATGACGGTGCCGTCCGGGAGGAGAAGCATCAGGGCGACACCGCCGGGAGCTGTATTGGCTACCGCCGTCCACGTACCGCTCGCGCGAGCACTGGGAAGGGTCGAGCCGAATACACCGACCGCCGCCAGGAACATGGCCAGACGCGAGCGCAGCGGATTCCAGCTCAGGGACGCAGAGTGGCCTTTGGCAGCGCGATGGATGGATTGCATTTTTCGGGGGAGCGATGCCGAGCCATGCACAGTGCGTTGGCGGCCATGGCGATGCCTATTGCGGAATTGCGCATCATTGTCAATGCGCGAACCTGCCTCAGGCCCTATACTGGACAGCAGGAATCCTGCCCTCGGGGGGCTTGCGGCTCTGGCCGAACGGAGGATGTCTGCTTTCTCTAATTCGCCGACATCGTGCGGCCTGTGTCCGCCGGTGGACCAGTCGCTTTATCGCAATCGTCTTTCTGCCTGTTCAGGAGGCTTTGGAATGAGATCCTTGGTGATCACGCTTTCCATCGGCACCTGTCCATCGGCGGAATCGCAGTAGACCATACAACCGTGGTTTCCTTGTTAGGTTGCGGCTGAAAGAGCTCCCCGGAACTCGGGTGTCGAGGGAGTGTTTACGATCCAGAAGGACGAGCCATGGACGCTTGCGTTCCTGGAATGCCACGGTACTCCTAGAGTTGTTCAGCCCAGAACCAGATCAGGCCTGTGCTGGTGTCCACGCCCATCGCGGCATGGCCGCCTGGTGCGCCGGCAGCGGGAGGCCATTTGGAACTCTCGTAGAGTCGCAGGCGGCTGATTTGAGGTTTCCACCAACGAGGTGCGTTGGGACCGATATGACCGTCGAAATCACGCGGAGCTCCTTGGGCGGGAGTGAAACCATTGGCGATTTGCTTCTCGATTTCTTCCGGTGAGGCCTTGAGCAGGAACCACTGGACGGCGTCGTCTCCGACGACGACCGAACGGGCATGGAGGACGGTGATTCCCGTGGGAGGTAAGACCCCGAAATCAGCGCGATAGGCTTCTTTGAGCTCTGCTTCGGAGGAGGCATCCCAAGGGCGCCAGAGAAAATACATGAGCGTGCCTGAGCCGACCACCAATACGATGACCGTGGCCAGGGTGATCGTGATGGTCCATTTCACGACCTTCCACTTCCGGAGGCAGCACGCGACGATGAGCACGACCAACCCGACCGCCAGCGCACCCAGAACAAGCAACCAGACGCACAAGCCCATGAGTCCCAGCAGGTTCATGTCTCGGTTTGTCGGGTAATTGACCTGGGCGCGTTCTGGACGGCCAGAATCGGCGCCGCCGGCCTATTTCTTCTTCGCCTCGGCGGCGAACTCGCCGATGCGGTCCATGGCGACCTTGATTTGGTCGAGACTGGTGGCGTAGCAGCAACGGACGAAGCCTTCGCCACTCGCGCCGAAGGCCGGGCCGGGCACGCAGGCGACTTTCTTTTTCTCCAGCAGGCCGAGCGAGAATTCGCGGCTGGTCAGGCCGGTGCTGCTGATATTCGGGAAGATATAGAAGGCGCCGACCGGTTTGTGGCAACTGAGGCCGAGATCGTTGAAGGCGCGGACGATGTAGTTGCGGCGATGCTCATACTCGCGGCGCATGGAGTCGACGCCGTGCGAGCCGTGCTCGAGCGCTTCGATCGCCGCGTCCTGTGACGTGGTGTTCGCGCAGAGGATGGCGTACTGATGGATCTTCATCATCGCATCGGTCAGCCAGCCGGGAGCACAGGCGTAACCGATGCGCCAGCCGGTCATGGCGAACGCCTTGGAGAAGCCGTGCAGAAAGACGCAGCGTTCGCGCATCCCTGGCAGCGAGGCGATGCTCACATGCTCCGCATTGTCGTAGGTCAGCTCGCTGTAAATCTCGTCGGTGAGGACGATGAGATCGTGATCGATGCACAGGCGCGCGATCTTTTCCAGCTCAGCGCGGGTCTGCGTGGCACCCGTGGGATTGCACGGAAAATTGAGCATGAGCACCTTCGAGCGCGGAGTGATGTGCGCGGCGAGCGCCTCGGCGGTGAGACGGAATTGATCCTCGGCGCGGGTGGGCACGCCGACCGCCTTGCCATGTGCCATGACGACGCTGGGTGAATAGCTCACGTAGCACGGCTCGTGGTAGAGCACTTCGTCGCCGGGGTTGAGGACCGCGCGGAGGGCGAGGTCGATCGCTTCGCTGACGCCGACGGTGATGATCACTTCGGTGCGCGGATCGTAGGCGACCTTGAAGTGCTTCTGCACGTATTTGCAGATGGACGCGCGCAACTCGGGCAGGCCGAGATTCGAGGTGTAGTGCGTGCGGCCGTGCTCGAGCGAGTAGATGGCCGCTTCGCGGATGTGCCAGGGCGTATCGAAATCAGGTTCGCCGACGCCGAGAGAGATCACTTCCTTTTCCTGCGCCACGATGTCGAAGAATTCGCGGATGCCGGATTTGGGAATGTCGCGGATATGGTCCGCGACGTATTTATTGAAGGTCATGAAAGAATTTAGGATTTAAGATTTAACATTTAGGATTGAGAGGAAGCGGAGGTGCCGCGCTTTCCTCGCGGGGAAGCTGAATCGATCGAGCCGCGAGCGAGCGCGGCTACCGAGCTCGGGCAACCCGAATGCTAAATGCCAAATGGTAAATGCTGAATGACCTCATGGCGTGACGGCGAGGCGCTCCGCCTTGACCTCGCGGGTGAGCGAGACGCCGTTTTCCTTGTAAGCCTTGAGACGGAAACGCGTGGCGGTGGAAATCACCCCTTTGATCGTGCTCAACTTTTCCGCGATGAACGTGGCGATCTCCTGGAGATTGTCACCCTCGAGGATGACCAGCAGATCGTAGCCGCCACTCATGAGGTAGCAGCTCTGCACTTCGGAAAATTTCGCAATGCGTTCCGCGAGGCGATCGAAGCCGCCCCCACGTTCGGGCGTGATCTTCACCTCGACGACGGCGGTGACGATGGAACCGGAGACTTTCTGTGAATCGACGACGGCCTGATAGCCCAGGATCGCCCCATCGGACTCCAACTTCGCCAGACGATCGAGGACGGCGCTCTCGGAAAGATTCAGTTCGCGAGCGAGGTCCGCAGTCGAGGTGCGGGCGTTTTGACGGAGTAGGGCGATGAGTGGATCCATGGATGGGATGGAAAGCCGAGCATACACAGGCCGCGGGCGCGGTCAGGGAAAATCTCGCGACGACCCGGAAAGCGGGTCAGCGAGCCTCGAGGAAAGCCAGGGCCTTGTCGTAGCTGCAGCGCTCGAAATAGTGCCGGAGCTGCGGGTCCACCGGGGGCGGGAGTTGCTGCTGGAGCGCGGCGATTTGTTCCGAAACGGCGCGCAGCCGTTCAAGATGGCCGGCCGGGTCCCGGGCGTACCAGTCGCGATCCGCTATGACGGCGAGCCGCTCGCGCAAAGCGGTGACGAGAGATTGCTGGATGGTAGGCGAGCCGGACATGCGTCAGGCCTTCCTGGCCTTTTTGGGCTTGGCGCTTTCGGCCAGGAGCTGGCGCTCGGCCTCGATCCAGTCCTGGTGTTCGTTGCCAGGCAGACCGTGATGGCGGCGCTTTTCGGAGATGAAATAGGCACGCAGGGCGATGTCTTCGCGGCTGTAAGGAGGGCGCGTGTCCGCGGTGCCGGACATGGCCGCCGCAATCGCGGTTTTGCTGGTCCGCTTCGTTTTGACCGAAGGAGCCTTCGGCTTTTTGACGACGGTCTTCGCCTTGGCGGCAGGTTTGATGGCCCGCTTCACGGGAGCCGGTGCCGGCGTCGATGCTTCGGGCGCAGCGGCCGCAGGAGCGACCGGTTTCGGGATGCTGTCGGTTTTCTTGGGCATAATCTACGAATGGGCTGTTTGATAGATCGCCTGGGGTGACCACCTGGTCTCAACGGATCAGGAAGAAAGAACGAATTTTTGTATAATCGGCCCTTTTTCCTACGTAAATAGCGAAGTTGTTTCGGTCTATTTGCTGTAGTCTCAAGCGCTACCGCGATGGATTGACACTGACCACGTTAGTTTTAACCTCATCACACATATCTATGTCCGACCCTACCGCTCCGTCTTCGTTGCCGCCTGAGTCGAATCCCGCTCCCGCCGCTGGCGGCAACGAAGAC
>Ga0207667_10004732_pt1 | contig 16656 bp, 12 predicted proteins | sample KBSCornC52_FD_184301 | JGI IMG/M metagenome (GOLD analysis project Ga0207667, IMG submission 184301) | Corn rhizosphere microbial communities from Kellogg Biological Station, Michigan, USA - KBS Corn C5-2 (SPAdes) (version 2) | ecosystem: Host-associated > Plants > Roots > Rhizosphere > Soil ... | reverse complement strand
TCGTCAGGCGTGTTGCAGTTCATCCTTACTGTCGGTCAGGACCGTGGCACGCCTGCTATGTTACAAACTGATCTTCCTGTCGCGCGCTACGATCTTCCACTCTCCTGAAACGTTTCCGTTCTCAACGGTGTACGCTCTTTCGTATAAGGCTACCGTGGGGCAAACATGTTGCGGTATGCCATATAAAACATCACCGGGTTTAAAAGGATGGCCTGCGCCTGCTTCGAGCACCAGATGTTCTTCGCTTTGCGATACCGGTTTGAGATCGGGCGCCTGCGGAAAAAATACACGCTTCGCCAGTTCATTTTCTGCGGCTATTGATTTATGCCCGAGATCAACACAAATCTGAGTAGCGGTGGGCAGCGAAATAACGCGGGTTACCACTAAGGCCGCCACATTAAAAGGCTGTTCGGGGCATTGATCGGTGTATCCTTTATCCCAGAAAATAAATGTACCCGGACTGCATTCCACATCCTTTCTTTTGGCGTGAATGGGAAAGCTGGGTGAACCACCGGCAACAATAGTGATATTGTTAGATCCCATCTTCTGCAGACTTTGCTGCATCTTTTCAACACGCGCAAATGCTTCGTTGGAGGTGGCGGTTCTTTCTTCCAGTGTACCGCGAACGTGGCCATCGTATGCATGAAGTCCCGCAACAGATAAACCGGTTAACTGCGCGCAATAGTTATACAATGCAATGGCTGTTTCGTCGGGCGCAATGCCCGTACGGTTTTGTCCAACGTTCAAATCGATATATACCAGGGCAGTTGTACCCGCGCTCGCAAAAGCAGCGGCTATTTCTCTGGCGCTGGCTGTATTATCAACCAGGCACGAATAACGGGTTGAAGGGTATTGTTGTGTAAGATGTAAAAAGCGTTGCAGTTTTGGACCAACAGGCTGATAAGCGAGCAATACATCCGGCGCGCCGCTTAAACCCAGCATCTCTGCTTCGGCAATAGTGGCACATTTGAATTTGGTAATACCGGCCTCCAGCATGAGTTGTGTGGCCTCTTTTGTTTTATTGGTCTTGATATGAGGGCGCAGTCGCTGCACATCATCTACCATACTTTTCAGTGTAGCGATATTTTCTTTCACGCGTTGGGGATACACTACCAGGGCCGGAGAATCAAGTTCATTAATGTTCTCAATTAAATACCAGTTGTTGCTCATTAGTTGATTTTATTTTTCGTCAATCGGCAGTCGGCAGTCGGCAATCGGCAGTCGTAAATCAGCAAGAGCGGTTCCGATTTAATTAGTGATTATAAAATTCAACAATCATTGCCGATTGCCGACTGCCGATTCACGTAATTCAAACAGCGCTTCTATTTCCACAGCTGCATTACCGGGCAGCGACGCCATGCCTACTGCACTGCGAACACCAATGCCGTTTTCTTCGCCCCACAGGTCGGCATATAATTCACTGCAGCCGTTGATCACTAAGGGATGTTTTTCAAAATCAGCTGTACTGTTCACCATGCCCAGCAGTTTGATCACTCTTTTAATGGCATCCAGTGAACCTGTATGTTGTTTTATGGATGTTAGTATCGCCAGTCCGGCCTGACGGGCCGCTATTTTCCCTGCTTCCAGATCGAAATCGTAACCCACTTTGCCGGTGATATAGCTTCCGTCGGCAGCAATGGAAACATGGCCTGAAACATACAGATGCTGCCCCGTTTGCACACAGCGTTTGTAAATACCCGGCGTGCCGGGTAGTATGGGCAACGATAGGCCCATGGCGACCAGTTTTTGTTCAACGATACAAATGCTCATAGGCGGTGCAATGAACCAAAGATAATTATTTAGCACTGAAGTCGGAGGCCGGAAGTCAGAAGTCAGAAGCCGGAGGTCGGAGGTCAGAAGTCAGAAGCCCCTGTTTTTCGACTTCTGACCTCAGACTTCCGACATCAAATAAACAGGTCCATCACCAATACCCCCGCAAGCCCCACAACAGAAACGATGGTTTCCATAAGCGACCAGGAGCGAATGGTGTCGCGGATACTGAGGTTGAAATATTCTTTAAACATCCAGAAGCCGGAATCATTTACATGAGAAAACAACAGGCTGCCTGCCCCAATCGACAATACCATCAGATTGGGATTTACATGCATTTGCGGAATAACAGGCGCAATAATACCCGCAGCTGTAAGTCCGGCTACCGTAGCCGATCCTATAGAAACACGAATTACACCAGCTATCAGCCATCCCAGGATTAACGGATGAACATGCCAGCCCTGCACACTGTTGGCAATGACAGCGCTTACGCCGCTGTCGGTAAATACCTGTTTCAATACTCCGGCGCCGGCAACAATGAGTAAAATGAGGGCTACATCTTTCATGGCTTCGCTATAAATATCCATGATGGCTTTAATGCTTTTACCGGTATGAACGCCCAGCGTGTAAGTGGCCGTTAATACCGAAACAAGCATTACAATAACCGGATCGCCCAGAAACTGAATGGCCTGCTGTGCAACGCCCGACGGAGTAATAACAAAAGGTATAATAGTAGTAACAGCCAGCAGTATAACCGGCAGCAGGGACGTTAAAAAACTATTGACGGCGTGCGGCAACCGGTTTTCGGGAATGAGTTTGGGCTGAAAGGTTTGTAAGGGAACGCTGCGTATGTTCTTTACAGTTTTAGCGAATAGTGGTCCGGCTATTATTATAGCGGGAATGGCCACCGCCATGCCATATAATAAGGTTAGTCCCATACTGGCATTCAGTTGTGTTACCAAAGCCGTAGGTGAGGGATGGGGTGGTAAAAATCCATGTGTTACCGACAAGGCAGCCAGCATAGGCAACCCGGTATATACAGCCGGTAATTTATACGTGTATACTACCGAAAAGATCAGTGGGATCAGCAATACAAACCCTACGTTATAGAACAAGGGAATACCTACCATAAAACCGGTTATCATTAAAGCCCATTGGAAGTTCTTTTCGCCAAAGATGCGCATGAGCACCTGCGTAATTTTTTGTGCAGCGCCGGTCTCTGCCACCAGTTTACCCAGCATGGCGCCCAATCCGATAATAATAACCAGCGAGCCTAAGGTGTCGCCTATGCCTTTTTGAACCGAAGCAGAGATCTTATTTAACGGTATGCCCAACATCCAGGCGGCTATAATAGACACGATCAAAAAAGCCAGAAAGGGATTGAACTTCGCCCATGTTATAAGCAGTATCAGGGCTATGATACAGAGAAGAACGATAAGTAATGTCATGGCAAGATTTAAATATTGAATATTAAATGTTCAATATCGACCGCTGAAGTATAATGCATTTCCCCCTTCAATATTCGATATTTTACATTGGACATGCAATATTGCTAATGTAAGATTCTTTTTCGGTTCTTTCTCTTACCTTGGCGTTATGGATAGCATTACTCATATCGTATTGGGCGCTTGTATCGGCGAAGTATTCATTGGAAAGAAGGCAGGAAAGCGGGCCTTATTGCTGGGCGCTGTTGCCAATAGTTTACCTGATATTGATTTTGTGGCTTCCTTTCTTTTACCACCCACCAAAGATCTGCTGGCGCATCGCGGGTTTACACATTCGATTTTATTTGTATTGCTGATGACACCGCTGCTGGCATGGCTGGCCGACCGCTGGCGACGGCCGCATAATATTGCTTTTAAAACATGGCTATGGTTTTTTGCTACCGAATTGTTCTGTCACCTGTTTATTGATTCCTTTAATGCATATGGCACCGGACTACTGATACCTTTTTCGCATCGCCGGTTTTCGCTGCATGCCATGTTTGTAGCCGATCCGCTGTTTTCTATTGTGCCTTTTGTTATTGCTATTGCATTGCTGTTTATAAAAAGAGATTATATCAGAAAGCGATGGGCTGCTATTGCCATAGGCTGGTGTGCTCTTTATTTAGTGTTTGATGTCGTAAACAAGGTGATTGTTGAAAGCGCCGTTAGTGCGATTGCCAAAGAACAACACATTACCTACAGAAGGCATTTTACCACACCAACGCCGCTGAATAATCTGCTGTGGTATATCGTGCTGGAAGACGACAAGGGATATCATATCGGGTACCGGTCGGTGTTTGATACGCAGCACACGATTGATTTTACTTATTTTCCACGAAACGATTCTTTATTAATACCGGTAAAAGACCTGGATGAGCTGAAAGACCTCTTCCGTTTTTCGCAGGGATATTATACGGTGGAAAAAGCAGACCATACCCTTATGTTCAACGATCTGCGGTTTGAACAGATCGTTGGCTGGTATAATCCCCGCGCCGGTTTTGTATTTCACTATTATTTGCAAAAGCCCTACAGCAACAATATGGTGGTGCAACGCGGCCGTTTTGCCAAATGGGACAAAGCAGCGCTGGAAAGTATGTGGCATAGAATTAAAGGGCAGTAGGCATTAAGCAAATTTTACCGCAGAGGCGCGGAGACGCAGAGGACTTCATAAAGTATTGCTCTGCGCCTCTGCGTCTCTGCGGTTATCATCTACTCACTTTTGTTTGAAATAGAACGTAAACAAATAAAAGATGATGCGCACCATCCAGTATGAACAATACTGAAGAAAGCGCTGAAACAGGTTATACTTTTTTATAAACGCTTCTTCTGTAACAGAAATACAATCTCTGGCAATGATGGCGTCGAGTTGTTGCTGCACACCCATAGCAAATGCTGTATCATGTACATCGATATTCAGTTCAACGCTGGCATAGGCGCTTATATCGTTTACATTATAAGAACCGATCGTTACCCATTTATTATCACTGGTAGCCAGTTTGCCATGCAGTACGGCCGGTGTATATTCATACAGCTTTATATTTCTTTTAAACAGCCAGCGGTACATGTGTCGTTCGGCATGTTTGGCCAGTGGTACGTCAGACTTCCCCGCAACAATAACACGAATGTCAATATTCCGGCGGGCCGCTTTCGACAAATGATGTCTGATAATACGGCCGGGTAAAAAATAGCTCGACATAATGGTCACGTGCGATGTGGATCTTTTTAGCATATCGATATAACTGCGCGAGATCTGGTTCTTGCGTTTTACCCAGTCGTTCCGGCGAATGCGGACCGTGCTTTGTCCCGGTGGTGCAGTCAATGAAGGGATTTCATGCAGCAGGTTTCTTCGCAGGCTTTTTTGGCCCGGTCGTGCCCATACATCAACACATACTTTAAACAGTTCTGCTGCTACAGCGCCTTCGAGGTAAATGGCCCAGTCTAACCAGGGGGCTTCTTCCTCTATATCATTATACCGGTTGCTGATATTGATGCCGCCTACGAGGCCGTACTGTCCGTCAACAGATAGTATTTTGTGGTGCATGCGGCGGCCGAAATAAAAATGCTCGCTTTTTAACAGCGGTTCAAAGAAGCGGAAATTGACGCCTGCCGATTGAAGGTGTTTTATAAATTCGGCGGAGAGATTTTTCGAAGCATATCCATCTGTAAGCAAATAAACATGTACGCCGCGTTTGGCTGCTTCCATCAGTACAGAAGCTACCTGTTCGCCGGTTTCATCGTCATCAAAAATATATACCTGCAGATGAACAGAGTGTCTGGCGCGGCCGATCAGTTCAGCCAGCGTAGTAAAGTATTCAGCTCCTCCATGAATCAGTTTAACCTTATTACTGGGAATGTATTCGGTCGATGGTTTAATCCTGGCTCGGCTTCGCGTCATAAGAATGCCAAGCTACAAAATATTACATTGCAGTGTTAAATCACTCATAAATCAACGCCGTTCGTAAGGCAGTTGCCAACTGGAAAACACAACACTAGTTTTTGTTCCCAAACACCTTAATCACGCGGCCTGTAATTTTAAATTGTACGCCGCCGGTAAATTCAAGCATCTGCAATACTTTGGTAATGTCTGATTCCCGTTCAATTTCGCCGCTAAAATGTAAGGAGGGCACCGGTTGCTGATATTCCACATCCATATCGTACCAGCGGGCCAGTTCATTCATCACCATCTGCAGCGATGTGTTGTGAAAAACAAATTCGCCGTTCTTCCATGCGGTGGCCTGATTGATATCGGCATCTTCAACGGAAAATGTAGTATCGTGTGTAACCAGCTTTTTGCCAGGTTGTAAAAGATGATCCTGATTATGGCGGCTTACTTTTACCAGTCCTTCAACCACTGTTGTTTGTGTGCTGTTATCTTCTTTATAGGCCGCAATATTAAATGAAGTACCTACTGCCTGTACTTCCATATTGTCAACGCCCACAATAAATGGTTTTTTCTTACCAGTGGTTGGCGATCTGGATGCGGCTACTTCAAAATAGGCTTCGCCGGTAAGTTGAACCCTGCGTTCTTCTTTATTAAAGTGAATGGGGAAGGTGAGGGTAGAAGCTGAGTTCAGCCATATGCGCGTTCCATCATCAAGTACCACCTGGTATTCGCCGCCGCGCGGTGTATGAAGCGTGTTCCAGGATGTTGTATTGGATGTTTGATCGGAAGATAACTGATATTGCAGCTGGCCATTCTTTGTCTTATGTACTGTAACATTCCCCTGTTGTGCAATGTCGCCGTTATTCATTTCATTCAGCACTACGTTAGATCCGTCGGTAAGGGTAAGAATAGCCTTTTTACTATCAGGCTGTGAGCCGGGCGCTTTTTTGGGCGCTATAACCACAGCTACAGCAGGAGCAGATTGACTGGTTTTATTATTCAGATTGAAATAGACGATACCTCCCGCAACAAGCAGCACGATGGCCGCTACCATATACCACCATAGTTTGTGTGTTCGCTTATAAGGTGTTTCGGTAAACAGCTTCTGATATAACTTTTCATAAGCGTTTTCGGTTTTAATAGCGTGCAGTTCGTCAAGGGCTTCACCTAGTTTATCATCATCCATCAACTCTTCATATAATAAAAAGTTCTCCCCGTCTTCCTGAAGCCAGGCGTTTAATTCATGCCGCTCATTGCTTGTCAGACTGTCCTGCATATTCCTGACAATCAGTGAGGCTATGCGCGATGCTTTCCCAACTTGTTGCTCATTCATGCAAATAAATTTTAATAATTAGCGATAGCTAAATTTTTGCCTGATCAGTTTCTCATGTCATGTAGCTGTTGTTACAAACCTTTCGCAACGATGGAAAAATATTCCGCGGCCCCATTAATGTAAAAACAACAATTTTCGCAGTTAGTACTAAAGCGGGTACAGAAATTATTAATAAATTAATGGTTGCGCCAAATATTTTTTAATAAAGTACCTCAAAGGCTAAAGATTTAGCAAAGTATACTCTTAATACACAAGACTGAACGCTTAACGCTGAAAGCTCAAGGCAAACCAGGTGGTGTATTTCGTATTATGCGTTGCGCGTTGAGCATTCAGCTTTAAGCATTGCTCGCGTAGGTTACTGGTGCTTTTGGGGGTAGCAATAAAATTACACGTAAGCGGGACCCGGATCGGTGTGCACATGGTTTCGGAAATAAGCATTCACTGTTTTGATGACCGCCCCGTATATAATAAAACAATTTAAGTTTACGATTGGCCTAAACAAAAATGCAAAAAGCTAAAAGGTTATGATTGTAATCAAGCAAAGGGCAGAAAAGATGATAAAAAAACGCTGAATGCGTAATGCTGAACGCTTAATGCAGAAGACTTAAAATTTAAAACAAGGGCCTCAACGCAAAACATCTTACTGTATCTGGCATTTTGCGTTAAGCGTTACGCATTAAGCCTGGTGCGTTAAGCATTGTGCATGTAGCTTCAAAGTTATAAAAAAGCGAAGCCGGGTAAGACTACCCGGCCGTGGGGGATTCCTGCGCCTCTTCTGTACCAGGAAGAGGGATAATTGATGCACATGAGGAATGCGAATGAGAAAAAAACTACCTGATATATTTTATTATAGTCAGTTGTAATAAAGGTTACTGCGTTAGACTTTTTTTAATACCCGTATTACAGGGCACAAAAGCCTAACCTGTCATTTAAAATTGCTACTAAGTAAAACCTGGAAATGATACTACTAATGAGAGATCCCGGATGTGGTTCAATGTGTTGCCTTAGCAGGCATGAATTACATGGAACGAACTTTATAGAGAAATAATTTTTTTAAAAGAAAGGGAGAGTAGAAACACTCCCTTGTAGTGACCCAACCAAACAGTCACATGAGATTCCCGCTCGACACGCCGTCTTTTCGTCTGGCTGAAAGAACGAAAAGGACAGATCAATACATCGGGCGGACAAATAAGGCCTCCTACGGGCGCTCACAATTCATTTATTGTTCAAGGTTACTATTAAGATCAACTATGCTTGTCCGATATTCCGGAACTGGTCTTAATGTTAACCTTACACAAGTCAATTTCTTTTCAAATTGAAAGGCAATTATGTATTCATGGCTATACATCTATATATTTTGCCCCGATACTAACAATTTGAAAGAATCACCAACCCCTCACGGCCGAATAATGATCAGTTTAGTATTAAAACAACTTTCCGGGTAAGTATTACTAGTCTAAACCAAAAAAAATTAAATAAAAATGATCAAAAGGAATTTTTCGGGCGTAATTGAGGATTTTTACGCCCCGGATATAGGTATTTAGTCAAGCGTAGTAGCTCTGAATAATGTGTACAAAAGGAGTAAACCCATCAGGTCGCGGTCGCGTAATTTGATTTTTAATAACTGAATGGCCCTCGCTTTTTGGTTCTTAACGGTATGAACCGATATATGTAACATATCTGCGATCTCCTGGTTCTTTAATCCTTCGAGATAGCCCAGCTTTAATACTTTACCACATTGCTCGGGCAGCCTTTCAATTTCCTGTAAAATTTCCTTTAATACTTCTGCCCTGATCATGGAGTTCAGTACAAATTCTTCCTTTTCGCTTTGCAGATAGGCCAGTTGCTGTTTTGAAAGGGAGTCGCGTTTGGCCTGTTTTAAATAGTTCAGGCTGGCGTTGCGTACCGTTATATAAAGAAAAGCCTTTATGTTCTGAACGGTTTCGAAATCGTTTTTCTTATTCCATAGCTTTATAAAAGATTCTCCAACAATGTCTTCTGCAGCTGCCCTGTCTTTCAACAGGCGGTCGGCAAAAAGAGTTAAAGGGGAATAGAATTGCTGTACAAGGGAATGGAGTGCATCGGCAGCGCCCTTTTGAAAGGAATCCATAATGTCGTCACTCAACTGAATTGAACGCATCAGAATGATAGTTTTGGCTAACCTTAGTAGTCAGGCAGTTTAGTTTACAATGAGTTATAAGAAAATTCAAACATTCGGGTATGGTATCCTGGTTCTCCTTTTCAAATTATAAGGTAATAACTCCGCTGGGATAATGGTTATTGTTGTACGTATAAGATAAGGTAATCCCGCATATAACAGGTGCCGCAAACTTTGATCCGTATCGCTGTGTAAGACAATCTTTAGAGTAGATCGAAGGTAACACAAGAACCGCAATTATAGAGCCATAAAATGAAGCTAAGAGGATATAAGAGTAAAAGGGAAAAAGAGAAGTTTAAATATTTCAAATTCCTCGTTTTCTCTTTTGCCCTTTAAGCTCTTGGCTTATGGCCCCACAAGATTACACGTAAAAAATAAATTGACAAAATCGAGGTAAAAGATTCGGGTTACAGGTTGCAGTTTACAAGGTTCAGGTCCCTGTAACCTGCAACCTTGTAATGTGTGCCTTACAAAGAAGCCCGCATGGTTAAGGAAAACGGTATTTCAATATGCTCGGTAGATTGTTCAAGAATAAGCTGTGCGGTTTTTTCGCCCATCATTTCAAAATCGGTAGATATAGTGGTAATACCATTCAGGATAATTTTCTTCAGGGGCGTTTCATTATATGATATCACACCAACATGCTTGCCCACCTTTAGTTTTGTCGCCAGTATTTTTTCAATCAGAATAACCAGGTCGTTTTCCATGAGATTGATAAAAACTTCTCCTTCCTTGATAGGTTCATTGGCAATATCGTGTACTACTTTATAGTTGAAGGCATATTGCTGGCAAAAGCGGTAGAATCCTTTTAGTATTTCAACGGGGTGATATGTATATTCAGGAAAAATGATCTTGATCGTGTGGTATTTACTTAATTGCTCCAGCGATTGCTCCAGCGCCTCGTAAATATCTTTTTCGAAGTTTTCGTATACGGCGCCATATCTGCCATCTACACCCGGCACCAGTTTGTCCATCAGGATCAGTTTTTCTTTCGGCAGCGTATTAATGATCTCATAGGCGTTTTCACCACCATCCAGAAAATGCGGAATGATCACATAATGGGTATAATCGTTTTTCTTATTATGAATAAGCCGCTTGAAAAAAGCGAAATCATTATTATAAATATAGAAGTCGATAGAAGCCATTTCGCCCAGCGCACCGACAAATGCGTCGTATATAATTTTCTTGTGCGGACTTAGTTTATTGAACAGCAGAAATATTTTCAGGTGCTGACCTACTTCAGTATTCTTTACAAAATATCCTTTGCCGGGTACTGAACCCAGTATACCGATCTTCTTTAAATGTTTATATCCTTTTTCTGCCGTATCACGTGAAATTTCAAACTCAAAACTTAACTCATTGATCGACGGCAGCAGTTCATCTTTTTGTATCTTTCCTTCTCCGATAGCTTTAATGATAGAATTGGCCAGCTGCAGATATTTAGGAGTAGCTGAATAGTAGTCGATGAACAGATGCTGAAATATGGTGTCTTTTTTCATTATAACCTCGCCTGAACCTGAATATTGAATATTCAATATTGAATGTTCAATATTCAAATCCCCGTCAAACTTAAAAAAAAATGCTAAACCGTTAAGCATATATAATCAAACCGCAGGAAAAAAAGACCATGATGGTGCATGATGGGGTAATAAGCGCTAACTTATACTTTCACTTTTTTATCCGGCGTCTCTGCTGGCCATATTGAAAAACAGCTTGCAATGAATGTTATTTTCGGCGTTATATTTCACTTTTTAGGAGGTTTTGCATCCGGAAGTTTTTATATACCATTTAAAAAAGTAAAGGGTTGGGCCTGGGAAAGTTACTGGATCATCGGTGGCTTGTTTTCCTGGCTCATTGTTCCACCACTGGCAGCCTGGCTTACCATTCCGAATTTTTCGGCAATAATCAGTCATGCCGGCGGAGCTGTAATAGGCTATACATTTCTGTTCGGTATTCTGTGGGGGATCGGCGGTTTAACCTACGGCCTTGGAGTTCGCTACCTGGGCGTTTCGCTCGGCAGCAGTATAATTTTAGGACTTTGTATGGTGTTCGGGGCTTTAATTCCGTCTATATATTACGACTTCTTCCCCGCAGCCGGTAAAGACACCTTTAGTGTAATGACATCCCATTCATGGGGGCAAACGGTTTTACTGGGTCTCGCCTTATGTGTTGTGGGCATCATTATCTGCGGAAAGGCAGGCACCCGTAAAGAAAAGGAATTGTCGAAAATGGGCATGCTGAAAAAAGAAGGCAGCGACCCACATGGCGTAGCCGTGAAAACTGAATACAAGTTCGGACTCGGTTTGCTGGTATCTATTATATCGGGCGTATTAAGCGCCTGTTTCAATTTTGGTCTTGAAGCAGGTAAGCCAATGGCAGAAATAGCCAATCAGTTATGGCAGGCCGGCCATCCCAATCAGGGGTCGTTCCTGTATCAGAATAATGTTACTTATGTAGTGGTTTTATGGGGTGGATTAACCACCAACTTTATCTGGTGTATGGTGCTGAACGCCCGCAATAAAACGTTTGGCGATTATACCAATTCCAAAACACCGCTGCTGGCCAATTACATATTCGCCGGACTGGCCGGTACAACATGGTTCCTGCAGTTCTTCTTTTATGGTATGGGCGAAAGCCAGCTGGGCAACGGCCCCAGCAGCTGGATCCTTCACATGGCGTTTATCATTTTAACAGCCAATATGTGGGGACTGGTATTAAAAGAGTGGGCAGGCGTAACGAAGAAAACTAAAACAACGGTTATATTAGGCATTATTACCATCATTCTTTCTGTATTACTGGTAGGATATGGTAATTCGCTGAAAGTCTGAACCAGGATTTTATACGATTAATGGATTAACAGGATTAGGTTCAGGCTATCTGGCAGGCAGTAAAAAATTATCTGAGCACGGGAATATGCATATTGAATCAGACAAATCTGTTCAATCGCATAAAATCCTGGTTCAGACATTAAAAGATTAATAAAAAGGGATATTATGTCAGTGACAACAGCAACAAAATTTAAGCATGTAAGCTATTTGTGGGATGATGCCAAAGCAGCTTCCATGAAGGGAGACGAAGTAGCTCTGTTAATTTACCGTAGTAATTTACTGGGCGCCGATCTGCGGCTCACCAACTATGGCGGAGGTAATACTTCCTGCAAGGCTATTGCGAAAGACCCGTTAACGGGTAAGGAAACTGAAGTGATGTGGGTAAAAGGGTCGGGCGGCGACCTCGGCACGCTGAAGAAAAGCGGCCTCGCTGCTTTATATGTTGACCGCTTACGCAGTTTAAAAAATGTTTATCGTGGTATTGAGCACGAAGATGAAATGGTAGAATTATTCAACCATTGCATTTTTGATCTTGCATCAAAAGCCCCCTCTATAGATACACCGCTGCATGGGTTTCTTCCCTTTAAACACATCGATCACCTGCATCCCGATGCGGCTATTGCTATTGCTGCTGCCAAAGACGGCAAACGCATAACGCAGGAATTATTCAATGGCACTATAGGATGGGTTGAATGGCAACGTCCCGGTTTTGACCTTGGTTTAAAACTGGCTAAGTGTCTTGAAGAAAATCCCGGTATACGTGGTATCATGCTCGGTTCGCACGGTTTATTTACCTGGGGCGATACCGCTTACGAAAGTTATATCAACACGCTGGAAGTTATTGAGCGTTGCGCCCAGTACATTGAAGAAAATGTAAAGAAACAGAAAGCTGTTTTCGGCGGTGCAAAGATCAGTTCTTTACCAAAAGAACAACGCCTGAAACAGGCTGCTGCTTTAGCGCCTGTATTACGCGGCTTCTGCTCCAGCTACAATAAAATGGTGGGTCATTTTACAGATGATGAAAAAGTGCTGGATTATATCAACTCAAACGATCTGGAAAGATTAGCCCCCATGGGCACCAGCTGCCCCGATCACTTTTTACGTACCAAGATCAGTCCGCTGGTGTTGAACCTTACACCCGGCGATGATCTCACCGACGTAGCCAAAGTAAAAGAAAAACTCACTCCCCAGTTCGAAGCGTACAGGGCCATGTATGCAGATTACTACAACACCTGCAAACATCCTAACAGTCCTGCCATGCGCGATCCCAACCCCGTTGTGATCCTTTATCCCGGTGTTGGTATGTTCACTTTTTCGAAAGACAAACAAACAGCCCGTGTTGCCGCAGAATTTTACATTAATGCCATTAATGTAATGCGCGGTGCCGAGGCCATTTCTGAATACACATCATTACCGCGTCAGGAAGCATTCAATATTGAATACTGGTTACTGGAAGAAGCCAAACTGCAACGTATGCCCAGGCCTAAAGCTTTATCGGGCCGTATTGCACTGGTAACCGGCAGCGCCGGCGGAATAGGGAAAGCTATAGCCAAAAAATTTGCCGACGAGGGCGCCTGTGTGATCATAAATGATAATGACGCACAGCGGCTGGAAGGCGCCAAAGAGTTCTTTAGTAAAGGCTACGGCAAAGATGTATTTGCTGCCGTAGTACTCGATGTAACCAGCGCAGCTGATATTAAAAACGCCTGCGATACAGCCGCCCTGTCATTTGGCGGTTTGGATATCGTGGTGAACTGCGCCGGTTTATCTATTTCAAAACCCATCGAAGAACATACCGAAAAAGACTGGGACCTGTTATACGATGTACTGGTAAAAGGCCAGTTCTTTGTTACGCAGGCTGCGGTAGAAGTAATGCGTAAACAGGCGATAGGAGGGGATGTTATCAATATCGTAAGTAAAAACGCATTGATGAGCGGCCCCAACAACGCAGGATATGGTTCAGCCAAAGCTGCCCAGTTACACCTGAGCCGCCTGAATGCCGCTGAATTAGGAAAAGACCACATCCGCGTGAACGTAGTAAATCCCGATGCTGTTATTTCTGACAGTAAAATATGGGAAGGCGCATGGGCCGAAGGAAGAGCTAAAGCCTATGGTATTAAGGTAGAAGAATTACCCGGCTACTACGCCAAACGCACTTTACTAAACGAGATCATTTTGCCCGAAGACATAGCCAATGCCTGCTTTGCCGTTACCGGAGGTTTGCTCAACAAATCAACCGGTAATGTGATCAATGTAGATGGTGGCGTTGCCACGGCTTTTGTTCGGTAGAACTGAAGTCGGAAGTCGGAGGTCTGAAGTCGGAATTTCCGACCTCTGATTTCCGACTTCTTAATTCAATATTCTACATTTAACATTCGATATTCAATATTGCCATGAGAGTCGCTTTCAAAATGCAGTTATTCAAAGGACAGGAAGCTGAATACAAAAAACGGCACGATGCATTATGGCCCGAACTGGAGCAAATGCTGAAAGCAACCGGTATCAGTGAATATTCCATCTTTCTTGATGAAACCACCAACAGCCTGTTCGGAGTTCTGAAGATCGACGATCCCGCCGCGCTGGACACATTGCCGGCTCACCCGGTAATGCAGAAATGGTGGGCTTATATGAAAGATATCATGGAAAGCAATGCCGATAATTCACCGGTAAGCATTCCGTTAAAGGAAGTATTTTATTTATCATAGGTTTGAAGTCGGAAGTCCGAAGTCCGAAGTCTGAAACCCAGGATCTGTATTTTCCGACCTCTGACCTCCGATTTCAGACTTCAGATCTCCAACTTCAAAAAACAAAAACGATTGCGTATGCTGATCGATAAGTATAAAATAGACGAATACAATAACAGTCTGCTCAAAGAACATAAACGCCGTTTTGATTTTGTGGCAGAAGGTATTTCAGGTTTGGATGGCATCTTAAAGAAGCTCGAAGCATTTCAGATAGCCATACCCAGCTGGGCATTGGGAACAGGTGGTACCCGCTTTGGCCGTTTTTCTGGCGGCGGCGAACCCCGCACCCTCGAAGAAAAAATTGAAGATGTTGGTCTGCTGCATAAACTCAACCAGAGCAGCGGCGCCATTTCATTACATATTCCCTGGGATATTCCTCAAAATGCACAGGCTATTAAAGCGCTGGCCGCACAACACGGACTACGTTTCGATGCGGTAAACTCCAACACCTTCCAGGACCAGCCCGATCAGAAACACAGCTACAAATTCGGCTCGCTGCAGCATGTTGACAAAGCAACACGCAAACAGGCCATCGATCATAATATCGACGTAATAAAACATGGCGTTGAACTGGGATCAGATTCCATTACCGTTTGGTTATCGGATGGTTCCTGCTTTCCCGGCCAGTTGAATTTCCGTAAAGCTTTCCAGCGCACGCTCGACAGCTTGCGTGAAATTTATGCAGCCCTGCCCGATAACTGGAAAATGTTTGTGGAATACAAAGCCTTTGAACCTAACTTCTACTCCATGACAGTAGGGGATTGGGGACAATCGTTATTGTACGCCACCAAGCTGGGCCCTAAAGCCTATACACTCGTTGACCTGGGCCATCATTTGCCCAATGCCAACATTGAACAGATCGTTTCATTGTTATTAGGCGAAGGCAAACTGGGCGGTTTCCACTTCAACGATTCAAAATACGGTGATGATGATCTTACTGTAGGCAGCATCAATCCTTATCAGCTGTTCCTGATCTTTAATGAACTGGTAGAAGGCATGGATGCCCGCGGCATGCAGCATGCTACCGATCTGGGATGGATGATCGATGCTTCGCACAATGTAAAAGATCCGCTTGAGGATCTGTTACAGTCTGTAGAAGCCATCAAGATCGCCTATGCACAGGCTTTGCTCGTAGATACCAAAGCTCTGGCTGCGGCACAGGAAGCCAATGATGTGGCAAAGGCGCAGGAAATTTTACAGCAGGCCTATCGTACCGATGTGCGCCCGCTGGTAGCCGAAGCCCGTTTACGCGCCGGCGCTGCGTTAGAGCCATTACAATTCTTCCGCCAACAGAAAGTAAGAGAAAATTTAATAAAAGAAAGAGGACAGAAAACGGTCGCTACTGGTCTGTAACTCGGCAATCGGCAAGCGGCAATCGGCAAGCGGCAGTCGGCAATAGCTGATGAATTTTATAATCACTAACTAAATCGCAATAGCTATTGCCGATTGACGATTGCCGATTCACGATTCACGATTCACGATTGCCGATTCACGATTCACGATTGCCGATTCACGATTCACGATTCACGATTCACGAAATGAACACTACCTCCGTCATAGCGATATTTGATATTGGAAAAACCAATAAGAAATTGTTCCTGTTTGATGAACAGTATAACATCGTGCTCGAAAAATCGGAACAGTTTGAAGAGATCACCGATGAAGATGGAGACGCCTGTGAAAACATTACAGCGCTTACCAATTGGGTAAATGAATGTCTGCTGCAGATCTTCCTCGATAAGAAGCTGCGTGTGCGTGCGCTTAATTTTTCTACCTATGGCGCCAGTTTTGTTCATGTCGATTATGAGGGAACGCCGGTAGCGCCCCTGTATAATTATTTAAAACCCTTTCCTGCCGACCTGCAGGAACAGTTCTACAAAAAATACGGAGGCGAAATTGCCTTCTCTATTCACACTGCTTCGCCCGTACTGGGCAACCTGAATTCAGGTTTGCAGT
>Ga0207667_10004726_pt1 | contig 16673 bp, 15 predicted proteins | sample KBSCornC52_FD_184301 | JGI IMG/M metagenome (GOLD analysis project Ga0207667, IMG submission 184301) | Corn rhizosphere microbial communities from Kellogg Biological Station, Michigan, USA - KBS Corn C5-2 (SPAdes) (version 2) | ecosystem: Host-associated > Plants > Roots > Rhizosphere > Soil ... | reverse complement strand
AAATACTTTGCTTACTGGCAGGGTATAATCCAGCTGGAACGTATATTCATTATTGGTGCTGTTGATATCGTTTTCCAGGCTATTAAATGCAGCACTATAAATATTAGTATAATTATTTACCCCGGAGCCGCGGCTCCATTGGGTCGAAAAGTCAAGCTCATGACCATTCTCGTTAAACTTGTGGGTATAGTCCATATTCCAGTCGAAGTTGCTGAATGCATTTTTACCGGCCGAAGTAAAAGTATATGGTACAGCAGCAATAGTATTCGACGCACCATCGGTCGTGAACTGGAAATGCATCAACCGAAAGGTAGTATTGATGCTGTTAAAAGCATTAAAATCATACCCCGCACTTACCGAGCTGAATATAGCATGACGCGATACGCGACTGGTTCCTTTGGTTGATGTAGAGGAATTGATGGAGTCGTTATGTATTTGCTGGTCAAAATTTGATATGCTCGTTTGTGGCCAGCTGGCGAATCCACCCAAATTTGCCGAAGCATGGAAACGGCCTGTGTTGTAGTTCAGGTTCATGTTGCCGTTGTTCTGTCGCGTACCTACACCGCCGTTGATCGATCCGCTAAAACCGGAAACATTTTTTTGCTTGGTAATGATATTGATGATACCTGCCGAACCTTCTGCATCATATTTGGCAGATGGTGAAGTGATCACTTCGATATTTTTAATTTGGTCGGCGGGGATGGAGCGAAGTACATCAGAAAGGTTAGCAGCTGAAGCACCGGTAGTTTTACCGTTGATCAATATCTTTACATTCTGATCGCCGCGAACGGAAACGTTACCGTTCATGTCAACTGAAACCATCGGCACTTTGCCCAAAACATCCGTAGCCGTACCACCCGAAGCGGTAATATCTTTCTCTACATTGTAAACTATTTTATCGATCTTGTTTTCAATCAAAGCGGCCTGGCCAACCACAGAAACCTCCTTCAATGCGCGTTGGCTTGGCGCAAGGGTAATCGCTCCAAGATTTTTGTCAGGTTTTGACGGAGTAGTAATTATTGAATTGAAAGTCTTAGAAGGATATCCCAGGAAGCTGACGGTTATTTTATAATTTCCTGAACGGATATTTTCCAGTTTAAAATTCCCTTTTTCGTCACTTACAACGCCATTTATCGGTGATGTTCCGTCTGCAGTGAATAAAGCAATGGTTGCATAATCTATAGGCTTTTTTGTGACTGAGTCAATTACGCTACCCGAGATATGGCCGGTTATTCCGGGCGCACCACCCGGAGGCGGTCCCTGGAAATTCTGCGCGTTGGCGCTGATCGTTAAAATTAATATTGAAAAAAGAGTAATGATATACTTCATAATATCTGCTGCTTATTTTGCGCAAAACAAAGTATTATTTCCTTTTTGAAATTGGATAATAGACGTAGCTATAGAAAAAGTCGACGAGGGTAGGGATTTGACCGATTAAAATTCCGGTAATCAAACATTAGGAGGGGCCTTTTATATCAAATGGCTCAAAAGAATAAATAGCGATCTAGTTCTGCAGCGGTAGTGTAAACCAAAATGTACTGCCCTGACCGAATTCACTTTCGACGCCGATTTCGCCGTTGTGCCCGGCAATGATTTCGGAACTAAGATATAAGCCGATGCCAAAACCGGAAATATGTTGGGTATTGTTTGATTCAACCCGGTAATAGCGGCCAAATATTTTATCCATATCAGTGGGTTTAATGCCCATTCCCTCATCCCGAACGCTAACTTTTCCAGTATTGCCGATGATCTCGCAGGTAACATAAATATTGCTGCCTTTTGGCGAATATTTAACGGCATTATTCAGGAGGTTTGAAATGACCGAACCAATCTTATCACGGTCAGCTACAACATGTACATCGTCACAAATGTTGCTGTGAATGATATGCGTGGTGACAACCAATTCACTTTCTTTGACAGCTTCTCTTATCAGGTCGTCCAAATCAAATGATTTCTTTTGGATCAGCATCTTACCTGATTCTAAACGGGAAACGTTTAAAAATCCGTTGATCATGTTGCTCATTCGCTTAACCTGGACGGTGGCTTTTTCCATTGCGCTGCTTAGAAAGGTATCGGAGCTGTTTCTTAGCTTCACATTAACAAATTGGACGATTGCCGTTAAAGAAGTTAACGGTGTCTTTAATTCATGGCTCACCATGCCTATGAAGTCGTTCTTGCGTTGCTCGTTCAGCTTTTGTTCCGTGATATCGCGGGCAATTTTTGAAACGCCAATCACCTGTCCTTCCTTATTGCGAATTGGTGAGATCGTCAGCGAAACATCCAAAAGCCGGCCATCCCTGGTGCGGCGGGTGGTCTCATAATGATCGATCTTTTCGCCATTACTAAGCCTGGATAAAATTATAGGTTCTTCGTACTGAAGGTTATCGGGGATAAGTTTCAGGATAGACTGACCTACAATTTCTGCTTCAGTATAACCGAAAATCTGTTGGGCGCCACGGTTCCAACTGGTTACAATACCTGACAAGTTTTTACCTATGATGGCATCATCCGAAGATTCTACGATGGCAGCGAGTTTGGCGCTGCGCTCCTCCAATATCTGAAGCTCCTTAATCGTATCCTGCAACTTTTCCTGAATTTCCGCCAACTCCTCATTAGCCGACACAAGTTCCTCGTTTAGGTCCTGTTCAATTGCTAAAATCTCCTTACTGACAAAATCTTTCTTTAGCCTGTCTGATTCCAATAGCTCGTCGATAATCATGCACGAACCGATATAACCGGCAAACGTCCCGTCTGTGCTGTATCTGGGCACACCATTATCCAGCAGCCATTGGTATACGCCGTCATATCTCCTCAGCCGGTATTCCATTTTAAACTCTTGCCGTGCATCAAATGATGTGATGTAGATGTCCAGGCAACGTTTTAAGTCATCGGGGTGAACTCCTTCCGCCCAACCATTTCCACATTCCTGTTCCATGGTGCGGCCGGTAAATTTTAGCCACCCGGCATTAAAAAAATAGCATAATTTGTCAGTGCCCGCTATCCAGATCAGCACCGGAGCATTGTCTGCCATGATAGCAAACTGTTCTTCTACCGGTATAATCGGTTGCTTTGAGGTCAAAATCTCAGGGAGTTAATGGAAAATGAAAGTACACATTTATATCACGAGTTATACCCGCCTTTATAATTTTATTAAAAGGGGCGTTATTGAACCAATTCAAATTTTGCAACCAGCTTCAGCAGTTCTTCAAGGTCATACAAAACAATCTTCTTTCCGGGACCGAAGATACATCAGCTGTGTAGTGAATTAAGTAACGGATAAACAGCTGCCGCAAGTTATTGTTTTTTACGCTGTTCGCAGACTCTGTCTGCGAACTTAAAAATAAAAAGTCTTTAGACTTACGATTAAAGACTTTTGACTATGCTGAGGTATGTGAATCAATGTGCCCTGCTTTGCTCGCTATCCGCACCACCGGTCTCACGTTTTTGAGGTGTATTGGTTGATTTACCGAAGCTATAAGTAAATGCCAATGTCGCTACACGAGTGTCCAAAAAATTGTGGAAGGTTGCCGTAGCGTCCTGGATATTGGTAATGGTACCGCTTGGTTTAAACGAGTGCAGGATGTCGCGTACATTTAATTTGATGGAGCCTTTATTGTTCAATATCTTTTTCTGAATAGCAGCGTTAAGCATTCCTTTTGGCAGGATAACAAACTGGCCATAAGCCCCGCCGTTATCATAAAAACCGCTTATTTCGCCACTCCATCCGTGCGGGAAAGTAAACTGGTTACTGCCATTGGCAGCAAATGTATATTTTGATTGGTTAAGATATCCCGTATAAAATGCGCCCTGGTAAATATTACGATATACCTCGCCGTATAAGTTAACCGACCACCATTTGGCTGGCTGAAAGTTACTGCTGACAGAAAGGTCCAGCTGTTTCAGTTGCCCAATATTGCCTTGTGTGCTGATGAAAATGCTGCTGTCCCGGTGAATAGTTTCACCCTGGACATTGCTTGTGTAGTTATAAGTAAACGCAACGGTAAACAGACTCCTATAGCTGTAGGCAATTTTGTAGTTATCTGTAAACTGCGATTTAAGGTAAGGGTTGCCGGCGAAATAGGTAAATCTGTCTATGAAAAATATAAAAGGATTCAGACTTCCATAATTTGGCCTTCCGATGCGGCGACCGTAAGAGAGCACCAGCACATTATGGCCCGCGGTGTCAATGTTATAGGAAAAATAGGCGGTTGGGAACAGGTTGATGTAATGATTTGAAAAGGATGAATCGGCTCTTTGGGCATTCCCCAATTGATGACCATCGCCATTGGTGTTTTCTGCACGCAATCCGGTTTGTATAGAAAATCGTCCAAAGTTTTTGTTAAAATTCACATAAGCGGCATTGATATTTTCCTTGTATAAAAACCGATTGGTTTGATTATAATCAACGCTGCTTACCCCATCAACAACATTAAAGTAATTGGCGGCATTATCTGTGTTTACATAGCTGCTTTTAACGCCTGCTTCGATCTTTGCTTTGCCTTTAAGCGGGTGACTATAATCAGCTTTAGCAGAATAGATATTGATAACGGCAGGCAGGTTATCGGTTAGTGTGGTGGAGTTTGTTAAAGTGTTATCAGGTAAAAAAGTGTTGTTTAAAAACGTTTGGTTGCTGCCTGATACGTCATGAATGTAATCCAGGTCGAAGGTGAATTGTCGGCCTGTGCTATCAAACTTATGGGTATAATTTAAGTTAATGCCGTTGCTGGTGAACGTGTTTTTTGAGGTATTGAGTGTATTGATTGTCGAATCAAGTATGCCGGCCGCATTATACATTTCGCTGAATACCGGGCTGCTATCGTGGCTGTTTGAAAAGTCGCCTGTATACACAATACCCCAGGTAGTTTTTGGAGATGCGTAAAAATCCAAACCTGCCTTGACATCGGTGCTATGGTTGGTCGGCCTGAAATAGGAAATGTCTTTTAGCGACGATGTGGTGTTACCGTTTGCATCCAGGTAATTGCGGTCAATCTCCAGTCTTCTGTAATTCTTGTCGCCGTTGTACGAAACGTTTGCAAATAAATTCACTTTGTTTACGCGGTAGTTCATGTTAATGCTCTCGTTGGTACGCTTGTAAAAACCCTGTGCAAAATCAGCGGACACTACAGCGTTAAATCCTTTGATGGAATTCTTTTTGGTTTTGATGTTGATCACACCCGCATTCCCGGCAGCATCGTACTTGGCCGGCGGGTTATCCATCAATTCTATCTGATCTAATGCTGAAGAAGGCAACGATTTCAGGTAAGTAGCCAGGTTCTGTGCTGACAGATAAGTAGGCTTATCATCGATCATCACCAACACACCGCTTTTACCTTTGAAGGTAATATTACCGTCCGGGTCTACCTGTACGCCGGGTGTTTTCTCCAATACTTCCAACGCATTGGCGCCGGTGTTGGATACCAGTGCATTTACATTCACCACCGTGCGGTCGATCTTTTGCTGAACATAGGAGCGTTGTGCAGTTACGCCAACGCCGCTTAGCGTTTTCCCGGTTGATGATAAAATGATTGCAGGTAAGGCCACCGTTTTTTGTCCGCTTAGGGTGATATTATCGCTCTTGTAATTTTTATAGCCGATATAAGTGACTTTGATGATATAATTATTGTCTTTTACATTTTGAAAAGCAAAACTGCCATCGGGGTTGGCCAACTGGTTGCTTATTACGGAGGAGTCTTTTGAAGTAAGCAGGATCACCGTTGCGCCATCGAGTGGTTTTTTAGTATCGTCTAAAACAGTTCCTGAGATTTTACCCCCGGTAGTTTGTGCCTGGATAAAATTGGATTGTAACAATGTAAACAAGGCAAAAAAGAGTAGTAAGTTTAGTTTCATGGCTATAAGACACCCGTACCGCTAATACCGTTACAACATTTTGTAATTTAAAACTAAGGGATTGGGAGTCAGAAGTATGGGGTTAGAAGCCTTTGTTGGTGATAAAACGAACGGAGGCGAAAAAATATTAATTAAAGGAGTATTTGCATATATTTGGGTATAAAACCATATCACAATGAAGAAACTTTCTGTTGTACTAGCCCTGATTCTTATTTCGGGCACGTTAGTTTGTAAGGCACAGGACGAACAACGAACATTCTACCCGGGCACCGTTACCTTTAAAGACGGCACAAAAGCAAATGGCTTTATTGGCCTGTATGACGGTATGCCATGGTACAATCAACGCTTTATTCGGTTTGTTGATTCAGCCACTTATGCAGCTCACCCTAAATCAATAGGAAAAAAATACAGAGCCGATGACATGCAAATGTTTCAGGCTGGCACCAGGATATTTGATAAGATACATTACGTAAACACCGAAAATTTGCAGTTGAAAAGCCTGGGCTCCAACGATCATATGATGGAGCGGTTATCCCAGGGACGTATTACGTCACATCGTTTTTATGATTACCCGGAGGATGTTTCTTTTGACTATGGTAGTGAAGAAAAATTAAAACAGGATGAAGAAAAAAGGAAAAACGATCTGTTAAAAGGATATAAAATCCTTTGTGTAAAAGTTGATGAGAAAAAGCAGCAGAATGCTTTTGACATGGATATCGTGAAATATCTTGCCGATGTACCTGCGGTACAGGAAAAATATCAAAAGGGAGAATATGGAAACCAGCCAGTTGTTCCGCACAAAGGACTCATGAGCAAAATGGTGGCATATGCAAAAAAAAATGCATTTAAGGAGGCAGAAGCCACCGCTATCATCGCAGCTTTTAATGATTATAATGCACAGAGCGAAACTGCTAAATAACCCTCGTTATAAATGATAAGCAAAGCCTCAGATGAAAGCATTTGAGGCTTTTTAATTTCCCGTCCCAGCAGGGCCTCTCAGAAACCCTGCGTGGGTCAATCATCCAACCCCCTCCCACTCAGAATCAGCGGTATTGCCTTTTCAACCCTTTCCTCGCGGGTTTTGGACTGTTTGGCTTTTGAGAAATAAAACAGGTAGTTTCTTTGCCTGCCGGGTGTTAGGGCTTCAAAGGCAGCTTTTAGCACAGGGCTACCATCCAGTTTAGTTTGAAATTCTTCGGGGACGGCGAAATCTTTGGTCTTTTTCAGCTCGAGTTTCAAGCCTGCTTTTTCTACATCGATGGCATTGTGTATATATGCTTTGAGGGTGGGATCCAGCTTTACGATTTCCTTGGCAGAGGTAAATCGTATCTGCCGCGGCGACTGTACATTTTCCGTTTGCTGTATCAGGATACCTCTAGGGTCATTTAGCAATGCCCCCTTGAAAAGCAGGAGCGCACAGTATTCCTTAAAACCATGTATCAGCACGATGTTGGCATTATTCAAAGTATAGCAAGGCTGTCCCCACTTCAGTTCTTCGGTCAGACCGCAATCGAGGCAGATCAACCTTAACTTTTCATACGCTTCCTTCCATTGGGTGGCTTCATCAAAAAACCAATCTACTTTCGGGTTCATGCTAAAGGCTTTTAAGAGGTGCAAAATTAAGATTATTTGCGGATAGCGGCGTCCGGTTCAATTTTATGCCTTAACAAAATGCCCTCTTTTTTGCTTGCAAAAGAGAGGGTGGTCGAGCGAAGCAATGACCGGGTGAGTCGACTATGTGAGCGGCATTATCGCGAATGCATGGCGACGATTTTACTCACCCCGGCACCGCTACGCTTGTCGCCCCTCTCTTCCGTAAACGGAAAAGAGGGGGAAGAAATCTGTTTTGGGACATCCGCATCAAGCCCTCAAACAGCCGCGGAACCCTCGCGCTGCATAATAAGATTCGGCACCGTTGTGATAAACAAAAACAGTGTCGTACCGACGATCACAGAATATGCCTCCGCCAAGCTTCCTGATCTTTTCCGGCGTTTTTATCCAGCTTGATGTTTTCAGATCAAAGCTGCCTAATAGCTGCATCCCACGGTATTGTTCTTCGGTCAGAATTTCAACGCCCATTTCTGTTGCCAAGTCCATGGCGCTATTCGCCGGTTTATATTCTTTCCTGAAATCCAAGGCTTCCCGGTCATAGCATAAACTCCTGCGACCTTTCGGACTTTCCGCTGAGCAATCATAAAATAGGTATTCGCCTTTGTCCTCGCCAACAACATCAGGTTCGCCGCCTGTTTTTTCCATCTCATTAAGCGACCATAGTTTCTCCGGCGCGGTTTCAAGTTTGGCCTGAACTTTGGCCCATTCGATACCTTTATGGCGATTGGGATTTTTCTCGAAACGGGTTTTTAATATATGCAGCAATTCATCAATTTGTGCTGCTGATAGTTTCTCTTTCATTTTATTAATTGGTATAGATGATCTTCCTGTTGTCTGGTCTTAAATACCACGATAACACTGTGAAAATAGCCAGTACTATCGGGGCAACTATTTGTGCATGAATGTCATTGGCTGCAATATGCGATATCACTGCGCCTGTCATGGTGAAAAATAAACCTGCGTAAGCCCATTCTTTCAATAATTTGAATCCGGGAATAAGTATCGCAATGATGCCCAATACTTTCCACACGCCTATGATCGAAATAAAATAAGTAGGGTAACCTAAAGGTTTAAAACCTTCAACTACACCTTTTACTTGTAATGCCTGGGCAAGTCCACCCGAAAAAAGGCAGAAGGATAACAGGATAGTGATTATCCAATACCAAATTGTTTTGCTCTTCTGTGTCATATTGTGTTGATTTAATTGGTTTTTATGTTGTTGCTACTAAAAATACTTCTCCGCTTGCGGGTAAGAGACCGTCGGTGCGGTCCTTAAAATAGGATTGCTCCATATCCCTTGTTGATATCGTTTTTGAGCTTTTAAAACCTGCATTTTTAGCCATGTCAAGAATCTCATCGGGCGCAAAAAAGCTGACGAATGGAGTGCCTGAAGCGCGGGCACCCTTCTCTGCCATTTCCTGCATCGGTTTATCCTCGTCGTCGAGAAGTGCTATAGGTAGATAAAATGTCATGGCGAGGGTTGATTCGGCAGCCAATGTTGCAATCTGTTTTAGGGTATCGATAATAGCTTCTTTGGTAAGATACAGGCTAACACCCGTGCAGGCTATCACAGCAGGTTTGTTTGTATCGAACCCCGCCTTTAATAATTGCTCCCACCAGGAAGAAACTTCAAAATCAACAGGTACAAAGTGCAGATTATCCGGAACACCCAAACCAAGCCCGGTCAAACGCTGCTGTTTCCATGCCAAAGTATCAGGTTGGTCTATTTCATAGATCTGCAATTTCGAAGAAACATCAGACCTGCGTTGAGCGAAAGTGTCTAGTCCCGCACCGAGAATAATATACTGGTCTATTCCCTTATGGCTTTGTTCAATGATCAAATCCTCAACAAAACGCGCACGGGCTACTGTCGAAGCTCGAAGGCGTTTGGTATATTTCATATCCGGGCGTTCCTGCCAGCCGTCTTCGGGTGCGACTAGTTTTAGACCGACCTCATCCTCAATAATATAAGGCTTTGCATCAACCTGGAGGTGCAGGGCGCGCCACAAAGCTGTTCGTACTGCTGTATTATCCGGATTGTTCATAGTATATTATCTTAATTTGTTCATCACTTCTTCCAACCGGTTATGCGCCCAGTTGATGCCTTGTTTAAACGGCAGTTTCAGCTGCTCGTCCCTTTGAGCAACCGATTCAAATATGACATGCATATTGACCCTGCTTTTTTCGTCGGTAATGGCTTCAAATTCACTTGCTTCCAGCTGAACGCCAAAAGGCACACCGGCCATTTCGAATGTGCGCACGATCCGTTTGTTGGGGCTAAATTCGTGGATCACGCCATCGGCCTTAAATACCACATTTCCTTTAGGGTCGCTGGTTTCAAATTGCCAGCCTCCAAACTTTCTTCCCTCAAACTTAAGCACCTTAGTTCCCATCCATTGCTCGATCAATTCGGGCTCGGTGAACGCTTTGAAAAGCAACTCCAGCGGCAGATCAAACTCCCGGGTAATTACCAGGTCGTGCTTACCTTCTTCAGCATTAACTTTTGTTTTTAGTTCCATAACTCGTTATTTTTTTGGTTTATAATTTTTCATGATGGCTTCCAGTTTGTTGAAGCGGTCATCCCACATCTGGCGGAATGGCTCGATAAAGTCGGCTACTTCTTTCATTTTTTTTGCATTTATGTGATAGTGGATCTCCCTGCCGCTTTGTTCCTGCTGTAGCAGCTCGCATTCGGTGAGTATTTGTAAATGTTTTGAAATCGTTGGCCGCGCAGTATCAAAGTTTGCCGCAATCGCCCCTGCTGTCAGTGATTGTGAAGCAAGCAATAGCAATATAGCCCTTCTTGTAGGATCGGCGATGGCTTGAAATACGTCTCGTCTTAAATTCATTATGTAGCTATTTGACTACAAATATAAATGTAGCTATTTGACTACGCAAATTTTTTTTGAAAAAAAATTTAGAAAGAAGCGAAAACATGGTACAAAAAGACCACTAAGGAAACCTTAAGAAAGTTGTTTCCTGGAATTTATCATCATTAAAACAACCAGGATGATCCCATAAATAATTTGCCGCATGTTGGCTGCCACACTTTCCGGCATTCCCAAAAAGCGAAGTATTTCAGGAAGAATGATCATAAACGTTGCTGCCATAAAACTTCCCCAAAGACGGCCCATGCCGCCTATAATAACTATGGAAAGGATAAAGATCGATTCGTTGACCGTGAAACTTGTGGGATCGATGTATGAAATATAATGTGCATAGAGCATACCGGGTATTGCTGCCAGCATCGCGCTCATAGTGAAGGCAATGGTTTTTGACCTGTATACATTTCTGCCGAGGCTTTGCGTATATATTTCGTCTTCACTTAGCGCGGTAAGTATCTTCCCAAAAGCCGAATTATAGAGATTTCTGAGCAGCAGCCATATAAAGACTACAAAAAATGTTGAAAGTAAAAGGAACCGGATTTTATCCCCAAAGTTGATACCGAACAAGCTTATTTGCGGGATACCCGGAATACCCAGAGGCCCGCTAGTTAAATGCATCCAGTTATTCATCAGCGAAAAAATAATAACCTGTATGCCCAGTGTACAAATGATAAAGTAATCTTCTACCGTACGCAGGGCTATTAACGAAACCAATAGAGCTATTGCGCCACTCAGGGCAAGCGCAATGGGCAGGTTTACCCAGAATGAAAGCCCGAAGTTTAAACTTAGCAAAGCTGTCGTATAGGCACCTATGCCATAAAAGCCCGCATGTGCAAGTGATATAAGTCCTGTTTTGCCAGCGGCAAGACTGAGGCCTTGCGAAAGCATCGTGTAAAAACATATCAATATGGCCAGGTGCAATGTGTACTCCATATTATACCTCCACTTTTTTTAACCGCTGACCGCTGAAGCCAAGTGGCCGCCACATCAGAAACAAGATCAGGATAATATAGGTTATGGCATCCATCCATTTGGTATCCAGGTAATAGGCAGCAAGGTTTTGAGCCGCAGCTACCAGCAGCGAACCGGCAATGAGTCCCCGCGTGCTACCCACACCGCCAATGATCATGGCTACAACGCCATACAGCAGCAAGTTGAAACCAAAGGTAGGCGTCATGTTGGTATCCATAGCCGATAGGATACCTGCCACAGCAGCCAGCGCCGAACCGATGCCGAATGCAATCAAAATTATTTTATTGGAGTTGATGCCGTAGATAACCGAGAGTCCCGCGTCATTGGCCACAGCCCTGATAGAGCGGCCCACAACCGTATAACGCAGAAAGATATTCAAAGCAATAAACAGAATAACGGAGACTAGTATAGTTACTACCTGGACGGTTGTGATATAAGCCCCCAATATATTATGCCCCACAGTAACCTGCGACTGATTGATAACCTTGGTATCATCACCAAACCACAGCGAAATACAGTTTTGCAACACCACATACAAGCCTATAGATGCGATAAGATATGACAACAGCGGAGCCCCTATTTTACGCATGAGCCTATAAACCAACAGCTCACTAAGAATACCAACCAACGTTGCCGCAGCAATAGCAAGCAGCATCGCTATCCCAAATGGCATAGAAAAGCTCGTGATAAACCAATAAGTAAAGTAGGCCCCGAATGTAATGGTTGCCGCATGGGCTAGGTGGAAGAATTTGGTAGGGTAGTAGGTGAGGGAAAAAGAGGAGGCTATCAATAGGAATATTGATGTCGTTATCAAAGTATTTATTAAAACTTGCAATTTTTTGCCTTTAGTGAATCAATTTTCTTTTCAAGTTTCAATATTGTTTTCTCAATAGTATCAATCTTCAAATTAACTTTTTGATGATTTCTAGCATCATAATCTTCGATACTTTTTAACCTAAAGCTGTTTTCCATAGCATTTTTGTTATCGGATGTATCTTTGAAGATTTTATTTATTAAAAATGATAAAGCAACTATTAATATCACAAATAAAGAATAAAGAAATCCATATCTAAAATAGGTAGCTATTTCTTCTTTTTTGTAAACAGTTCCATTTCGCATAAAATGAGGAAGACTAACCTTGTTGCTTTTATTTCGGCTGAATTTATCTTGCTCCTCTTTTAAAATTAAGGCAATAGAGGTAAATTTATTTGCCGATTTTATCGCAAAAAATATGGCTATGGGTAAACTTATCCAACTTATAAGATTAAGTGAATCTGATTTGGAAAGAAAAAGTATTATAACACTAGCCGCAATGGAGTATATTGAACTTCTGAAAAACTCGAACCTATAGTAACCTTTGTCCAAAGTATATAACCATGCATAATTGTTGTTTTTCCAATTAAATATTAATCCAATTAAATTAAATTTAATTCGTTGTATCATGTTTTAGCATTTTCAAAAGACTTTGCACTATAGATATATTTTTTAATCTATTATCATTGTAATATATATTAATCAATTCTAAAATTTCTTGAAGATTAACATCGTACTTATTGGGATTTTCTAGTTCCTTTATAAGTCTATCATACAACTCGATCAACTCTTTATCATCTTTAGCTTTTACAGCCGAACTCCTTAAGTCCACTGTGGTTTTTTTTAATATATCGACAGAACACCTTATTTCTTTTAAGTGGTGTTGAGCCGACTTTCTTACTATTTCTTTACTTACTTGCTTACTTATTTTTTTTAATAGAACTAGGTGTTGACCAGTTGATTTATCCCCAAATGCTGTGATTCCTTTAATGATTTCAAAATGAATTTCTTTTTTTGGCAGGTCTTCTTCAATGTATTTCTTAAATTCTTGGGACTTATATTTATTTGAGAAACAAGCTCTCATACTGTATGAATCATTGTTGGCATCTTTAAATTTATAGTTGTAAACGAAACTTGTACTATCCGGAACGTCACTAATAGATTTTTCTTCAGAAAATTCTATTTCCAGATCCTTAAAATCACTTATTGAAAACCTAATATGATTTGTTTTTTCATCCTTTTCATAATTTGCTGCGAATATTAGCGGACTGCATAAATATTTATTTATGGCTTCAGTTACATTATTTCCATGATATTGTTCTTTAGTTTGAGTTAGTACATCGATATCATCGGCGCAAAAATCTAAGCCCAAGAGTAAGTAATCATTAAATTCCATCGTTCTGTAAATAGAACTTAGCATAATGTTTTCATCATTATTTCCTAGAGTTAGCCCTAATAAGTGAAAAAGATTTGTTTCGGATGACTTTCGCTTATAATTTCGTATTATTTCTCGGCAACCATACAGATGATCGATATCTATATTTATTGGGATAAGGTCTTGAATAAATATCCTTAACCTGGGATGAGAATTAATTTTACTAGCGAGTCTGTGTAATCCTTCGGTGAGAAGATCAATGGAAATATCTACAATAAATATTTTGAAACTCGGAATATTTTCTCTATTTCTTTTTAATAAGACGTCTAATATTCTAACGTCTTCCTCACATGTTCCCGCCCCCAAACTGATAAGATTGTATTTTTTTTGGTTAGATGTAGATCGAACTATTTCATCTATTTCAAGAAAATAGTCATTAATTAATTGAAGCCCTTCAACATTAATTCTATAACTTGAATCCACCCCTTTCCATGAGTTGGCACCATGCCAACCTAAATAAAGGTATTTACTTTTTAGACTGGATTTTCCGGTTACTTCATTGATTACTGATGTATATAGACTATCTAAGTCTAACAATGGTACAATTGTCGGGTGTATTTTATTTTCTCTTTTCAAACTAATAAATTAATTTATAGCGGCTTAATAGTTTCAATTATTGATGGTTTGTTATTTATATATTGCTTGACTGACACGGCCGTAGTGACATCTCCATTAATATCAAAAACTAAGTCGCCTTCGATCATTTTAAATATTCTTGTTGAATGAATGTAATCGGCAATATCTTTAGGAGACACCTTTTTATTGTAGACGGCTCTAAGAATAACATCAGCGGCTTCATATCCTTTTACTCCAAAAATGTCCGGTTCTTCGTTATAAGCAGCTCTATAACTTTTTTCGAAAGCGATCACAGCAGCGGTTTGGGAAGTTATGTCAAAGGCAGGTGAAGTAAAAATGAGGGAGTCGCTAGTACTACCCGCAAGCGTTATAAAGTCTTTATCTTCAACGGCTACATTAGATATGAATTTTGCCGAAAGGTCTATTTGCTTGGCTTGTTTTAAAAAAGTTGATATTCCGATTGGATGACCAGGTAAATAAATCCCATCGCAATGGCTTCCTTTAAGCTTTGCTATAAATGTTCTAAAATCATAGTGGCCTTCATCATAGCCGGCCGTATTTACTATTAAACCACCTAATGATTTGAATTTGGTTTCAAAAATATTCTTTAACCCGATGCAGTAATCGTTGTTTTGATAGCATACAGCAATTTTTTTTAGTTTTAGAGAATTAAAACAATATTGTGCAGATATGACTCCATCTAAATTATCCGAAGCCCAAACTCGGTAAAAATATTTTCCTATTTTGGATAATTTCGGACTAGATGCAGTGGGCGAAATGAGTAGTATTTTGTTTTTTTGAGCTACAGGTGCGATTGCTAAGGTGCCGCCACTAGTAAGAGTCCCGATAACAATTTCTGCATTATTAATTTGGGTTATTTTGTTAAATGCATTTATGGTGTTATTGTTTTCTCCTTTGTCGTCTTCTATAATTAGTGATATCGTAAGATTATTATTTTTGTTATTAAAATCTTTTATCGCTAACAAAATACCCTTCTTTAATTTTTGACCGAAAGGAGCCAGCTCACCGGTCAATGGTAAAATAACTCCCAGCTTTACCTCGTTTTTCCTCGTGATATGACAGCTAAGCATTACTATGCTCACAATTATCACCAATAATTTTATCTTCTTCATCGCTGGTTTTATTAATCAAATACTGATTTCAACACATTCACATCAAACACTTTATCCACTTTTATTACCTGCCTTAAACTCCCCAACTTCAACCCCACCACCTTATCCGCCACGCTAACACTCTCCTTCACCCTATGCTCCACAATCAAAAAAGTAATTCCTTCATGGTTGAGCGTTTTAATAATTTTCAGGTTTTTTTGCCAAGCATTGGGCGAGAGGCCAGCGCCGGGTTCGTCGAGCATGATCATTTTGGGACGGTGCATCAGCGCCATGCCCAGGGCCAGCAGCTGCTTTTCGCCGCCGCTCAGGTGAAAGGGCGTGCGTTTTTTCAGCGTCGCCAGGGCCGGTAATTGTGCAAATACGCTATCCATGCGTATTTTAAGTTCGGTACGGTCGTTTAAATAAGAGGCAACCACTTCGAGGTTTTCGGTAACGGTTAATTGATCAAAGGTGTTATTTTTCTGAGGAACATAAACCAAGCCCTTCCTGATAAGCTGGTAAGGCTTGATACACGTAATGTCCTCATTATCAAATTTAATGCATCCTTTGGAATTAAAAAGGGGTGAAAACACCCATTTTTCACCGTTGTAAAAACGGGGTCGGAGCCCCTCGGTAACCAAGCCGAAAATTGCCTTCAATAAGGTTGATTTCCCTGAACCATTGCCGCCTATAAGCAATACGATCTCGCCCTTCTGTATCTCGAGCGATACATCAAAAAGCACCTGTCGCTTGCCGTAGCCGGTGCTCAGGTGATTTACTTGTAATATTATTTCGTTATCAGAAGTAGGCATTGGCGGCTTGCTGGCTATTTTTAAGCTGGTTAAATGTATCGAATGCTGAAATTTTGCCTTCATCAAGAAACAGGAAACGGTCGGCAGTTGCGGCAATAAAATCAGTGTTATGCTCTATCATGAGTATCGTTTTTCCTTCCTGTTTTAACTGTAGGATAAGTGAGGTTATCTGTTCCCGGTAATGCGGACTAATACCGGCCACAGGCTCGTCGAGCAGCAGCAGTTCGGCCCTGTTGGCTACGCAACAGGCCAGGTTTAACAGCTTTTGCTGACCAAAGCTTATAGACGAGGCCATCGAATCTCCAACATCGCTCAAAAAGAAAGTTTCCAGGATGTCATTTGCTATTGTTCTTAATTTTTGCAGATCATGTTTATATATTCCCAATGGTAGCAATGCTTTTCGCCAGTCAGCAGTTGGGTCGCCGGGCAATGCAAGCAGTATATTTTCCTTTACCGTTAAGCGGGAAATCAGCCGCAGATCCTGGAAAGTGCGCCCCATACCCTGGCGGTTAATCTCGTAAGGAGTCAAATCGGCAATGTTCTTGTCTTTAAGACATATTTCACCGGATTGCAGCTTAATAAAGCCTGTGATAATATTAAATAAGGTGGT
>Ga0207667_10004725_pt1 | contig 16676 bp, 18 predicted proteins | sample KBSCornC52_FD_184301 | JGI IMG/M metagenome (GOLD analysis project Ga0207667, IMG submission 184301) | Corn rhizosphere microbial communities from Kellogg Biological Station, Michigan, USA - KBS Corn C5-2 (SPAdes) (version 2) | ecosystem: Host-associated > Plants > Roots > Rhizosphere > Soil ... | reverse complement strand
CCAGCGTTGCATCGGCGATCAGGGCAGCACGCTGGCGCTCCAGCCTGTTCGGCTCGGCAATGTCATCCGCATCTAGCCTGGCGTAGAGCGGCCCGCGCGCCATGCTCGCGGCGAAATTGAGGCTGCGCGCGAGGCCAGGCCGCGCGAGTTGAACGACTCGTATCCGCGGGTCCCGTCCGGCCCAGCCAGCAAGGATCGATGGCGTTGCGTCGCGGCTGCCATTGTCGACGACGATCAGCTCGAGGTCGCGAAGACTTTGCGAGTGGATGCTGGCGATCGCCTGGTCGAGAAAATCCTCGCCGTTGCGAACCGCCATCAGAACCGAAACACAAGGAATCGCCGCAGCGCCGGAGGTCGTATCAGCCGACACGACAGGAGGGGATTGCACGTTTCCCACTATGATCGCTCGGCGGCTGGCGGCAAATTATTGTCCTGAGTTGATCTAATCTTGCTCGATCAGGCTGTGCCGGGCCGGATCGGGCAGGATCAGCACGACGAGCAGGCCGACCGCGAGGACTGCCGAGGTGTAGAAGTAGAAGCCGCTCTCGATGCCTTCCTGCTTGAACCAGAGCGCGACATATTCGGCCGAGCCGCCGAACACGGCATTGGCGATCGCATAGGGCAGGGCGACGCCGAGGGCGCGGACATGGGCGGGGAACATCTCCGCCTTGAACACGCCGGCGATCGAGCTGTAGCCCGACTGGAACACCAGCGCGATCATCAGCAGGCCAAAGGCGAGGATCGCATCCTTGACCTCGCCGATCGCGGTCATCAGCGGCCAGGTCGCGATCGCGCCGCCGGCATAGGCGAAGGCGAGCATTGGCTTGCGCCCGAACTTGTCCGACATCCAGCCGAACAGCGGCTGCAGCAGCATGAAGCAGAGCAGCGCTGCGGCAGCGATCTGGCTGGCGGTGGTCTTGGAGAAACCGGAGGTGTTGACGAGGAATTTCTGCATGTAGCTGGTGTAGACATAATAGGCGAGCGAGCCGCCGGCAGTCAGGCCCATCACCATCAGCGTCTGCCTCGGGTGGCGTAGGATCAGGGTCAAAGGCGAGCCGAGCTTTTCCCCCGAAGCCTTGGCCGCCTCGAAATGGCGCGTCTCCTCGATGCCGCGGCGGAGCCAGAAGACGATGACCGCGAGCCCGGCGCCGACGAAGAAGGGAACACGCCAGCCCCAGGCGGTCAGCTCGGCTTCGCTGAGGAACTGCTGCATTACCAGCAGCAGCGCCAGCGCGAGCAGCTGGCCGGCGATCAGCGTGACATATTGAAAGCTCGACCAGAAGCCGCGGTAGTGGCGCGTCGCCATCTCCGAAAGATAGGTTGCGCTGGCGCCATATTCGCCGCCGACCGAAAGCCCCTGCAGCACGCGCGCGGCAAGCAGGATCGCCGGCGCGGCGGCGCCGATCTGGGCGTAGGTCGGGGTGAGCGCGATCACCAGGCTGCCAAGGCACATCATCGCGACCGACAGGGTGAGGGCGGCACGGCGGCCGGCGCGGTCGGCATAGGTGCCCATCAGCCAGGCGCCGACCGGCCGGGCGAGGAAGCCGACCGCCGAAACCGCTGCCGCCTTGAGCAGCTGCGCGGTCTGGTCGCCTTCGGGGAAGAATTGCGACGCGAAATAGAGGGTGAAGGAGAGATAGGCCGACCAGTCGAACCATTCGACGAGGTTGCCGGCCGAGCCGCCGAGAATCGCCTTGAGCCTTTGGCCGGGCGTCAGCGCACTTGCGTTGAGCCCCTCCGGGGCGTCGTCGAGCGCCCCCGTTTCCGTAACCGACATGCCGCCCCCAAGCTCGCCCGCGCCGACGCTTCTACATCATGTCGAGGACAAACCGCGGCATTTTTCAGCAAGTGAATCCCGGTTTACCGCGCTTCGCCGTAGCCGGTCCCGGCCGGAGGTCCTAAATAGCTGCTATGGTTCGCTCACGCCGCTCCGACGATTGGGGATTCCCGCGCTGGCGGAGCTATGGTGGCGAGCGTTCGCCGAGCCCGGTCAGGACATGCGATCGCGACGGCTGCGACGAGCCGGGCGACCGGCCCGCGCCCAAATCGCCCAACAGCCCGGAACGCTGGTGGTTCTGTCAGGCCCATGCCGCCGAATACAATCGCAGCTGGGACTATTTCGAGGGCCTGAGCGCGGAAGAGGCGGCAGCCCGTGAAGCCGAGGAGCGGCGCGGCGCCAATGGCTTCAGCGCCGCCTCGCATTACAGCTGGGGCGGTCCCGGCGACGGCCGCCGCAGCCGCGACGAGATGCGCGCGCTCGACGTCCTCGAGCTTGAGCCGGATGCCGATTTCGACGCGATCAAGGCGGCCTGGCGCAAGCTCGCCAAGGCCAATCACCCCGATGCCAGCCCGGACAATCCCGATGCCGCCAAGCGCTTCCACGCGGTGCAGACCGCTTGGGAGGTGCTCCGCGCCGCCGAGGAACGGCGGGCGTCGTGAGCCATCGCCGGGTGCGCGCGGCGACGAGCGGCGCCTAGTCCTTGTAGCGCTCGGCGGTCGCGCGGATCAGCGCGATCATGTTGGGGATGCCCTGGGTCCGGTTTGACGAGAGCTGGCGCGACAGCTCGAAGGGCGCGATTGCCTCGGCGATGTCGGTGGCGGCGATCTCCGCGGCGGTCCGGTCCTGCACCGCCAGCAGCACCAGCGCGACGATCCCCTTGGTGATCGCCGCGTTGGAATCAGCGAGGAAGTGGAGCCGGCCGTCCTCGCGACGGGTGGGATAGACCCAGACCGCGGCCGAGCAGCCGCGCACCAGCGTGGCATCGGTCTTGAGCGCATCGGGCATAGTCTCGAGCGCACGGCCGAGGTCGATCAGCAGACGATAGCGGTCGTCCGCCTCGAGCATCTCATATTCGTCGAGCAGGTCGTCGAGCTTGGCGGGCGCGGTCATGCCGCAGCCGCTAGCAAAGCGCGGCCCCCCGGGGAAGCGGACGTTGTCCAGTCTAGCCCGCCCGGCCGACAGAAAGCCGGGCGGGCGGGAAGGAATTTACCAGGGATTCTGGAAATAGGTCGACATCGCCACCAGCATCGGCAGCGACAGCAACGTGTTGGTGCGCGACGCGACGAGCGCGATGCGGCCGGCCTGGGCCTTCGCGGTGTCGCTTGCCTCGACCAACCCAAGCACCTTCTTCTGGTTCGGCCAGATCAGGACCCAGACGTTGAACGCCATGATCAGCGCGAGCCACATGCCGATCCCGATCAGCTGATGGCCCTGCTTGAAGGTCAGCGCCTCGGCGAGATAGTGATTGAGGTGCGCGACGATCAGGCCGGTCAGCACGGTGAAGGCCGCGGCCCAGCGGAAGAAGAACAGCGCGCTCGGCGCGATAAACTTCGACACGCCCGGTTTCAGCTCGGCCGGGATCTTGGGCATCGTCGGGACCTGGACGAAGTTGAAATAGTAGAGAAGGCCGATCCAGGTGATGCCGAAGAAGACGTGCATCCAGCGAAACAGGGTTTCCGGCTGGGGCGCGTGGCCCGTGCCGTACATCAGCGCCAGGGCCAGGACGAGGCCGATGACGAGCACCATGTGCAGATTTTCGAAAAGCTTCATTTGAACCTCCCGCTAGACGGGCTGAGCGTTGGCCGTTCATGCCCGTATTGCCCCGCAGCGGCGGGTAGCAGCGTCTTTGTTGCACAGGGCAGGCGAGCGGGCCAGCAAAAGGTATTTTTCGTTAACCTTTTGAGGGGTCGTCCGCGAAATAAGATAACATGCAGGACCTGCCGCCGCCGCCAGACGTTTTTATCACGTCCACTCCAACCGGAAGGCGTGTCATGGCGTTCAAGCTTCCCCCGCTGCCGTTCGACAAGGCGGCGCTCGAGCCGCATATCTCGGCCGAAACCTTCGATTATCACCACGGCAAGCACCACAAGGCCTATATCGACAAGGTCAACGGCTGGGAGAAGGAGAAGGGGCTCGCCGGCAAGAGCCTGGTCGAGGTGATCGGCCAGGGCAAGGCATCGGGCGACAAGCCGCTGTTCAACAATGCCGGCCAGATCTGGAACCATAATTTCTTCTGGCAATGCCTCGCCCCGCCGGGACAGACGCCGTCAGCCAAGCTGGCCGATATGATCGGCAGCAGCTTCGGCTCGACCGAGGCGATGCTGAAGAAGTTCGCCGCCGAGGCCGACGGCCATTTCGCCAGCGGCTGGACCTGGCTGGTGCTGCAGGACTCGGCGCTCAGGATCGTCTCGCTGCACGACGCGGATTGCCCGGTGGCGCATGACGGTCTGAAGCCCTTGTTCACGCTCGATGTCTGGGAGCACGCCTATTACATCGACTATCGCAACGCGCGACCGAAGTTCGTCGATGCCGTGCTCGGCAATCTGATCAACTGGGAATTCGTCGCGCAGAATCTTGACGGTGGCGGCGTCGCCCGCGCCGATCAGCCGGCGGAAAAGGTGAAGGCTGTTTGAAAAACGCGCGGAAGAGCGCGTTCTTGTGGTGGAACAGCGTCGAAAGTGCGCTCTTTCGCGCGCTTTTCGAAAAGCTGATCAGTCGCCTTCGGGCACGGCCACGGTCTTGGCGTCCTCGCTGAGGCCGTGGCGCAGCAGCATCGGGATCTGGCTGGCGGCGAAGATCACGGTCATCGGCATCACGCCCCACAGCTTGTAGAGCAGCCAGGCATCGAAGCTCAGCAGATGGCGCACAATCTCGTTGCCGACGGCCATGGCGACGAAGAACCAGCCCCAGTTGCGCGACAGCAGCCACCAGCCGCGCTCGTCGAGACCAGGGTAGGCCTGCTCGAGCACCAGCTTGAGCATCGGCCGCCTGGTCGCCTGGCCAAAGAACAGGAGTCCGGCGAGGGTGACATAGTAGATCGTCGGCTTGAACTGGATGAAGCGCTTGTCAGCGAACCAGATCGTCAGGCTGCCGAAGATGATCACCATGATGCCGCTGATCCACAGCAGCGGCGAGATTTTCCCGAAACGCCATTTCGAGACGGCCATCGAGACGATGATCGCGACCATGAAGGCGGCGGTGCCGACGATGACGCCGCGCGTCGCGTTGCCGATGAAGAACACCGCCAGCGGGGCGATATCGAGGATCAACCGCTCCAGCGGATGATATTGCCGCTCGGGCGCCTTGGTTGTCGTCATCCTCTCGCCTCGCTTGCGCCTGCGATCGCCTGGCCCAGCGCCCGCGCGTCGAACGGGCGCAGATCATCGATCCGCTCGCCCACCCCAATAGCATGAATCGGCAGGCCAAACCGCTCTGCCGCGGCAACCAGTACGCCGCCGCGCGCGGTCCCATCGAGCTTGGTCATCACCAGGCCGGTAACGCCCGCGGTCTCGCGAAACACCTCGATCTGCGACAGCGCGTTCTGGCCGGTCGTCGCGTCGAGCACCAGCACGACGTCGTGCGGCGCCTCGGGATTGAGCCGGCCGAGCACGCGGCGGATCTTGGCGAGCTCGTCCATCAGCCCGGCCTTGTTCTGCAACCGGCCGGCGGTGTCGACGATCAGCACGTCGGTGCCGATCGCGGTGCCGCGCTTGACGCCTTCGAACACCAGGCTGGCGGCATCGCCGCCTTCCTTCCCTGCGATGATCGGGACGTCGAGCCGCTCCGCCCAGATCGTGAGCTGCTCGATCGCGGCGGCGCGAAAGGTGTCGCCGGCAACCAGCATCACCGCATAATCCTGCTCCTTGAGCAGATGGGCGAGCTTGGCGATGGTCGTCGTCTTGCCCGAGCCGTTGACCCCGACGACGAGCACGACCTGCGGACGGGGGAAGGCGGTGACCTCGAGCGGCCTGGCCACCGGCGCCAGGATGCGGGCGACCTCCTCGGCGACGATGGCGCGGACGCCGGCCTCATCGATGTTGCGGTCGAAGCGCTCGCTGCCCAGCCGCGCGACGACCCTCGCGGCGGTGCTCGGCCCGAGGTCTGAGGCGATCAGCGCCTCCTCGATCCCGTCGAGCGTGTCCCGGTCGAGCACCGCCTTGGTAAACAGGCCGGATAGATTGTCGCCGAGCCGGTCCGACGTGCGGCGCAAGCCGCTGCGCATCCGGTCGAGCCAGGGGACCGACGCGTCGCTCATGCTGCGGCCAGGAGCCGCTCGCCGTTGCTGCCGGTCACCGTGACCTCGACGGTGTGGCCGATCGCGGTCTCACCGATGCCGGCGATCTCGACCTCAGCGAAATTCTCGGCATGGCCGCGGCCGCCGCGCTCGACCAGAACCCGCTGGCGGCTGCCGACCAGGCCCTGCAGCCAGACCGCCTTGCGCCGCGCCGCCGCGGCTCGGAGGCGCCCGGCGCGCGCCTTGATCACGCCCGGCGCGACTTGCGGCATGCGCGCCGCCGGCGTGCCGGGGCGGGGGGAATAGGGGAAGATATGGGCGAGACTGATGTCGCAATCGTCGATCAGCGCGAGGCTGTTCGCCGCCGCCCGATCATCCTCGGTGGGGAAGCCGGCGATGAGATCCGCGCCGATCGCGATCTCGGGGCGGGCTGCCTTCAGCCGCTCGACGATCGCCACCGCCTGGGCGCGGCTGTGACGGCGCTTCATCCGCTTGAGGATCAGATCGTCGCCCGCCTGCAGCGAGAGATGGAGATGCGGCATGATGCGCGGCTCATGCGCAATCAGCGCGAACAGCCGCTCGTCGATCTCGACCGAGTCGAGCGAAGACAGGCGCAGCCGCGGCAGACCGGGGACGAAGCGCAGGATCCGCTCGACCAGCTGTCCGAGGTCCGGTGTCCCCGGCAGATCGGCGCCATAGGAGGTGATGTCGACGCCGGTCAGCACGACCTCCGCGAAGCCCTGGTCGACCAGCGTCCTGATCCGCTCGACGACGGCGCCGGCCGGCACCGAGCGCGAATTGCCGCGGCCATAGGGGATGACGCAGAAGGTGCAGCGATGGTCGCAGCCATTCTGCACCTCGACGAAGGCGCGCGCGCGGGTAGCGAAGCCGGTGGCGAGATGCGGCGCGGTCTCGCGCACCCGCATGATGTCCGCCACCCTGACGCGCGGCGCGTTCGCCGCCACCAGGCTGTCGCTCAGCTTCTCGCGATTGCCGAGCACGCCGTCGACCTCGGGCATCGCCGCGAAGCGCTCGGGCTCGATCTGCGCGGCGCAGCCGGTGACGAGGATGCGCGCGTCGGGACGGCTCCGCCGCGCCCGCCGGATCGCCTGACCGGCCTGGCGCACGGCCTCGGCGGTCACCGCGCAGCTGTTGACAATGACGAGATCGTCCGCGCCGGCCGCGATCGCGCGCATCGCCTCACCCTCGGCGGTGTTGAGGCGGCAGCCGAAATTGATGATCTCGGGTCCGCTCACGCTGGCCCCGGCAAGTCGATCTCGCCCGAAAAGACATAGGTAGCGGGGCCGGCCATGGTGATCGACCCGCCCGGGGTCCAGGCGATGGTCAGCGCTCCGCCGGGCAGCGCGACCGACACCGGCCGGTCGACGCGATGGGCGATGATCGCCGCGACCGCGGTGGCGCAGGCGCCGGTGCCGCAGGCGCGGGTCAGCCCGGCGCCGCGCTCCCAGGTCCGCGCGCGGATATGGCGGCGATCGACGATCTGCGCGATGTTGACGTTGATCCGCTCGGGAAACAGCGGGTCGGTCTCGATCCGCGGACCGAGCTCCTCGAGCGGAACGGCGTCGACGTCGTCGACGAAGAAGATCAGATGCGGATTGCCGACGTTAACCGCCATCGGCCGCTCGAGCGCGTCCCAGGCGGTCGGCAGGGCGGCGGTGTCCATGGCATAGGCGAGCGGGATCGATTCCCAGTCGAAGCTCGGCCGGCCCATGTCGACGACCGCGCCACCTTCCTCCAACGTCGCATGGAGCAGCGTGGTCGGGCTCTGGATCGTGCAGTCCTTTTCCAGCAGCACCGGAATGCAGCGCGCGGCATTGCCGCAGGCCTCGACCTCATAGCCGTCCGCGTTCCAGATCCGCATCGAGACGTCGGCCTGGGCGGAGCGGCCAATCATGATCAGCTGGTCGCAGCCGATCCCCGTGCGTCGGTCGGCGAGCGCGCGAACGATCGTTGGATCGAGCGCGATCGCCTGCTCGCGCGCGTCGAGCACGACAAAATCATTGCCGAGGCCGTGCATCTTGTGGAAGCCGATCCGCATGGCGCGCGATCTAGGCACCCCGGCCGGTGAAGTCCACCGCGCGGCGGAAATCCTTCGCTTCTGGCTTGGCGAGATTACGCCGGAGAAACGCTTCGCCCAGGATCCGGCGATCGACCAAGCCTGCCGGCAGCGCTTCGGCGATCTGCGCGAGACGGTCTTCGCCAGCGCGGCGGCGGGCTGGCGCGGCACAATCGAGCATCTCCTCGCCGCGATCATCCTGCTCGATCAGTTCTCCCGCAACCTGTTCCGCGAGGATGCCCGTGCCTTCGAGGCCGATCCGCTGACGCGCGCGCTGACCCGCGAGGCGCTCGCCCGGGGTTGGGACAGGGGGCTGGACAGGGTTTCGCGGCAGTTCCTCTACATGCCGCTGATGCATAGCGAGCATATGGCGGATCAGGTCAGCGCGCTGCGGCTCTTTGCCGCGCTGGGCGATGCGGATTCGCTGGATTTCGCCCGTAAGCACGCCGCACAAATCGCTCAATTCGGGCGATTTCCACAGCGCAATGAGGTGCTTGGCCGGGCAACCACGCCGGCCGAGGCCGCGTTCCTCAGTCGCCCCGGCGCGCGGTTTTGAGCGGCGGCAGCGTCTCCGGCTCGGGCGCGCGGGCGGTCGGCAGCATGCCGCGCTCGGCAAGCAGCTGACGGACGCTGGTGACCGTCTGCGGCTTGCCATAGTGCCAGCCCTGGCCTTCGCCGCAGCCGATCTCGCGCAGCCGGTCGCGGATCGCCTCGGTCTCGATCCCTTCGGCGGTGATCGGCAGGCCGAGGCTCTCGGCCAGCTTGGTGATCGCGTTGACGATCGCGTCGCTCTCGCTGTTGTCCTTGATCGAGGTGACGAAGCTGCGGTCGATCTTGATCCGGTCGAACGGCAGCGCGCGGAGATGGGCGAGCGATGAATAGCCTGTGCCGAAATCGTCGAGCGACAGCTTGATGCCCTGGTTCTTGAGGCTGCCGACGATCGACTGGGCGAGCGGCAGATTGTCGTAGAGCGAGCTCTCGGTGATCTCGATCTCGAGCCGGTTGGGCGGAAAGCCGGTCGCGACGAGCAGCTTGACGATCTTCTGCGCCAGCCAGGGGTCCTTGAACTGGGTCGGCGAGATGTTGACCGACAGCATCAGGTTCGGATCCCAGTCGCGCGCCTCGACGAAGGCCTGCTCCATCACCGACATCGATAGGTCGCCGATCATGCCGCATTCCTCGGCGATCGGGATGAATACTTCCGGCAGTACGATGCCCTCGGTCGGATGCTCCCAGCGGGCGAGCACCTCGAAGCCGTGCAGCTGGCCGGTCGAGATTTCGATCTGCTGCTCGTAATAGGGGACGAATTCGCCCTTGGGGATGCCGGCGCGCAGCCCTGCCTCGATCGCGTTGCGCAGCTTGAGCTCGCGCTCCATGCTGGCGTCGAACCAGACGGCGGCGTTGCGGCCCTGCTTTTTGGCCGAATACATCGCGATGTCGGCCCGGCGCAGCAGCGCATCGACATTGCTGCAATCGACTTCGCTGTGGGCGATACCGATCGAGGCGCTGATATGGGTGCGGACGCCTTCAACGTCGAACGGCAGGGTCAGCCGCTGAACCAGCTCATTAGCGATGTTGTCGACCACGCCCGAATTATTCTCGTCGTAGAGGAAGGCGACGGCATATTCATCGCCGCCCAGCCGCGCGGCGATCGCGCTTGGCGGCACTGTCTGCTGGATCGCTTCGGCCACCGCTCGGATCAGCTGGTCGCCGACCATATGGCCATGGACGTCGTTGATGTTCTTGAAATGGTCGAGGTCGACGATCATCATCGCCATCTGCTTCTGGCGCTTGGCGGCCTGATTGAGCAGCGCCGAGCCTTCCTCGTTCAGCGAGCGACGATTCAACAGGCTGGTCAGCGAGTCCTTCGAGGCCAGCGCCTGAGCGCGCTCCTCGGCGGCGGTGCGGATGTCGATCTCATGGGAGAGGTCGCGATAGCGCCGCCAGCCGAACAGGATCAGCGCGAGATTGAGCATCACCGCGATGCCGAGCACGCGCTCGGGGGCAAAGGGAGATTCGCCAGAGCCGAGATGGTTAAGAATATTGCGGGTCAGCGTGGTCGCGGTGCCGGCGAACATCATCAGCGAGGCGACGACGATCGCCACGCCGACCAGGTCCCGCTTCGCCGCGGTCTTGGCGGAGCTTCGCGACAATCCTTTGGCGTCACGCGCCATTTACGCCTCCACCCGCGAAGTTATCCACATGCCTAACCAGCATGAAGAAGCGGTTAAATCCGGCCCGGACCGGGGGCACTTGCCCTGAGGCGCGGGGATCTCTAGATGGCTCGCCGAACGACCCGTTTCGACAGGTCTGGGGTTTTGAGCGTCCGCGGACGCACGCTGGCCGGCGAGGTTTCGCCCGCCGGCGCTTTTTGCTTTGGCGCCCATGGCGTCGGGAGTTGGCGATGTTCGAGAGCCTGAGCGATCGACTTGGCGGGGTGTTCGACCGGCTGCGTGGGCGTGGTGCGCTCAACGAGGCCGACGTCCGCCAGGCGATGCGCGAGGTGCGGATCGCCCTGCTCGAGGCCGATGTCGCGCTGCCGGTGGTGCGTGATTTCGTCGATAAGGTGACCGAGCAGGCGGTCGGCCAGCAGGTCCTGCGCTCGATCACCCCGGGACAGCAGGTCGTCAAGATCGTCAACGACGCGCTGGTCGAGATGCTCGGCAGCGATGCCGCCGAGCTCGATCTCGAGGCGGTGCCGCCGGTCGTGATCATGATGGTCGGGCTGCAGGGCTCGGGCAAGACCACCACCACCGCCAAGATCGCCCGCCGGCTGAGCGGCAAGGACGGCAAGAAGGTGATGATGGCGTCGCTCGACGTCGCCCGCCCGGCCGCCCAGGAGCAGCTGCGCGTGCTTGGCGAGCAGAACAGCGTCACGACCCTGCCGGTCGTCGCTGGTCAGATGCCGGTCGACATCGCCCGGCGCGCGCTGCAGTCCGCCAAGCTCCAGGGCTATGACGTCCTCCTCCTCGATACCGCCGGCCGGCTCCATGTCGACCAGGCGCTGATGGACGAGATGAAGGCGGTGGCCGAAGTCGCCGCGCCGCAGGAAATCCTGCTGGTGGTCGACGCGCTGACCGGCCAGGACGCGGTCAACGTCGCCAAGAGCTTCACCGAGCAGGTGCCGCTGACCGGCGTCGTGCTCACCCGAATGGACGGCGATGCGCGTGGCGGTGCGGCGCTGTCGATGCGCGCGGTCACCGGCCGGCCGATCAAGTTCGTCGGCACCGGCGAGAAGAGCGATGCGCTCGAGCAGTTTCACCCCGGCCGCGTCGCCGGGCGCATCCTCGGCATGGGCGACGTCGTCAGCCTGGTCGAGCGCGCTGCCGAAACCATCCAGGTCGAAGAGGCCGAAAAGCTCGCCGCCAAGATGGCCAAGGGCCTGTTCGATCTCAACGACATGCGCGCCCAGTTCAACCAGATGCGCCGGATGGGCGGGCTCGGCGCGCTGGCCGGCATGCTGCCCGGGATCAAGCAGGTGAAGCAGGCGATGGCCAGCGGCGCCGCCGACGACAAGGTGCTGGTGCGGATGGATGCGATGATCGGCTCGATGACGCCGAAGGAGCGGACCAAGCCCGAGATTATCAACGCCAAGCGCAAGATCCGGATCGCCAAGGGCTCGGGGACGACGGTGCAGGAGGTCAACAAGCTCCTCAAGATGCACCAGGACATGTCCAGCGCGATGAAGAAGCTGAAGAAGATGGGCGGGCTCAAGGCTTTCGCCGGACTGTTCGGCGGCAAGGGCGACCTCGGCGCCATGCTCGGCCAGCCCGGCGGGATGCCGGGGGGCGGGGCAGGGCTGCCCGGCCTGCCCGGCGGCAACGCTCCGTTCAACCTGCCGCCGGGTTTCGACAAGTTTACAAAACGCTGACACAACTGATTATTGAGGAAGGAAAAATATGTCTCTCTCGATCCGCCTGACGCGGGGTGGCGCAAAGAAGCGCCCTTATTACCGCATCGTCGTCGCCAACAGCCGCAGCCCGCGCGACGGCCGCTTCATCGAAAAGATCGGCAGCTATAATCCGCTGCTCGCCAAGGACAGTCCGGATCGGGTCAAGCTCGACGGTGACCGCGCCCGCCATTGGCTGTCGGTCGGCGCCCAGCCGACCGATCGCGTCGCCCGCTTCCTCGACGCCGCCGGCGTCCGCGAGCGCGCGGCGCGTAGCAATCCGAAGAAGGCCGAGCCCGGCGACAACGCCAAGGAGCGGGCCGAGGCGCGCGCTAAGAAGCTTGCCGATCGCGAGGCGCTGGCCGCCGAAGTGCCCGACGAGCCGATCCAGACGCTGGTTGCCGAGGAGATCGAGGCCGAGCTCACCGCCGAGGCGGAAGCGCTCGCCGACGAGCCGCCGGCCGAGATCGCCGACGAGCCGGCGCCCGAGGTGACCGACGAGGCGACCCCGGCCGATGAGGCGAGCAACGAGGGCGAATCCGCCAGCGCGCCGGCCGAGGGCGGCGAGGAACAGACCGACGCCTAATCCCTCAGATCGGCCGGTGGCGCTTGCTGCGATCGCCGGCGCCCATGGCGTCGGCGGCGAGGTGCGGCTGAAGCTCTTCGCCGAGTCCGTCGACAGCCTTACGCCGCACAAGGCGTTCGAGGTCGACGGACGCCGGCTGACGCTCAAGGGACTGCGCGAGGGATCGCAAGGCCCGATCGCGCGCTTCGCCGAGGTCACCGACCGCAATGGCGCGGAGGCGCTGCGCGGCATGCTGCTGACCGTCCCGCGCTCGGCGCTGCCGTCGCTCGGCGAGGGCGAATATTACCATGCCGATCTGATCGGCCTGGCCGCCGAGACGCCGGAGGGCGAGGCGCTCGGCGCGGTCGTCGCGGTTGAGAATTTCGGAGCTGGGGACATCGTCGAGATCGAGCGGTCCGGCGGGGCGCGATTCATGGTGCCGATGCACGCGGTGACGATCGAGGCCGGACGGCTAGTTATCGATCCCGTCTTCTTGGGCGAGTGATCGGATGAGGGTCTAACGAAGACCCCACACGCCCGCGCCTTTGCCTTCGGGCATGCAGAAGAGGTCAAGCCCGCCCAGATAATGAGGCGAGTCAGAGCTGTGGTTTGCCAGCGTGCGTCTTGCGGTTGCTTGCAGCGTGCGGGGGAGGGAGCGTCCCTCCAGGCGGCGCAGTCGCTCCAGGGTTTCATAGATCCTTTGAAGCGGCGCTTTTCCTCCCAGCACCTTCAGCGACCGAACGAGATCGGACGCCCAGGTATGGCGTCTGACCATCGCATACTCTTCGTCGGCAGAGCTGTGCGGGGCGGCTACCGGCCTCTCTCTGGATGCCTCAAGCGCATTCCCCAAAACCCGGTTGAGAATAACGTTTTCCGATTCCTCTCCGGGCATACGAAGTTGCCAGATCATCGCGTAAATATCTGTTGATACGTCGATATTTCTCATATCGATCCACTCTAGAGGTACTTAGAGGTATTTAGAGGTAAAAAGAGGGAAAGCGAAGAGCTATTTTCATCACTGACCTCTGTCCGACAGTTAGATATGAGCCGGCCTTATGAGCTGGTCCGCCACTATCCTGACGCTTTACCCGGAGATGTTTCCTGGCCCGCTCGGGCATAGCCTTGCCGGCCGTGCGCTGGCCGAGGGGCGCTGGACGCTCGATACGCTCCAGATCCGCGACTTCGCCCAGGATCGCCATCGCTCGGTTGATGACACGCCCGCCGGCGGCGGCGCCGGCATGGTGATGCGGGTCGATATTCTCGCCGCTGCGCTGGACGAGGCGGCGGCCCGGGCGCCGGGCCTGCCGATGCTGGCGATGGCCCCGCGTGGCCGGCCGTTGGATCAGGCCCGGGTGCGGTCGCTGGCCGCCGGGCCGGGCGCGATCATCCTCTGCGGCCGCTTCGAGGGGATCGACGAGCGACTGTTCGAGGGCCGGAATATCGAGCCGTTGTCGGTCGGCGACTATATACTCTCAGGCGGGGAGATCGCCGCCTTCGCCCTTCTCGACGCTTGCGTCAGGCTGCTCCCCGGCGTAATGGGCGCCGCCGACAGCGGTGAGGACGAGAGCTTCGAGACGGGGCTGCTCGAATATCCGCATTATACCCGACCTGCGACGTGGGAAGGGCGCACGATCCCTGAGGTGCTGCGATCGGGGGATCATGCGAAGGTCGCGGCATGGCGCAAGGCCATCGCCGAGGCCGATACACGGTCACGGCGGCCAGACCTGTGGGAGCGCCATGTCGGCGCTCGGGTCGACCCGCCCTCTGGCGCGCGGCACGAGAAGGAAGAGTGAGATGAATCTCATCCAGCAGATCGAGGCTGAGCAGATCGCGAAGCTGACTGCCAAGCGCAAGATCCCCGATTTCCGCGCCGGCGACACGCTTCGCGTCGGCGTCAGGGTCGTCGAAGGCGACCGCACCCGCGTGCAGAATTTCGAGGGCGTCTGCATCGCCCGGTCGAACAAGAGCATCGGCTCCTCGTTCACCGTTCGCAAGATCAGCTTCGGCGAGGGCGTCGAGCGCGTCTTCCCGCTCTATTCACCGAACATCGAGCATATCGAGGTGGTGCGCCGCGGCGTCGTCCGCCGCGCCAAGCTCTACTATCTGCGCGGCCGTTCGGGTAAGTCGGCGCGCATTGCCGAGCGGCGCGAAGCGCGCCATGTCGAAGAGACCGCCGAGGGCTGATCCAGCCCGACAGTCGTTCTCGGACGGCCGGCGCCCCACGGCGGATCGTAGCCGGCAAAAGCATTTGCTTTTATCGGAGGTCCGATCCGCCTAGCTTTGTGCGTGGTCCGATGATCCCGATCGGACGAACGATCGGGTCGGACCACGTGGGAGCCGGCCGTTCACATATCTGGAGCTGAGCCATGGCGTATCGTGTGGTGGTTGTCGGCGCGACCGGGAACGTCGGCCGCGAGATGCTCAACATTCTTGCCGAGCGTGAATTCCCCATTTCGGAGATCGCGGCGGTCGCGAGCCCGCGCTCGACCGGCGACGAGATCGACTTCGGCGAGACCGGGCGCTTGCTCAAGGTCAAGAATCTCGAGCATTTCGACTTTGCCGGCTGGGACATCGCGCTGTTCGCCGCCGGCTCGGGCGCGGCCAAGATTCACGGCCCCCGCGCGGCCGAGGCGGGCTGCACGGTGATCGACAATTCCTCGCTGTTCCGGATGGATCCGGATGTGCCGCTGATCGTGCCGGAAGTGAATCCCGAGGCGATCGACGGCTATCGCAAGCGCAACATCATCGCCAATCCCAACTGCTCGACGGCGCAGATGGTCGTCGCGCTGAAGCCGCTGCACGATGCGGCGACGATCAAGCGGGTGGTCGTCGCGACCTATCAATCGGTCTCCGGCGCCGGCAAGGCAGGGATGGATGAGCTGTTCGAGCAGAGCCGCAACATCTTCGTCGGCGATCAGGCCGATCCGGTGAAGTTCACCAAGCAGATCGCGTTCAACGTCATCCCCCACATCGACAGCTTCCTCGACGACGGCTCGACCAAGGAAGAGTGGAAGATGGTGGTCGAGACCAAGAAGATCCTCGATCCCAGGATCAAGGTGACCGCGACCTGCGTGCGCGTGCCGGTGTTCGTCGGCCATTCGGAGGCGATCAACATCGAATTCGAGCGCGAAATCTCGGCCAAGGAAGCTCAGCGCATCCTGCGCGAGGCGCCGGGCATCATGCTGGTCGATAAGCATGAGGACGGCGGCTATGTCACGCCGATCGAATGCGTCGGCGAATATGCCACCTATGTCAGCCGGGTGCGCGAGGACCCGACCGTCGACAGCGGCCTGTCGCTGTGGTGCGTCTCGGACAATCTGCGCAAGGGTGCGGCGCTGAACGCGGTGCAGATCGCCGAGCTGCTCGGCCGGCGCCACCTCAAGAAGGCCGCCTGACGGGTCGCGCTCGTGGCCGGGCAGCCGAGCGAGCATCGCTTCGCCAGCTTCGACGGTGTCGAGATCGCCTGGCAGGCGCTCGGCGAGGGACGTCCGCTCGTCCTGATCCACGGCCTCTTCTCCAACGCCTGGACGAACTGGATCCGCTACGGCCATGCCGCGCGGCTGGCCGAAGCGGGTCATCGCGTCATCATGCCCGACCTGCGCGGCCATGGCCTGAGCGCCCGCCCGCATGAGGCCTCGGCCTATCCGCCCGATGTGCTGGCACGCGACGGGATGGCGCTGGTCGCGCGTCTTGGCCTGACCGACTATGACCTCGGCGGCTATTCGCTCGGCGGGCGGACGGTGGTGCGGATGCTGGTCGATGGCGCCAGCCCGCGCCGCGCGATCGTCGCCGGCATGGGCCTGTCGGGCGTGACCGACACCGGCCATCGCGCCGATCATTTCCGCCATATCGTCACCGGCCTCGGCACGCATCCGCGCGGCACGCCGGAATGGACCGCCGAGGCCTTCCTCAAGACCACCGGCGCCGATCCCCAAGCGATGCTGCCGCTGCTCGACAGCTTCGTCGACACCGGCGAGGCGGCGCTGCGCCGCATCGAGGTACCGGTGCTGGTGATCGCCGGCGAGGCGGATGACGACAATGGTTCGGCCTCCGACCTGGCGGGGCTGTTGCCCGACGGCCATTTCGTCGCCGTCCCCGGCAATCACATGAGCGCCGTGCTGCGCCCCGAGC
>Ga0207667_10004724_pt1 | contig 16679 bp, 15 predicted proteins | sample KBSCornC52_FD_184301 | JGI IMG/M metagenome (GOLD analysis project Ga0207667, IMG submission 184301) | Corn rhizosphere microbial communities from Kellogg Biological Station, Michigan, USA - KBS Corn C5-2 (SPAdes) (version 2) | ecosystem: Host-associated > Plants > Roots > Rhizosphere > Soil ... | reverse complement strand
GCGGTATTCACTACGCCGTTACGCTGGAACTGCACCCACACGCGATACGTGCGGGCCCGCGGAAAGATCATGTTGAACTGAATCTCGGGGCCATCCGCCAGGAAGGGGTGAGTATGGATCAGGTCGATCAGATCGTCGCTCGCGGCGAGCATGTGGCCCCAGGCGCCAAGGTATTTTTCCAGCCCTTCGCCCGGCTTCACGCGGAAGAACATCAAAGTTTTGGTGTGCGCGATCGGCTGCGGCGGGTCGGTCACCAGTTCCACCTGCATGTTTCCGGCGTCTTTAGCGGAATAATCGCGATCCAGGGTGACCGGGGCGGGCGGCTTACCGGGCACGAGCACCGTCTTGGCGATCAACTGCGGTGTTGCGCCGTCCGGATAAAAATCACCGAGGATGCGGTACATGCCGGGAGTGGGCAGCTTTAGATCGTAGTGAAAGACGCCGTCCTTTTCAAGGATGGGGTGGTCGTGAATGAAGAATTTGAGGTCCTGGCTCACTACGAACATGTGAAACAAACGCTCGTGCACCAGTTGAAAATTCGTGACGGGGCGCTGTTTCCAGGGATCGCGAACCAGAAACTGCAGGCGCGTGGGCTGCATGGGCTTGGGCGCGGGAGGAATCACCTTCAGGTCCATCGTGTATTCCACGGGGTCGGGAATCCCCGCTGCCAGCTTCATGCCGCAGCGCGGACAGGTGCCGGGAGCATGGCTGCGAACGTCGGGATCCATCGGGCAGGCATAGATCTCATCACTTGCTGGAAGGGGTGCGGGCAGCGGCGCGGGCACCTGAGTCTGTCCCAGGAAGAGGCCCGCCGCGCCTAACGCCAGAGCGGCAATCGCCACGAAACGCACAGTGACCTGCATGGTGGTTTCAGCCGACCCCAGTATACTATTTGACTCCACGGGCCGTTGACGCGCCCGTGCAGCGCTTCATGTATAAAGGCCTCGCGCCGGTGACCAAGAAAGACCAGGGTGCCGTCTGGCCGAGTGGCAAGTAGAATAAGTCCCATGCGCAATTCACATAAATTCACAGCCACAGTTTTGTTCGGGGCCACCGTCCTGGCGCTGCCGCTTTTCGCTCAGGAGTCCAAGCCGAGTTGCAACCAGTGCCCCAGCACGTATATCAGCAGCGATGAGATTCAGGCGTACCTGAAGCGCGTCGAAGGGGCGGCGGTGGCCGATCAGCAGGTCCGCGCTCTGGATATCGGCAAGATCAACGTCGATATCGGTGTGGTGTACCGCGGTAAACTCACGGCGCCGACGCCGCAGTCGGTGGCAGAGCATGACTTGGTGAGCGAGGTTTATCACATCATCGACGGGTCCGCCACGCTGATGACGGGTCCCGATATCGTGGACCTGAAGAAGCGCTCGAACGACGATCGCGCGGTGCGCCTGTTGAACGGCCCCGGCGGCAACGGCGCTTCCATCCGCAATGGCGTCTCGCACCAGCTCAAAGCGGGCGACGTCATCGTGATCCCAGCCGGGACGGGCCACCTGTTCACAAGTATTCCCGATCACATTCGCTACATCATGGTTCGCATCGACCCCGACAAGATCACGCCACACAAAGACGAGGCTGCATCGAAAGCCGACCTCGCGAGCGGCGGGAAAGGCAACTGACGGCAGCCGGGCGGGAGGTTGCTCCCAAGCGGCGGTGTTATGATCGGGTCCTAAGGTGGTAATGCGCAATGTGTATCGCCGCAGCCGCTCTGTTTCTCGTGACGTTGCAGGCCAGCCAGGCTGGCGCCGAGAGCGAAAGTCCGAATATCACCCTAACCGTTCCGTCCGGGGTGCCGTTGCGCCTCTACCTGACGAAACGAGTCCCCAAACGCCTGGGAGCGCCGGTGGAAGGCAAGATCATGGAGACGGTCTTCGCGTTCGACCGGGAGGTCCTGCCGGCCGGTTCGGCGGTGACGGGGCGAGTGAGCGCCGTTCATCCGGTCAATAAATGGCAGCGGGCCCACTCGATGCTCGGCGGGGACTTCACGCCGCTGCGCAATGCCCGGGTTGAGTTTGACAGCGTAACTCTTCCCGATGGCAAAAAGTTTCCCCTTCACACGGCGCAAACGATGGGGTTGAACTCCATCTATACCGAGCCATCGAAAAAGAACAAGAAGGCTGCTCCGCAAAACCCGAATAACGGGACACTCGGGACCGCGAAACAGACCGCGAAGGAAAAGATTCAGCAGGCCGTCAACGCGCGCAGCGGCGGGTTCGCGGACATCGTGCGCGGTCCGAATAAGAAGGAGAAGCTGGTTGACTTTCTGTGGGCCAAGCTGCCGTATCATCCGCAGTACATGCGCCGCGGCACGCGTTTCGATGCGTCCCTGCTGGATGCCATGCAGTTCGGTACAGAGCCTGTGAAAGTGAGCGATCTGGCGGCATTGGGATCGCAGCCGAGTTCCGATAGCATGGCGCGCGTGCGGCTCCTGACGGCGCTCGATTCGGCGTCGGCAAAGCAGGGGGAGCCGGTGATCGCGGTACTGGCGGCGCCGCTATTTTCACCCGACCACAAGCTGGTGCTGCCCGAGGGTACGCGATTGGTGGGAGCGGTGACACTGGCGAAGGGCGCGCGGTCCTTCCATCGGGCGGGGCGGCTGCGCTTTAACTTTCAGAAGGTGGAATTGCCGGCAGAGGTCGCTAATGTAACGCAGTCGTCGCCGGAGCCCGCGTCGCTCACGACCCAGGCAACTTTAGCGGCCGCGGAGGGAAGTGGCTCGGCGCAGATCAAAGTGGATTCGGAAGGCGGAGTTCAGGCGCAGGAATCGAAGACGCGGTTTATAGCTCCCGTGATTTCGCTGCTGCTGGCCAATAAGGCGGCGGACAACGATGCTGGACGTCGCAGTGCGGCCGGAGTTTCTGGCCCGGAAGCAAATGTTTCCGGACGCACGCTGGGAGGGGCGTCGGGATTTGGGCTGGCGGGCATGGCGCTCTCGCAAAGCTCGTCTTATGTAGGAATGGCGTTCGGATATTACGGCCTGGCATGGTCCGTATACTCGAAACTGATCGCCAAAGGCGGCGAGGTGCAGTTCAACAGAAATGCCATGATGGATATCCGGTTCGGTGGCCGCGCGCCGGCGCCCGCGAACAAGTTTCTTGGCGTGATAACGGCAAGTAAGCGATAACGAGATAATCTTAATTTTTTCTGGAGGCTCGACAACATGAAGCGATCCGCGCAAGCCAAGTGGCAAGGCGATTTGAAAAGCGGCACTGGAACGATCTCGACCGCGAGCGGCACGCTCGCGACCACGCCCTACTCGTTCCGCAGCCGCTTCGAGCAAGGGACGGGCACGAACCCGGAGGAGTTACTGGCGGCCGCACACGCAGGATGTTTCACCATGGCGCTCTCGGCACAGCTGGGGGAAGCGGGTCTGAAGGCGACGAGTCTTGAGACTTCCTGCACCGTTACGCTGGAGCAGAAAGACGGAGGCTTTGCAATCACCGAAAGCCATCTGGAGTTGAAAGCGAAGGTCCCTGGCGCAACCGCGGAGGCGTTCGACAAGGCTACCAAGGCCGCGGAGACCGGATGTCCGGTTTCCAAACTCTTTAATACCAAAATTACTCTCGACGCCCATCTGGAGCCCTAGCGGGGCTGCGCGCGAATGGAGCCGCGTCGCGCCGAGGGAACTGGCGAGAGTGGCGCCTGTCCTTTGTTGTACACTGAGGGTGTTAGTGGAGGTGGGTCTTCTCGAGTAGCCTGCTCCGCATCACAGGCAACTGGCTGTCAACGCCTGAAGGTATGCTCCGCGCCGCGGGGAGGGGAATTCGCCGCCTTGGCGAACTCTGTTCCACCCGGGTTTTTTCCCTGGTTTTCCCGGATGAGTGCCGCGTGTGCGGCGAAGCTCTGCATGAAGTCTCCCGCGTGCCGGTATGCGCGCGGTGCCTGTGCGATCCGCAGCCGCTTAGCGCGGAATTCTTCTGCGCCGCGTGCCGGACTCCCTTCCTGAATCACTTCCCCCTGGATGAAAACGGCCGCTGCCCGTTGTGCCGGCTGGGACTCACGGGGTTCGACGCGGTGTATTCGTACGGTTCGTATGAAGGCTCCCTGCGCAAGCTGATTCATCTGTTCAAGTACGACAAGATCTACACCCTGGCGCGGCCGCTGGCGGGTTTTCTGGCGCGGGTGCTGCCGCGCGAAGAGCGCTTCGACGCCGTGGTGCCGATGCCGCTCCACTGGCGGCGCGGTTGGGAGCGCGGCTTCAATCAGTCCGAGCTTCTGGCGCGCGAGATCGCGAAGAAGTGGAACGTGCCGCTCCAGCGATCGGTCCGGCGCGTGAAATCGACTGCACCGCAAGCGGGATTGACCAACGCGAAGCGGCGAGTCAACGTCGCGGGTGCGTTCGCTGTTAAGAAAAACGTCCGGCTGGACGGCGCGCGGGTATTGCTGGTGGACGATGTGCTCACCACCGGCGCCACCGCCGCGGCTTGCGCTCGTGCGCTGAAGCGTGCCGGAGCGGCGCATGTGACGCTGCTGGCGCTGGCGCGAACCGACCGCCGGGTGGCGCTATCAAGTTTCGAAACGACTCCAGATTCCAACGTGAATGCGGCCGCGGCCGCGTGGGCAGGGGGAACAACGTGATCGCCAATTACCACCAGGAACGCTTGCATCGTCCGGTCCTGGTTTTGAACTCGAGTTACGAGCCAATCAACGTTTGCGCGGCGCGGCGGGCGCTGGTGCTGGTCCTCAAGGGAGTGGCCGCCACCGAGGAGCACTCCAGCGCGCACGTGCACTCGGCACGGCAGGCGGTGCCTGTGCCGAGCGTGATTCGTTTGCTCGAGTACCGTCGCATTCCGATGCAGGCGCGCTCGCTCTCACGCAAGAACATTTTGATGCGCGACCGCTATACCTGTCAGTATTGCCACAAGACTTTTAGCACGAATGAACTGACGCTCGATCATGTGATCCCGCGCTCGCGAGCCGGTGAGACGACGTGGGAGAACCTGGTCGCCTGCTGCCATCCCTGCAATAATCGCAAAGGGAGCCGCACTCCGGATGAAGCGGGCATGCGACTGGCGCGTGCGCCGCGGCCGTTCAGCTTGCATACCAGCCGGCATCTGATGCGGTTGCTTGGCAAGAGCGACGATCAGTGGCGGAAGTACCTGTTCTATTAGATTGGGTGCACCGAGTTTAAGAGCTACTTAGGCAATCGCGATCCAGAGTTCTTACGCAAGGCAGCGTCCTGCGCACACTTTAAGAAATCGGCATCGGTTCCCGCCAGAAAAGCAGCCCCGTGCTCTTCTAGATCCCGGCGAAGATCGCGGAAGCCATCGAGCGGGTTCTTGGAAAAACCAGGGTAGTGACTTGCCCCTCGCTCTCCGATGACTGACCACATATAGTCTTCGTGTGAGAGCGATACGTTCCCGACATGGTAGGTGACCAACCCGAGACTGTATCTGAAATGCACTTCCAGTCTACGGTCACCTCGAAGAAATTCGGCTGATGCGTATGTGCCGCCGCTCCCTCTTCCAGCAGCAGTTAGCGAATCGGAGAACCGATGCTCGCTCATTAGCCCTTTGAGAATTTGGACGCCTGCTTTCAATGTCTCCAAAGGATTCTTAACGGCTGGTTCCATTGGGTCGAATACTTCCAATAAGCACTACCTATTTCCGGCAGGTAAATACCAGCGCTGGGGGGAGATTCAGAAGCACGCCGCGCACGCTTACGTCGCCGAAGAATCTGCGCAGGAATCGCGCTTCGTTAAAGCCGCCGAGGCGGAGTTTCGCGATCTCCAGGTGCGCGGCATATTGGTATTGCGTCATGGTGCCGTGCGCCACCAGACAGCCTCCGATCTGGCGCATGATGGACATCCGGGTTCTGTGGTCCATGCCGGTTAGTCCCAAAGAAGAAACGATCGCGTCTGCCGAGTCAATGTCGTGCTGCGCCAGCAGGGACTGCAAATCGGTGGCGCTGCCGCGCAGCGGAACCAGGCGAGGGTCCTGGCAGGCGCTGCGCAGATGTTCGATGAACGTCGGGTTGATATCGACAGCGAAAAGCTTAGCATCCGGCCGCATGCGCTTCAGAATTTCATTGGTGACGGCTCCGGTGCCCGGGCCGAGTTCCACCACGGTGCGGGCGCGCCGGAAATCGATCGGCTTAGTTAACGCATTCGCGAGATAGCGCGAACTCGGAAACATGGAAGCGGTCTGCCCCATGGAACGTATCGATTCCTGGAAGAACAGACGGTGCGCATTGGGAATATCCGGGCTCGATACCGATCCCTCCTGCGGGCCCGCATGACGTGCCGCACGATTCCGGTACGGCTCATAGTGGCTTAACACCCGATGTTTCATGCTGGAAAAATTCAGGTCGTTCAAGATGGCCTCTTTCGCGTTTTCTACAGCAACTCCGTACCTACTAATGCGCCCTCCCGCTCAGGCGCGCGCTGCGGCGTGATGCCGGTCTGCTCGGGAATCTCAATTCCAGTGCTGGTTCCTTCGCCGAGCCGGCTATCGATCCACATCTTATACTCGTCTCCGAATAATACCTTCAGGCGCTCGTTCACGTTGCTGACTCCGATGCCCAACTCGAACATACGCGCCAGCTTGTCTTCGGGTATCCCGACGCCATCGTCTTCCACTAAGATTTGCAAACGTCCGTCTTCGATACGGCTGCGGACGCGGATTACGCCGCCATCGACCTTGCTCGAAAGGCCATGGCGGATGCTATTTTCGACTAAGGGCTGCAGCAGCATGCTGGGGACGAGAAGGTCGAGCGTGGCGGGATCGATATCCCGGATGAACTGCAATTTTTCGCCGAAGCGCACCATCTCGATAGCCAAGTAAGCATCGATAAATGATAGTTCCTCCCGCAGCGGCGTGAGGTTTTCCTGCTGGCGCAGGAGGCGGCGCAGGATCTTCGAAAGTTTGTAGACCACCTGGCGCGCTTCCTCGGGGTCCTGGCGAATCAGCGAGGCCACGGAGTTCAACGTATTAAACAAGAAGTGGGGATTGATCTGGCGGCTGAGCGCTGCCAAGCGGGCTTCATTGAGGCTTAGCTGCTGCAACTCCAGCTTGCGTTCATAGCGCTTGCTGTTCCAGATCTTGATCGGCAGCATGACGGAGAGCAGCGTGGTGGTGTACACGGCCAGCACCAGCCAAGGCCCTTCTCCGGTCCAATTTTCTTGCAAGGCGAAGACCCTGCCAGGGAAAAGTCTTGCCATGGTAGAGCGCAGGAATTCGGCCAACAGAATCATCAACACGCAGACCAGGCTGAATGCGGCTGGCCGCAGATCGCGCTTGCGCAGCAGCCGGAACAGCGCCTGATCGGGAAACGTCAATTTCCAGATAGCTTCTTTGTCGGGCGCGACGTCCCGCAGCAGTGCGCCGAGCACCCCGGCGGCAGCGAACAGGACCATCGACATCAGTTCGCCATTGAGCATCGCGGGGATGGAAATCAGCACGCCAGCTAAGAGCCCGGTAACATAGCCGCCGAGCATTCCCATCACCAGGCTGCCTTCGAGTCCCAGATCGACGGCCTGATAGGAGCTTCCGGTGACCACGCGCGCGGCGACTCCGGAGGCGAAAATCGCAGCGCTCACCAGCGCCATCTGCACGCGGTGCATCAGCGTTCGCTCTTCGCGCATCAACATGGAAGTGAAGCGCGCGCTGCGCGTCAGCACGCTCGCGAGGGACGCGGCGACGGCCAGCTTAACCATCAAGATCACCAGGTGCTGTTGGAGCATGTGCGGTCTTGGGCTCTGGCGTCATTATAATGGAGTGAGCCACCCCATACCGTGCCAGCCACCTTTGAGCTCCGCAAGATCGCCGAGGCCGATTTCCCCAGCCGCTTTGGACACTTCCGCATTCTGGGGTTTCAGGGCATGGACGGCAAGGAGTCGGAAGACGCCGTGGTGCTGCAGATGGGGGACATCCAGACACCCGAGCCGGTGCTGGTGCGGATTCATTCGCAGTGCCTGACGGGCGACGTTTTCCACAGCCTGCGTTGCGATTGCGGCGAACAATTGGAGCTGGCGATCGCGGCCATCGCGAAGGAAGGCCGCGGTTTGTTGATTTACGAGCAGCAGGAGGGCCGCGGCATCGGCCTTCTGAATAAGCTGCGCGCCTACGAGTTGCAGGATCAAGGCGCCGACACCGTGGAGGCCAATCAGCAACTGGGTTTTGAGGCGGATTTGCGGGGTTACCAGATGCCTGCCGCGATCCTGAATTTTCTGGATGTGCGCGCGGTGCGGCTTATGTCCAACAATCCGGATAAGATCAGGGCGCTGGAGCGCGGAGGCGTACGGGTAGTGGAACGGATCCCGAGCATTGTGGATCCGGTGGGGACCTCTGAGAATTACCTGCGCACCAAACGCGAAAAGCTCGGACATCTGCTGGATTAGCGGGGTAGTGTCTAGCCGGGAGGAGCGCGCTGCTCCCGCCGAGCGTCGTGAAGGCTCGGGAGCCCCAATCCGGGGCCGCCGCCGGCTGCGAATGCCCGTCAACCCGCGCGGTAGGGCTTCTTTGAGGCCCGCAGGCGCCCGTCGCGATCACCTTTGCTATCATTGGAGGCGAAGGAGGGCACTGTATGGGACCAATCGGCATGCAGGAAATGGTCGTTATTTTCCTGGTTGCCCTCGTTCTGTTTGGACCGAAGAAATTGCCGGAGCTGGGAAAAACTCTGGCGAAGGCAATCACTGAGTTCCGTCGCGCGCAGAGCGATTTGAAAGCAACATTCGAGCGCGAAATGCAGGCATTAGAAAAGGAAACTGAATCGCTGAAAGAAGTTACCCGGCAGGCCACTATCGATCTCACGAATTATCCCGATATCGATCTCGATGGAGCCCCGGCAAGCTACAATCAGCGGTCTCTTGAACCCGCAACCGTCCCACCCACCGTAAGCGCTTCCGCAATTCCGGGCGCCGAATTACATGCTGAGCTGAGCGCTCCTCAAACCCCCGATTATGGGTCTGGGGAGAAACACCCCTCTGAAGCGGATTACGATATTGGGGTGCAGGGCACTGTCCCGCGCGGCGTTTCCGAATCCGTAAAGACCGAGGCTGTGGCTGAATTGACAACCGATCCCGATGAGTCGAATCCCTTACCGGAGTTCGTTCAATCGGGCGGACGCAAAACGGCCGAGCCGGCGGAAGCGGAACTTCCCAGCATCGTATAGGCGCGCAAATTTGAATTAGGTGCGAAAGCTTTAATAATGGATACGCCCAACGGCGGAGGTCTGTCTCCGGAACAACGCTCACTCGTGCCTTCTGGCGCGGGGGGCGGGTACGTTCCTCCTCCGCCGCCTCCGCCGGAGGACGACGACGAAGAAGATGGGGGCATGCTGCGCATGTCGTTCCTCGAGCACTTGGAGGAAATGCGCACGCGGATCATCCGCGCCCTGATGGGCTTCGGGGTGGCGTTTCTGTTGTGCATCATCTTCTGTTACCAACTGTGGGATATCGTGCGAGCGCCTTCGGTGGATGCACTCACCAAGATCGGTGCGAAGCCACCCTATTTGGTGGCCAACGAACCGATGGAACAGTTTTCCATCATCTGGGTGCAGGTACCGCTGGTGTTTGCGTTGTTTTTGGCTTCGCCTTGGATTCTTTACCAGATCTGGGCGTTTATCTCGCCTGGCCTCTATCAGAAAGAAAAGCGCTTGGCACTTCCGTTCGTCCTCAGTACGGCGGGACTGTTTATCCTGGGCGGGTGTTTTGCGTATTTCGTGGCATTTCGCTATGGCCTCGCGTTTCTCCTGGGTATCGGGTTCGGCAATGGTGTAATCCCGCTCGTGACCATCACGAGTTATTTCGATTTGTTTGTCAATGTTATGCTGGGCGTGGCATTGGTGTTTGAGCTGCCAATCGCTATTTTCTTCCTGACTGTCCTTCACCTGGCTTCGCCACGGTTCCTGTTGCAACACTCGCGTTACGCGATTCTCGCAATTGTCATAGTGGCCGCTATTATTACGCCCACACCGGATTTCTTTAACCTGATGTTGTTTGCCGTGCCCATGTGTCTGCTGTATTTCATAGGCGTATTCGCAAGCTACCTGCTGGTGATGAAGCGTGAAGGCAAGAAGTTCCCGTGGGGCAAAGTGCTGACGATTACGGTGCTGGCGATTCTGCTGATCGCCGCGATCGCCTACTTCGGGCTGCTGAAGTTGCACTATCACCCGATCGGCCACTGGCCGTTCTTCGCGAAGTAATCCGTCAAAACAGTCAAGAAACTTCGGAACAAAACGTGGCCTCACGCGTATGAAAGATTAACGCGGGCAGCAAACCCGGCGTCTTAGTCGAGAAAAGAAAGAGGCGAAAAAATCATGATGAAAATGGCAAAGCTCGTAGTGTGTCTGGGGACGGTGGCGATGGCTTGGGCCAGCGCGTCAAAGTCCTACGATGTCAGGTTGGACAACCCGGCGCAGGTAAGCGGTACGGATCTGAAGGCTGGAACCTATAGCATCGAAGTTGCGGGTGACAAGGCGATGATTCACTCCGGAAAAGTGGCAGTGGAAGCTTCGGTCACGGTGCAGGAGGGCGATAAGAAGTTTTCCACCACCACGGTGCGTTACAGCCTGGTCGACGGCAAGTACCGCATCAAGGAAATTCACCTGGCTGGCACCAGGACTATGTTGGTTTTCAACGACTGAGTCCTTCCCGGAATGCACGGCAGAGATGCTAAGGCATTGTTTCGCCTAACATTACAAGATTCTGGCGAACACCCACCCAGATACTTGACAGATAGACACGCATATTATATGCTGTCGTTAGATAGTGATTACTTAGGAGGCTAACCATTATGTCTTTGATCAAATACTCACCTTTTGCCGATTTTGAAGCCTTTCCCTCGGGGATGAGGCTGTTCCAGGATTCCGTGAACCGTCTGTTTGCCGAACCGAATGGCCGTCCGTGGGTTCCTCCGGTCGACATCCAGGAGACCGATCACGAATTGATCGTAAAGGCCGACGTGCCGGATATGGAAATGAAGGATATCGATGTCCGCATGGAGAACGGCACTCTGACGATTCGTGGCGAGCGTAAGTTCGAGGCCCAGAAGTCGGAAGGCGGCTGGCACCGAGTGGAGCGCTCGTATGGAAGCTTCGAGCGGGCTTTTTCCCTGCCGGACTCGGTAAATCCGGAAGGCGTGAAGGCCGATTACAAGAACGGCGTGCTCACGGTAACTCTTCCGAAAAAGGAAGTGGCCAAGCCGCGTCAGATCAAGGTAAACGTCGCGGCCAATTAAGCCGCGGTCGCGGCCGGTAGTCTATGGCCGCTGATTTGTGATTCTTGCAGGCGGGTTTCGCGAACCAAACGCGAGCCCGCCTCGTCTTTATTTATAGGCGCGAGAAAGTGATTTTATGAATTCAGTGAAGACGGTTCTGCTGCTGGGGTTGCTGAGCGGGATTCTTTTGTTTGGCGGCGAAGCAGTCGGCGGGACGCGCGGGCTGGAATACGGCTTGATCCTGGCCATTGGCATGAATTTTTTCAGCTATTTCTTTTCTGACAAGATTGCGCTGATGTCTTACTCGGCGCAGGCCGTGACGCCGGAGGAGCAGCCCGAACTTTACAGCAGGCTGGCGCCCATCGTACAAGGACTCACGCAGAAGATGGGTCTGCCGATGCCGAAACTGTGGGTCATTCCAGAGGACTCGCCGAACGCCTTCGCTACGGGCCGCGATCCGCAGCACGCATCGGTCGCAGTCACCGAAGGCATCATGCGCTTGATGAACGATCGCGAGCTCGAAGGCGTTCTGGCGCATGAACTGGGGCACGTGCTCCACCGCGACATCCTGATCAGCTCGGTGGCGGCAACCATTGCTTCGGCCATCACTTTCCTGTCGCGCATGGCGTTCTTTTTCGGCGGATCGCGCGATGATCGCGAGGATCGCGGCGGCGAGGCTGGCGGGTTGCTGATGCTGATCCTAGCGCCGATTGCCGCCCTGATGATCCAGATGGCGATTTCGCGCACTCGTGAATTCGATGCGGACGCTGCGTCGGTGAAATACACAGGCACGCCTGACCCTTTGATCAACGCCTTGCGGAAGCTCGAAATGGGCGTGCAACGAGTCCCCATGGATGATGCTTCGCCCGCAACGGCGCACATGTTCATCCTGAATCCCTTCCGCGGCGGACTGTTCCGCATGTTCTCCACGCATCCTTCCACTGAGGAACGGATTGCACGGTTGGAACAAATGCGGCACTCGCCTTTCATAACCGCATAAGCTTCCCTTTTAAACTTCGCTTTACACTGGGGACTTGACTACCGTACGCGTGAACCGCAAAGCGGCCGAACGGGCCGCCAGCGGCCATCCCTGGATTTTTGCGAGCGACGTTGTAGACCGTGGCGATGCCGCGCCGGGCGACGCCGTTCGGGTGCTGGATCCCAAGAGCAAATTTCTTGGTGTCGCGCATTACAGCTCAACCTCGCAGATTACGCTGCGCCTGCTCTCGATTAGGCCGGAGATCATCGACCGAACTTTCTTTCGCGAGCGTCTTGCTTCAGCCCTTGGGCACCGCGAGCGCGTGGTTCACAACTCGGACGCTTACCGGCTGGTGTTTTCCGAAGGCGACCTGCTGCCGGGATTGATCGTCGATCGCTATGGTCCCTACCTCGCGCTGCAAACCCTGAACCAGGGAATGGACCGCGCGCGCGATGTCATCGTTGATTGTTTACAGGAGTTGCTTGCGCCTGCCGGCATTCTGGCACGTAACGATGCCAGCGTCCGCAAACTGGAGGGCTTGCCGCTGGAAGTAGTCACACTGGCTGGGGACATCCCGGAGAGAGTACACATCCGGATGAACGGACTGCAGCTCGAAGCCGATCTGCTGCACGGTCAAAAAACCGGCGTGTATCTAGATCAGCGCGAAAACTATCTGGCGGCGGGACGCTGGGCGCGCGGGCGCGTGCTGGATTGCTTTACCTCCAGCGGCGGGTTCGCGCTGCATGCCGCGGCGCAGGCCGAATCGGTGGAAGCGGTGGATTCTTCGGTAGGCGCGCTTGCGACGGCCGATGCGAATGCAAGAGCGAACGGCATCGGCAATGTGCATTTTCGCCAAGCTGATGTTTTCGAGTTCCTCTCGGGTCTGGAGCGCAGGTATTCGATGGTGGTGCTGGATCCTCCGGCGTTCGCGAAATCGCGGCGCGCCGTGGAGGACGCCGCGCGCGGTTACAAAGACATTAATTTCCGAGCCCTGCGATTGCTGGATTCGGGCGGCGTATTAGTCACATGCTCGTGCTCGCACCACATGAGCGAAGGGGCCTTCTTCGAAGTAATCGCTCAGGCGGCGCTTGACGCCGGCAAGACGCTTCGCGTGCTGGAGCGGCGAACCCAAGCCTCCGATCATCCGATTTTGCTCACTGTGCCGGAGACCATGTACCTCAAGTGCCTGGTGCTTGAAGTACTGTAAACTACCCGCAAAGCTTTGCAAATATATTGAGATATGCGCTATCTTGACTCCAGTAGTCAAGGGCCACTGCGGGGCGGCTCGATATCTTTATATGCTCCCATTGGAGGACTTTTCCAGATGCGATTGACCTCGTTGTCGGCTGTCGGCAGGCGCGCAGCTTCCCTGTTGATCCTCGCACTGTTGGCGCTGGCGGGTTCATCTCCGCTCTTGGCGCAGGGCGGCGAAGCGGACCTAAGACTGCCGGATTTGGGCCAAGCGGTGTTCCTGAACGGCGTGTCGGGACCGACTCTGCTGACGATCGGGCTGGTTTTCGCCGTGTTAGGCCTGGTTTTCGGCATGGCCATGTACACGCATCTGCGGAAGCTGCCGGTGCATGCCTCCATGCTCGAAATCTCCGAGTTGATTTATGAAACCTGCAAGACCTACCTGATCACGCAGGGCAAGTTTCTCCTGATTCTGGAGATTTTCATTGGGGTGATTATCGCGTTCTACTTCGGCGTCCTGCAATCGATGGCGGGGATCAAGGTCGCGATTATTCTGGCGTTCAGCCTGCTGGGCATTGCCGGCAGTTACGGCGTGGCGTGGTTCGGGATTCGAGTGAACACTTTTGCCAACTCGCGGACGGCCTTCGCCAGCCTGCGCGGCAAGCCTTTCCCGTGCTACGCGATCCCGCTGCAGGCGGGCATGAGTATTGGCATGATGCTGATCAGCGTGGAGCTGTTCATTATGCTGTGCATCCTGTTGTATATTCCAGGCGACTACGCAGGGAACTGCTTCATCGGATTTGCCATCGGCGAATCGCTGGGCGCGGCGGTGCTGCGCGTGGCGGGCGGAATCTTCACTAAGATCGCCGACATCGGCGCCGACCTGATGAAGATTGTATTCAAGATCAAGGAGGACGACGCGCGCAACCCGGGTGTGATCGCGGATTGCACCGGCGACAATGCGGGCGATTCGGTGGGACCGTCCGCCGACGGTTTTGAAACGTATGGCGTGACTGGCGTGGCGCTGATCACGTTTATTTTACTGGCTGTCAACAACGACATCACCAAGGTGGAACTGCTGGTGTGGATCTTCGTAATGCGCGTGATGATGATCATTGCCAGCGCTCTCTCTTACTTCATCAATGAAGCCTTGGCGAAGGCGCGGTACCAGAATGTGGACAAGATGAATTACGAAGCGCCTTTAACTTCACTGGTATGGCTGACTTCCATCATTTCGGTTTGTGCCACCTATGGAATTTCTTACTTGATGATTCCGGACATAGGCAATGACCCGACGATGTGGTGGAAACTTTCGAGCATCATCACTTGTGGGACGCTGGCGGGAGCAATTATTCCGGAATTGGTCAAGGTCTTCACGTCGGTAGAGTCCAGCCACGTGAAGGAAGTGGTGACATCTTCGCGCGAAGGTGGCGCTTCACTCAATATTCTTTCCGGCTTGGTGGCCGGCAACTTCAGTGCGTACTGGCTGGGTTTGACGATCATGGGCTTGATGGCCATCGGTTACGGCATCAGCACACAGGGGGTAGGCAATATGATGCTGGCGCCTGCGGTGTTCGCGTTCGGGCTGGTCGCGTTCGGATTTTTAGGCATGGGCCCGGTGACGATTGCGGTGGATTCTTACGGGCCGGTAACGGACAATGCGCAATCGGTGTATGAGCTGAGCGTGATTGAGACGCTGCCGGGCATACGCGCCGATCTGAAAAAGAATTACGGCTTCGATGTCGATTTCGAGAAGGCCAAGCATCACCTGGAAGAGAACGACGGCGCGGGCAACACTTTCAAAGCCACCGCGAAGCCGGTGCTGATCGGCACTGCCGTAGTGGGCGCCACCACCATGATTTTTTCAATCATCATGGCATTGACCAACGGACTGCAGCCGGAACTGCTGAAGAACTTGTCGATTTTGTATCCGCCATTCTTGTTAGGACTGATTACAGGGGGTTCGGTGATCTACTGGTTCACCGGGGCTTCGATACAGGCGGTGACCACGGGCGCTTATCGCGCGGTGGAATTCATCAAGGCCAACATAAACCTGGAGAGCACTGCCAAAGCGTCCGTCGCGGATTCGAAGAAGGTGGTGGAAATTTGCACCCAGTACGCGCAGAAGGGCATGTTCAATATCTTTCTGGTGGTGTTCTTCTCAGCTCTCTCGTTTGCGTTCTTCGAGCCATACTTCTTCATCGGCTACCTGATTTCAATCGCGCTGTTCGGTTTGTACCAGGCGATCTTCATGGCTAACGCCGGCGGTGCGTGGGATAACGCCAAGAAGATCGTAGAGGTGGAGCTGAAAGCCAAGGGAACCCCGCTGCATGATGCCACAGTGGTGGGCGATACGGTGGGCGATCCGTTTAAGGATACATCTTCGGTGGCGCTGAACCCGATCATCAAGTTCACAACGCTGTTCGGACTGCTGGCAGTGGAACTGGCGGTTTCGCTATCGGAAAAGCAGGGCAACGCGGTCAGCACGGGATTCGGAGTGCTGTTCCTTTTGATCTCGCTGTTCTTCGTGTATCGCTCCTTCTACGGGATGCGGATTGTCGTGACCAAGAGTTAAGCTGGAGCCATGCGCTGGCCAGTTGTTCTGGTTATGTCGATGACGCTGGGAGCAGCCACAGTACCGGATCTCGCTGAACTGAACCGCATGATCGCGCGGTTCGCTCCCGCTGAACTAAAGGTAAATACGTCGGCGCTCTCGGCAGGCGATAAACAGGCGCTGCAAAAGTTGATCGAAGCGGCGCGGGTGATCGACGGCTTGTTTCTCACGCAGCGCTGGAGCGGGAATGCGGCGCTGCGAGCGCAGCTTCAGAAAGACTCGTCCGCGCTCGGCAAAGCTCGGCTGCATTATTTCGATCTGAACAAAGGTCCCTGGTCGGAATTGGACGGGCAGATCGCCTTTCTTCCGGGTGTCCCGTCCAGGAAGCCGCTGGGGGCGAACTTTTATCCCGAAGACATGTCCAAGGACGAGTTCGAGACTTGGGTCGCGAAACTTCCGGCGGCGCAGCAGGAACAGGCGCGTGGATTCTTTACCGTGATCCGGCGGGGTGCTGACAAGAAGCTCATGGCGGTGCCCTATAGCAAAGAGTACTCGCAGGATCTGGAGCGTATGGCAAAGTTGCTGGAAGAAGCCGCCGCGCTTACATCCAACACGACGCTTAAACAATTTTTGCGACTGCGAGCGAAGGCATTCCTTGACGACGATTACTACGCCAGCGATGTAGCCTGGATGAAACTCGACGCGCCCATCGACGTGACCATCGGGCCGTACGAAACGTACAACGACGAGTTGTTCGGCTATAAAACGGCGTTCGAGGCTTACGTCACGCTGCGCGACG
>Ga0207667_10004721_pt1 | contig 16683 bp, 6 predicted proteins | sample KBSCornC52_FD_184301 | JGI IMG/M metagenome (GOLD analysis project Ga0207667, IMG submission 184301) | Corn rhizosphere microbial communities from Kellogg Biological Station, Michigan, USA - KBS Corn C5-2 (SPAdes) (version 2) | ecosystem: Host-associated > Plants > Roots > Rhizosphere > Soil ... | reverse complement strand
GAACTGTCACCGGCCACATCCAAGGGCTGGCGACACGACTGCTGAGTGGACATGTTATGCCAGACAGCACGGAATCACGGGGAGCGCGCAGCTAGACCGCGATGTTCGCGACGACTTGCGGCAAGCAAGGATAAAGACTGCGACAGGCAACCTCGCCCATGTGATGAGTCCAGCATGTGAACTGGGGAAGGTCTGCACGTATGCCAAGGGAGTGTGCCCCCGATGACGTGCAGGCTGGCGGAGCCTCCGTAGTAGTCCGAGGTCGGGAAAGCCGATCACATGGCGAAGGGAGGCAGTTGAAGTGGTTTGCTTGGTTAATTAACTGACCGTAGAGAGGTGAAGACCTTTGATAATCAGTGAAATGCAAAGCAAACTGGCGACTTGGTCAACGGAGAACAAAGAGCGCAAGTTCGATCGACTCCTGCGACTGATTGCCGACAGGGACTGGCTGAGTGAAGCGGCTCGTATTACGCTGGTCTCCAGCGGTGCCCGCACGCCGGGCGTGGATGGTGTCGACAAGCGCATGCTGGAAGCGAATCTCCAGCATGAACTGGCGACGATACGCGAAGAACTGTTGGCGGGCTCGTATAGTCCGCTGCCCGCACGACGCGTGTATATACCGAAAGCGAACGGCAAGCTCAGGCCACTCGGCATTCCGAGCCTACGGGATCGGATCGTGCAACGGGCGATGCTGATGGCGATGGAGCCGATATGGGAGAGCGATTTCCATCCGGCTTCATATGGCTTCAGGCCTGCCCGAAGCGTGCATCACGCGATTCGCACGGTGAAACTTCAGTTGCAGGATGGTGGTGAACAAAGTGTCGCCGGACGCTGGGTCATCGAGGGCGACCTCGCCAGCTATTTCGATACCGTTCATCATCGTTTGCTGCTGAAGGGAATCCGCAAGCGGATCGCCGACCAGCGCTTCCTTGCCCTGCTCTGGAGGTTCATCAAGGCAGGTTGCGTTGATCGTGATTTGTTTCGTGCCGCGAGTGAAGGCGTTCCTCAGGGCGGTGTCATCTCGCCGCTCCTGTCCAACATCATGCTGCACGAATTCGATGCGTGGATGGAAAGGAGCTATCTAAGCAAGAAGGTGCGGAAGGATCGGTGGGCGTGGAACTTCGCGATTCTCAAGCAGCGTCCAATTGCTGTTCGAGAAAACCGGCAGTGGAAACCAGCCATCGCCTACTGTCGGTACGCAGATGACTTTGTGATCGTAGTCAAAGGAACTCGTGAACATGCCGAGGCAGTGCGTGAAGCATGCCGTGAGTTCCTCGAAGGCGAACTGAAGCTCACGCTGAATATGGAGAAGACCCATATCACACACGCGAACGACGGCTTCGTCTTCCTCGGTCACCGCATCATCCGCAAGCGCGGACCACGTGGCCGCATGCGGCCGGTGACGACCATTCCGTGGGAGAAGTACCGAGGCTTTACCGAGCGGCTCGTCAAGCAACTGTCGGGCAACTACGGCATGAATCGGATGGACTTGATGGAAAGCCTGAATCGACAGATCGCCGGCTGGGCTGCCTTCTACCAATACACCGACTTCACGGCCACCATGTTTAGCAAACTAGATCGCACGATCTTCTGGAAATTCGGATATTGGCTCGCGCGAAGGTATAAGCGCAGGTTCACGTCGCTGATGCGAGACTATATCCGCGCACCAGAGCCGGGACAGGCAACGACATGGGTGCTGCAGGGCCAAAACCGTCGAGGTTGGTATGGGGCGGTTGCGCTCCGGCGTCTTGTTACCAGTCGGAAGGGCCAATTCAGGTGGCGTACGCCGTCTGAAAATCCGTACATCGTGCGCGATGAAACACGCAACACCATCGAGTCGCGCTACGCTGATGTCGCCTTTGCTATGAGCAACGCTTGAACGGAGAGCCGGATGCGCTGAGAGGCGCAAGTCCGGTTCGGGGAGGAGAGGTAGGGAGATAGTTCGACTACGCCCTGCCTCTTACTCCACTGCCGGCGGCGATCAAGGGCAAGTTCTACTACTGGTACATGGTGCTGGACGTGTTCAGCCGCAAGATCGTCGGGCACGAAGTGCAGGAGGCGGAATCGGCCGAGCTTGCCGCGTTGCTCATGCGGCGCGCGAGCTTGGCCGAGGGCTTGGCGGGACGACCGCTGGTGCTGCACTCGGACAACGGCAGTGCGATGAAGGGCGCGACGATGCTCGCCACACTGGAAAACCTGGGCGTGGTGGCTTCGTTCAGCCGGCCCCGCGTGAGTAACGACAACCCGTACGCTGAGGCGCTGTTCCGCACGTGCAAGTACCGGCCCGACTACCCGCGCAAAGCATTCGCGAGCCTTGAAGCGGCGCGTGCGTGGACGCAGCAGTTCGTGCGTTGGTATAACCATGAGCACAAGCACAGCGGCCTGAAGTTCGTCACGCCGGCGCAGCGTCATAACGGCGTTGCCACCACCGTGTTGGCGCAACGGCATGCCGTCTACGCGCAGGCCAAGGCGGGCAACCCACACCGGTGGTCTCGCTCGACTCGCAATTGGGAATTGAAGGACGAGGTCTGGCTCAATCCGGAGCGTGCGCCCCGAGCCGAATTAAAGCAGTGCGCGTGATGCGACGCGACAACTACGTTGACAAACACCGTATATCCAGTAGCCGCAATCTACCCACCTTTACTCAGGCCAGCGATGGTTTCATCGGCGATGGTAAACGGGTAACTCACCCCCCCAACGATGCCCGCAATGTATGACTTCGTAAAATTCGCCCGCCCACCAACGTGGTCATCGCAACATCGAGCGGCGCCGGAATGTTGCCATTCGCATCCACAGTCGTATTCAGGAACGCGCCGGCCGCGCCCCCAATGGCCCCATCACAACAATCTTCAAGACTTGGGCAGAGATTTCTTTACTCGCTGAGCTAGCCACCCAATGGCAAAAAGGACGACGGAAAACAAAGGCCCGTAGGTTGACATTTGGTCGTCCAATCGCGTAATAAACACAATATGCCCGTGATTGTTGAAAGGCACAATGTGACCCGAAATCGCATCTGGCACAGCTGGTGCGCGAGTAATTTGGTTGTAAAAGTAAAGGCCCACCACGGTCGCTAAGCCGATAAGGAGCCAGAGTAGGACCGTGAGTCCGTGGGCAATAATTTTTCTACGCGGTAGATCTTTCATTTGCATACTATCTTGCCCGACTGTATGGTACAAACCTTCGTGTTTGTCTGAGTTGCAGAGCCCCCGGCGCCCACACCGAGCCCGAACGTGAGTCCAGCCCCATATGACGTCGGATCTAACGGCGACTTTCCAGTGTCCTGGAATATGTCGCCGCCTATATACCCACCATCGCCAGCGCCGACTGAAACGTTGTTGAATGGTCCGGAATAACCTTGGATTGTTGACGCGCCCGGATAGACACCAACACTAATCCCTACCGACCCAGTTCCACCTGTACTTAAACCAGGTAGTACAGTGGAGGGAGTATTTTTATATACACCAATGTTTCCGTCTCCGTCGACCAATAAGCCAAAACCAAAAGCATAGTTTGCACCGGTCCCAGGAACGTTCCAACTACCAGAAAGACCGATGTGCGCCGCCCAATTGTTCAGCGTCTCGTTCTGCGCAGCCGTGGTTGCCCCCAGCGGATTCGCTCCGGCGAGCCCCGCGAGCACACCGCCGGTCATACTCGTGATAGCCGCCTCAAGCGGAGCTGGGATGTTGCCCGTTGGATCAATAATCGGATTCATCAGCGCCCCGGCCGCCCCACCAATGGCCCCATATGAACTTTTTTACTTCAATGCTGTGCGTTGTCTCCATCGTCGTTTGCAGCACGCGTTTTTCGTGCCCTGTCCTTATTGCCAAACGGCTTGATGCGAAGAGCATGTGCTTGAGATGTATATCCCCCTATACCCGCCAAGACAAATCCAACACAAAAAAGCGTCATCCTAGCCCACGACCAAATCATCTTCACGTCGACGGATAAAATAATCATCGAAATCCCAGCCAGCAAAAACCCGACCCTAACCCATCTCACGAAATTACCATCTTCAGTTAATTTCATTTTCATCACTTATTTGAGTTATTAAACATATTCTTCCAGAAGCTGTTTATCCCATTTTGCCCAGACTGAGCAGTCCCGCCAGCTTTGAAAAGCTCAACGATCTCCCCAAATATAGGAGCGAAGGCCGGATTTGTGTCGGTAACAACCTTAGTACCAAAGTCGATAAGATTCCCAGTGGTGTACTGGCCCACATTTGGGCTCAGCACTTGCTGCACTCCCCCGAAGAACCACGATCCGGTTTGAGTCAGAATCGCGGTGGTGGCCGCCGGCACCGCTATGACAGGGTTTTCAGCATTTGTTTCGGCAACAGTAGTGGAAATCGCAGACGCTCTAGACAAATATGTAGATATGGAGCCACTCACATCGGCCACCTGTCCGTTCGTCATTGATTGATTCGCAAATCCACAGTTCCCGCTGGGGCAAATCGAACCTGCAGATGACCCGATCGGAATACCTTGCGGCCCATAGTTTGATTCGGCCCCAGCGGGCGATGCCGTATAAGCACCCGCAAAGGAAGGTACATCCGCTCCGTTCGTTGTCTGAATGATAAACGACTGCAACGCCGGATTCGCAGCACCCGGCACCTGCGCCCAGATGGTCTGGCCCGACGTCGAGTCAGTACCGGCCGGCACCCACGTCGTACCGTCGTTCGGCGGCAAAGTCCCGATTTCCGTCGCCGCCGCGCCCGGCTCAGACGTCCCTCCTTGCCTATAGCTCATCTGCGCAAGCTGGTTGGCAACATCGCTAGCGGTCACCGGCGAGCCGTCAGCGTTGGTAATGCCCTTCGCATTTGCAGCTGTTGCCATTTGCTGTGCAAGCGACTGTTCTTGTGGGTGTAGCACTCGGTTGTTCAACGTTTCGTTTTGAGCCGCCGACGCTCCGGCCGCAGCATTCTGCCCCGCCAGACCTGCTGCTAGCCCGCCTATTATCGTCGATGCTCCCGCCAATGCCGCGACTTGTCCCGGCGACCATGATGTCACGTTGCCATTACTGTCCTTCGGATCCGGAATCATCGAGGTAAATGCCGCACTAGCTGCGGCTCCAATGGCCCCGTGAGGGGAGTACTTCTAAGCATGCCAAACGTTAGGCTAGCGAACCAGGATGGTAAAACGGGAAATCACGCCGATAATTAATCCGGCAGTGGCCAAGCCTAAAGGCAACCAATACCCCAACGCGACTTTAACCGCGCCTCTTGAAGCATCTTTCCGCATCCAGACGTACCCAAATACAAGTAACCCAACCAACCAGATGCACGCCCGACCAAATCGCTGGTGCATGCCGGCTTGATCGGGAATGACCCACCACCACAGCCCAGACACGAAGATCGTTGCGTAAAACAAAATTACTCTTGCTATGTCAACAAAAAAGTCAATGATTTTATACATTTCGCTTTATCCGCATCACCTTCATTTCTTCGGTGCAGACGAACCGCCCGTCCCAGCAAGCCACGGCGTTTGCATCAAGAAATCGTAGCCCGAACTCAAATATTGAGTGTTCGTCGTGAAATTGAACAAATTAGTAATTGTCGAATTAGGTGGCATTGGATCAGGAATGAGTGCGCTCCTATATTGGCCAGTCGGCGCCGCCGCTCGTGCATTGAGCCACGAATTCAGGTCTTGCCCTTGCGTGAGCGCGGCACCCGTCCCGTATGGTGCGACGGTCGAACTGCTGACTGACACTTTACCGCTCCCGAATGCCAGTCCCAAGTCAGCAAGCTCTGCGACATTCTGCGCCGTTTGGCTGTTGGGGAAGAAATAGTTTGCCGTCGCCTGGAAACCGCTTCCAGGAAGTGGTGCCTGCGACGATCCATTCCAGACGTTATACAGATTCACCGCGTTGGAATAGACCCCGTAGCCGTTAGTGTATAGGTTTGCGACGCCCAGGCCCGCGACCAATGGATCAAGCGTGACAGTGCCCAGCCCGGTCATCAGCGCCCCACCAGCTACCCCGGAAATTGATCCAACAAGCCCCACCGTCGGCTGAATAAATGGCCCTACAGTCTGAGCCGCACTAGTGAAGGCACTCTGGACAGCATCCCAACACTGATGAAGCGTGCAATTATTCTGCGCCTCGTTTCCAGCGGCCGTCGCGCCCGCCATCGCGTTCTGACCCAGCGCGCCAGCCACTCCACCGCCCGCCAGCATTGCCAACGCTGTTATCACCGCGCTCTGCTCCGGGGAAGCAGCACCGCTGCCGACAACCGCTGAACCTATGTAAGGCGTAGCCGCTGCCGACACGGCCCCACCTATTGCCCCGCCGACGCATCCATTGCCCTCCGCAGCAGACAACGCGCATCCCAACCCCGCGTGCGCCAACACATACCCCGGACTGCCTTCAGCGAGTATGGAACCCTTATCGGTCGACGCGACCCCAATCGCTCCGGCTCCAACCGCGCCGAAGTCAGCAATTACACTGTTCTCAAGAGCATGACCAAAACTCCCGCCTTGAATCGCCGTGTCCACGGTTGCGGTAACGAGCCCTCTTTCACCGATGGTTTCGAGCGCCTTACCCAGATCACCCACGTTCACCGAGAAATTCGCCATTTCATTGCCGAGCGTCTTCAAGCTCGACAAATCGGCAACATGCAGGGCCGACATCGCGCCGGCGCTCAATGCCCCAATCGCTCCCGCTTCTAATATCTGGCCGAAATCGAGCCCTTGGCCCGAGGCGATCTGCCCCACCGCACTGCCAACCATCCCACCCAGCGCCCCGATCAACACCGACCCGACCGAGAGCTGCGCCATCGCGACACCAAACGCAGCCGCTGCCGCTCCCGCCGTAATGATCGACGCGGCGATTGCCAAAGCCGCCACCACGAACATCGGCAGCCCGCCGCCCTCCTTCACGAAGTCCGTATGAAGATGGTCGCTCAGCGTCGTCTGCGTAAAATCGCCGCCCAACTGCTGCTTAAGCGCGGACAACACTTGTTGCGTGCCGTCCTGGTCGATGGTGCCGTCCGCACTCAGTTTCTGAAGCGCACCGCCAACCTGATTCAACGTCTGCACGTTGAGATCCATATTGGCCGCGCTCATGAAGCCGCCCGGCTGTACCACCGTACCGGTGGTATCGACGTAGCCGCCCTTGACCTTCGACCAGACCTGGCCAATATTGACCTGATTGGCCTGATTGGTAAGCGTGTTCGTATTGACGGTCAGTGTGTCGGACGCCGTGATGCTGCCCGTGTTAAGGACACTGCCGTTGCCATCCTTGTCAAAATTCAGCGTGACGTTCTGGCCTTCGATATTCCCGCCGGCCGACATCGCCGTCGTGTCGGTCGGCAGATAGACCTGCGGCATCAGCGCGGTGATCGTCGGACACGTCGCCGCACCCGCCGCTTTGCAACTCGGATCGGGCACCGTTTGCTCGACATACCAGAGCATCGGCTTGTCCAGATCATTGATCTGCTGCTGTGTCAGTGCCTCGCCAAGCTGGAGATCATGCGTCTTGGCATAGTCGATGGCATTCTGATACAGGTAAGCCTTTTCTTGGTCCGTCACGGAGACGTTGTTCTTGCTGTCGTAACTCAAGCCATCGACAAAGCTCGCCTTCCCCGTTTGCTGCAGCGCCGCCTGTTGCAACAGCAGATCTTCTTCCTGCGGGTTGTAGTAGAACAGCGTCGAACTCGGCTGCAAATTCGTCGGCAGGTTGCTCAGCAAATCTTGCGGGCTCACCAAGGCCATCGCCGAGTTGCCGATCGAGGTGTCGACATACGAGGCCTTGCCCGCAACTGCGACTGGCAATGAACCTGTTCCCACGGCGCGCGGCATCGACAAGTTCAACCCCGGAAGGTCCACCGGGCTCAACGAAATAACCTGCGACGGCTTCTTCACGGTCGGCGTATACGTATTGGCCGTGGTGATGCCGTTGATGAGGCGTTGCCCCGTCAACGAGACGTACGTTCCGAGCACGTTCCCGACGTTCTGAATCTGGCCGTTCGACGAAATCGATAAATTCGGCGCCTGAATCGTCGCTGCGATGTTGCCCACCGGCTGCGGCGGGTCGATCGGGCCACCCGTGTTCGTATAGGCACTGCCATACAAGGCTGTGCACTCCGCAGCCGATCCGCACGCCCAGATATCGTGGCGCTTGTCGCTGCTGAACATGCCGGTTTCCTGCACCCAGTGCGAATGCCAATAGGCATTCAGCGTCTGCGCCTCGTTGACCACGGGTCCCGTGACATTGATCGTCGCATTGTTACCCGCGGCGATCAGACTGCCGATATTGGTCAAGCTGCCCGCATTGATTTGCAGATTGTTCCCCGCACTGATCACCGACGAGCTGCCCGACTGCTGATCGACATATCCTTCGCAGTAGCTCTCTTTGTAGCCACCGGCCGTCATGCAGCCGGAGTACTGTTCCTTGGAGCCGTAGTTCTCGTGCACCGTAACAGGCGGCGGCAGGTTGTTCTTTATCGCGCCGGAAACGTTCAACGTGATGTTGTTGCCCGCCACGATGTTGCCCGACGTATTGTTCAGGTTTTGCGCGGGCGTGGTCGAAGTTGCGGTCGAACCAACGCCGCCGATCACGATGTCGTGCCCGGCGAGCAAGTTGCCGTCGGTATTGTTGATCTGGCCCGCTGCAATGACCAAATCGTGACCAGCGTATATGGTTGCGTCGGTCTGGCTGTAGCCGAATGTCGTCGTCGTGGGATTACTGCCGCGGGTGAATCCGCCTGTTCCGCATGCATCGTTCGGCACACCGGCCGCACAGCCGACTTGGGTCGAAAAGTTTTGCTGGTTGCCGCCTACGTTTTGCAGGTTCTGTGCATAGACGAGAACGTCATTGCCGGCATAGAGCAAGCCGGAGTTGGTGAGATTGCCGCCGCTAATCGAAAGGGTATTGCCCGCGGCCACCATGCCGGTAGGCGTCGTATAGGTCAAGCTGCCTGTCGCCGTAGGCGCAGGCGACGAAGGCTGAATGACGAACTGCGTCGGCTGGAGCACGTTACCGACGAAGCAATACTGTTGCGAGTCGCAGCCGAAGACACCCGTCGGATTGCCTGTGCCGGCCACCGCGATCGTGCCAAGCGCCTGCAGTTGCGATAGAAACGACGAGTACTGACCCTGATCAGCGAAGAAGGTCGACTGACTGGTAGTGGTCGGAGCAACGGCGCCGTTGTCCAAGGACTGGATGTTCAGCGAAACGTTACCCTGCGCCGCAATTTGTCCGCCCTTGTTCGACAATGAGTTCGCGGTAAGCGAGATCGCATTACCAGCTGAAATGACGCCTGACTTCCCGGGCTGCTGGATCGTCGCGGTTTCGTAAATCGTCGGCAGCGTAAAAGTCGCCGTGGCCAGCGCCCCCGGATCCGATGACGCCCCCACGTACCAAAGGTTGCGGGTTTGCCCATCTGGGCCCACTGTCACCTGATATTCGTTGAAATGGACGACGCCCGATCCAGCAACCGGCTGGCCCGCGTCTAATCCACAGTCTTCGTCGCAAGCACCGTGGAAACTCGAGACGGTGACCGCGGTTTGCGATCCAGTCGGCGATAGCAAGCCCCCCAAGGTAGCCGGAAGCGCATCCGATTCGGCGAGCAATTCGCCGGTGTCCCCGCCCGTGTAGACCTGATAATTGATTGCAACCTGACCAACCGCACCCGACCAAAGCACGTTCGGATTGGTCACTGCGGTAGTTGTCGTGGTTGAACCGCTCGGCGCGGTCTGGTCGTTCACCACAGCGCCGGCAGTAATGGCTACGTTATGTCCCGCGAAGATCGAACCGCCCGTGTTGAGCAGCGTACCGCCTAGATTGAAATTCGCGTCGCCCACGGACTGGGTGGTCCCCAACTGGTTGTCGTAAGTGCCACCCGTTACGTTTAGCGTCGCTCCGGCTTCCACAGTGCCACGGTTCGTCGCATTGCCATTGATCGCAAGAACGTCACTTGCATGGAGAACAGCGTTCGCCGCGTTGTACAGTGCGCCATTGAAGGTCACGTCATTACCCGTGACTTGCCCGATGTTGGTAAACGTCCCCCCTGTCGAGATAGTCAGCGGCGCCGTGCCGGTCATCGTCCCGCTGTTCGTGATACCACTTAGTCCATCGATGAATACGCTTTGTCCGCCATAACTCCATGTGCCAGCGATATTGATCGTCTGAGCCGTGATCGACAGTTGCCCCCCCTGGCTCACAGTCCCTTGGGACGGATCGAGCGCCGTATTGACCGCGCTCAAAGCAAGATTTCGTTGCGCGAGGAGTTGCCCGCCCGCATTGTCGAACGCGCCTCCGCTACCGTTGATCGTTAGTGACAAGTCGCCCGTCGTCGGACCGTTCGGCGTGCTCGGGTCGCCGGCAAAAATAATGCCGTTCTGATTGTTCAGCGTTCCGGCGTTGATCGTCAGCGCCGAGAGGCCCAGCAACGAGCCACCGACATTCGTCAATGCGCCCGCGACGTTAACGGTCGTTGTCGCGCCATTTACCAGCCCGGCATTGGTGAAGTTGGTCGCGTGAATCGTCGTGACGCCTGTCGACGCGAATGACGCATTTGCAGCATTGGTCAGATTCACCGCGGACACGGAAAGACTACCGCCGGCGAGCACATTGCTCGCATTGGAGAATGCATTCTGCGAGTTGAGCGTCGCCTGGCCAACGACATCGATCGCGCTTCCCACAAGCGACAATTGGTTCGACGCTTGCACGCTCAATGCGCCGCCGACGATTGCATTGCCCATCGTCACATTCGCGCCGCTGACTTGCAGATTTTGCGTCGCAACGAGCGTTGCCTGGCTCGCGTCGACAGCACCGCCGGCGGAGATTGCGACATCCTTCGAGCCGCTGGCCGATCCGCTTACCTTGACATTGCCGCCCGAGAGCGCGAGCTGCCCGGCTACCACGCTCGTTCCGCTCAGAGTCAACGTCTGGCCGGCAGTCAGCGTCGCATCGCCGTTGCTCGACACACCGGCGACCGACACGTTGCCGCTACCGCCCGTGACGCCCACGGCGTCCATCGACGAAACGCCGCCGGACACCGTGGCGTTCGTCGCGGCTTGGATTTGAACGTCGCCACCGCTTTGCAACGCGCCGGCAAATGTCACACTCCCGCCGTGCGATGTCGCATTGACGCTTCCTACCGCCGTCGTCGCACCGAACGCCATATCTGCGTCGGCGGTTGCGAGTAGCTTTCCGGCGCCGTCGATCCCACCCAAGGTGATGCCTGAGCCCGCATTGAGCGTGATATCGCTCCCGAACGTCAGGCTTGCTCCACCGGCAATTGCACCCGCTGCATTGATGTTCGCGGTACCGAGCCCATACAGCGCTCCGGTCAAAGTCGTGGCGCCGCCCGAAGTCAATGTCGTATTGCCGTTCACCAAGCCGCCCGCAAGCGCGAGCGTACCGCCAGCGTTCGCGTTCAAGTTTCCTACGCTGGACGTGGTGCCCGAAACGGCGATATTGCCTGTCGTTCCGGTCAAGCTCGAATCGCCGCCCGCATCGATGGCGCCGACGACTGACACGTTGTGGCCCGCCGCCAACGTCAGCTTGTCGCCCGTCGAGATATCGCCGCCGACAGACACGTCTCGCGCAGCCGAGACGTTCGTCGCGCCTCCCGATCCCATCAGCGCGGCGACGGTCACGTCGCCCGCTCCATTTGCTCCGAGCGCGTTCAACGTCAACGTTCCGCTCGCGAGGGCTGCACCAAGGGAGAGCGCATTACCTGCGCTCGCCTTCAAGTTGCCGTTCGTCATCGCGAGGCCCGCAACCGCAATATCTCCCCCGGCGCTTATCGTAAAGTCGCCGGTCGCGTTTGCCGTGCCGATCGAAATGTTGCGCGCCGCGTTGATGTCCGTCGTTCCGCCAGACGCCACAGACCCCGCTGCACTAACGTCACGAGCGGCCTGCAATGCAATCGTGCCAAACGCGGTCGCCGCGCTTCCGAAGCTGATGTCTCCCGCGCCCCCGCTTCCGCGTGCGGTCACGGCCAGGTTTCCTGTCACGGCTTGAACGCTGCCGAAGCCCGCATTGTTCGAGGCGGTCGCAGTGACGGCGGCGCCCTGGAGCGACCCAGTCAGCGCGATGTCATGCCCGGTCTGCAGGACGACAGCTTGCGCGAACGCCGCCGATCCAGCGCCCGTTATGTCACGACCCGCCGTCAGCGAACCCGCGCTCTGGCCCGCCAACGCTCCCGTCAATTGAACGTCACGTCCCGCCTGAGCCGTTATGCTTCCCGCGACGGCAACGCTTCCGCCGAGTTCCGTATCAAGTCCGCTCGATGCGTTTAGCGCGCCCGCCGAAGTCGTAGTACCGGACAGCGTCGTGCTTCCATTGACCGCCGTCACCGTGATGTCGCCAACCGTTGTTGCGCTCCCGCTCATTGCAACGTTGCGTTGAGCGGTCATGACCAACGACGCGTTACTACCCACCGCGCCAGTCACGACAACGTCACGAGCCCCGTTGAGCGAGACCGCACCCGTGGCGCTAGTCGTCCCGGTAATCGAGGCATCGCCGTTGCCAAGTAGACCGTTCGCGGTCAGCGTCAGTGTTGTGGACGAGACGACGTTGTTCAGCGCGGCGTTATCTCCGCCTGTCACCGCGATGCTGTTGCCCTGCAATGAACCGGAAAGCGACACGTCTCGTTGCGCGACCAGAACGACTGCGCCCGCGAAGGCCTGAGTCCCGGGCCCAGCGATGTCGCGCCCCGCGGTGACATATCCGTTTCCTTGGCCGACGAACGTGCCGTTGAGCAGCACGTCACGTCCGGCGCTCAGCGTGGCGTCTCCAATTGCGCTCGTACTCGTCCCAAGCACGATATCGAGCCCCGCCGCGACCCCGAGCGTTCCCCCGCTGTTCATCCCGCCGGTCGCATTAACGCTGCCGAACTGCGACGTGATGGACATATTGCCGTTCGACTCAATCGCCCCGGCCACACCAATGTCGCCCCATGCTCCCAAAGCGGCCGTGGTTCCGGCTGCGACCTTGCCGGCGCTGCCGACGGTCATTCCACCCGTGGCCGTGGCCGTCACCGAGCCGGCTGCACCGACCACGCCGTTCACCGTCAAATTGCCGATGGTCGAGTTGCCCGCACTCAGGCTGACGTTCGAAGCGGATTCGACGTTGTTGACCGTCGCGTTTCCGCCGGCGCTAGCGACGACGGTCTGACCTTGAATCAGCCCACCCTGTGCGATATCCGCGCCCGCGTTGAGCGTGGCAAGCTGGCCGAAGCCAACCGTTCCCGCGCCGCCGATGTTCCGGCCAGAGACGATGCTCCCATTGCCGAGCCCGTTCAACGACCCCGTCACGTTGACATCACGTCCACCTTGCAACGTGGTGTCGAGCGCGACCGTCGTCGCTCCTCCAAAATTGACGTCCCCCCCTGCCAGCGCCGACAAGTTGCCATTGCTGTTCAGCGCACCCGTCAGACCGATCGTGCCGCCAATAGCGGTCAGCGTCGCATCGCCGGACGACTGCACCGACCCGCTCACATTCAGATCGTTACCGGCCGTCAGCGCTGTCGTCGCGCCGCCTGCGAGCGCGCCGGTCAGATTGAGATTTCCCGCAGCGCCCAAAGCGATCGCCGAACCGGCCTGCACATCATGCAACGTACTGTTGCCGCCCGCGCTCGTCCGAATCGTTGCGCCCCGCAGCGATCCCGTGAGATCGGTATCGCCGAGCGAGCTCACGCTCGCATCCAGCCCGAACGCCAAAGCCGCGGCACCGGAAATCGTCCCGCTCGCAGTCAACGTCCCGGTGCCCTGCGCAACGACGGTCCCGTTGGCTACGATGTTCTGTCCAGCGCTAGCCGCCATGTTGCCGAGCGCCGACGTCGTGTTCGCACCAAGGTCGATCGACTTGGCGGCGTTCAACGCCAAGTCAGTGCCCGACTCCACCACGCCCGCGTTGCTCAATGAGCCCGACGTGCTCGTCAACGTCATGCTTCCATTCGACTGCACCGTCCCTGCGATCGACGTGTCCAGCGCGGAGGTGATGCTTAGCCCTGCCGACGAAGCGAGGGTGCCAGCGACCGACGCCGAGCCGGCTGCGCTCAACGTCGTGTTCGCTTGCGACGTCACGGCGCCATTGATCGCAATGTTGCCACCGCCCGCGTTGCCATCCGCAATCACGGACAAAGTCGCGTTCGCCTGGACGTTGTTCAGTACCGCGGAGTTCGCGGCATGAAGCGCCACGTTGTTCGCTTGCAGCGAGCCGGAGACGGCAATGTCATGAGAGGCCGCCACCGTCGCATCGTGGCTGAAACCGCTGGAGCCTCCGAGGGTGACGTCGTGACCTGCGTTAAGCACTGCCCCGCCCTGCCCGGCAAGCGTGCCGCTATTCGCGACATTCCGGCTCGCCATCAAGGACGTATCGCCGCTCACGGTCGTCGCGCCGCTCAGGGCAATGTCTTCGCCGGCGGTAGCCGACAGCTTGCCGCCGCTGTTGATCGCGCCGTTCGACTGGATATCGCCCGTCGAGGCGGCCACCGTCAGATCGCCAACGGACTGCACCGTGCCCGAGTTCGCAATCGTCACGTTTCGCTGCGCCGTGACGTTCACTTGCGCGCCGCCGGCCAACGTCCCGTTGACGATCACATCGCGCGCAGCTTGCACGGTCGTCGCCCCCACCCCGGCCGCCGAGCCGTTGAAGGTGACGTCCCCGCCGCCCGCGTTGCCGTTCGCCACCACGGAAAGCGCATCGCCGGCCTGCACGCTCGAGAGAGCTACCGAGTTGGCAGCCGTGATCTGGAGTGCGTTGGACAGAATCTTTCCGGTCACCGATATGTCTTGCCCACCGGTGAGCGAGCCGCTTTGACCGAAAGCGATCGACCCCGCGCCCGTGATGTCGCCTTGCGCGTTCAGCGCGCCGTTGCCTTGTGCGATGAATACACCGGGCACATCGACGCCGCCGGCCGTGATCGAGGCATCTGTGCCAATAAGCAACGACCCAGCAACGCTAAAAGCGCCCGAGGCGTTGGCGTTGAGCGTCGTCCCGCTGGCAAGCGAGCCGCCGATGGCAACCGCGCCTCCCGCCGTCAACGTCACTGCATGCTGGGCCGTCGATTGAGCGTTGATCGCAATGGCTTGCCCTGCAGATATGGCGAGGTTGCCCGCACCATTGACATTCGCGTTCGAGTTAACGTTGCCGCTGTTAGCGGTCAATGCGATGTCACCCGAGGTCTGCAATACGGCGTTGAGGTTCACATCGCGCTGCGCGCTCGCCTGCACCGTATTGCTCGCCGTTTGGCCGTTGATATTGATATCTCTTGCCGCCTGCAACGTGGTCGCGCCGGCTACGATGTTCGTGCCGTTCAGCGTGATGTCGCCTGTGCCACCGGTGCCTTGCGTCGTCAGCGACAGGCCGCCACCGCTCTCCAACTCGCCGGTGGCGATGCTGGCGCCGGCTACCATCATCATGTCGCCGGCCGACTGGGCGTTCGCCACGTTGATGTTGCCGCCAGCCGTGAGCGATAGGCTCGACTGCGACTGTACGGTGCCCGTGGACGTGACGTCCCCGCCCGCCGACAGCGTGTATCCGCCAATACCCAGCCCCGTCCCCGACAACGCCGCATTGCCCGCGCTCGTAATCGTCACGTCCTGTTGCGCCGCGTGGTTCGCGACCGTCAGATCGCCGTTCGACGACAGCGTCAAGTTCCCTGCGTTCGCCGCCAGCGCGCCGTCCGTGCGCACGCCCATGCCTTGCGCGGTGCCCACCACCGCGATCTGCCCGGCCGTCATCGCGCCGAAGCTCGTCGCGTCGATCGCATATCCTTGCGTCGCATTGCCGATCGATGCGGCTGTATTCGCGCTTGAGTTCGCCTGCGTGGCGTACGTGGTCCCTGTGGCATCCGAACTACTCGGGCTCACCACCTGATCGCCCGCGATCACATTGATCCGCGAGCCCGCATACAACGGCGCATTGATTCCTACCGTTTCGCCGATCAAGTCGATCGTGCCGACCGTGCCTTCGATCCCCGACCCCGGACCATTCGTGCCCGCGTTGCCTTCGATCTGAATGTGCCCACCCCTCACGTCATACGCCACGGCTTGCGCATTCGTGAAGTCAGTCTGCGAACCGCCGATCGACGAAAGGAATCGCGGCGTCCCCGTGGTCAGCGTTACGCCAATCGTGTTCGTAAAGCCTGCCCCTCGCACCGCGATCCCGTTGGGGTTCGCGATGATCACCGTAGCCGGCGAACCGAATACTTCGAGCGGGCCATTGAGCACACTCATGAAGGCGCTACCGGTCGAGGTGACCTGATTCACGATCACGCCGGCCGTGCGGCCGTTCAGGTTCGGGTTGGCCGCGACGTTGCCGCCGGTAAGCGTCGTGCCCCCTTGCAAACTGTTGTTGAGGATTAACCCGACCGGGTCGACGTTGAAGCTCTGATATTGATTGAGAGAGATCCCCGCCGAATTCGGCGCGGTGATGTTGATCACGGGCACACCGCCACCGGCACCCGTCGATTGCGTGATCTTCGACCGGAACGACAGCGGTGCCGTGGGATCGACGATTGCACCGGCCTGCGCCACCTGCATCGCAAAGCGAATGCGTACGGAAGCCAGATCTTGAATCACGCGCCACGCTTGATCGTCGACACGACGGCTGCCTGCCGCGATCACACCGGCCGCAGCGCGGCCGTGCTCGACCGTTATCGTGATCGGGCCGACGAATAGAGTAGCCGCAACGAGCGCACTCACCGCGCGCTGCCAAATGCGATAGCGGCGCAAC
>Ga0207667_10004720_pt1 | contig 16684 bp, 12 predicted proteins | sample KBSCornC52_FD_184301 | JGI IMG/M metagenome (GOLD analysis project Ga0207667, IMG submission 184301) | Corn rhizosphere microbial communities from Kellogg Biological Station, Michigan, USA - KBS Corn C5-2 (SPAdes) (version 2) | ecosystem: Host-associated > Plants > Roots > Rhizosphere > Soil ... | reverse complement strand
CTGGGCGTGTTGTCCGACGGCGAGCAACTGCAGCTGGCGGCCGGCGACAAGCCCGCGCGCCTGCTGGTGGTCGCCGGCAAGCCGCTGAACGAAAGCGTGGCGCGCTACGGGCCGTTCGTGATGAACACGCCCGAGCAGATCCACGAAGCGATCGCCGATTTCCGCGCCGGCAAGTTCTAATTAAAGCAACGCGCCTCTCGCGATTGCCCCCTCTCCCTCCGGGAGAGGGTTGGGGTGAGGGTGCGCCCTGGTCTCGAAGTACCATGTGAATCAGCTCCTGTTGCAGGCCTCACGCGCTGTCCGCTGGCGACATGAAAGTCTTTTCAGCAGGTTGCATAGTGGTAGTCGCGCGCAGGCGTCCTGGCTGTTTCTACAGAAACCGCTTTGCCCAGGCAGCGTTGGATCCGGGAACCCTCTCCCCAGCCCTCTCCCGGAGGGAGAGGGGGCAAATGCAAGGAGCGCTTTGCTCCATTGAAACGGTTCAACCCTTCACGCTGCCCAGCAGCAGTCCCTGCAGGTAGTAGCGCTGCAGCGACAGGAACAGCAGCAGCACCGGCAGCACGGTGACCACCGAGCCGGCCATCATCAGTTCGCTGTCCTGCGCGTGCTCGCGCGCCAGCGAGGCCAGTCCGATCGGCAGGGTGTAGTGTTCCTGCCCGGTCAGCACGATCAGCGGCCACATGAAGTCGTTCCAGGCGGCGAGGAAGCTGAAGATCGCCAGCGTCACGATGATCGGCTTCAGCAGCGGCAGCACGATCTGCACGAAAATGCGCCACTCGCCGGCACCGTCGATGCGCGCGGCCTCCAGCAGTTCGTCGGGGATGCCGCGCGCGTACTGGCGCACCAGGAAGATGCCGAACACGGTGGCCATCGCCGGCGCGACCACGCCGGCGTAGCTGTTGACCAGGCCGACGTATTTCAGCAACAGGAACAGCGGCAGCATCGCCACCTGGGCAGGGATCACCAGTGCACCGAGCAGCGCCTGGAACAAGCGCTCGCGGCCGGCGAAGCGCAGCTTGGCGAAGGCGTAGCCGGCCATCAGGTTGAACACCAGCGACAGCGCGGTGATCGCGCCGGCGACCAGCACGCTGTTGAGCAGGTAGCGGCCCATGCCGGCGCGCACGAACAGCTCGCGATAATTCGCCCAGCCCGGGTGCTTCGGCAGCAACGGCGGCGGCAGCGCGCTGGCCTCGCCCGGCGCCATGAACGACACCGACAGCATCCACAGCAGCGGGAACAGCGCGACCACCGTGCCACCGATCAGCAGGCCGTTGATCAGCGCCTTCATTAGTCGCGGGCTCATGCCGGCCCTCCGTCGGGATGCTCGCCGTGTCGCGACAGTTTCAGCATCAGCACGGTCACCGCGAACATGATCAGGAACAGCAGGAACGCCACCGCCGAGGCGGAACCGAGGTTCCACCACTTGAAGCCCTCGTCGTACATCAGGTACAGCACGCTGACGGTGCTCTGCAGCGGGCCGCCCTCGGTCATCACGTAGGGCTCGGCGAACAGCTGGAAGTAGCCGGACACGGTGAGGATCGCCACCATCAGCAGGGTCGGTTTCAGCAGCGGCAGGGTGATGTGGCGGAACTGCCGCCAGCTTGACGCGCCGTCGATGCGCGCGGCCTCGTACAGGTCCGGCGGGATCGCCTGCAGCCCGGCCAGGAAGATGATCATGTTGTAGCCGAAGTTCTTCCACACCGCGAACAGGATGATCGTCGGCATCGCCCAGTGCGGGTCGCCCAGCCAGTCGACCGGGTGGATGCCGAGCAGGCCCAGCAGGTAGTTCGCCATGCCGTACTTGGTGTTGAACAGGTAGCGCCAGATCACCGCCACCGCTACCACCGTGGTCACCACCGGTGCGAACAGCGCCGTGCGGAACAGCGGCTTGCAGCGCGCCAGCGGCGAGTTGAGCAGCACGGCCGCGCCCAGCGAGGCGCCCATCGACAACGGCACGCCCACCGCCACGAAATACACGGTGTGGCCCAGCGCCGACCAGAACAGCGGCCGGTGCAGCAGCTCCCAGTAATTGCCGAGGCCGACGAAGCGCAGGTTGCGGATGTCGGCCAGCGCGTAGAGGTCGTAGTCGGTGAGGCTGAGGATGAGCGCGCCCAGCACCGGCAACAGGAAGAACACGCCCAGCACGACGAGGGCCGGGGCCAGGAACAGCCAGGCGCTGCGCGGCGAATTCATGGCGGGTGTTCCCTGGCGGGGTCGGGCTGCGCGTGGTCGAGCACCCAGCGGCGCTTGGCCAGGATCGTGTCGGCGCGTCGGTCGATCTCGGCGGCGGCCTGGTCGATGGTCAGCTGGCCGGCGATCGCCTCGGCGGCGACCAGTTGCATCTCGTTGGCGATGCGCTCCCACTCCGGCACCGGCGGGGTCGGCTTCACCTGTTCCAGCTGCTCGCGGAACGCGCGTGCCTTCGGGTCGTCGCGCAAGGCGCCGCCTTGCCACGAACTGCGCCGTGGCGGCATGTCGCCGAGCAGCTCGTAGAACTGCTGCTGCACGGCCGGCTGCGACAGGTATTCGATCAGTTGCCAGGCGGCGTCCTTGTGCTTCGAGGCGCGGAAGATCACCAGGCTGGAGCCGCCGGCCGCGCCGATGCCGGCGCCGGCCGGGCCGGGCAGCGGCGCAGTGGCCCAGTCGTCCTGCTGCGCGGCCGGCAAGCGCGTGCGGAATTCGCCGATATTCCATGGCCCGGACAGGTAGAACGCGTACACCCCGCGGCCGAACTCCGTCCACGGGTTGCCGGCCTCGACGTTGGTGATCGCCGGCGCCTGCTTCAGTTTGAACGTGTCGACGTAGAAGCCCAGCGCGCGCTTGAAGCCGGCGCTCTCGAAGTTGCCGTAGCGGCCGCCGTCGCGCAGCAGCGGCTCGGGCTGCTGCAGCGCCAGCGACATCAGCTGCTCGTACTCGTTGGTCGGCAGCAGGATGCCGTAGACGTGGCGTTGCGGATCGCTCAGCGCGGCGAGCATGCGCCGCCACTCGGCCCAGGTGCGCGGCGGCGCGTCGAAGCCGGCCTTCCGCAGCAGGTCCTTGCGGTAGAACAGCAGCCGCGTGTCGACGTACCACGGCACGCCGTACAGCGTGCCGTCGATCACGTTGGTGGCCCAGATGCTGGCGAAGTAGTCGTCCGCCCGCACCACGTCCGAGTGGTCCACGCGCGCCTGCAGCGGCTCCAGTGCATGCAGCGCCACCAGCTCGGGCAGCCAGGTGTTGCCGAGCTGGCTGAGGTCGGGGGTGGAACCGCCGGCGAACGCGGTGAGCAGTTTCTGGTGCGCCGCGGTCAACGGCAGCTGCTGCACCTTCACGCGGATGTCCGGGTGCGCGCGCTCGAACGCCGGCAGCAGCTGCATGATCGCCTCGCCTTCGCGGCCGATCGTCCAGAACGTGAGCTCGTGCCCCGCCGGCGCCGGCGCGCAACTGCCGAGCAGCGCGCTGCCCACGGCGATCGCGGCCAGCCACAGGCCGCGCCGCGATCGCCGTGGGCGCGGGCCGTGCGTCATTTTTTCGGTGTTCCCGCGAGCCAGCCGCCTTCGAAGCCGGCGCGTTCGAGTCCCTTGCGGATGTACGGATTCTTCTTCATCACGTTCCACACGAAGCCGCTGCGCCAGTTCTCGATCATCAGCACGATCGGGCCCTGGTCGATGCCCAGCTGCAGAGTGTCGACCCAACCCAGGCCGGGTACCAGCCTGCCGGTGCGCAGCGTGGTCGGGGTGTGGAAGCTGAGGTTGAACGCGTCGACGAAGCCGTAGTCGTCGTAGATGTACTTGCCGTAGCGCTGCTTCATGGTCTCCAGCGCCGGCACCACGATCTCCGGCGCGAACGCGATCGAGCCGGCGGCTGCGGTCGGCGCGATGGTGCCATCGTCGGAAATGTAGTCGAGTCCGACGCCGCGCGCGGTATAGCCCTGGAACGTGCGATCGCCCTCGGCGCTCTTCACGACCAGGCCGCCGGGTCCGTTGCTGGCGGTGAGGCCCCACACGTTGGCGCCGTAGCCGGTCCAGTGGCCGGGGTTGGCGATCGCGTAGCTGCGCTGCGCGTAGGTGGCGCGGCGGCTGTTCTCGAAGTAATCGAGATCATGCTCGCGGCTCCAGGCGTCGCGGATGCCGCGGAAGTCGACCCAGCTCTGGCTGTACTGGTGGCCGAACAGCGGCGCGAAGTTGAGGAAGGTCTGGCCCTGGAACGTGCCCCAGGTCAGGTGATTGGTGGACAACCATGCCGCCCATGCCTCGGGTCCGACCGGATGGGTCGGCGAGCCGAGCGCGAGGATGTACACCAGCATGCCTTCGTTGTAGCCCTTCCAGTCGGCCGGGATGAACTTGCCGCCCGGCGTCCAGCCCATGCTGATCAGCGGTTTGCGCGGCTGCATCCAGGGCCAGTCGACGCGGCGGTAGATCGTGTCGGCGAGTTGGCGGATCTCGGTCTCCTGCGGCGTGTCGCGGTCGTAGTACGACTGCGCGAACAGCACGCCGCCGAGCAGCAGGGTGGTGTCCACGCTGGACAACTCGACGTAGCGCATCGCGCGCCGGCCGGTCTTCATGTCGAGGAAGTGGTAGAAGAAGCCGTGGTAGCCGGTGGCGTCGTCCTCGCTGTCGTTCTGCGGCGCGGCGGCGAAGAAGCGCAAGGTCGCCAGGGTGCGCGCCGCCGCCTGTCCGCGCGTGATGTAGCCGCGTTCGGCGCCGATGCCGTAGGCGGTCAACCCGAAGCCGACCGCAGCGATCGAGGAGAACGACTGGCCCGGATACGAGTCGGGCACCAGCCCGGTCTTCGGATCCGCACCCTGCCAGAACCAGTCGAAGGTGCGCCGCTCGAGGTCGTTGACCAGTGCCTGCCGCTGTGGGGCGAGATCGGCGTAGCCGAGAGCCGGCTGCCTCGCCGTGGCGGGCGACTGCCAACCCGCACCGATGACCAGCAGCGCGAAGAGGATGGTTACTCGCGTACGGGAAAGAAACCTGGACAAGATCATCACAACTCTCTCTTCAATGGCGTATCAAGATCACGGCGTGGCCGCCATGGCAGCCGATGGCGTTCGCCAATCCGCGCCACGGCATTGCCGCACCGGAGTCAGACACCAGCGGCCTTGCAATAGCGATCGATGAACGCCTGGTGCGGAGGCATGGCGTCGACACAGGTGGCAATGACCTGCTGCACGTGTGCGACGAATTCGTTCAGGTCCTTTTCCGACATCTGGTCGGCGCCCGTGTGCCAGGTCGTCGGCATGATGCCTTGGCCAAGCATCACTTCGACCCAACTCACCAGACCGAACAGTTCCTCGGCGTTGCGGATGAATTGCCCGCTTTCCCGGAACAGCGCCATCACGCTGCGCAGCGTTTCGGGAATCTCCATCGTGCGGCAATAGTTCCAGAAGGGCGTGTCGTCGCGTTGCGTGGCGTGGAAGTGCAGGATCAGGAAGTCGCGGATGCGTTCCAGCTCGAAACGCGACAGCGCGTTGTAGCGATCGATGACGGCCTCGCTGAAATTCCGGTCGGGGAACAGGGTCAGCAACCGCGTGATGGCCGACTGGATGAGGAAGATGCCGGTCGATTCGAGCGGTTCGAGGAAGCCGCTGGCGAGGCCGATGGCCACGACGTTGCGGTTCCACACCTTCTTGCGCGTGCCGGCGACAAAACGAAGCAGCCGCGGCTCACCGAGGGGAGCGCCATCAAGATTGCGCAGCAATGTTGCCGCCGCCTCGTCATCGCTGATGTACGGACTGGCATAGACGTGGCCGTTGCCCACGCGGTGCTGCAGAGCGATGCGCCATTGCCAGCCGGCGGTCTGCGCGGTGGCGCGTGTATACGGTGTCGGCGGTCCGGTCCGTTCGCAGGCCACGGTCACCGCCCGATTGGTTGGCAGCCAGTGGTTCCAGTCCTCGTAGCCGGTATGCAGCGCCTGCTCGATCAGCAGGCCGCGGAAACCGGAGCAGTCGATGAAGAGCTCGCCACTGATTTTCTCGCCGCTCTCCAGTACCACGGCGTCGACAAAGCCATCGCTCGGCCGCAACAGGGTTTCGCGGATCTTTCCCTCGGTGCGTTGCACGCCGCGGGCTTCTGCATAGCGGCGGAGATAGCGGGCGTACAGACCGGCATCGAAGTGGTAGGCGTAGGCGATATTCGCCAATGGCGTATTCGGCGGCGCATCAACCGCCGAGACCATGAACTTTCCGTGCGCTGCCGCCAAGGTGTTCAACGAGTAGTCGCCGATCTCGCTCGCGTTGCCGCTCTTGAAGGCCCGCAGCCAGTACTGGTGGAACGGGAGCATGCCGATATCGAGGCCGATGGAGGTGCCGAAACCGTGGACATAGGTCTTGCCGGGCTTCAGCCAGTTGACGAACTGGACGCCCAGCTTGAACGTGCCCCTGGTTTCCCTGACGAACTCCGCTTCGTCGATGCCGAGCAGCTTGTTGAAGAGAGACAGGTGCGGCACGGTGGCCTCGCCGACCCCGATGGTGCCGATCTCCTCGGATTCGATCAGTCGTATCGAATGCCCGGGGCCGAGCACCTTGGCCAGTGCGGCGGCACTCATCCAGCCGGCCGTGCCGCCGCCCACGATGACGATGTTCTTGATGCGTTGGTTCGTCATGGCCTTCTGCTTGGAGTGGTCTGAAAGACGAAGCGCAGGATGATCCGTTCGATGGGGGCGCTGGGGAGCCTTGCATCATCAAAAGCAAGGCCCACCGAAGCGGGCCTTGCAGAACGTCATGGCTGCAGGGGATTCCGCTACCGCTCAGCTCAGAACCTGAAATCCGCCGTCAGCTTGTATGTGCGCGGTACGCCGAGAATGTTGCCGATCCGGTTGTAGCTCGGGTTGTACGCGGCACCTGTGTAGTTGTCGATGGTGTCGTTGTAGTTCTTGAAGTTCAGCACATTCAGAGCATCGAAGCGCAGCTGGAGCACCATGCCGCGACCGAGATCGAAGTTCTTGGTGGCCTGCAGGTCGATATCCCGATAGCCGAAGATCGGCCCACCCACCAGGAAGTGCGAACCCTTAGGTATACCCACGACCGGGTAAGCCGCCGACATTTCGCCCTGGACACCGACCGAGTTCGGCCACAGGTTGCAGCAGCCGATCGCGGATACCGGCGTCGGTGTGGCCAGGGTCAGCTTGCCGGCGACGGTGATGCCCCATGGCGCATCCACCACCCCGGTCATCACCAGCCGGTGCTTGGGCGCCGCACTGGAAGTCTGGAACGGGTAGTACTGGATACCCGGCAGGTCGAACGCGTAGCCGTCCGAATACAAGCGGTTCTGCGTGGCGTGCGTGTGGGTGTAGGCGATCGTCATGCCCCAGCCGCTCTCGCGGGTATAGGGCTTTTCGGCCGACAGCAGCAGCTGGGTGTTGTAGGTCGTCTTGCCGTTGTCGAACAGGATCAGGTTGCCGATGCCCGGCACGCCCGCGCCGCCCCACTGGTTGGTGAAGTTCTCGTAGTTGTAGAACTTGCCGTTGGGATAGCGGTTGCCCAGCGTACCGATGATGCCGTCGTACTGGAGAATGCGCGCGAGGGTGACGCTGGTGTTCCAGTCGCCCAGCTTGTTGCGCATGCCGAGGCTGAACTGGTCCGAGTACGGCGACTTGATGTTGTTGTTGATCATGTCGACTTCGCTCACACCCGAACCCAGACCCTGCAGGTTGGCCGCGTCGAGGTACTTCGGATCCCACGCGAAACAGGACGTGCCGTTGGCCTTGCCCGGGCCGCAGCCATCGATGGCGGTCGGGTTTTCGAAATCGACGGTCGGCTCGGACAGCGCATTCTTGCTGTTCTCAAGCGAGATCACGTCGAACAGGTTGCGGTCATAGGCGCGGCCGGCACCACCGAAGATGACGTGTTCCTCATCACCGTTGAGGTCGTAGGAAAAGCCGAGACGCGGCTGGATCTCGTTCTTCTGCGCGCTGCGGTTGTGGCCGGTGCTGATGTAGTTGTTGATGTTGATGCCGCCGGCGGCGAGACTTTGCGCGTACGACTGATTGATGGTCTCGCCGTTGAAATCGTACGTCGGCGCGTTGATTGCGTCCACGATCGGCTGCAGTGTGTGGTAGTCCAGGAACTGCGGCGACTTCTCGTAGTCCCAGCGCACGCCCAAGTTCACGGTGAGCTTGTCGTTGACCGACCAGTCGTCCTGGATATAGGTGCCGAACTGCTTGTTCTTGGATACCGCCGTCAGCGGCAGGCCGGAATTGACCTTGCCGAATACCACCTTGTACGGCGTCGCTTCGGTACCGTCGGGAGACACGTTGTAGAAGTAGTTGGCGTTCGTGGCGCTGTCGCGATCGGAGAGCGTCACTTCCTTGTACTTCACGCCCATCTTGACCACGTGGTCACCGTGCCACGTCAGGTCGTTGAAGGTGAGGTTGTCCTGGATGCCGTTGCCCTTCTGCGAGGCCTCGAAATACTGGCGCGGATCCTGACCGTTGATCATCAGGATCGTATCCGCCGGGGCGGGCGCGTTCCAGAAATAGGTGGTGGCCGGCGCGTCGGTGATCGGTGTGGGCGTGTCGAGCGTGCTCTCGTAGGTCCACAGCAGCTCGTTGAACCATGAATCCGCGCTGTGCTGCCAGCGGGCGTCGAAGCGCTTGTCGTCGTTTTTGTAGTTGTAATTGGCCGAGGCAGCGGTGGTAAGGCCAGCGCCGTAGATCTGCGTTTCCTTGCGGATCTTCGTGCTCAGCTCGAAACGGTCGCGGTCGGTCGGCTCCCAGTCGATCTTGCCGAAGTACAGGTTCTCCTTGAACGGCAATGCGGTCGGCCCGAGTTGCGCCTTCGCATCGGCAGGCAGGAAATCGTTGTACGAAACATTGTTGTAGGTGTGGCCCGAGCCGGTGGTGGTGGTCGGGGTGGAGAACTTCTTCCCCTCGTAAGTCACGAAGAAGTGCAGTTTGTCCGTGATGATCGGGCCACCGAAGGCGCCGCCGTATTCGCGGCTCACGCCACGGGCCTTGTTGTGCGCATCGCTTTCGGCCGGCGTCTCGGCGCGGAGGCGGTCGCTGGTGAAGGTATTGAACACCTCGCCATGGAACTCGTTGGTGCCGGACTTCGTCTCGGCCGTGATGGCAGCGGAGGAGATCTGGTCGTACTCGGCCTTGTAGTTCGAGGTGATCACGCGGTACTCGCCGATCGCCAGCTGCGGGAACGGATTGCCTACGTCGCCATCGTGGTTCGGGCCGGCCTGGCCGGAGATGCCGCCGCCATGCACGTAATTCTTCTGACCGACTCCGTCGATGTATACGTTGACATTGGCGGCAGGCTGCGCGCCGGCCTTGATCGAGGTCTTGCCGTTTTCGACGTTGAACGCCATGCCCGGTACGGTGTCGGCGAACTCGAGGAAGTTGCGGGTGATCTGCGGCGTAGTGTTGATCTGATGCAGCGAAACCGTGCTGCCGATTTCCGAGGTCTTCACCTCGGTCAGGGCCGTCGCGGTCACCGAAACCCCGGTCAGGGTGGTGGCATTGACGGCGCCAGCCGGTGCGGCGGCTGCCTGCGTCAGGTTGAGAGTGGCGGTCGAAGCCACCGATAGGCGCACGGTCTGCTCGGTGCCGGCGCCGGCGTCGACGGTGTACGTGCCGGGCGGCAGTCCGACCAGCGCGTAGCTGCCGTCTGCGTTCGCGGTGGTCCGTCGCTGGGCGCCGGTCGCGACGTTCTTCGCCGTGATGGTCGCGCTGGGTGGCGCCTTGCCGCGCAGGTTCGCGTTGGCGGACTGCGCCCACGAGACCATCGGGACGCCGGCCACCGCGATCACCGCGGTGCTGATGAGGCTGGCGAGCAGTTTCTTTCTGAGTTGTATGGATGCTTTCATGACTTCCCTCCCGTACCGGATGACCGATTCCCCGAACCGAAAACCTTGCCTTTTGCTGCCCCAGGCTGCCGCGCCGCGCCGCAGGTTTCGCGGGTGACGATCTCGCAGTCGAGCGTATGTGCGGATGCCGCGTCCGGGCGGGACTCCTCCAGCATCGCCGCCAGCTGTTCGAGCGCGCTGCGGCCCAGGTCGACGATGCGCACGCGCACCGTGCTGAGCGGCGGCGTGACGTAGCGCGCGATCGGAATGTCGTCGAAGCCGGCCAGCGCGATCTCGCGCGGCACGTCCACGCCGGCTTCCTTGAAGGCATAAAGGCAACCCACGGCCATCATGTCGTTGGCGGCGAACACGGCGTCGGGCCGCGGCTTGCGTGCGAGCAGCTGCTGTCCGGCGCGATAGCCGGACTCCTCGTTGAAATCGCCCGCCACCACGTCCAGCGGTGCGTGCGGGGCGTACTTCGCCATCGCCGCGCGATAACCGAGCTCGCGCTGCTGCGCGTCGAAGTTGCCGGCGGGACCGGCGATGAAGGTCACGTTGGAGTGGCCTGCCTCCAGCAGATGCCGCACCATGGCGTAGGCGCCGCCGTAGTTGTCGATGTTGAGCACCGCGTACGCCTTGCTCTTCACCGCGCTGTTGAGCAGCACGGCCGGCACGCTGGCGGGAAGGTTGGCGCGCAGGAACGCGGCATCGACGTGCCCGGACAGGATCAGCATGCCGTCGACGCGGCCCTGCATCGCGCGCAGCGCGGCGGCGGCATCCTCGGCACCGTCGTGCGAACTGGAGACCAGCAGGTGCAGGCCGCGCACGCGCGCGGCCAGGTCGATGCCGCGGATCAGTTCGGAAAAGAACTCGCCGTGCAGGTCCGGCAGCAGCGCGCCGATCGTGTGCGTGCGCCGCGTGATCAGGCTGCGCGCGCCGGCGTGCGGCACGTAGCTCAAGCGCGTGGCCACGTCGTGGATGCGCTGGCTGGTGGCTGCGGTGACGCCGCCACCCCCATTCAGCGCACGCGATACCGAGGCCACGGAAACCCCGGCCTCGCGCGCCACGTCTTTGATTGTCACGGTTGCCATGCGAGTTGCCCCGAGTGCCGAACTCCATTGCGGCGACAACGTAATCGTTTTCATGAAGACTTGTAAAGCATCCGCTAACAAGGCTTCTGCTGCGCTGCGGAAGGTTTACGCAAACGTTTTCATGAGTGGGCCGGACAAGTGGCTGGCCGAGCGGAAAATGCGTGACCGGATCGGGCGGATCGCGTTATGGCAATGCAGCATGCCGCGGATAAGGCGGGTGCCGGGCTGGAGCGTAATGCGCGGCATTTGCGGACGACGTCTCAATTCGGGTCGTTTTTGCCTGTTGTTAAAAATTTCTTCCTGTCGTTAAATCAGGGTTAATCTATGTCCGCTCAGTCGGCTGTATCCTCAACTTGCCGTGATAGCGAAGAAACACTCACCAAGTAACTGATTTGCATACCATGACCCTGCTGTCCACCCTCTTGCTCCTGTGCGCCGTGCTGATCATCAGCGCAGTCAGGCGCGTGCCGGCCGGACAGGTCTACAGCCTGTACCGCCGCGGCAAGCTGGTGCGCGTGCTGCAGTCGGGTACGCATCTGGTGTTGCCGTTACTTGATCGGGTCGCACATAAGATCAACCTGGCCGGCCAGACCCTGCGTTTCGAGGAGCCGCTGGCCGAGGCGCACGACGTGCGCGGTACGGTGTACTGGCAGGTGCTGGAGCCGGAGCGGGCCGATGCGGTATTCGAGCAGGTCGACCAGCTGATCCGCCGCGGCGCCCAGGAAGCGCTGCGCAGCGAGCCGGCGGCCGAGCGCGCCGATCGCCGCGATCTCGGCGCACGGGTGAAGCAGGCCTTGAACAGCGCGCTGCGCGAGCGCGGCATGATGGTGACCCGGGTCGACCTCGACGTCGCCTGACCACGGGTAGTGCGCCAGGGCGCCCGAGAGCGCCCGCGCCGCAGGGGATTTGCAAGCCTTCGACCCGCCTCGGCGGGTTTTCTTTTGTTGGCAAGGCCGGTCGCGCCGCGGATACTTTGCGCCCCACGCCTCTTGAGTGACCCGATGACCACGCGCGACGCCTTGCAGGCACGACTCGAACAAGGCATCGCCGCGCTGGGGCTGCAGCTGCCGGCGGAGGCGGTGCCGCGGCTGCTCGACTACCAGGTCCTGCTGCAGCGCTGGAACGCGGCCTATAACCTCACCGCGGTGCGTGATCCGGCGGAGATGGTCACCCGTCATCTGCTCGATTCGCTGGCGATCCTGCCGTACGTGCAAGGGCGGACCCTGGCCGACCTGGGCACCGGTCCCGGCCTGCCCGGCATCGTGCTGGCGATCGCCGCGCCGGGGCGGGAGATCCTGCTGGTCGATTCCAATGGCAAGAAGGTGCGCTTCCTGCGCGAGGCGATCCGCGCGCTGAAACTCGATGGCGTGAGCGCGGTGCAGTCGCGGGTGGAAGACGTGCAGGGACAGTACGACTGCGTCACCGCGCGCGCGTTCGCCAGTCTCGCCGACATGCTCGGCTGGGGCGGCCACCTGCTGGCGCCGGACGGGATCTGGCTGGCGATGAAGGGCAAGCGGCCGGACGACGAACTGCCCGGCATCCCGGCCGGTTTCGAGCTGCGCGGCACGCACGAGCTGGCGGTACCGGGGCTGCCGGCCGAACGTCATCTGCTGGTGCTCGGCCGCGCCTGATCCGCGGTTTTATTCGTCCAGCACGCCGCCGTTGCTCTCGATCACCTGCGCATACAGCTTCGCACTGGCTTTCGGCGTGCGCTGCTGGGTGGCGAAGTCGACGTGGTACAGGCCGAAGCGCTTGGAGAAGCCGAGCGACCACTCCAAGTTGTCCAGCAGCGACCACGCGTAATAGCCCTTCAGATTCACGCCCGCCGCGATGGCGTCGTGCAGCGCCCTGAGGTGCTTGCGCAGGTAGTTCGTGCGCAGCGGATCGTCGAGCACGCCGTTCTCGGCCACCGGCGGGTCGTAGAACGCCGAACCGTTTTCGGTGATGAACAGCGGGATGTCGCCATAGCGCTGCTTGAACCAGGTCAGCGTGTCGGTCAAGCCCTGTTCGAATACTTCCCAGCCGGTCTCGGTGTGGGTCTTGTTCGGCTGGCGTACCGGGACCGCCCGCAACGGATACGCGTTCGCGTCGTGCTTCACCACCGCGCGGGTGTAGTAGTTGATGCCCACGAAATCGACCGGCTGGTTCGTCAGCTCGAAATCGTCGGCCGGGAAATCCGGCCATGCCTCGCCAAAGATCTCCTTCAGCTCCGGCGGATAGCTGCCCAGCAGTGCCGGGTCGGCGAATTGCTGGTTCATGTAGGCATGCGCGCGGCGGGTGGCGGCGAGGTCCTCGGCGCTGTCCGAGTACGGGTACTTCGGTTCGATGTTGAACACCACGCCGATCTCGTGTTTTCCATGCGCGCGATACGCCTGGATGCCGGCGCCGCTGGCGCGCATCAGGTTGTGCGCGGCGATCGGCGCCTCGAACTTGTTGCGATGGCCCGGCGCCAGCGCGCCGTGCAGGTAGCCGCCGTCGGTGACCACCCAGGGTTCGTTGAGCGTGGACCAGCGCGGCACGCGGTCGTCCAGCGCCTTGAACATCACTTCGGCGTAGTCGGCGAACCAGTGCGCGATGTCGCGGTTGAGCCAGCCGCCGCGGTCGTCCAGCGCCGCCGGCAGGTCCCAGTGGAACAGCGTGGCGTTCGGCGCGATGCCGTTCTCCAGCAGTTCGTCGACCAGCCGCGAATAGAAATCCAGCCCCTTCGGATTGACCCGGCCGGTGCCCTCGGGCAGCACCCGCGCCCAGTTGATGCTGAAGCGGTAGCCCTGGAGGCCCAGCGCCTTCATCAGCTGCACGTCGCCCTTGTAGCGGCGGTAGTGGTCGCAGGCGACGTCGCCGGTGTCGCCGTTGACCATCATGCCCGGCGTATGCGCGAAGCGCTGCCAGATGCTGGGGCCGGCGCCATCGGCCAGTGGCGAGCCCTCGATCTGATAGGCCGAAGTGGCCGCACCCCAATGGAAGCCGTCGGGAAAGCGGAAGCTGGGGCGGGTCATGGAGGTTCCTGCAGCCAAAGTGCTTGATGTAAACGATTACATCGGCAGAATAGCCGAATGTTTCGCCGATGTGCAGACAAGTGCATGCTGCGGCGATGACGGCCGTCGTGGCCAACCCCGGAGAATTCATGGCTGCCGTGCGTCTGGACCAGTTGCGCAAGGTTTATCCGAACGGTCACGTCGGGGTGGCCGACGCCAGCTTCGAGATCGCCGACGGCGAGCTGCTGGTGCTGGTGGGGCCATCCGGCTGCGGCAAGACCACCTTGCTGCGCATGATCGCCGGGCTGGAGTCGATCAGCGGCGGCACGCTGAGCATTGACGGCCGTGTGGTCAACGAGGTGGCGCCGAAGGATCGCGATATCGCGATGGTGTTCCAGAACTACGCGCTGTACCCGCACATGACGGTGGCCGAGAACCTCGGCTTCGGCCTGAAGCTGCGCGGCCACAAGCAGGCCGACATCGACCGGCGCGTGGCGGCGGCGGCGAAGACGCTGGAGCTGGAATCGCGGCTGGCTTCGCGTCCGGCCGCGCTGTCCGGCGGCCAGCGCCAGCGCGTGGCACTGGGCCGCGCGCTGGTGCGCGACCCCAAGGTATTCCTGCTGGACGAGCCGCTGTCCAACCTGGACGCCAAGCTGCGCCTGTCGATGCGGGTGGAGATCGCGCGGCTGCACCGCCAGCTCAAGGCCACCATGATCTACGTCACCCACGACCAGATCGAGGCGATGACCCTGGGCCAGCGCATCGTGGTGCTGGACGGGGGCGTGATCCAGCAGATCGACACGCCGATGAACCTGTACGGGAAACCGGCCAACCTGTTCGTGGCCGGCTTCGTCGGCAGCCCGGCGATGAACCAGCTGCACGGCACGCTCAGGTTGGCCGATGGCTGGAAGCTGGCCACCGCGTACGGCGACATCGCGCTGGGCGAGCCGGCGCAGGCGGCGGCATGGCAGCCGTGGCGCGACCGCGAGGTGGTGCTGGGCATCCGGCCGGAGGACCTGCAGCCGCAGGATGCCGCCGCCGCCGCGCTCAGTGCGCAACTGGAAGTCATCGAGCCGGTCGGCAACGAGATCTTCCTGAACCTGCGCCACGGCGACCGGGCGCTGGTTTCGCGGGTGGCGCCGCGGGCCTTGCCCGAGCCGGGCAGCACGCTGGCGCTGGGCCTGGTGGCCGAACATCTGCACCTGTTCGATGCCGCCAGCGGGGCGCGGATCGGTGCCTGAGCGCGGGCAGCGCTCGGCGGGGTGAGGCATTACACTAACCCTCTCCACGCGTACGGTAGCTATCCATCCATGGCCCGCATCATCGCTGTCGCCAACCAGAAAGGCGGCGTCGGCAAGACCACCACTGCCGTCAATCTCGCCGCTGCGCTGGCTGCCGCGAAGCGCAAGGTATTGCTGGTCGACCTGGACCCGCAGGGCAACGCCACGATGGCCTCGGGCATCAACAAGCGCGACATCAAGGCGAGCGGCTGCGAAGTGCTGCTGGAGGAAGTGGAGATCGCCGCGGCGATCGTGCCCACCGACGCGCACTACGACCTGCTGCCGGGCAACGGCGACCTTACCGCGGCCGAACTGAAGCTGATGGATGCGCTGGCGCGCGAGCACCGGCTGAAGGAAGTGCTGGCGAAGGTCTCGGCCAATTACCACACCATCCTGATCGACTGCCCGCCCTCGCTGAACCTGCTCACGCTGAACGCGCTGACCGCCGCCGATGGCGTGTTGATCCCGGTGCAGTGCGAATACTTCGCGCTGGAAGGCCTGTCCAGCCTGCTGGACACGGTCAAGGCAGTGCGCCATCGGCTGAACCCCACGCTGGAGATCGAGGGCCTGCTGCGCACCATGTACGACGTGCGCAACAACCTCGGCAACGAAGTCTCCGCCCAGCTCACCCAGCATTTCGGCGACAAGGTGCTGCGCTCGATCATCCCGCGCAACGTGCGCCTGGCCGAGGCGCCCAGCCACGGCCAGCCGATCCATCTGTACGATCGCAGCTCACGCGGCGCGATCGCCTACATCGGCCTGGCCGGCGAGGTGATCCGGCGCGAGCGCGGGCTGCCGCGCTCGGCGGCCGATCCGGTCGAGGCACTCGAGGCGGCGGTGCCGCCACACGACGACGGCGGCCCGGTGCTCAAGGCGCCCGCCGCGAACCACCAGGAATAAGGCATGGCAGCTGCGAAGAAACGTGGATTGGGACGCGGGCTGGACGCCCTGCTCGGCGGCGACGGCGACGCCGCGCCGTCGGTGCTGACCCAGGAAGGTGAACTGCGCATCCTGCCGATCCAGCAGATCCAGCCCGGCAAGTACCAGCCACGGCGGCACTGGAACGACGAGGCACTGGACGAACTGGCCGCGTCGATCAAGGCGCAGGGCCTGATCCAGCCGGTGGTGGTGCGCGAGATCGGCAAGAACAGCTATGAGCTGATCGCCGGCGAACGCCGCTGGCGGGCCGCGCAGCGCGCCCAGCTGAGCGAACTGCCGGCGCTGGTGAAGAGCGTGCCGGAGGCGGCGGTGCCGGCGATGGCGCTGATCGAGAACATCCAGCGCCAGGACCTCACCCCGCTGGAAGAAGCCGACGCGCTGAAGCGGCTGATCGACGACTTCGACCTCACCCACCAGCAGGCCGCCGACGCGGTGGGCCGTTCGCGCGCCTCGGTGTCGAACATGCTGCGGCTCACCGAGATGCCGGAGTCGATCAAGCGCCTGCTCGACGACGGCAAGCTGGAAATGGGCCACGCGCGTTGCCTGCTCACACTGGACGAATCCATCGCCGTGCCGCTGGCACGCCAGGCTTCGACCCTCGGCTGGTCGGTGCGCGAGCTGGAAGAAGC
>Ga0207667_10004716_pt1 | contig 16690 bp, 18 predicted proteins | sample KBSCornC52_FD_184301 | JGI IMG/M metagenome (GOLD analysis project Ga0207667, IMG submission 184301) | Corn rhizosphere microbial communities from Kellogg Biological Station, Michigan, USA - KBS Corn C5-2 (SPAdes) (version 2) | ecosystem: Host-associated > Plants > Roots > Rhizosphere > Soil ... | reverse complement strand
GCCGAGACTTGCCGCCGATGCCGTCGACGAGTTCTTGTTCGACACACGCCGTGGTTTCTGCGAGCACTTTGCCTCTGCATTCACTTTGCTCATGCGCGCTGCCGGAATTCCGGCTCGCGTAGTCACGGGCTATCAAGGCGGCGAACTCAATCGGCTCGGCGACTATCTCATCGTGCGTCAGTCGGACGCGCACGCGTGGTCTGAAGTATGGCTGGACGGCCGAGGTTGGGTGCGGGTGGACCCTACCGCTGCCGTGGCGCCCAATCGCATCGAACGCGGATTGGATGCAGCAGTCGCTGCGGATGAACCCGTGCCGGGACGATTCGTTCGGCGCAGTGAGATTCTCACCGAGTTGCGTCTAGCCTGGGACGCCGCCAATACATTTTGGAACGATCGCATCGTCGGCTTCGATCAAAAGGAGCAAGAGCGAGTGCTGAGTTGGTTCGGCGTCGACAATGCCGACTGGCGTGCATTGGGCATCGCGCTCACGTTAACTGTAGTCGGTTTCTTTTCAGCACTGGGCGGTTATCTTGCGTGGAAATTCCGTCCGCCTCGCGGCGACGCTGCTGCACAAACATACGCGCAGCTGTGCCGCAAGCTCGCGCGCATTCAGCTTCCCAAAGCACCGCATGAAGGTCCTTCGGACTATCTAAGGCGCGTAGCAGCGGTACGTCCCGATCTCGCGAGCACGCTCGAAGAGATTCGCTCGTTGTATGTGGGACTGCGTTACGAACCCGCACCGATGCCCGAAGTGTTGAGTAGGTTCAAATACTTGATCAATGCGATCAAAACATCCTAGCTCGCTAGTTCGCTATTCACTGCCCGCCGCGCAAACGCAAGCAATGCCGCGCCGGCGATGAACAACAACACCAACGACAGAATGGACGAGCGCGAACTCCCGGTCAGCAACGCGGTCACCCCCATCAAGACGGGGCCCAGTACGGCGGCGAATTTGCCCATCATGTTGTAGAACCCAAAAAATTCCGCTGCCCGATCGGGAGGCACGAGGCTGCCGAAATAGGAACGGCTCAAGCTTTGTATGCCGCCTTGTACGAGACCGATGGCGAGCGCAAGGCCGTAGAATTCGGCGATGTTGGACATGAATACGGCCCACACCGTCACTCCTGCGTACACCGCAATGCCTACATAGATTCCCAACAGCGTATTGATGCGATTGCCCAGCCAGCCGAAGAACAACGCCGCCGGAAAGCCGACGAATTGCACCAACAACAACGCAGTGATCAGACTGCTGGTGGGAAATCCGAGTGAAAGCCCATAGTCGACGGCCATTTTTTGAATCGTGTTGACGCCGTCGATGTAAAGCCAATACGCGAACAGGAAAAGTGCCATAGCGCGGTAGTGCTTGAGATCGCGCGCGGTCTTCATAAGCTCCATGAAGCCTTCTCGAATCGCCCGGGTTGCTGCGAGGCGAACTGTGCGCGTCTCTTTTACATTGATCACGATGGGCAAAGAGAACACCGCCCACCACACGCCGACCGTCACGAACGAAATACGCACGGCCTCCGCCGCATTCGCCAGTCCGAACCGTTGCGGCGCGAGTGTCATCCACACATTGACCGCAAACAACAATCCGCCGCCCAAATAGCCGAGCGAATAGCCGTAGCCCGACACCAAATCGAGATGCTGCCGCGGCGCCACTTCGACCAGCAGCGAATCATAGAAAATGATCGCGCCCCAGAACCCGAGGGAGGCTGCGACGTACACAGCTGCTGCTGCTTCCCATTGTCCCTTGCCGACAAAAAACAAGGCGGCAGTCATCGCCGCGCCAAGCACAGTAAAGGTCGCGAGAAAGCGCACGCGTGCGCGGCCGCGGTCGGCGATGGCGCCTAGCAACGGTGCCAATACGGCAAGAATGAAGCTCGCAATGCCGTTCGCGATCCCCAAACGAAACGTACTCACGGTGGGCTCGGTGCCTAGAGACCAGAACTGTTTGAAGAACACTGGAAAGAAACCGGCGAGCACTGTGGTCGCAAACGACGAATTCGCCCAATCGTAAAGCGCCCAGGAGAGAACTTTGCGGTCGAAGAGCACGGCTCGCGCGGGCGCAGTGGGCTTCATGATTGATCGTTATTCGCCGATTGCGTAGGGCGCAGCAAGTATGCCATGCGTCGCGCCGGTTTTTTGAGCCTATTGATTTCGATTGTCGTTCTGCGACGACGCAATTAGCTGCATGTACTTAGCACGTCCGTGCGAAGATCCTGTCATCGCTTCGACATACCGAACGTTCGCCAAGGTTTCGGATGTCAGCTTCACGAGAGATACCGCCAACATACTGCATAGGCACTACATCGATGAATGCTCTCTGTCACGTCACAAAAACTTGGGCTGCTTGGGAATCACGCAGCAAGGCACTCGCCAAAACCGCACGCCCCTCTTACGTAGAAGCGTTGCTCGGGAACTTGGAAAAAAGTTTGCATGAAGCCGCCGAGGCGCACGCGGAAATCGTCGCGCGGCAAAAACTGTGGACGACGTGGCGAGCGAGCAGATAGCGGAGAATCGCCCCCACCCTAACCCTCCCCCGCTTCGCGGAGGAGGGAACGGCAGACACGCGTGAACTACTGCTTTGCTCTTTCGGAATGGTGGCATCGAACTCCATTCCCCTCCCCCGCTCTGCGGGGGAGGGCTAGGGTGGGGCAACTTCTTAACTCAACAACTGCTCGCGTGTCTCGCGGAAATCCAAATCAGGCCAGCGCTCCAAGGTTAGCGATAGGTTGACGCGTGTAGGCGCTAGATAGACCAGCGCGCCTGCGTGATCGATCGACAGATTTTCATGCGCCTTGGTGCGAAACTCCGCGAGTTTCTTTTCATCCTTCGCATAGACCCAGCGCGCCGTGTACACGCTCACGTTGTCGAACGAGCACTGCACGCTGTATTCATCTTGCAGTCGGAAGGCAACCACATCGAACTGCAACTGTCCGACCGCGCCTAGGATGAGATCGTTGTTACGCATGGGCCTGAAGAGCTGAGTGGCACCCTCCTCGCACAGCTGATCCAGTCCTTTCTGCAGCGCTTTCATGCGCAGCGGATCGCGCAATACGACGCGTCGAAAAATCTCTGGCGCGAAATTCGGGATGCCGGTGAACGAGAGCGATTCGCCTTCGGTGAAGGTGTCACCGATGTTGATGGTGCCGTGGTTGTGCAAACCAATGATGTCGCCCGCGAATGCCTCTTCAGTGTGTTGTCGATCGGCCGCGAGGAATGTGAGCGCATCGTTGATGCGGACTTCCTTGCCCGAACGCACGTGATGCAGGCGCATGCCTTTGGCATAGCGGCCCGAACAGAGGCGCATGAACGCGATCCGGTCGCGATGTCCCGGGTCCATATTCGCTTGAATCTTGAACACGAAACCGGCGAGCTTCTCTTCCTGAGGATCGACCGGGCGACGATTGGTCGCGCGCGGCAGCGGGCCGGGTGCGTAACTGACGAAAGCATCGAGGAGTTCGGTAACGCCGAAGTTGTTGATGGCCGAACCGAAGAACACCGGCGTTTGCCGCCCGGCGAGATAGGCCGCGTGATCGAACGCTTGGGTCGCCCCTTGCACCAGTTCGATTTCATCGCGGAAGGCTTGCGCGCGGTCGCCTAGAAATTCGTTTGCTGCCGCGCTCGTGAGTCCGTCGATGGTGGCGTGCGTCCCCGCCCGTCCTTTCTCCGCGGCTTGATAGACGTAGATGCGATCTTCTAATAAATGGTAGATGCCTTTGAGCTCGCGTCCCATGCCGATGGGCCAAGTCGCCGGCGCGCAGGCAATCTTCAGCACCTTCTCGATTTCATCGAGCAATTCGATGGGCTCGCGCCCTTCGCGGTCGAGTTTGTTGATGAACGTCATGATGGGCGTATCGCGCAATCGGCACACTTCCATCAATTTGATGGTGCGCTCCTCCACGCCCTTCGCGCAGTCGATCACCATGAGCGCCGAATCCACGGCAGTGAGCGTGCGATAGGTGTCCTCGGAAAAATCCTCGTGGCCCGGTGTATCGAGCAAATTCACCATGCGTCCTTGATACGGAAACTGCATGACAGAGGACGTCACCGAAATGCCGCGCTGTTGCTCCAACCGCATCCAATCGGACGTTGCATGGCGCGCGGCCTTGCGGCCCTTGACGGTGCCGGCAAGCTGAATGGCGCCGCCGAAGAGCAGCAACTTCTCGGTCAGCGTGGTCTTGCCCGCGTCGGGGTGGGAGATGATCGCGAACGTGCGGCGCCGGGCGATTTCATCGAGCAGTGCTGACATTGAACCAGAGGGATGTAAATGGGGGCCGAATTGTAGCCTCTGCGCGGTGCGGCGGGTTGACAGCTGTCAACGCTGATGCAACTCCAACCGATACACCAAAGCATCTTCGCGGCCGCCCGTCGCCTGGTAATAGCCCTTGCGCGTGCCGATGCGCTCGAATCCCATGGATTCGTACAGACGAATGGCGATGGGATTGGAGGGCCTCACTTCCAAGAACACATCCTGCATGCCGGCTTCGCGCGCACGATCGAGCAGTAGCTCCAACAGCTTGCGGCCGACCCCTTGATCACGTAGATCGCTGTGGATACAGATGTTGAGAATATGGGCTTCGCCGGCGCCGTAGGACATGATGCCGTAGCCGGAGATCTGGCCGCGCAATTCCACGACGCGGCAGAAATATCCGACGCGGATGCAATCGCGAAAGATGCCGTCGCTCCACGGGAACGGATACGACGCGCGTTCCACCGCCATGACGCCGGGAATGTCCGACAACGTCATGGGACGGAAGCGCACGACCCGCATCATGGCGGGATCGCGCGGCAATTCCTCGTTAGTAGCCATACCTCACTCGACTGATCGCGAGCGCGCACTCACGCGCGACTTCCTTCTCGCGGTAACCGCGCATGCGTTTCCAGTGCCAGTACCAAATCCTGCCACGCCTTGCGTTTCTCGGCGGGACTGCGCAACAAATAGGCTGGGTGGTAAGTGACGACAACGGGCCGTTTGCCCAATGTGTGCACTTTGCCCCGCAACTTACCAATAGGCGTATCAGTGTTGAGCAACGTTTGAGCGGCGATGCGACCTACGCAGAGAATGATACGAGGGTTGACGAGTTCGATCTGCCGCGACAAGTACGGCGAACAACACTCGACCTCTTGCGGTTGCGGGTCGCGATTGCCCGGGGGACGGCATTTGAGAATATTGGCAATGAACACCTGCTCGCGCGGATGACCCAATGCCTTCAACATGGAATTGAGCAACTGCCCCGCCCTGCCGACGAACGGCTCGCCTTGCCGATCTTCGTCCGCGCCGGGCGCTTCGCCGATCACCATCCACTCTGAAGTGCGATTGCCGACACCGAAGACCGTATTCGTGCGCGTCTTGTGCAAACTGCAAAGCGTGCAAGTACGCACCGCTTGTTCGAGCGCATCCCACGTCATGGTCGCAGCGCCCGCGGATGCAACGCGTGTCTCGGACGCGTGTTCCGCTATCGATGCACGCGGCTGCTCGTTCACCGGAAGCTCTGATGCGTGCATCGCGTCGGCCGTTTCGCTAGCTGCGTCCCTAGGCACCCATACATCGATATCGAGGGCTCGCAGATAATTTAAGCGGCGCGTATCCACGGCTTACTTCAACTGACGGGATGCCCGTCGCGGTGATGACGTCTGCGCACTCTTCGGAAGCACCAGTAAAGCGGCGCCGATAATGCGTACGCTCCAAAGAGAGCGAGTAGCGTGATAGGACCCGCGGATACGGCGATGTACAAGAGCGGAACCAGGATGGCGTAAGCCCACGGCACGCGACCCCGCAAGTTGACGGTTTTACCGCTCCAATACGAAAAGCGGCTCACCATGAGCCCGCCCAGCACGATGCTCGCGATCATACTAACGATGAGCGAAGTGAGATCGGTCCATTCCAAGTCGTAGGCGAGCCAGATGAGACCGGCCATAGCAGCCGCCGCCGACGGACTCGGCAATCCTTCGAAGTAGCGTTTATCCGCTCCAGCCGCTTTTGCATTGAAACGGGCGAGACGCAGCGCAGCTCCCACCGCATAAAAGAAAGTGGCCAACCACGCAACCCTGCTCCAAGGAAAATGAAAGGGCAGCGTAGGCACGACTTGGGCGATGCGCGCGAAGTCCCATTGATACGCGACGATGGCCGGCGCCAATCCGAATGCAACCATGTCGGAAAGGCTGTCGTATTCTTTGCCGAACGTACTCTGCGTATTGGTCCAGCGCGCGACGCGCCCGTCGAGACCGTCGAAGATCATGGCCACGAAGATGGCCACGCCGGCGCGTGAGAATGTGCCGTCGATGGCCGCCACGATCGCATAAAAGCCGGCGAACAACGTACCTGTCGTGAACAGATTGGGCAGGACGTAGAGCCCCGGCCGAGGCTTGGTCGTATCCGTTTCTGCGGGGAAATCAGCTTCCGGCGTCATGAATTCCAGTCGGCAATACCGTGGCGATAACGAGCGGCATGATAGGCTCGCGCCGCTCGAGTCTACAACTGCTACCAAGAATGATCGCGCGCTACCGACAAGCCGTTCGTACATTGCTTTGCGCAGCTCTGCTTGCCTTCATTCCCACACTAGCGCTCGCGGATCGACAACAGGACCCGGAACTGGGTCCGCTCCTCGCACGCGCGCTCAAGGAAGGCGAGTGTTTCGAGGATCGATTCGAGCGCGAAGTGTGGTTTGCAGCCATGGAGCCGCGCTTACGGCCGATATTGAGCGACGCAGCGGAACGTAGCGCCATTCTCGAACAAGTGCAGTGCGAATCGAAACGACTGCATCTGCCGCCGAGTCTCGTCATGGCCGTCATCGATGTCGAAAGTCGTTTCGATCGTTGGGCCGTGTCGTCCGCCGGCGCAGTGGGACTCATGCAAGTCATGCCGTTTTGGCCGCGCCAGCTCGGCATGACCAACGATCAACTGGTGCGCATCCCACAAAACATTCGCATGGGCTGCACCATTCTCAAGTTCTATCTCGACCGAGAGAACGGCGATTACACGCGTGCGCTCGCCCGTTACAACGGCAGCACGGGGCGACGCAATTACTCGGATTTGGTCTTGGGAAGACTCTCCAGCCGCTGGCAATATCGGTAGTGACTGGTTGACGGCCGGAAGGGATCACGCAGTGGTGAATCCGTCTAGAGACTCGGGCAGTTCGCCGAGTAGTTCGGCCAAGACGTTATCGACATGCGCCGCGGGAGGTCCGATCCAAAGCCACTTGGCCAATGCTTCCAACGCGGCATCCGTACCGACTGCCAGAACTTCCACCCGCCCATCGGGTAGATTGCGCGCATATCCCTTGATCGACAGCTCGCGCGCTTTGTCGCGGGTGCTGGCGCGGAAGTACACGCCTTGCACTCGGCCCGAGACGATGAATTTTTTGGCGCCCAAAGCCCCTCTAACTAACGCCGCGCCTCCGCGGCGTGCAACGCTTCAGCGGCTTTATCGTGCGCTTCCATCGCGCGGCGGCGTGCAGCGCGATACTCATGGCGATGCAAAGCAGTCTCGGCCTCGGTGAGCAATCCCTGAGCTTCACCCAAAGATTGCGGCGCATACTGAGCTGCGCCGGCATCCTGTGCGGCGCGAATGGTTTGACGCGCATTGCTCATTTCCTGCACCGGTGCACCCGCGCATCCGCTCGCCACGACGGTGACCACCAGTACGAATAACTGGAGTGCATGAACTGATCGTAAATTAAATGGTGCGCGATTCACTCTGACACCCGCACGAACGGCGCAGCGGCAACCCGCCATCCCTTGAATGTGAATTCATATATAACGGATTGCGTTTTTAATCGTGTGACGCCAACAGACTCTCATCCGTTTGATTCGCGTGGGACCGTAGCAATGCGCAGCTCCTTGCGTCAAGCCTTGCGCCCGGCAGCCGACGATTTGGGCTACATCCAGTAAACTGCATCGTACGCTTCTCGCCGCGGTCGTCCTCCATTCTGTATAAACATCACGCATGGCTGAAATTCTAGTGCTGTTCTATTCGCGCCACGGCGCTACGGCCGAGCTTGCCCGTCAAGTGTGTCACGGCGTCGATGCGGTGTCCGGGGCGCGAGCGAAGCTTCGCACCGTGCCTGCAGTCGCCACTGTGATCGATAAACCACAGCCGGCCGTGCCCGAGTCCGGGCCGCCTTATGCCAGCTACGAGGACTTACAGGATTGTGACGGTCTGATCCTCGGCAGTCCCACTCGCTTCGGCAACATGGCCGCGCCGCTCAAGTATTTTCTCGACGGTACCAGCACGCTCTGGGTCAGCGGTGCGCTCGCCGGCAAACCTGCTGGCGTCTTCACATCCACGCAAACTCATCACGGTGGTCAGGAAACCACACTGACATCAATGCTTCTGCCGCTGCTCCATCACGGCATGGTCATCGTCGGCCTGCCCTATACGGAATCTGCGCTCAACGACACACGCAGCGGCGGCACACCGTACGGCGCGAGCCATGTCGCGCACGGTTCGGAGCACCCGCGATTGACGGACGAAGAACGCACGCTGGCGCAGGCGCTGGGACGGCGCATCGCTGAAATCGCGATCAAGTTGAAACGATGACTTTGCAACGCCAGGCTTCATTCGCGCGCAACTGCGTGCTCGCGCTCATTGCCGCGCTTTTGCTGACGCTATGGAGTTGGCAATGGCTGCGCGCGCCGAGTTGGGCGAGCGCGCTGTGGGCAGCCATTGCGAGTGTCCCGATCCTGATCCCGCTAGTGGGAATCATACGAGGCAACAGCCGCGCCTTCGCATTCGCCACTCTATGCTTGACGCCCTACTTCATCGCCGGAATCAGCGAATCGATCGTGAATGCAAGCGCACGCGTCTGGGCCGTGACGCTGCTGGGATTGAGCTTGTTGATTTTTTTTGCGCTGATTGCGTGGCTGAGGTTGCAAGGGACTAGGAGTTAGGTGTTAGCAGTTAGGGGTTAGTCCAGAAGCTCTGTGCGCTCGCAAGCGCTCTTACTAACTCCTAACAGCTAACTCCTAACTCCTTTTCCTTCCTAGCCTTCCTTCAACACTTCCCGCACGAACGGAATCGTCAGCCTCCGTTGCGCCGCGAGCGATGCGTCGTCGAGCGCATCGATGAACGCGCACAATGAATTCATATCGCGCGGCAATCGTCTGAGCAGATACTGAACGGTATCGTCTGGAAGCTCGGCGCCTCGGCGAGCCGCGCGAATCTTTAGCGCTGCACACCGTTGTTCATCGCTCAATTCGTGCAAACGCAATATCACAGCGGCATTCAAGCGCGATGCAAGGTCCGGCAATGCAATCGGCATTGCGGCCGGCGTCGTTGCAGCGCTGAAGACGAGCTTGCCGCCGCGATCTTCGAACTCCGTGTACACCCTGAAGAAAGCGCGTTCCCACACCAAATCACCCATGACGCGATCGACATCGTCGATGCAAACCCAGCGTAGCTCCTCGCATCCCGATAAGAGTTCGGCCGTCGCATCGGGCAGTTCACGCAATGGGAGATAAGCTGCAGCTTCTGCTCTCTCTCCAGCCCGAGCGCAGATTGCTTGTAGTAGATGGGTCTTGCCGACACCGTGCGCTCCGTACAGCCACATCACGGGAGACCGCAATGTAGCGGCGTCTGCCTGCAAGGTATCCACCGCAAGTTGGTTGGGGCCGGGCAAATAGCTCGCGAGCACCGAGGTACTGCGCAGCGCGAAGAGAGGCAGTTGGCGCATCAGCGCACGGCGGCGCGGCGCCGTTTCGATTCGTCGATCGCACGACGCGAATACGTGATCACATAGTCGCAGCCGCTGCCGACTGTCGTCATCACCACGATCCATTGCAACATGATCAAAAGCCCCGCCGGCGGCCGATCGGCAGCCGCAAATGCAATGACGCCGAGCACGTAGAAAATCTGGCAGACCGTATTGAGTTTGCTGATGAGCGTCGGATGTCCGTCGACGTAACCATAAATCATGCGATAAGCGATGGCTCCGGCGGTGATGACGATGTCACGGCTGACGGCGAGAGATGCGACCCAAACAGGAACTGCGCCTTGCAGCGCAAGCGTGACGAACACAGTGATCAACAATAACTTGTCCGCGAGCGGATCAAGAATTTTGCCGAGCTCACTGGTCCAACCGAAGCGCTTGGCGAGAAAGCCGTCGAGTCCGTCGGTGACGGCCGCGATTCCAAAGAGCACGAAAGTCCAGCGGTACTGCCCGTACCACAAGACGAGCGCCACCGGCGCTGCCAGCAACATGCGCAGCACGCAAAGCGCATTCGGCAGGAAACGCAAATTCAAGGTTGATACCGAAAACTCAACGCGCCCGCGTCGGAACCGGCGGCGAGCAAATGATGGTCGAGCGCGATCGCGCGACGTAACGTCGATGCATCGCCGCGCACGACCAGCCGGAATCGGATGGAATCGCCCGCTACTCTTTCCACGAACGTGGATCGCACCAGCGTCAGACCTTCGATGTAGTTGAGTGCGCCCGCGTAAGCGCTCAACGAATCGATGCCGGACACGTCCATTGCGACCTCGCTCACGGCAGACGGCGCGGTAGCAAATACCCGCGCAAAGCTATCGGCCGCAAACCCCACGCCGTCTTCCAACGATCCTTGCGTCTCGCTCCCCGCGCCGCCGAAGCCGAGCACCCAACGGAGCCCGCCACTTTCCCCGGAACGCCCGATCAACACCGCATCGGCGTGATAACGCGCCGCTAACGCATTGAGATTGCCCTCGCCCGGATCGGCGCCCATTGTTTCACCCGGTGCGGGCCACACGACCGGAATACCTCTCGCCCGAGCCGCGCGTTCGATCGTCTCGTGCGTGTTAGGCGCGCCGCTGTCGCCGACCAGCCATATGAGCGTCGTAGGCCGTTCCTGTCCCCACACTGGCAATCCTGCCTGCAGCAGAAATTGATCGACGGCCGTATCGTCGAACCCCACCTGAATCGTACCGTCCGCGTTGTAGCCGAACTTCTGGACATATTTTCTCGCGCCGCCGAGGGCACCGCCTAGGCGTCCTGCAGCGTCGCGCATCCCGGTCACTCGCACCGCCACTACGCCCAACGCTTCGGCAAACGCCGCATCGCGTGCTTTGTCGGAGCGGTCCGCAGCGCGCACCGAGGCTTCATAAAGACCCGGAAACCTCGCCGCCTGCGCGAGAGGCATCTGCAGCAGCGCAAAGATTGCGCCGAACACCGCAAGGGGAGCGGCAATCGACCACCGTTGCAACTGGGAACGGCACTTCGAGGTCCAAGTGTGTTGGCGCATAACTCGTCGTTTTAACTGTCCGATGTTCCGGCGCGGCTCGGTAAAATATCATAGTGCGCCTCAATAGACGCCCGCCCATCAAAACCGCGATGCCTGCAACACTCGAACCCGCACAAGCGTTAATGCCGACAGTGATCTTGATCTCGGGAGCGGGCAGCAATATGCAGGCGATCGCCCAACGAGCTGCGCTCGGCGAGCTGCCCATCGATATCCGCGCCGTCGTGAGCGACCGTGCCGATGCTCCCGGTCTCGCGAAAGCGAGTGCCCTGGGGATACACACGGAAGTATTGGCACCCCGCGGTTATGCGGACCGCACGAGCTACGACGCTGCCTTGACAGACCTCATAGAGAGGCATGCCCCGCGACTCCTCATCTTAGCGGGCTTCATGCGCATTCTGAGTTCGCCGTTCGTGCGCCGCTTTCTGGGTCGCACCTTGAACATCCATCCTTCGCTGCTGCCCAAGTATCCGGGATTGCACACGCATCGACGCGTACTCGAAGCACACGATCACGAACATGGTGCCAGCGTGCACTTCGTCACTGAAGAACTCGACGGCGGACCGATCATCGTGCAAGCGCGCGTAGCGGTACTGCCGACCGACGATGCAACCACGCTTGCCGCGCGCATACGTGGGTTGGAACACCGAATCTATCCCGCAGCTGTCGCTTGGTTTGCAAACGGACGCATCGAGCTGACAGACGGCAAGGTTTGGTTCGACGGGCAACCGCTGCAGACACCGATAGTGTTGGAATGACATCGTGAAAAGAAATAAATACCCACACAGTAAGCGCGCGAACACAATGGCACCACTTAAACTCTTGGGCGCACTTGCAATCTGGGCCGCATTGTTCGAGTTCGCACACGGCGCGCAATTGCAGCCGTACACCGCACGCTACAACGTGAGCTTCCACGGCATCGGCGCCGGCGTTCTCGAATTTTCGTTACAGGCCGGCGCTACACCCGGCACGTTTATCTACAGCGTGCGAGCCGAACCCAGTTTGCTCGCCCGCATCGTGGTGAGCTCGCAGGCGCGCGAGTCGAGTACAATCCAAGTCACGGGATCGGAGGTGCGGCCGCTCAACTATGTCTCGGAAGACGGCTCCAAAGACAACGCAAAGGGCGCCCAGTATGCGTTCGACTGGGATCGTCACCGCGTAACCGGCAAGTTCGAGTCGAACCCCATCGATCTGGAATTACCGCCCCGAACTCAAGACCGGCAAAGCATTCAAATTGCGGTCATGAACGATTTACTCGCCGAGCGCGACCCCGGCGTGTATCCGCTGCTCGACGGCGATGAGATCAAGGAATTCACGTACCAACACGACGGTGCCGGCAAAATCAAAACAGCGGCGGGCGAATACGACGCCATCATCATCCGCAGCTCGCGCGTGGGTAACACCAAGCGCATCAATCGCTATTGGCATGCGCCGAGTCTCAACTTCGTTCCCGTCCATGCAGAACGCACCACCAAAGGCAGCGTGGATTTGGTGCTGGATTTGCAGGAGGTGAAGATGGAGGGCGCTAGGTAAAGAAGGCGCTCACCTCACGCCTTCGGCAACGTCACTCCTTTCTGTCCCTGATATTTGCCGCCGCGATCTTTATACGACGTCTCGCACACCTCGTCGGATTCGAAGAAGAGCATCTGGGCGACGCCTTCATTCGCGTAAATCTTCGCAGGCAACGGCGTGGTGTTGGAAAACTCGAGCGTCACATGACCTTCCCACTCGGGTTCGAGCGGCGTGACGTTCACGATGATGCCGCAGCGGGCGTACGTCGACTTGCCCAAGCACACAGTCAAAACACTGCGCGGTATGCGGAAATACTCGACGGTGCGCGCCAAGGCGAACGAATTGGGTGGAATGATGCATATGTCTGCAGTCATGTCCACGAAGCTGCCCGAATCGAAATTCTTCGGATCGACGATGGTCGAGTTGATGTTGGTGAAAATTTTGAATTCGTTCGCGCAGCGCACGTCGTAGCCGTAACTCGAAGTACCGTAGGAAATAATCCGGCCGCCGTTCGCGACGCGCACTTGTTCGGGCGCGAAGGGTTCGATCATGCCGTGTTGCAAAGCTTGGCGGCGGATCCAACGGTCCGACTTGATGCTCATTGATTGCTCTCGCAGGAGTTAGGAAGTTAGTGGTTTAGGAGTTAGTCCGGAGCGCGCGCCGTTCATTCTTGTCATAGCCCAATGACCCAAAGCCCACCGCCCTCTTCATGTCTCTTCCACACTGATAGTGGGAAACGCGCTGCCGCCGCCAAGCGTCGCGAGACGAGCGCTCGTATGTCTCGCCATATCGATATAAGCCTGCGCTAACGTGCTTTCGGGTTCGGCGATCACGGTGGGTTTGCCTCCGTCAGCCTGCTCGCGGATGCGTATGTCGAGAGGCAATTCCGCCAGGAGTTCGACGCCGTATTGCTCAGCCATGCGTCGACCGCCGCCGGCACCGAAGATGTGCTCCTCGTGTCCGCACTTCGAACAGATGTGAGTGCTCATATTCTCGACGACTCCCAATACCGGAACGTCGACCTTCTGGAACATCTTGAGTCCTTTGCGCGCATCGAGCAGAGCGATATCTTGCGGTGTGGTGACGATCACCGCGCCCGCGACCGGCACACGTTGCGACAGAGTGAGCTGGATGTCGCCCGTGCCCGGGGGCATATCGACGATCAAGTAATCCAACGTACCCCAGCGGCAATCCGTAAGCAGTTGCGTAAGTGCTTGGGTCACCATGGGCCCGCGCCACACCATGGGCTGTTCCTCGTCGATCAAGAACCCTATCGACATGACTTCCACGCCGTAAGCTTTCAACGGTTGAAAGCTCTTGCCGTCGCGAGTGGTCGGACGCTCGCCGGCCAACCCCATCATGCGAGGTTGGCTGGGTCCATAGATATCGGCATCCAGCAAACCCACAGCTGCACCGTCGTAAGCCAACGCTAGCGCAAGATTGGCCGCGGTCGTCGACTTGCCCACGCCGCCCTTGCCGGAAGCGACAGCAATGATGTTTTTGATGCCTTGGATTTGCCGTAGCTGACCTCGGGCGCCATGGGGCTCGACTTCCCAGGACACGGTCACCTCCACGGGCGTTGCCGCGGAAACTGCGGACAGGTATTCCCGCAATTTCGTGCTGAGCTCAGCACGATAGTGATTCGCGGGAAAGCCCAACCGAACCTGGACCACGATGCGATTCCGTGCTGAATCAGCCGTGATTTCGAGCTGCGATGGCGTGAACCGCCCGCCGTAGGGTTCGGTGAATGCCTGTAAAGCGGTCGAAACCGCTTGCGATGCGGAAGCCAGCGTCATGAGAACTCGGGGATCCATGCGTTCGGAAACGTCGGATGGCAATTGTAGCTCATCGCGATACCGTCCCTTCGGGCAAGCGGCTCGGACGCAAGCACGCAACATGGCATAATCGATCCGGGAGGGTGCGCCTTCAGAACAACAGTTGCGCACTGTGGTCTACCGAACGGCCAAGTGAAGGCACACATGGATACCGAGACGAGTCGATGAGTTTTTTTACCGACCTCAGAGCCGAACGCCTGATCGAGGAGATCCGAGAAACCGGCGATCCGCAGCATCCGAACTCGCAAAAGGCGCTCGCCAAACTTGCGAAGATCGGTCCTGGCGCGATCCCCAAGGTGCTCGAAGCCGTTGCATCCGCCGACAAGCGCGAAACCGTCGCCTATGTCGAAATCCTCTCGCAATGGGCGGACAACAAAAATTTTCCGGCGCTGGCAGAAGGTCTCGAAGAAGGAAATCCGCGTGCCATTGCAGCAGTCTCGTGGGCGCTCAGCTCGAGCCGTAACTACAACCCGAGTCTGCTCTTCGAGCTGCTGAGCCGTCCCGAAGTACCCAAACCCGCCGTGCTCGACATCATCACGGCACAAAAGAGCCGCATCAGCGTGCGCGAGCTTCTCAACCAAGCGTACAACCAGGAAGCGCAGGAAAAAGCCGCCCTGTTTCGCTTGATCGGCGAACTCGCCGACGAAAGCGCCATTCCCGATCTCATCAGCCGCATCGAAGGCAAAGACCCCATCGCCCGCGTGCACATCATCAACATCCTCGCGCGTTTCAATCGCGGCGATGTCGCACGCGCGCTTCAGGGACAACTCAGGGATCCGAACAAGGTCATCAAACAAGCGGCGTTGAACGCGCTCTCCAAGATGGACGGCCCGATCGATATCGGCCCCGTCTGTCAGATGTTGCGCGATCCCGATCTGGAAGTGCAGAACCGCGCCGTCGATGTGGCGATTCGCGCGAAAGATCCAAACACGATGCAGCATCTCGTCGAAGTTCTGAAAGACGAGAACGAATATGCACGTCGCGCCGCTGTAGAAGTGTTGAACGTGCTCGGTACCAGCCGCGACATCAAACATCTACTGCAGGTGATCAAAGACGACGACTGGTGGGTACGCAGCCGCGCGGCCGATGCGCTCGGCAAGATCGGCGGACCGCGCGTCGTGGATGCTGTCCTCGAGCTCATCAAAGACGATGACGAAGAAGTGCGCCGTGCAGCCATCGAGATCCTGAATCAAACCAAAGACGAGCGCGCCGTCAATTTCTTGATCGACGCGATCAAAGACAAAGATTGGTGGGTGAGCGAACGCGCCGTCGATGCGCTCGCCGAAATCGGCAGTAAAAAGGCCGTGCCGGCGCTATTGGATCTGCTCGAACACGGCAACGCACGTGGGGTTCCTTCCGTCGCGCGCGCACTTGGCAAGTTGGGTGATGTGCGTGCCATCGAGCCGCTCGTCAAAATGCTGGAACGTCCCGAGCGTGAGATCAAAGTGGAAGCCGTAAGTGCTCTCGCGCGGCTTGCCGACGATCGCCGCGCCGACAGCATCCGCAATTACATTCAGGCGCTCGGCGTTAAGTCGACCGATCAAACCATCAATCAAGCGGTCGAACGCGCCATTGAAGACATCGACAGCCGCTTCTCGAGCACCGCCATCGCTGCACAAGAGAAAGCGGACAAGATGGTCGAACCGGCCAAGACCTTGCTCATCGAAAAAGCGGACATCGGTTCCATCGTCAAGAAAGCCGAGGAAGCACAAAAGCTCGACATCGCCACGCTCAAGGCCGGCGACATCATCGAAGGCCGTTACAAATACATTGAGAAGATCGGTAAGGGCGCGTTCGGCACGGTAGTGCTGGTGGAAGACTCGGTGGTCGACGAGCGGCTGATTCTCAAATTCTTGAACCCGAACGTGTCGCAGGACGAAGAGATGATGAAGCGCTTCGTCCACGAGTTGCGCTACTCGCGCAAGATCACGCACCGTAACGTCATCCGCATCTACGACTTCGTCTACATGCGCGGCAATTACGCCATTTCGATGGAGTACTTTCCGTCGCATCCTCTCGGCGCCGAGATCGTGAACGAAAAACCGTTGCCGGTGAAAAAAGCCGTGCAATACGGCATCGACATCGCCACGGGCATGGCCGTCGCGCACCAAGCCGGGATTGTGCATCGT
>Ga0207667_10004711_pt1 | contig 16696 bp, 20 predicted proteins | sample KBSCornC52_FD_184301 | JGI IMG/M metagenome (GOLD analysis project Ga0207667, IMG submission 184301) | Corn rhizosphere microbial communities from Kellogg Biological Station, Michigan, USA - KBS Corn C5-2 (SPAdes) (version 2) | ecosystem: Host-associated > Plants > Roots > Rhizosphere > Soil ... | reverse complement strand
CGCGGCACCGGAGGCGCTCGCGATCGGGTTCCTGCGCAACCAGAGGCTCGTCTCCTCGCTGGAGGAGATCGTCTCGGTGCAGGTCGACTGGGAGGTCGATGCGGTCGCGGTCACCACGCGCTCCGGCCTCGCGGACCTGGATGCGCGCATGGAGAAGCGCACGGCCACCACCGGCTGCGGACAAGGCACCGTCTTCGGCGACCTGATGGAGGACATCGACGCGATCCGCCTGGACGACCGCATGCGCCTCGACGAGGAGACGCTCTTCGGACTGCTGGACGCGGTGCGCGTGCACGAGTCGATCTACAAGCAGGCGGGCGCCGTGCACGGCTGCGCGCTCGCGAAGGGCTCGCAGATCCTCACCTTCGTGGAGGACGTCGGGCGGCACAACGCCGTGGATGCGATCGCGGGCTGGATGTGGCTGGAGGGCATCGACGGGCGGGACAAGATCTTCTACACGACCGGCCGCCTCACCTCGGAGATGGTGATCAAGGCCGCGCAGATGCAGGTGCCGGTGCTGGTCTCCCGCTCCGGCCTCACGAAGATGGGGCACGAGGTCGCGCGGAAGGTCGGCATCACGATGATCGGGCGCGCGGTGAACCGGCGCTACCTCCTCTTCACGGGCGTGGAGCGCCTGGTGAAGAAGGCGCCCTCCCATGCCTGAGCCCGCCGTCGCCGTCACGGGCATCGTGCTCGCCGGCGGCCAGGGAAGCCGCATGGGCGGCGTGGACAAGGGGTTGCAGCCCTTCCGCGGGAAGCCCATGGTCGCGCACGCGATCGAGCGGCTGGCGCCGCAGGTGGACGAGCTCCTCGTGAACGCGAACCGGAATCCCGCCGACTATGAGCGCTTCGGCCATCGCGTGATCGCCGACGAGATTGCCGGCTTCGCCGGGCCGCTCGCGGGCTTCGAGCGCGGCCTTGCGCACGCGGCGGGCGCGCTCGTGGCGACGGTGCCGTGCGATTCCCCTTTCCTGCCCGCCGACCTCGTGGCGCGCCTGAAGGCCGCGCTCGAGGCGAACGGCGCCGACCTCGCGGTCGCCAGGACGGGCGCGCAGGCGCACCCGGTCTTCTGCCTCATGCGCCGCGCGGTGCACCCGTCCCTCGAAGCCTTCCTGGGAAGCGGCCAGCGCAAGATCGACCGCTGGTACGCATCGCTCGCCGTGGTCGAGGTGGCGTTCGACGACGAGGCGGACGCCTTCCTCAACATCAACACGCGCGAGGAGCTCGCCCACCTCGAGCCGCGGCGCTGAGATGCCCGCGTCGCTGCGGCGCTCGCGCCCGGCGCTGCCCCGCTTCGCCGTCGCGTGGTTCCCGCGCTTCCAGGGCCTGGAGGCCGTGGAAGCGTTCCGGCGCCGCCACGATCCGATGGCGTCGCTCGTCCCCGCCCACCTGACCCTCGTCTTCCCGTTCCCGACGGCGTCGACGCGCCTGCAGGTGGAGACGCACGTGAAGCGCGTGGCGGCGCGCTGGCCGCCGATCCCGGTCACCTTCCGGGGCGTGCGCCTGCATGCGAACGAGTTCGTCTTCCTCATGGCGGACCGGGGCGCCGAGTCGATCGCGGGCCTGCACGATCGCCTCTACACGCGCTCCTTCCTCCCGTCCCTGCGGCGCGACCTGCCCTACGAGCCCCACGTCACGATCGCGCGCGACGCGAGCCTCGCGCGCCTGGAGGCGGCGCTCGCCGAGGCGCGCGAGGCGTTCCGGCACGAGGCGGCGGACGTCGTCCGCGAGGTGTCGCTCCTCGCGGTCGCCCCCGACGGTAGAATCGATCGCTTGAGCGACATCGCCCTGCACACCGCCTGACCATGTCCACCCTCACCATCGCCCAGGCCTCCTGCGCCGACGACTACGATCCGAACTCGATGCCGGTCGCCAAGGCGCGCGCGTTCATCCACCAGTTCCTGGATCCCGTGACGGCCGTGCTGCGCGTGCCCGTGCGCTCGGCCCTCGGTCGCGTGCTCGCCGAGGACGTGCTCTCGCCCGTGGACGTGCCCGCCCACCGCAACTCCGCCATGGACGGCTGGGCGATGCGGGGAGCCGACCTCGCGGCGGACCGGGAGACTCCGCTCGAGGAGATCGGCGCCTCCTTCGCCGGGCGGCCGTTCGCGGGGACCGTGGGTCCCGGCCAGTGCGTGCGCATCATGACGGGCGGGGTCGTGCCGCAGGGCGCGGACACCGTCGTCATGCAGGAGCGCGCGAAGGCGCAGGGGAAGTCCATCGCGTTCGCGCCGGGCCAGAAGACGGGACAGAACGTGCGCGAGGCGGGCGAGGATCTCCGCGCGGGGTCGGTCGCGCTCGCCCGCGGCCGCCTCGTGCGCCCGGCCGAGCTGGGCCTCATCGCCTCGCTGGGCGTGGGCGAGGTCGCCGTGTACCGGGCGCTCCGGGTCGCCTTCTTCTCCACCGGCGACGAGCTCAAGTCCGTCGGCACGGCGCTGGGCGAAGGCGAGATCTACGACTCCAACCGCTACACGATCCACGGCATGCTCACGCGCCTGGGGTGCGAGGTGCTCGACATGGGCGTGGTGCGCGACGACCCGAAGCTCCTCGAACGCGCCTTCCGCGAGGCCGCGGCCGCGGCGGACGTGGTGATCACGAGCGGCGGCGTGTCGGTGGGCGAGGCGGACTTCGTGAAGGACCTCCTCGGCAAGCTGGGCGAGGTCGTCTTCTGGAAGATCGCGATGAAGCCCGGCCGGCCGCTCGCCTACGGGAAGATCGGCCGCGCGCATTTCTTCGGCCTTCCGGGAAACCCCGTGTCCGTGATGGTCACGTTCTACCAGTTCGTGCGCGAGGCGCTCCTCGCGCTCATGGGCGCGGATCCCGTGATGCCGGTGCCGACCTTCACCGCGAAGTGCGCGACGCGCCTGAAGAAGGCGCCCGGACGCACGGAGTTCCAGCGCGGCGTCCTCCAGCGCGAGGCGGACGGCGCGCTCGTCGTCCGCCCCACCGGCGAGCAGGGCTCGGGCATCCTCAAGTCGATGAGCGACGCGAACTGCTTCATCATCCTGGGCGACGACGTGGGCAACGTCGAGGCGGGGACGACGGTGGAGGTGCAGCTGCTGGAAGGCGTCGTGTGAGCACCTCCGCGCTCGAGCGCGACGTGGCCGGCCTGGACTACCTGCGGGCCATCGTCGCGGGCGAGATCGGCGGCGTGCCGATCGGCGAGACGCTGGGCTTCCGGCTGGTCGAGGCGGAGCCCGGGCGCGTCGCGCTCGCGGGCACGCCGGACGCGCGTTCGTACAACCTCATCGGGACGGTGCACGGCGGATGGGCGGCTTCCATCCTCGACACCGCCATGGCTCTCGCGACCCTGGCGACGCTCGACGCCGCGCACGACTTCACCACGGTCGACATCAAGGTGAACTACCTGCGCCCGATCGTGCCCGGGACGGAGGTCCGCGCGGACGGACGCGTGCTCCACGCCGGGCGGCGCGTGGCGCTCTGCGAGGCGCGCCTCGCGGATCCCGCGGGAAAGCTCCTCGCGCACGGCACCGGCACGTGCCTCATCCTCCCGCGCGGCGGAACTCCGCGCGCCGCCGGGCGTCCTTCCGTCCGATGAAGCGCCGCGATTTCGTCCGGATCTGCGCCGCCTCGGCCGCGGGTGCCGCGGGCGTCGCGCTCCCGGGCGCCGCGGGCGCCGCCCCGCTCACGGCGCGCGGCTACGCCCGCGCGAAGCTCGTGGACGAGCGCGGGACGCCGGTGCGGATCGCGGCGCTCACGCCCGGCGCCAACTACGTCTTCGACTATCCGTACGCCGCGACTCCCTGCTTCCTGCTGCGGCTGGACCGTCCCGTCCCGGGGGGCGTGGAGCTGCGCACCGAGGCGGGCGCGCCCTATCGCTGGGCGGGCGGCGTGGGCGCGGGCAAGTCGGTCGTCGCCTATTCCGCGATCTGCGCGCACAAGATGGCGTACCCCACGAAGCAGGTGAGCTTCATCGGCTACCGCGACGGGCCGAGCCCCGTCGCCGGGCCCGGAAAGGTCATCACCTGCTGCTCGGACCGCAGCGTCTACGATCCGGCGGCCGGTGCCCGCGTGGTGTCGGGTCCCGCGCCGCAGCCGCTCGCGACGATCCTCCTCGAGCACGATCCGAAGGCGGACGAGCTCTTCGCGGTGGGGACCTTCGGCGGCGAGAAATTCGACGAGTTCTTCCGGAAGTACGCGTTCCGGCTCCAGCTCGAGATGGGCGATCGCGCCCGCGCCGGCGTCGAGGGCACCGCGGTGGTGCGGCCGCTCGAGCATTACAGCATCCAGTGGGCGCGCTGCTGAGCGCCCCGTTCGGTCGCACCGGCCGTCAGATTGAAAAAGTCTCCGGCGCGCCGGTCGCCAGCCGCTCCAGGTCCTCGCGGCGCACATGGGGTGCGAGGAGCCGGATGAACTCCACGGTGTAGCCCCGCAGGTACGCCCCGCGGCGGATCGCGAGCCGCGTCGTCTGCGCCGGGAAGAGGTGCTCGCAGTCGAGCGCCACGAGGCCGTCCTCCTTCCCCTTCCGGAACGCGCGCGACGAGATGATCCCCACGCCCAGTCCCAACGCGACATAGGACTTGATCACGTCCGAGTCGAGCGCCGTGAGCGCGATCTCCGGATGCAGCCCCCGGGCGGCGAACGCCTTGTCCAGCGCGGTGCGGCCCGCGAACGTGGGATCGTAGGTGACGAGGGGATGCGCCGCGATCGCCTCCAGCGTGAGCGGCTTCGACCGCTCGAGCGGGTGCCCCTCGCGCACCACCACGCAGTGGTGCCACCGGTAGCAGGGCACCGTCACGAGCTCCGGATATTCGTCCAGCGCCTCGGTCGCGATGGCGAGGTCGGCCTCGCCCGCGATCACCATGCGCGCGAGCTGGCGGGGGTTGCCCTGCAGGAGCTTCAGCTTCACGTCGGGGAACGCCTTCTTGAACGCGCCCACGACCTCGGGGAGGGCATAGCGCGCCTGGGTGTGGGTCACGGCCACGGCGAGGCTCCCCTTGGCGTGGTGCGCGAACTCCTCGGCCACGGCCTTGAGGTTCGCCATCTCGGCGAGGATCCGGTCGACCGAGGCGACGAGCTCCCGGCCAGCGTCGGTGAGCGCGGTGAAGCGCCGCCCCTGCCGCACGAAGATGGGCGTCCCCAGCTCCTCCTCGAGCGCGCGGATCTGCTTGGAGACCCCCGGCTGCGAGGTGTGGAGCGCCTGGGCCGCCTCGGAGACGTTCAGGTTCCGCCGGGCGACCTCGCTCACGTAGCGTAATTGCTGGAGATTCATGGGCCTATCGCATATACCCGATCGTTATAACGATATCACAAACAAGTATTTTTCAGGAATGTGAGCGAGTCCTACCATGGTAGGGAGCCTTTCCAAAACCGACCCACAACCGAGCTCGCACATGTATCGCTACGACGACCACGACCGCGCCATCGTCGCCCAACGGGTCGCGCAATTCCGCGACCAGACCCGGCGTTTCCTCGCGGGCGAGCTCTCCGAGGACGAGTTCCGGCCGTTGCGCCTGCAGAACGGGCTCTACATCCAGCGCCACGCGCCGATGTACCGGATCGCCGTGCCCTACGGCCTCCTCGCGTCGCGGCAGCTCCGGAAGCTCGCGGAGATCGTGCGCAAGTACGACCGCGGCTACGGCCACTTCAGCACGCGCACCAACCTGCAGCTCAACTGGCCGAAGCTGGAAGACGTCCCCGAGATCTACGCGGAGCTGGCCTCGGTCGAGATGCACTCGATCCAGACGAGCGGGAACGACATCCGCAACATCACCACGGACCATTTCGCGGGCGTGGCCCCGGACGAGCTCGTGGATCCGCGGCCCTACGCCGAGATCCTGCGCCAGTGGTCCACGTTCCATCCGGAGTTCGCGTACCTGCCGCGCAAGTTCAAGATCGCGCTGAACGCCGCGGCGGAGGATCGCACGGTGCTGCGCATCCACGACATCGGGATCGAGCTCGTGAAGAGCGCGGAGGGCGAGCTGGGCCTGCGCTTCTACGCGGGCGGCGGCATGGGACGCACGCCGGTCCTGGCACCCGTGATCCGCGAGTTCGTGCCGTGGCGGCACATGCTCACCTATTGCACCGCGATCCTGCGCGTCTACAACCGCTACGGGCGCCGCGACAACATCTGGAAGGCGCGGATCAAGATCCTCGTGAAGTCGCTGGGCGTGGAGGAGTTCGCGCGCCGGGTGGAGGACGAATGGGCGGATCTCCAGGATTCGCCGGACGTGATCACCGACGCGGAGCTCGCGCGCGTGGCGCGGCACTTCGCGCCGCCCGCCTACGAGGAGCTCCCCGCGTCCGACCCGTCGCACGCGCGCCACATCGAGACGAACCGCGCGTTCGCGCGCTGGGCGGAGCGCAACGTCCACGCCCATCGCGTGCCGGGCTACGCCGCGGTCACGCTCTCGCTCAAGCAGCCGGGCGTGCCGCCCGGCGACATCACCGGCGACCAGATGGACGTCGTGGCGGACCTCGCGGACCGGTACAGCTTCGGGGAGCTGCGCGTCTCGCACGAGCAGAACCTGGTGCTCGCGGACGTGAGGAAGCGCGACCTCTTCGCGGTGTGGGAGGCGGCGAAGGCCGCGGGCCTCGCCACGCCGACGGTGGGCCTCCTCACCAACATCATCTCGTGCCCGGGCGGAGACTTCTGCTCGCTCGCCAACGCGAAGTCGATCCCGATCGCGCTTGCGATCCAGGAGCGCTTCGACGACCTCGATTACCTGCACGACATCGGCGAGCTCGACTTGAACATCTCCGGCTGCATGAACTCCTGCGGCCACCACCACGTGGGCCACATCGGGATCCTGGGCGTCGACAAGAACGGAAGCGAGTGGTACCAGGTCTCGATCGGCGGCCGGCAGGGCAAGGCCGCGGCGCTGGGCCAGGTGATCGGGCCGTCGTTCGCCGCGGCCGAGATGCCGGACGTGGTCGAGAAGCTGATCGACACGTATCTCGCGCTCCGCCACGCCGACGAGCGCTTCGTCGACACCGTGGACCGCGTGGGCCTCGCCCCCTTCAAGGCGCGCGTGTACGGAGAAGCCCGGGAGCTCGCCCGTGCCGCCTGACCTCGTGATCCGCGATCGCGCGGTGGCGGCCGACCCGTGGCGGTACGTGGGCGTGGCTTCGGCCGACGAGCTCGCCCAGGCGCTCCCCGAGGGCCCGGTCGCGGTTCCGCTCGCCTATTGGCTCGAGCACGGCCCGGAGCTCACGCGGCGGGGCACGCCCGTGGGCGTGTGGCTCAAGCCCGACGACGAGCCCGCGCGCCTCGCGGGCCACCTCGAGGGTCTCGCCCTCGTCGCGGTGCATTTCCCGAAGTTCACGGACGGCCGCGGCTACTCCACCGCGACCGCGCTTCGCCGGCGGCTGGGATGGCGCGGGGAGCTCCGCGCGTTCGGGGACGTGGGACGCGACCAGCTCTTCTACCTCGCGCGCGTGGGCTTCGACTCCTTCCGCCTGGCCGACCATCGCGATCCGCGCTCGGCCCTGGGGGCCTTCGACGATTTCTCGCTGCGCTACCAGGGCAGCGTCGACGATCCCGTGCCGCTCTTCCGCAAGCGCGGCGACCCGCCCCGGGAGGCCCGCCGTGGGTAAGGTGTACCTGGTGGGCGCGGGCCCCGGAGCGCCGGACCTCCTCACGCTTCGCGCCGCGCGCCTCCTCGAATCCGCGGACGTGGTGCTCCACGATGCGCTCGTGCACCCGGAGACGCTCGCGCTCGCGAAGCGGGCGCGCCTCGTGAACGTGGGCAAGCGCTACGGCAAGGTCTCCACGGAGCAGCGCTTCATCCACCGCGCGCTCATCGATTCCGCACGCAAGCACGCGGTCGTCGTCCGGCTGAAGGGCGGCGACCCGATGCTCTTCGGCCGCGCCCAGGAAGAGCTGGACGCCCTGGCCGCGGAGGGGATCGAGGCCGAGGTCGTGCCCGGCGTGACCGCCGCCCTCGCCGCCGCCGCGACGCTGGGGACCTCGCTCACGCGCCGCGGCATCGCCCGCACCGTGGCCTTCCTCACGCCGCGCGTGGGCCGCGGCGAGACCGCCTCCGAATGGCTCCCCGCCGCCATGGCCGCGGACTCCGTGGCACTCTACATGGCCGCCGGCGCCGCGGCCTCCATCGCCGCCGCGCTGATCGACGCCGGGAAGCCGGCCGATACGCCCGTGGCCCTGGTCGAGGACGCGACGCTCGCGGGCGAGGTCCGCACGTTCACGACGCTCGCGGCGCTCCGCGTGGTCGAGCTTCCGCCCGCCTCCGGTCCCGTCGTCATGCTGGTGGGCGAGGTGCTCCGCGAGCGAGCGAGCGCGGCCGGCCGCCCCGATTCCGCTTCCCTCCGTTCCGCCTGAACGCACATCCCGAAATGAGCACCTCCGACAAGTACACCACCGAGACCATCACGCACGTCCGCCCCTGGACGGACAGCCTCTTCTCCTTCCGCACCACGCGCGACCGCGGCTACCGATTCGTGCCGGGCCAGTTCGCGCGCCTGGGCGTGCGCGCCGCCGGCGCGGACGACATCGTCTGGCGCGCGTACTCGATCGCCTCCGCGGCCTACGACGAGCACCTCGAATTCTTTTCCGTGGTCGTCCCGGGGGGCGCCTTCACGAGCCGGCTCTCGAAGCTGCGCGAGGGCGACGAGATCCTGGTCGAGCGCAAGAGCTACGGCTTCCTCACCACCGACCGCTTCGTCGAGGGCCGCGACCTCTGGATGCTCGCGACGGGAACGGGACTCGCGCCCTTCCTCTCGATCCTCCACGACTTCGAGACGTGGGAGCGCTACGAGAACCTGATCCTCGTGCAGAGCGTGCGCACGCAACCGGAGCTCGCGTACGAGGACCTCATCCGCGGCTTCGACAGGAGCGAGTACTACGCGGAGCACGCGCGGAAGCTGCGCTACGCGCGGATCGTCACGCGCGAGCCCGTGCCGGGCGCCCTGGGCGACCGCGTGACGCGGCTCCTCACGAGCGGCGTCCTGGAGGAGAACATCGGCGTGAAGCTCGACCACGACCGCTCGCGCATCATGCTGTGCGGCAACCCCGAGATGGTCGAGGACTCGAGGAAGCTCCTCGTCGAGCGCGGCTTCCGGCTCTCGCGCCGCGGCGAGCCCGGGCACCTCGCGGTGGAAAACTACTGGTGAGCGCCGCGATGCCGCGCGGTCCCGTCGCGGGACCTCCGCAGGTCCCGGGAAGCACCGAGCCGGACGAGATCCTCGCGCGGGCGAAGGAGCGGGCGGCGGCGCAGGGCCTCGCCTACGCCGGGGCCGTGACGCCCAAGGAAGCCTGGCGCCTGCACGCGGCCGGCGCCGCGGTGATCGTCGACGTCCGCACCGCGCCCGAGCGCGAGTTCGTGGGCCGCGTCCCGGACGCGATCGCGGTCGAGTGGCGCGCGTACGGCGCGAAGGAGGCCAACCCCCGGTTCCTGGGCGAGCTCGAGGCGGCCGTCGGCCGGAGCGACGCCGTGCTCTTCCTCTGCAGGAGCGGCGTGCGTTCCCACCACGCCGCGGAGCTCGCGGCCCGCGCCGGCTTCGAAAGGGCGTTCAACATCCTGGAAGGCTTCGAGGGCGACCTCGGCTCCGACCAGAAACGCGGCATGCTCGGCGGCTGGCGCCGCGCGGGCCTGCCCTGGGTCCAAAGCTAGGGCCCCTGATTCACCGAAAAGGAGACCACCATGGCGACACTGAGGCTGGGCGACATCGCCCCGGATTTCACGCAGGACTCCACCGACGGCCCGATCCAGCTCCACCGCTGGCTGGGCGACTCGTGGGGCGTCCTCTTCTCGCACCCGAAGGACTTCACGCCCGTGTGCACGACGGAGCTGGGGTACACCGCGAAGCTCGCGGACGAGTTCCGCAAGAGGAACGTGAAGGTGCTCGCGGTGAGCGTCGATCCGCTCGATTCGCACCGCGGCTGGGTGGGCGACATCGAGGAGACGCAGGGCTGCAAGGTGAACTTCCCGATCCTTGCGGACCCGGACCGGAAGGTGGCGAACCTCTACGACATGATCCACCCGAACGCCAACGACACGCTCACCGTGCGCTCGGTCTACGTGATCGATCCGAAGAAGAAGATCCGGCTCATGATCACGTACCCCGCGAGCACCGGCCGCAACTTCGACGAGATCCTGCGCGTGATCGACTCGCTCCAGCTCACGGACGCGCACAGCGTCGCCACACCGGTCAACTGGAAGCAGGGCGAGGACGTCATCATCGCGCCCTCGGTGCAGGACCCGGAGGTCCTCAAGAAGAAATTCCCGAAGGGCTTCCGGGCGGTGAAGCCGTACCTGCGCTACACCCCGCAACCCGGACGTTGACGGGGCGGCCCGGCGGGAGCACCGTATCGCGCTCGTCGCGACCCGGAGCCCCCGCCATGACCCGCTGGTACGAAGACAACTCCCTTTCCATCGGCCGCACGCCGCTGGTGCGCCTCACGCGGTTGACCGACGGGGCGCGCGCCACCGTCCTCGCGAAGGTCGAGGGCCGCAATCCCGCCTACTCGGTGAAGGACCGGATCGGCGCGGCGATGATCTGGGACGCCGAGAAGCGCGGCCTCCTGGGCCCCGGCAAGGCCCTGATCGAGCCCACGAGCGGGAACACCGGCATCGCGCTCGCCTTCGTCGCCGCCGCGCGCGGCATCCCGCTCACCCTCACCATGCCGGACACGATGAGCGTCGAGCGCCGGAAGCTCCTCGTCGCCTACGGCGCGAAGCTGGTCCTCACCGAGGGGGCCAAGGGGATGACCGGCTGCATCGCGAAGGCCGAGGAGATCGCGGCCGGGGATCCGGGGCGCTACGTGATGCTCCAGCAGTTCAAGAATCCCGCGAACCCCCGCGTGCACGAGGAGACCACGGGGCCGGAGATCTGGGAGGACACGGGCGGGAAGATCGACATCCTCGTCTCGGGCGTGGGGACCGGCGGGACGATCACCGGGATCTCGCGCCACATCAAGAAGACGCGCGGCAAGGCGATCCAGTCGGTGGCCGTGGAGCCCGCCGCGAGCCCGCTCATCACGCAGAAGCGCGCCGGGGAGCCGTTGAAGCCCGCGCCGCACAAGATCCAGGGGATCGGCGCCAACTTCATCCCGGACGTGCTCGACCTCTCGCTCATCGACCAGGTGGAGACCGTCACCAACGAGGAAGCGGTCGAGTACGCGCGCCGCCTCACGCGCGAGGAGGGAATCCTTTCCGGGATTTCCTGCGGCGCCGCCGCCGCGGTCGCCGCGCGGCTCGCCCGCCGGCCGGAGAACGCCGGGAAGACCATCGTCGCGATCCTGCCGGACTCGGGGGAGCGGTATCTCAGCTCCATCCTCTTCGAGGGCGTCTTCGACGCCGCGGGGACCGCCGTCCCGGCGTGATTCCCTGGCTGCGCGGCGACGAGCCCTTCCCGCCCGTCTCGAAGGCGCTCAAGTCGCCCAACGGGCTTCTCTGCGCGGGCGCCGACCTCTCCCCCGCGCGACTCCTCGAGGCCTACCGCCACGGCATCTTCCCGTGGTTCTCCGAGGGTGACCCGATCCTCTGGTGGTCGCCGGATCCGCGCATGGTCCTCTTCCCGGAGGAGCTGCGCGTGTCGCGCTCGCTGCGGAAGACCATCGGCCGCGCGACCTACGAGACGCGCATGGACAGCGCCTTCCGCACAGTGATCGAGGCGTGCGCCGAGCCCCGCGACGCGCACGGCGGGACCTGGATCGTGCCGGACATGGTCGACGCGTATACGCGCCTCCACGCGCTGGGCTTCGCGCACTCGGTGGAGTCGTGGAGCGGCGACACGCTCGTGGGGGGCCTTTACGGGATCGCGCTCGGAAAGGTGTTCTTCGGCGAATCGATGTTCAGCCGCGCCACGGACGCCTCGAAGGTGGCCCTCGCGGCGCTCGTCCGGCACCTGCGCGAGAGGGAGTTCCGCGTGATCGACTGCCAGCAGGCGACGGCCCACCTCGCCTCGCTCGGCGCGCGCGAGATCCCCCGGAAGGCCTTCTCCGGCCTCCTCCAGGAGTCGATACAATATCCGTCAATGCTTGAATGCTGGTAGAGAGCATGGCGAAGCTCAACGACCTCCCGATCGCGAACCTGCAGTTCTATGCGACCGCGCCTTACCCGTGCAGCTACCTGCCCGGGAAGCTCGCGCGCTCGCAGGTCGCGACCCCCAGCTACCTCATCGACACCGAGACCTACAGCGCGCTCGTTTCCGCCGGCTTCCGCCGCAGCGGCGCCTTCACGTACCGCCCCTATTGCGACCACTGCCACGCGTGCGTGCCGGTGCGCGTGGTCGCGGCCGAGTTCGAGCCCACGCGCTCGCAGCGCCGCGCCGCCGCCCGCCACGCGGGCCTCGAGCCGCGCTTCGCGGAGCTCAAGTTCAACGCGGAGCACTACGCGCTCTACCGCCTGTACCAGAGCGAGCGCCACCGCGGCGGCGGGATGGACCACGACAGCCGCGAGCAGTACGCGCACTTCCTCCTCCAGTCGAACGTCGCGACGCGCCTGGTCGAGTTCCGCGAGGCGGGCGAGCTGCGGATGGTGTCGATCGTGGACGAGCTCTCGGACGGGCTCTCCTCCGTGTACACCTTCTTCGATCCGCTCGTCGCGCGGGCGAGCTACGGCACGTACAACATCCTCTGGCAGATCGAGGAGGCGCGGCGCCGGAGCCTTCCGTACGTCTATCTCGGCTACTGGATCGGCCAGAGCCGCAAGATGAGCTACAAGAACCAGTTCCGGCCGATCGAAGGCCTCGCGCGCGGCGAGTGGAAGCGCCTCGCGTAGCGTGCTCTATTCCCTCGCCCGCACCGCCCTCTTCCGGCTCGATCCCGAAGTCGCCCACGACCTGGCCCTGAAGTCGCTCGACGCGCTGGGGGCCGGCGCGGCCTGGCTCGGGGCCGGTGCGTCGATCGGCGAGGCGCGGCGCGTGATGGGCCTGGACTTCCCGAATCCCGTCGGCATCGCGGCGGGCCTCGACAAGGACGGCGAGCACGTGGACGCGCTCGCCGCGCTGGGATTCGGCTTCGTCGAGGTGGGCACCGTCACGCCGCGCCCGCAGCCCGGGAATCCGCGCCCGCGCCTCTTCCGCCTGGAGCGCGAGGAGGCGCTCATCAACCGGATGGGCTTCAACAACGGCGGCGTGGAGCGGCTCCTGCGCAACCTCGAGCGCGCGCGCTTCCGCGGCATCCTCGGCATCAACATCGGGAAGAACTTCGACACGCCGATCGAGCGCGCCGCCGACGACTACCTCGCCTGCCTCGAAGCGGTGTACGCGCGGGCGAGCTACGTCGTGGTGAACATCTCCTCGCCCAACACGAAGAGCTTGCGCGAGCTGCAGGCGGGCGACCGGCTGGGCGAGCTCCTGGCCGCCCTCATGGAGCGCCGCGCCGCGTTGGCCGCCCGCCACGGGGCCACGCGACCCATCGCCGTGAAGATCGCGCCGGACCTGGACGACGGGGCGCTCGACGCCATCGCGGCGCTCGCCGTGGAGCACGGCGTGGACGCCCTCGTCGCGACGAACACCACGACGTCGCGCCACGGCGTGGAGGCCCACCGCCTCGCCTCCGAAACCGGGGGACTCAGCGGCCGCCCGCTCTTTGCGGCCTCCACGCGGGCGCTCCAGCGGCTCGCCGGCGCGCTCCAGGGCCGCATTCCCCTCATCGGCGTGGGCGGCATCCTGTCGGGCGCGGACGCCGCCGCGAAGGCGCAGGCGGGTGCCAGCCTCGTGCAGGTCTACACCGGGTTCATCTATCGCGGGCCGGCCCTCGTGGGCGAGGCGCGGCGCGCGCTCGCGGCGCGTTGAAGATCGGCGTCGCGCGCGAGACGAAGGAGGGCGAGCGCCGGGTGGCCCTGCTTCCGGCGCACGCGTCGATCCTCGCGCGGGACGGCCACGACGTGCGGATCGGGCACGCGGCGGGCGCCGGTGCCGGCGCCACGGACGAAGCCTATGCGGCGGCCGGCGCGCACATCGTCCCCGCCGCCGAGGCGTGGGACTGCGAGCTCGTCGTCAAGGTGAAGGAAATCCAGCCCGGAGAGGTCGATCGCGTGAAGCGCGGGTCCACGCTCTTCGGCTACCAGCATCTCGCCGGCGAGCCCGGGATGACGCGCGCGCTCGCGGCACGCGGCGCCACCGCGATCGCGTTCGAGCTCGTGCGCGGCGCGGACGGCGGATATCCGCTGTTGGCCCCGATGTCCGCCATCGCCGGGCGGATGGCGATCGAAGCGGCGGAGCGCATCCTCGGGACCGTGCCGGCCGAGGTGCTGGTCCTCGGCGCCGGTCATGCCGGCCTCGCCGCGGCGCGGGCGGCGCTCGCACGGGGTAGCCGCGTCGCGGTGCTCACGCGCTCCGAAGCGTCGCGGGCCGCGGCGGCCGCGCAGCTGGGGCCGGATGCCGCCTGCGCCATCGCCACCGCGGAGGCCATCGAGCACCACGCCCTGCGCGCACAAGCGGTCGTGGGCGCGGTCTTCGTTCCCGGGGCGCCCACGCCGAAGCTCCTGCCGCGCGCGCTCGTGCGGCGGATGAAACGCGGCGCCGTGATCCTCGATGTCTCGATCGACGCGGGCGGGGTCGCGGAGACGTCGCGGCCCACGACCCATGCAGCGCCGACGTTCGTCGAGGAAGGCGTGATCCACTACTGCGTCGCGAACATCCCCGCGGCCGATCCCGCCGCGAGCGCTCGCGCATTGGGCGATGCGGCGCTGCCGTACGTGCGCGCGCTGGCGGGCCTGGGGATCGAGGCGGCGCTTCGCGCGAGCCCCGGCCTGCGCTCGGGCGTGGTCCTCTGGCGGGGCGCCGTGTCCCACCGGGGCATCGCGGAAGACTCCGGGCTGCCCTACACTCCCGTTTTCGCCCCGCCCGCGCCATGACCGCCGATCTCGCCCAGCGCATCGACGCGCTCCTCCCGCAGACCCAGTGCACGAAGTGCGGCTACGACGCCTGCCGCCCGTACGCCGAGGCGGTCGCGGCCGGCGTGGCGGACATCGACCGCTGCCCGCCCGGTGGCGACGAAGGGGTGGCGCGCCTCGCCGCCCTCCTGGGCCGTCCCGCCAAGCCCCTCGATCCCGCCGTGGGGCCCCATCGCCCGCCCCAGGTCGCCGCGATCGACGAGAGGGCCTGCATCGGCTGCACCAAGTGCATCCAGGCCTGCCCCGTCGACGCGATCGTCGGCGCCTCGAGGCTCATGCACACCGTGATCGCCGAGTGGTGCACGGGCTGCGAGCTCTGCCTCCCGCCCTGCCCCGTCGACTGCATCGCGCTCGCGCCCGTGGCCGCGCTTCCGCCGGCGGAGCGTTCGCGCTCGCGCCATGCGTCGCGCGCCGCGCGCCTCTCGCGGGACGGCGCCGAGCGCGCCTCGCGGCTCGAAGCCCTGGAATGAGCCCCGCCAAGCGCGAGGAGATGTTCCGCCGGCTCGCGGAAGCGATTCCGGACCCGAAGACGGAGCTCGCCCACACGACGCCCTTCGAGCTCCTGGTGGCCGTGGTGCTCTCCGCGCAGTCGACGGACAAGGGCGTGAACGTCGCCACCGCGAAGCTTTTCCCCGTGGCCAACACGCCGAAGCAGATCGCCGCCCTGGGCGTGGAGGGCCTCGAGAGATACGTGAAGACGATCGGCCTGTACCGCGGCAAGGCGAAGAACATCGTGGCACTCTCGAACATCCTCCTCGCGAAGCACGGCGGCGAGGTGCCGCGCTCGCGCGAGGCGCTGGAGGAGCTCCCCGGCGTGGGCCGGAAGACCGCGAACGTGATCCTCAACACGGCGTTCGGCGAGTCGACGCTCGCGGTCGACACTCACGTGTTTCGCGTCGCCAACCGGACCGGCCTCGCGCCCGGCAAGGACCCGCTCGAGGTCGAGGCCAAGCTCATGAAAGTGGTGCCGAAGGCCTACCTGCGACACGCGCACCACTATCTCATCCTGCACGGGCGCTACACCTGCGTCGCGAAGAAGCCGCTTTGCGGGCGCTGCCCCATCTACGCGCAATGCGAGTTCCGCGAGAAGAAGAAGTTCGCCGCGCTGACACCCCCGGCACCGCGCGATGTTCAATCCGAGCCGTGACCAGGCGCGGGACTTCCTCTTCACGCTCTGGGCGAAGCACCGGGCGGGCGCGGCGCTGACGCCGCTCGAATCGCTGGCGCTCTCCGTGGTCCTGGAGCACCCGGAGTACCACCCGGTCCTCGAGGACCGCGAGGCGAACCTCGAGCGCGAATGGCGGCCGGAAGGCGGGCAGACCAACCCTTTCCTCCACGTCTCGATGCATCTCGCGATCGAGGAGCAGCTCTCGATCGACCAGCCGCCGGGCATCCGCGCCGCCGTGGCCGCGCTCGAACGGCGCACGGGCTCCGCGCACGACGCGCGCCACGCGGTGATGGACTGCCTCGCCGAGATGGTGTGGCAATCGCAGCGGAACGGCGTCGCCTTCGACAACGCGGCCTACCTGGACTGCCTCGCCCGGAAAGGCTGAGCGGGTCCAGCACACACGCGAGCTCTTCCCGAATAGGAGACGCGGCTGTCTCAACACAGAGGACACAGAGGGTCACAGAGGATCACAGAGGCGGCAGGTGTCGGAATATCAGCCGACGACTCTCCGGGAATTCCTCCGTGGACCTCTGTGACCCTCTGTGTCCTCTGTGTTGAAAATGCGGTGCTCGCTCCGGAATTCCTCCGTGGACCTCTGTGACCCTCTGTGTCCTCTGTGGTGAAAACCCACCGCTCGCCCTTGCACGGGGCGGGGTGGGTCCTTCAGCCGAGGTAGGCGCCCCCGTTCACGTGCCACTCCTGGCCC